>Ga0118677_10010751_pt1 | contig 13912 bp, 15 predicted proteins | sample AliMusrvi5mmetaG_FD_86154 | JGI IMG/M metagenome (GOLD analysis project Ga0118677, IMG submission 86154) | reverse complement strand
GTCCCAGATTGCCTCACCCATCGTCCGGGGGTCGGGCGTTGCACTTAGTATCTGAATCCGCGCCGCCTAGCAGATGCAGCGGGCGGTCCACGTAGCCGGAGAGGAAGAAGACCGTGAGGAAGTCCATCGCGCCACGGAGGAAGCGCTCGGCGCCGTACTTGGAGCGACCGTTGGAGCGCGGACGGGCCTCCACCTCAACCTCGGTGACGGTGTAGCCCTTCTTGGCCAGGATCACCGCGAAGAAGCGGTGGAGCTCCCCGTAGCCGTAGGGGATCAGTTCGTGCGCCGCGTCCTGGCGGTACGCCTTCAGTCCGGCGTTCATATCGTGCAGCTGCACGCCAGTCATCTTGCGCACGAAGAAGTTGAAGAAATGTGAGGGCAGCCGCTTGGAGAGCGGGTCCTGGCGACAGACCTTGTAGGCGGAGACCATGTCGTAGCCCTGGAGCAGCCGGTCGATCAGGCGCTTGACGTCCCGCGGGTCGTACTGCAGGTCCGCGTCGCACGTGACCACGATGGTGCCGCGTGAGTACATGAAGCCGGTAGCGAGCGCGGCCGCCTTCCCGGAACGCCCACGGTGCCGGAGCCCGTGCACGTGCTTGTCGTGCTCGGACAGCGCGCAGATCTCTTCCCACGTCGCGTCGGTGGAGCCGTCGTCCACGAAGATGAACTCGTAGTCGAGCCCCACGTCGTCAAGGACGTCGGAGATCTGGCGGCAGCAGCCGTCGATGTTCCCGGCCTCGTTGTAAGCGGGCAGGACCACGGTGATGGCGAGCGCCCCACCCGGCTTGTCCGTTGTTTGCGCCGCTGCTGACATGTCGCCTTCCGATGCTGCCTGGGACTGTGCCTTCGTGCCTCATCCCCGTCTATCGGCACGTCGGACCACATACTTGTGCCCCTAATCGCTCGATGAACGTTTGCAGCTCGGTTGTCGGCTCAGCGCTGGAGAAGGGCGAGAGACGCGTCGGCGACAGCCCGTGACGCGTTTGGTCGTCCCATCGAGGCCATCCGGACCGCCATCGCCGCGAGCTCGACGCCGTTCGGCTCGAGCCAGCGGTCAACGAGGACCGCGGCCTTCTTGGGGACCGGCTGGAAGACGGCGCCTCCGTTGCGGTGCGCCCACGCGACGTTGTGCTCCTCCTGGCCCGGCACGAACCCGGTGAGTAGCGTGGGCAGGCCCAGGCACGCCGCCTCGGCGATGGTGCCCGGTCCGGCCTTGGTGAGCAGGACGTCGGCCGCCGCCATGAACTCCGCCATCCGGCTGGTGAAGCCCACGACCCGTACAGGGAGCGGCCAGTTGTGCCGCGAGAGGCGCTGCTCGAGGCGACGGTTGCCGCCGGCCACCACCACCATCTGTGCACGCTTGCCGCTCTCGCCCAGGCGTTTCGCGACGGCGCTGGACATGGTCCCGACTCGGCCCATGCCCTCGCCGCCTCCCACCACGAGCACGAGGGGCAGGTCCGGATCCAGGCCCAGGGCGTGACGCGCCTCGGGCTTGGACAGACCACGTGCCTCAACGAAGGCGCGTCGTATGGGCAGGCCGGTGCTGATCACGCGATCCGGCGGCATGCCTGCTCCCAGGGCGAGATGCCGGATGTCGTCATCGGCGACGCAGCACAGGTCAGTGTTCGCCACGAACCACGAGACTGACGGGACACCCGCGTCCACCACCACCGACACGAAGCGCGCATCGCACTCGGCCTCTCGAATGGCGCGCAGTGGGATCGCGTTCAGGAGCGCGTGCACGCTCAGCACCAGATCCGGCTGTGTCTCGACGATCGCCTTCGCGATCTCCTCATGCAGAAGGTCGTAGGCCCGCGTCTCCAGCAGCCGGATGCCGAACTTCGTCTGCACGACCTTGTAGGCGAGGCGATACAGGTCCGGTGCGATCTGCACGACCGGCGCGTACGAGTCGGACAGATGATTGAAAGGGAAGCGTGCGTGCTCGTCGAGGACATTGACGAGGGTGACGCGGGCCCGGCCCTCGAAGGCCTCCTCGAGACTCTCCGCGGAAGCGAGATGTCCCCCGCCCGCTCCGGTCATAAGGATGCTCACGTTCGGGACGTTCATGTGCCTCCTGTGCTCCGCCGGGACTTCACGGTGAGATCGGCCTTCGCGGCCCGCCCATGGATTCTAGCGCGACTGACGACCTGTCGGGTCGTCGTTGCGACGCGGCCCAGGCGACCCATCGCGCACGTCGGATCGCGAGCGCGCACGAGCCATCGGCATGAGCGCGTCCTGCATCGGGCGTCCGCCGCATGGCGGCGGAGTCGGGCGCTGGTTCAAGAATCGCTTACCATGCACTTGGGAAACAGTGGCCGACCTCTGGGCGGGCACACACTCGGAAGCTCAAGCGAGGGGTTGCCGTGAAGAGACTGTGTGCAGCTGTCTGCGTGGCAGGGCTGGTCGTTGCCGCGGCGATCATCTCGCCGGGCTTGGCCGCCGCGAAGCGGCCCGTCAGCGTCCCGCCGTCGCTATCCCCGGGTGGTCCGCTCGTGAGCGTGACACCACCTTCTGGAGAGCTGCGCTCGTTCACGGCGGCCACCACGTATCGCAGCCGCAACTGGTCGGGCTACATGGCCTCCTCCGCCAGCTTCGGCTTGTCGAGTGACGAGCAGAGCAGGCAGGCCAGCGGGACGGTGAGTGACGTGAAGGGCAGCTGGGTCGTCCCCACGGTGACGGCGAGCTCATTCGATGGCTTCTCGTCGACCTGGGTCGGAATCGACGGCGCCTCAGACCATACGGTGGAGCAGCTCGGCACCGGCTGCGACTGGTACCAGGGGACCTCCTATTACTACGCCTGGTGGGAGATGTTCCCGGCAGGTGAGACTGAGATAGAGACCATGACCATCAACCCCGGCGACACGATGTCGGCCGAGGTCCGCTGGGTCAGCGGGAACACGTTCCAGCTCACCATCACGGACACGAGCGCGAGCGACTCCACGACCCAGACCTTCCAAACCACTCAGCCGCTCGCGGGTGCCGCGACCGCGCAACGCAGCTCGGCCGAATGGATCCACGAGGCTCCATCGGCCTCGCTCGGCCTTCTTCCCCTCGCGCTGACGTCGCCCGTGACATTCACCGATTGCGCCGCGACGATCGGCCCGGCGAGCACGCCGGGCACGAGCGGCCCTATCGGCGGGGCGGGATGGTACAACGCGGTCATCAAACTGGTCTCCACCACTGTGCCCTCGGTGGACCTCGCCCTGCCATCCAGTCTCCTGAACGGGTCGACAGCTTTCACGGTGCAGCGCTCCGCCACCAAGTATCCCGGTACCGTGGGCATCTCGGCCGCGCCGACCAGCGTCAAGCTGCCGAAGCCGTTCGTGCTGCAGGGTCGGCTCTTCCCCGGCATGTCAAGCGATCCGTGCGTGGTCTACGTGAAGAAGCCAGGCTCCGCCCGCTGGTCGTACTCGTCGAACAGACTGGCGTACTGGCCGTCGTACTCAGACGTGGGATACGCGGACTGGTGGTACCGCTACACGCCAAAGGCCAAGGGCACCTACCAGTTCTACGTGCGGTACGCCGGCGACAGCGGCCGGTTGGCCGCAACGTCGAAGACGATCAGCGTCTCCGTCAAGTAGCGCCGACGGACTGCGTACGGTCGAACCCCACATCGTGAGGAACTCCAAGTGATCCGATCTCGCATCCTCGCTGGCAGTGTCGCGATCGCCCTGACGCTGGGGCTCATCCCCCCAGCTGCCGCGTTGGCGTCTCCGGCCGTCTCGGCGGCCGCGACCTCCGGGAGCGCGACCTCGGCGCCCGCGGCCACCGCCACAACGGCCGCGACCCCCACGGTCGTCGCATCCGCGACGCCCGCGGCGCCCACGCCCCCCGCACCCGTTGCGCCGGCGCTGACCGCACTCGCAGCGACCGCGACGACCCCCGTCTTCGACCGCAACGACATCATCTCGGACGCGAACATGCTGGCCGCCGACTCCATGTCCCAGGCCGACATCCAGACATTCCTGAACGGCCAGACCGGCTACCTGAAGAACCATCGCATGGCCGACCACAACGGCTACCTTCAGTACCCGGCCGAGATGATCCACGAAGCGGCGCAGTACTACGGCATCAGTCCCAAGGTGATCCTCACGACCTTGCAGAAGGAGGAGAGCCTCATCTCCATGGCCTCCCCGTCCTCGACCCGACTCAACTGGGCGATGGGCTGCGGCTACACCGATAGCGGACCGCTCCCGGGCTATATCGGCTTCGGACGCCAGATCTGGCTCGGGACCAGGACGCTCGCCAGTCACCGCTCGCCGTGGCAGCCCGGCCAGAAGGTCAGCATCGATGCCACCACGGTCGTCCCGGTGGACGCCTCCACCTGGTCTCTCTACAGCTACACGCCGCACTTCGGGGGCAACAAGAGCTTCTGGAACCTGTGGCAGACGTACTTCGGCGACGACCCGGCGGCATCTCCGCCCGCGATAGGCATCTCGGCGAGTCCCAGCTCGGTGAGCTTGAGGAGCCAGTTCATACTGTTCGGCGCGCTCACCGGCGGGGTCAACGGAGACATGTGCATCGTCCACGTGAAGAAGCCCGGCTCGGGCCACTGGGCGGTGTCGTCGTATCGGCTGGCATACGGTGCCAACAGCACCTATGCGTACTGGTGGTATCGCTACGCGCCGAAGCTCCGAGGGACGTACCAGTTCTACGTGAGCTTCGCGGGCGCCGGGACGCGCACGGCCCAGACTTCGAAGTCGATCAAGGTCATCGTGAAGTAGGGCGCTTCCCGCGGTCCGCGGGAAGCTGGCCTCTCAGGGATTGAGGCTGGACGCCGGCTCCGGAGGGATGAGCGGCGAGGCCTCGTCATCCGCCGCCTTCGTCTCCGCCTCCTCGAGCACCGGCTTCGGCATCGCGATCGCCGTGCCGGAGAGTGCGAGCTCAAGGATGGTGAACCACACACGCGCCGCGAAGGCGACGATGACCGCCACGCCGGGTCCCACGAACGGGATCATCAGCAGCGTGAGCACGGCTTCGCGCTCGCCGAGCCCCGCGGGCGCCCCCGGGATGATCATCCCGGCGACCACAGCGATCGCGTACGTCCCCGCGAAGGTGAGCAGGTTGCCGTTCGTGTGCGCGACGAGAGCGAGTGTGAAGCACCAGAAGGCCGCGCCCGCCACGAGCCACGACACGGCGTAGAGCGCGACGAGTCGCACCGTGACCCCGTACCCGAGGCGAGGAGGAGTGTCCTTGATGCGGATGACCTTGAACACGATGCGCAGGGCGCGGGAGAATATCGCCGGGTGCAGGCACACGACGAGTATCGCCGCCGCGAGCGCCCACTCCCACGGCTGCGTCCCAGGCACGAGCCGGCCGCCGAAGCCCAGCGAGAGTATGAAGACGATGAGGCCCGCGGCCGTGGACAGACCGGCTTCCAGCGCGAGTGAGACCACGGCGTTCACGCGCGACAGACCCAGCGTGGGTGCGAGCGTCGCTCTCCCGATCGCGGGCCAGATCACGCCCGGAGGCACGTACTTGCCGGGGTTCGTCGCGAAGTTGAGCTTGAAGGCCCTGAAGTAGGTGGAGGGTGAGCCCAGCGACTTCATGACCATGTTCATGCCGAACGTATAGGTGCCGTAGTAGGCGAGCAGCAGCACCCAGGACGCGGCGAGCCAGCGCCAGTCGAAATGCAGTGCCGCGAGGTTGGACTGCGCGATGCCCTTGGCGAGCGACTGGAAGATGAACCAGGCGATCACACCGAACAGCACGATCTGCCCGGCCATGCGGAGCGCCTTGAACGTGCGGGGCGGGAGCTTCATCCGATGCTCGCCATGCAGCCGCACAGTCCGCGAATGCGTCTCGGGTCTTTGATCGTTGCCTCCACTGCATCCTCTTCGCGGCCGCGGCAAGGCGCCGGCGCGGGGGTCATGGCGGACACTGTACCGCATCTTGGAGCACTCTCGCAGACGCCTGCGTCGGGCGGCAGGGCCCCGGCCGCGGAGGTAGCGGGCGACGGTCTCCCGCCTCATCGTGCAGAAGGCCGGGCATCCGCCCCGGCCTTCCTCGTACTCGATCCCGGTCCCGCTACCTGGCGGTGATGATCGTGCCCACGTGTTCGCCTGCGAGCGCCCGAGTAAGATTGCCCGGCTCAAGGCCGTTGATGATCTGGACATGATCGAGGACCTCGCTGCTGCGCAGGATCTCGAGACAGGGTCTCTCGAGCACGAGATCGTCCAGATCGCGCTCGATGAGCTCCGTGGCCGAGATCTCAGCGATGAACTCAGCGTCGGGGTCCTTCTTGGGGTCGTCGGTGAACAGCCCGCGCTCGTCCTTGACGAAGATGCAGCTGCGCGCCCCGATGAGATCGGCCATCAATATGGTGCCGACATCGGTCCGATGGATCGGGATACGGCCCTTGCCGCGGCCCGGGGGGATGGCGAAGTAGTCATAGGGCGGCATCGCGTGTGTCACCGGCACACAACCCTGGGCGAAGTAGTTCGACAGCTTCACGATCGCATCCTGCTCGATCTGGATGCCGCCGTGCGGCGCCAGCATCGTGGCGACGAGCAGCGCGTTCTGCTTGGAAACCGAGCTGCCGAACGTGGCGATGATGCCCGTCGGCATGCCGAGTTCCAACCCGATCGAGTAGATGTGACGGCTGCGGGTGCCACCGCCCGTGAGGACGAGGATCTTGTGCTCGTCCTTGTTGGCGACTATCTCGTCGATGACACCGGGCAGCCCATGGCGGCCGCGGTCGCAGATGGACTGGCCGCCCACCTTGATCACGTTCACATCGGGGAAGAGGCGACGCTGAGGGGCGAGATCCAGTGACGCGAGGAACGTCGCGCTCACCAGACTCTCGCCCATCAGCGTGCTTTGGATGTGGAGCCGCTTGCTTGCTTCCTCACGGACGAGCGGCATTGAGTTCTCCTCTCAGTTCCGTGGGCGTCCGGCAGCGGCGCTGACGCCGGGATCGCGGTCACACAGCAGCTTGCGACTTATGACCCTTCTCGTCCACCTTCAGCAAGACGAGTTCGGCGCCGATCGCTTGGGCGATCTGGTCCAGCTCGCTCTTGCGCAGGTGCTTCACGTGCACGCGGAGATCGGTGCCGGCGCCGCCGACGACCGCGAACCGCGGCTTCTTCTCGCCCTCGTCGACCTTCCGGCGCTCTCTGTAAAAGATCTTTCCAGCCATGTCGTCCTCCTCTACACCTTGAGTACCAGGTGATCGCGCCCCGTGTCCTTGAGGTTCGTGCCCCACGGAGGGTCGGCCGTAGCACCCCGACCGGGGGAGCGATGTATCGCCATCGTTAGCGATACATCGCATCATAGCACGATTCACGCCAAACCGGCACGCTCGAGCCTCACCATCAGCGCCTCGCCGTCCACCAGGGTGATCGGCTTGCCGATCGCGAACGCCTGCGCGCCGTCCGTGAAGGTCGAGGTGGTCACGAGGTGGGCGCGACTCGCCCCGAAGTCGGCCATCACACCGTAGAGAGAGCGGACCGCGTCAACGCCGACGCTGTGGCCGATGTAGCGCTTGCACTGGACGATCTCACGGTCGCCCGAGCACCGGCAGACAAGGTCGACGCCTCCGTCTCCCGAAGACTCCGTGACCTGCACGTCGCAGCCCTCTCGGGCGAAGAGGCGGCCGACCAACTCCTCGAAGTCATCGGGGGACACGTTCGCGAAGGCGTCCACGGTCCGTGGCGACGCCGCGGTTCCGGCGATCTCCTGGTCCACTTCGACGAGCCGCGGATGGCGCGGGTCGAACGAGTAGAGGCGCCCCCTGTCTGCTCTCGCCTTGGGCAGGGAGCCGGCGCGCGCATAGATGACGGCGCGGGAAGCGAGCCAGTCCAGCGCATCCTGGTCGAGCTGCGCGCCCCTCAGCGGCAGCCGCCCTGCCAGTGCGAGCGCTTCCGCGGCGTCGCCCGCACAGGCGCGCATCTCCGCGAGGGCCGCCACCGCCCAGACGTCCTCGGGGTGGTCACGATCGACGACCAGACGGGGCAGCAGGCGCTCCAGGCGTCCGAGTGCGGTCTCGGTCCTTCCCGCCTGCCACTCGCGCCATGCCCTGCGAACGACGCCGCGCACACTCGTACGCCGTCGAAGCCAGCCCGCGAGCGTCGCCGCGACGATGACGAGCGCGCAAAGGACGGCGAAGGCGACGATCGGTCCGGACTGGGCGCCCGCGGTCACTGCTCCGCCTGTGCCTGCGCGGGCGAGCCGAGCATCTTCGTGAGCGTCACCAGGCGGAATCCTCGAGCCCGCAGGCCTTCGATGATCCGCGGGAGCGCCTCGACCGTGAGCGGGTTCGTCTCGTGCAGCAGGATGATGGACCCCGGATGCGCGCGGCTGATGGCGTTTCGCGCGATGCCCTCGGCCGTGCGACCCGGATCTATGGTGTCAGCGGAGTCCGTATCCCACAGCACCAGCCCCATACCGAGGTCACCTATGACGTCACCGGCGAGGGTGTCGGCGCGGCCGGCCCTGGGTCGCACCCACATCGGGAGGGTCCCGGTATAGCGGTAGATGATCTCTCGGGCACCGAGGACCTGCCTCACGACCGCGTCGGCGTTCAGCCCGACGAGTTCCACGTGCGTGAGGGTGTGGTCCTCGACGTCACAGCCCAGCGCCACCGCACGCCTGGCCGCCCACGGGTTGAAAGGCACCCGATCACCGACGTAGAAGAACGTCGCGGGGGCCCGCTCCTGCTGCAGGATGTCGAGGACGGACTCGCTCTCAGTGGACGGTCCGTCATCGAGCGTGAGAGCCACCATGTCGCCTTCTACAGGGCCGTGCGTGATCGCTCCCGGTGGGAGGCTTGTCACCGCGCTGGGCCTCTCCGGCACGATGTCGGCGGTCGCCGGCAGCGCCCCGCGGGGTTGGAGGAGCTGCGCCCGCCGGATGTCGGCCTGCACCTGCAGGCCGACATCCGGCGGGTACCGGCACCCAGAGACCCTGGCGCCCGCATCCCGTCACGATGCCGAGAGTCAGGCACAGGGCGAGCAGGGCCGCGGCGCGTGCGTGTCCGGACACTCCTCATCCCTTCGACGACCGGCCATGACCCCGAGCACGATGACCGCGTGGCCAGTGTAGCGGTGCGCGCCGACAGTGGGGCCGGTCACCGGTGATGCGCCTGACGCCGCGGACAACAGTCTGGAGCAACGGGTACCCTGTGGGACAGAGCGCCGCCGCGCCTTGGCGTGTATGCCCGCTCACAGGGTCCGAAGTCCCAGGGCGTCTCCGAGGAGGTGACGATCGGAATGACGATCGAGAAAGACGGCGGCCGCGCGGGCTCGAAGGGCCTCAGCGACCTGGAGCGTCTTCGGGGGCTCACGTGCATCAAGTGGACCCGGTATCCCTCCGACGTGATCCCGGCCTGGGTGGCCGACATGGATCTCCCCCCGGCCCCGGTGACCGTGGATGCGGTCGATGCGCTCGTGCAGCGCGGCGATTTCGGCTACAACATGCTGGCGACCAGCCGGCTGCCCGAGGTGTTCTCGCAGTGGCAGAGCCGCCGGCACGATTGGGAGCCGGATGCCAGGTGCGTTCGTCTGTTCTGCGACGTGATGCAGGGCATGGCCGTGTCACTGTGGCTGGGTACCGAGCCCGGTGACGGCGTCGTGCTGCTCACTCCCACGTATCCGCCCTTCTTCAGCACGATCGAAGGGACCGGACGGCGTGTGGTCGAGTGCCCGCTCGACCCTGACGGGTGGCGGCTGGACCCCGAGCGCCTCGCCTCCGTCGTCGACGAGGGCACACGCGCGATCGTCTTCTGCAATCCGCACAATCCGACAGGCCGCGTGTTCGACGCGTCCGAGCTCACCGCGATCGCCTCGATCGCCGAGCGGCATGATCTTCTCGTGTTGAGCGACGAGATATGGGGCGACCTTGTCCATCCGGGCGCCGTCCACGTGCCCTTCGCGCTGGTGAGCGACGACGCCGCCCGGCGCACCGTCACTGTGACCGCGGCGAGCAAGGCCTTCAACGTGGCGGGTCTCCACTGCGCCGTGGCGCACGTCGGCCACGCTGCGCTGCGCAAGAAGATGAACGACCTCCCGCCGCACGTGCTGGGTGCCGTCGGCACTCCGGGCGCGGAGGCGACCCTCGCCGCCTGGACTCGCGGTGAGCCCTGGCTCGGCACGACGCGCCAGTACCTGACCGAGGCGCGCGACCATGTGGCGGCGCGACTGTCGACCGAACTCCCCCAGGTCGGCTTCACTGTGCCCGACGCCACCTATCTCGCCTGGCTCGACGTGCACGACTACTCGCTCGGCGAGGATCCTGCAGCGTGGCTGCTCGAGCACGCTCGAGTCGCGCTCTCGTCCGGCAACGACTTCGGCGTCCACGGCGAGGGCTTTGTCCGCATGAACATGGCGACCTCGATGGAGATACTCGATCTGATCATCGACCGGATGGTCGCGGCGCTGACCGATGCGCCGCGGGTCGCGAACCCGAGAGGCGGAGGGCGGACATGAGCGGTGGCCATCACGGATCCAGGTCGCACGCCGGAGGCTCGCGGAAGCTGGATCTGGCGACCTATGAGAAGGAACTCGGCAAGCTGCAGTTCGAACTGGTCAAGTTCCAGGAGTGGGTTCGCCAGGAGGGCCTGAAGGTCGTGGTGGTCTTCGAGGGACGCGACGCGGCAGGTAAGGGCGGCGTCATCAAGCGCATCACCGAGGTGCTCAATCCACGCGTCGTCAGGGTGGAGGCGCTGCCTGCGCCCACGGACCGGGAAGAGACGCAGTGGTACTTCCAGCGCTATGTCTCGCTGCTGCCGGCCGCGGGCGAGGTCGTCCTCTTCGACCGCTCCTGGTACAACCGTGCCGGTGTCGAGCGGGTCATGGGGTTCTGCACGGAGCAGCAGGTGAGCGAGTTCTTCCGCGACTGCCCCGACTTCGAGCGCATGCTGATCCGCTCAGGAGTCACCCTCGCGAAGTACTGGTTCTCGGTCTCCGACGAGGAACAGGACCGCCGTTTCCAGGCGCGCCTGGACGATCCGATGAAGCGCTGGAAGTTCTCGCAGATGGACCTGGACGGGCGCGACCGCTGGGAGGAGTACTCCCGCGCGAAGGACGAGATGTTCAAGTACACCGACACCAAGGACTCGCCGTGGTGGGTCGTCGATGGCGACGACAAGAAGAGGGCGAGGCTGAACTGCATCAGCCATCTGCTCAGCCTTGTCGCGTACGAGGACGTCCTGTCTCCGCGCTTCGACCTGCCGCCGCGCACCGAGCCGACCAAGGGATACGTGCGCGTGCCGATCGACACCCAGACCTTCGTGCCCCAGCGCTACTGAGCGCCCGACCCCGACGGTCCGGTCGACGCTCCGCAGTCTACGGCCTGCATGCTCCCGCGTAGTCGCCGCGGTTCCCCAGGTTCGAGATGCGCACGTCAGCGCCGCTGTGTGGCGCCTCGATGAACTGACCGCCGCCGATGTACATCCCCACGTGATGGATGGGGCTGCCGAAGAAGACCAGATCGCCCGGCTTCAGATGCGAGCGCCCCACGTGCGGCCCCGAGTTGTACTGGGCACGGGAGTAGTGCGGCAGCGAGATACCCACGTGCGAGTACGCCCACATCGTGAGCCCGCTGCAGTCGAAGGCGTTGGGACCAGTGGCGGCCCAAACGTACGGGCGGCCAAGCGCCTTCTCAGCCCACCACACGGCGGCGGCGCCCTTCGAGCTGGTCGGCGGGTTGCCGCCAAGGTCCATCGCGTGTCCCGAGCCGCCACCCTGGCTCGAAAGGAAGGACATGTAGCGAGCCCGGGCCGCGGCCTCGGCCGCCGCTTCCTGCTGGGCGATGATGCGCTTGATATCGGACTGCAGGCCGGCGAGCACACGGTTCGTCTGAGCGACGCGCGCGCGGACAGCTGCAGCGTTGGCGGCCATCTCGGCCTTCTGGTGGGCCGCCTGATTCTGATCGACGACAAGTGTGCGATGAGCCGCCTGTGCGGCGCTCTTCGCCTGCTTGACCTTGGAGACGGTCGCAGCGTTCGCATCCGCGATGTCACTCAGCGCCTGGAGCGTGGCGGAGAACTCGGCGAAGGAACGGGAGCTCAGCAGAGGGCCGATCACTCCCATGTCGCCGCCGTTGCGGTACAGGTGGTCGGCACGGGAATCGAGTACTGCCTGCAGGGAGTCCTGATTCGCCTGCAGGTGCGCGACCGTGCGGGCGGCCTTGTGGGCCTTCACCGTCAGCGTCTCGTATCGATCGCGAGCGACGCCGTAGGCCTCCTGGGCGATCTCCGCCTTGTTGTTGAGAGCGGCGACCTGCTTCTGCACAGCGGCCGCCTGGGCGCGCTTGTCCTGGAGCTGTCCGGCGAAGGCGGGACCGACGCTCGCGAAGGTCACGAGCAGGGCAAGGCATGCTGCGGCAACGGGTCTGATGGGGAGTCTCAGCGTCGACACCTCGCTTGGATCTTCGATCCGCGGACGGCTGGGGCGCGTTCGGAGCTTCGGATTCTAACACAGGCGTTTCGAAGCGTTGTCGATACGTTACCTTTGATGCCGGAGACACAATGTCGACTCCCCGGCTCTTCGAGGCCACCGCAAGGGTCGTGCCGCCGGGAGCCGCACGGCGCATCTTGGGTACATCGAAGTCGTCGCATATGGCGTTCGAGGAAGGTGCCGTCGAGATGCGCAAGGCGGTCGTCGCAGCGGTGATCGTCATCGCGATAGTGCTTGCCGCGCTCGTCGCGGGGGTGGCGCTCAGCCGCGTGAACGCCCCCGCGGTGCTGCCGCCTCACCGGCCGCCTGGCTTCAACCCGGGTGGGCCGCGCGTGCCGGTTCAGCAGGGCACGACCCCGACAGCCGCGGTGATGAGGCCGCAGGCGTCCCGCATGGCTACCGGGCCCCGCGACCGCGTCCTGACGTGATCCGTCGTTCGCACCCATCGGGGACGTCCGATGCCGCGCTGTGACATCCAGGCAGCGCTCCTCGATATCCAGGGGACGCTACTGGATTCGAAGAACGTGGCGGTGCCCGGTGCCCCCGAGGCGGTCGCTGCGATCAAGGCGAGCGGCGTGCGCGTCCGCTACGTCACCAACATCGACTCGGTGGGCCCTCGCACCATCCTTCAACGCCTCTGCGCGGCGGGGATCCCCTCCGAGGAGCACGAAGTCTTCTCGCCTGTCGTCGCGCTTCGGCGCTACCTGGTGCGCCGAGGCTCTCCGCGCTGCATGTTCCTTCTGCCCGCCGAGCTCGAGGACCTGCTCGGCGACTTCTCGGTGTCGCCCGGGGCGAGGGCGGACATCGTGGTGGTGGGAGACATGCGGCGGGACTTCACCTACGAGGCGCTCAATGCCGCGCTGCGTCAGCTGCTGGCCGGTGCGGAACTGGTGGCCCTGAACAAGGGGAGGTACTACCTCGCTCCCGACGGTCCGGTCCTTGACACCGGCGCCTTCGCGGCCGCCCTCGAGCACGCGGCCGATCGGACGGCCTACGTGATCGGCAAGCCGTCGACGGAGTTGCTTCGGCTTGCGCTGCAGGACATGAGTGTGGAAGGGGCAGCGGCGGTGATGGTCGGTGACGACGCCGCGGCCGACGTCGGCGGCGGGCACGCCGTCGGTGCTCGCACGGTCCTCGTCCGTACCGGCAAGTTCAGCGACGAGGCGCTCGCGCGTGCGGATGTCCGTCCCGACATCGTGCTCGACAGCATCGCGCAGCTGCCCGACACCATGTGCGAGTGGGCGCGACGCGCCGGGGAACAAACACTGTCGACGGGCCGACCGGTCCGCCGGGACGCCCGCGAATGAGGAGTTGAATCCCAGATGATGTACCGATACGGACCCGGCTACGGCTACGGTGGCCCGATGATGGGCGGTGGGTTCGGGCTGTTCGGCGTCGCGGATTCAGATACTAAGTGCAACGCCCGACCCCCGGACGATGGGTGAGGCAATCTGGGACACTCCGGGTTCCTCTCCACCGCCAAGCAAAGGGGAACCGTTGCCGAAGTATCGCCAGAT
>Ga0118677_10010750_pt1 | contig 13913 bp, 10 predicted proteins | sample AliMusrvi5mmetaG_FD_86154 | JGI IMG/M metagenome (GOLD analysis project Ga0118677, IMG submission 86154) | reverse complement strand
CTGCCGCCACGCGGAAGAGGTGGCGCGCCGCGTCCGCGCCCCGCTTGGCAAAGAGATGGCCCGCGCATTCGGGACAGCGGCGGATGAGCCAGGAGCGCAAGGCCGCCATGGCGGCCGCCGCGTCCGGGGCGCTGGCGTAGATCTCCAGGCGGTTGCAGGTGGAGAGGATGGTCAGGCCCGAACCGGCGCCGGCCTGGCGGAGTTCTTCGTAGGCCGCAGGCATGTCCTGGGGCGCGATCGCGAGCCGCTCCCGGATGGCCACGCCCGCTTCCCGGTGGCTCAGGCCTACGAGCGCCAGGTCGGCCCAGGGGGCCAGAGGGGCCGCTTTCGGGTGCCGCCTTTCAGCTGACATATGAGGAGTATAACATCTTCCGGATACCGTCTTCAGCTCAGCGGTTGCCATCAAAAGGCGGCGTTCAAGCCGACACTGAAGATGTCATCCCGGCCGTCGTTGGCGCTGTTGAAGCGGTCGATCCAGGACTCCTGCCGGAAGCTGGCTCTCGCGGAGAGGTTTTTGGTCAGCATATACCGCGCGCCGAGGCCCCAGCGCAAGATGCGCACATCCGTGGGGTTGATGGATTGCGCCGTCTGGCCGGCGTAGGGAGCTTGGAAGTAGGGGTCGAAGACCTGGCTGATCAGGAAGGCGCCGTTGGAGTCGGTGTAGGAAACATCACCGTTCAAGGTCAGCTTCTGGGTCGGCCTGGCCGTGGCGCTGGCGCTGAGCACGTTGTTCTGGTAGGTGTACGGCGCCGTGGGATAGTCGATGAGGTTTTTGACGGTGCCGCCGCCGCGGGCCGCGTTGGTAAGTCCGAACCAGGCGTCGATGTTGTCCGTGCCGCGCTCGTAGGCGTAGTTGAAGCTCAAGGAGCCCTTGGGGGCGCTCCAGGTAAGCCCGGTCATGATGGTGTCGCTCTGGCTCTTGAAGGCCGTGAGGTTGGAGCGCTGGTTCTCGCTGCGGGAATTGTCCAGGCTGCTCGTCCAATACAACCGCTCAGGCAGGGGGATGGTCAGGGCCACGCTTTGGTCGTTGCTCAGCGTGGGTGAGTTCTCATAGGCCGCCCGGTTGGCCATGAGGTAGTTCTCCTTCAGGTCGAGCTCCATATCCAAGGGCAGGGCCAAGGTCAGGCCGCCTTGGAAGGTGTGCTTGGTGTCGTCTCCGGCAGGGGCGTTGAGCTGGCTGTTGACGGCCGCGACGGTGACATTCTGGTATGTGGCCGCGCCGAAGGTTTCAGCCCAAAGCTGGGCGTTGGTCCGATGGGTGTACTCAGGCTTGTAGGCCGCGGTCCAGGTCTGGCCGGGCATGCCGGTGTAGCGGGCTTCGATATCGGCCTTCACGAACATGAAATCCATGTCCGGAACCTGTCCGACGTAGACCGTCTGCTCCTTGACCTGGGTGGCGTGCTCGTAGAGCCGCGCCGAGAACGAGAGGTCCTTCGTGGGCCGGTAGGAAGCCGAGAGGTTTCCCGAGTAGTTGTACTGCTTGAGGCCGTTGGACTGGTTGTCGCGCTCCCGGGTGGAGAGGGCGGCGGCCAGGGAAAGGCTCTGCGTGGGATTGTAACGGAAGGCGACCTTGTGGGTGGTGACGTCCTGAGGCGCCGTAACCGCGAACGCCCGCGGGGCTGGGATCGTGGTGGAATCGGTCTTGTCGTCCACCTTGCGGAAGGCGAACTCGTAATAGGCCTGACCATGCTGGCCGATGTCCAGGTCAATACCGAAGTTGTTCTCGCGGGTGAACCAGTCGGTGCTCTCCTGATAGACTATGTTATTCGCGGTCACCGGCCGGTCACCACGCTTGGTCTGCAGCCAGTTGCCCGCGAACAGGCGGTATTCGGGAGAGCCGGGCAGGGAAAGGGTCAACTCCTGCTCTTGTACGGTTCTCTTTATCGCGTCCTGAGCGGTCTGCCCCGCCGATCGTTCGGTGTGATAGGTGTTGGGCGACCACTGATTATTGATGACCATGCCATCCTGCTGGTTCGCAAGACGGTGGGTCAGGATATCGAAGTCACCCTTGAGGTTGATGGACGAACCCAAGGAGAAATCCAGGCTGCCCGAGTCGTTGCCGCTGTTGAGGTCTTTGACGTTGAGGTCCAGAAGGGCTTTCTCCCAGCCGGAGCGCAGCAGGAAGTCGAACTCGCCGACGTCGTAGCTCTTCCCGTCGTATTCGCGGACAAAGGCCTGGGTCGGCCCCTGGGGAGACTGGTGCACGAAGCGGGCTTCGCCCTCAGCCGTCGTGATAGCCGAGGAAAGCCCCGTCTGGTCGGAGGCGTCCTGGGCCTGCGCGCGCAGCGCACCGGCCAGGAGGGCGATGAAGGATAGCGTCAGAACCGTCGTGAGGGGGCGTTTCATCGTGTTATCTCCAGGAATCACTGGGTGAACCACTTGCCGTTGTCGTTGCCATGTATGTTGAAGTGGCAGTTGGTGCAGGTCTCGCGTTGCATGAGCGTGCCTTTCGGGTTATTGAAGGCGTTCTTCCCGTTGGTGGTATCGGAGTGCGCCGCCTTGTGGCAAGTCAGGCACAGGAAGGGCTGGCTCTGCTTGAGCAGGTTGTTGTTGATGGAGCCGTGCGGCTTGTGGCAGATCATGCAATCCTCGGCCACGGGCGGATGCTCCTGCGCGAAGGGCCCGGCCTTCTCGGCGTGGCATTTCACGCAGAGCTCCCGGTCCGATTCCGCGCGGATGCTGCGGAAGTCGCCGCCATGGGGGTTGTGGCAGTCAGCGCACGCCACCTTGCCCTCGATGATGGGGTGGTGGGAGGGGAGGTTGATCTCCATGCGCTTCTTCTTGTGGCAATCCAGGCAGACCTCGTTGGTGGGCTTGGGCGGGCCTTCGGTCTCGTGGACCTTGTGGCACTTGGCGCAGGCGAGGCCTTGCTGGTTGTGCGTGCTCACCTTCCAATTCATGATGTCGCGCTGGTTGTGGCAGGACAGGCAGCGTTCGTTTTTCTCGGCCGTCATCAAGGTCGTGGCAAAGCCGGGGTTGGCTTTATCTCCGGCGGCGGCCGCATGGCGGGAGCCGGGTCCATGGCAGGACTCGCAGGATTTTTCGAAGGGGAGGTTCTTGACTGCGGGCATCTTCCGGCCGTGCCAGGACTTTTTGAATGCCTCGGCCCTATCGGCGTGGCAAGAGGCGCAGACCGTCGCGCCCACTTCCGTGGCGGCCGTATCCGAAGGCGCCGCCGGCTCGGAGTGAAGCGCCGGCGCCGGGGTTGGGGCCGCGACCGGAGCCGCCGCCGTCCCGCTGGACAGCGCCGGAGACGAAGTCTCGGCGCCGAACGCGGATGCGGCGCCCAGGAAGCCCGCCGCTAGAATGAACAGAAAATTTGGAATCCTCATCAGCCATGTCCCCCGTGGAGTGAAGTGGAATATGAATGCGATTGTAACAAGAGAGGCGCGCATCAGCAAGGACGTGCGCCACCCCTAAAGGATGATTTTCGTCATGTTCTGCCCTGGGCTCATCCGGCGTAGGAATGCAGGCTGCTCATCAGGTAGTTCACGCCGAAATAGGTGAAGAGCACGAAGGCGAAGCCAATGACGGAGAACCAGGCCATGCGCTGGCCCCGCCAGTGATGGGTCCGCCGCAGGTGGATGGCCGATGTGTAGACCAGCCAGGTGATGAGCGACCAGGTCTCCTTGGGGTCCCAGGACCAATAAGAGCCCCAGGCCTCGTTGGCCCAGACCGCGCCCAGTGCGATGCCGGCGGTCAGCAGGAGATAGCCCAGGCCCATGGCGCGCGTGTTGAAGCGGTCCAAGGACATGGCGGCCTCATGGTCGGGGCGGCCGCGGTAGGCCGCCAGATGGACCGCGGAGGCCAGGAAAGAGAGGGCCAAAGCGGCGTAGGCCAGCATGATGACGCTGACGTGCAGGAGCAGCCAGTTGGACTGCAGAGCGGGAACCAGAGGGGTGATGGTGGAATCGAGCAAGGCGCAGACCCCCAGCAGGGCCAGGCTCAAAGCCGCGGTCGCGGGACCCAGCCAGGCCCCGGGCGCGAGGCGCCAGAGGCAGAAGCAGAGCCCGGTGATGCCCCAGGACATGCTGACCAGGGATTCGAATTGGTTCGCCAGGGGCGCGTGTCCCGAGCTGTGCCAGCGCAAGGCGAGGAAGGCGGTCTGCATCAGCCAGGCCGCGGCCAGAGCCGCATGGCCCCCCTTGCGCAGAGCAGGCCGCGCGAAGAGGAATGCCGCGGCATAGGCTAACAAGGCCGCCAGATAGCAGGCAAAAGAGAGATTGATCGCCGTCGCGTTCATATCAGGGGTCTCCTTAAAGCGCGCAGGAAGGTCCAGGCCAGCCCGGCCGTCAGCAGCAGGAAGCCCGCGTAGACCACCGGCACGCCGGGGTCATGGCTGACCAGGATATTGGAGTAATTCGGGTTTTCCGGGTCGTAGCCGGCTTGGTAAAGGGTAAAGCCCTTCCAGCGCAAGGGCTTGTTCACAGCGATGCTCCGCCGCTCCGAGACCCAGCCGCCTTCGATCAGGGAGACCTCGCTGCGGAACTGTTTGACCCGGCCGGGGACCATTTCGTAAGTGATGGTATAGCGGCTCTTGGGATTGGCGTGGAAGCCGGGGAAGCGGGCGAAAGCCCAGTGCTTCTCGGTGCCCCGCGCGTCCGTTAGCGCCAAGCGCAGGGCGGGATTGTTGGGTTCGGAGGACCGCGTGGCCGGCCCGCTCTGGCCGAGGGAAAAATCAGGGTAGTAATCCAGCGCCGCCACCTTCAGCGCCCCGGCGTGGAAGGCGATGGTCTGGCCCGGCCGGACTTCGGCGGTCTCGTTCCAGCCTTCTTGCCGGCTGGTGACCGTGAGCCTGTGCCGGCCGGAATCATAGAGGTCGATGTGGAAATCCTCGAGCCTGACGGCGAAGGGCAGGCGGAAGCGCCGCGTCCCCTCGGCCCAGTCCGTAGCCCGGCCTGCGTTGAGAGGCAGGCTGCCGTGCCGGCCCCGGAGGGCGCTGACCATGCCGCCGGCAAGCACCGCCAGGATCGCGAGATGGGTCAGGAGCACGTCCGGCCGCAGCCGCATATGGATTTGGCGCCGCCAAGTGCACAGGGCCAGATTGAGGCCCAGAGCGCCCAGCAAGGCCGTGAACGGTCCGGAATGGTAGACGTCTGTGAGTCGGAGGCGCAGCAGCAGTCCGGTCCAGGCTCCGAAGCGGCCGGTGTACACAGCCAGGCTCTCGCCCTGGGGGATGAGGGTGCCGGTCGCGCAGAGGGCGACGAGGGCACCCAGGAGCCAGTACAGAAGCCGCGGCGAGGCCAACAGCTCCGCCCCGGCCGTGAGCGCGCCGCCGCTATCCTTATTATAAGGAATCATGGTGTGGTGGTCCGTCCTGCTCCTGCGTGCCGGGTTTGTGCTGCCGGTGCCGCGCGCTGATCCGGCCCGTGATCCAGGCCCAGCTCATGGGGTAGACCTCCGGGTCGAAGATGGTCCAGTAGAGATGCCAGACCAGGATGGCCAGGCAGGCCAGGACCGCCTCCATGAAGTGTATCAGCAGGCATAGGTCGATGAACCATTTGGACAGGAACCGGAGCGATAGTTCGCGGAACCACGCCACGCAGCCGGTCCCCACCATGACCCCGCTGCCCCAGATCAGGGCCCAGTACTCGGCTTTTTCGATGTAGTTGAATCGGTCGAATCTGGGCGGGCCGCCGCGATGCAGGAGATTGTAGCGCTGCAGTTGCAGGAAGTCCAGCAGGTCGCGCCAGCGCGGGGACATGGACCTGATCTCCCGGCGGCCTTCCGCGGTGGCGGTGATCCAATAGAAGTGATAGGCGGCCAGACCGATGAAAGTCAAGGCGAAGAACCGGTGCAGGAAGGCGCGCCAGGCCGCGCCCGCCGCGCCCTGGAACAGGGCCCGGGTCCACATCGCCTCGGGATAGGTATGGCAGAATCCGGTGTAGCCCAGTCCCATAAATGAGGCCAAGAGCACCAGGTGTTGTATGCGCTCGTTGCGGCTGAGGCGCAGCTCGTGGGGATCGTGCAGGTGGTTCGGCCCGTAGACGAGCTTGCGCTTGTAATCCAGGAAGTTGTGCAGGAGCATGCCGCCGATGGTCAGCACGATGATGAGCAGGTAGAATCGGCGCACCAGTTGCCGCACGGTCTCGCGGATGTCGTGCGCGGTGGTGGAGAAGGTCATGTGGACCTTGCCCAGGTGGACCAGTTCCCCGGCGCGGCGGTGGCAGGCGCCGCAGGTCTTCTTCAGGCTGGCGGGATTGACCGAGGAGGCCGGGTCCGAAGAGGGCAGGACGTCGTGGTAGCGGTGGCAGGAGGCGCAGTTGGCCGAGGCCAGGTTGCCGGCCACGAAGGCCACGCCGTGGTAGCTGTCCAGATAGGTCCGGCTGGGGTCCAGCGGCATGCCGAACTTGGCGATGAGGCGCTCCGAGCCGTGGCAGGCGCTGCAGGTCTTGACGATGGAGCCCGTGTAGACCATGGAGCCCGCCTCTTGGTGGGCCGTGATGTTGTGCTCGCCGTGGCAGTCCGTGCAGACCGGCGCCTCCCGGATCCCGGCCCGGGCCTTGAGCGCGTGGATGGAGCGGGAGTACGCGGCCAGGGCTTCGGCATGGCAGCGGCCGCAAGTCTTGGGGATGTTGAACTTGTATGCCCGGCTCAGCGAGTTGCGGGAGAAGTCGAGGTCGTGCGCGCCGTGGCAGTCCGTGCAGACCGCCGCTTTCGAGTCCTTGCGCTCCAGGAGGGCGCGGCCGTGCACGGTCTGGGAGTAGGTGGCGAAAGGCTCTAGCCCGAACTTGGCCTGGAAGTCGAGCTTCTGGTGGCACCGGTTGCAGGTGGCCGGTATGTTGGCATGGTGGACCGGCGAGGCGGGGTCCTGGCCCCGGCGCAATTCGTGGGCCGGCCCGTGGCAGGCCGCGCACAGGGCCGCTCCCGGTTTGGTCTTGAGCAGGAGTCTGCCGTGGTCCGAGGCTCGGATGGCGTCGGCGCTCTTCTGATGGCAGGCGTCGCAGGAGACCTTCGGGGCCTTGGGGTCGTGAGGGTAATCGTCCTTGCCGGCGTGGCAGGCGGCACAGCCGAGGTCCTTGTGCACGGACTTCTGGAACCTGACGGCGGGCATCTGGGGCGCCGTCATCGCTTTGTTGGAGTGGCAGGCCAGGCAGGCATCGTCCGCGGCCAGGGCCGCGGACGACGCGCCGAGCAACAGAGCCACCGTCAGAACCGTCATCTTCATCCGGTATGCGATTTTAGCAATCCCGCGTGCATCAAGTTTAGCCTTCGGACCTGGGGACGGTCAATAATCATGCGCACCCTGATTTATGACTTGGGTCATGTGCCGCGGATGGGCTTAATGCTCGGAGGCGGTGGCCTCGAGACCCGCACGGTTGCGAATCTCCACGGTTTTTCCCGTGAGGCAGATGAGTCCCCGTTTTTTTAAGGAGGACAAGGCCCGGATCACGGTCTCGGGTGAAAGGCCCACGTTCTGGGCGATTTCGCGGCGGCTATAGGCGTATTTCCCATGGCAGGCCAGGGCGATCGCCTCGCCATGCGGTTCGTTGATGGAAAGCAGGAAAGTCGCCAGGCGGGATTCCGCCCCGTGGAATGCGAGGCCGAAGGTCCGGTCCATGGACCGGCATGCGAATCGGCTGACCCGGCGCAGGAGGCGCCGCGAGAACTCCGGCTCGTGCGCGTTGAGGTAGTCCACGAGCCCGCGCGGCAGGAAGCAGACGACGCTCTCCCGCATGGTCTCGGCCGAGGCGCAGTAAGCTTCCTCGCTCAGGAAGGAAACCTCTCCCATGAGGTCGCCGCAGGAAAAGTAGAGCAGGGCCAGCTCGCGCCCGCGGTCGTCGGCCTTGGTCATCCGGACGTCTCCGACGCAGAGGATGAAGAGGCCTTGGGGCTGCTCGCCCTCCTGGAAGATGGACTGCCGGGCTTTGTAGCGCCGCATCCGGCGTTCGAGGCGGAAGCGCTTCAGCGATTCCGGCGAGAGGAAATTGAAGAAGCAGCGCCTCTTGCAGTCGCAGCTGCGGCAGTGCTCGCCCGGTTGGAAAGGGCATTCCAGGGCCGGCGCTATCGTCCTTTTGTATCCCATGTTGTGCGCGTTTGCTCTCGGGCGCTGAGAGGCTAAGGTATGGTAGCAAAAAATGCATGTGACGAGAATCCTCATCCAAGTTTGACATTGGTCATTCACAAGGCCGGTATTATGTGATATTATTATATTGTAGTTACACTATGCTTCTATAGTAGGGGAACGGGGGAGATATGGCCCATAAGGCATCCTTGACCATCGACGGAAAATCGTACGAGCTTCCGGTCATCGAAGGCAGCGAGGGCGAGCTGGCCGTCGACATCTCCCAGCTGCGCGCCAAGAGCGGGGTCATCACCTACGACCCGGGCTACGGCAACACGGGCGCCTGTCAGAGCAACATCACATTCATCGATGGGGAGAAGGGCATCCTGCGCTATAGGGGCATCCCCATAGAGGAATTCGACCGGCCCCAGCCGGACTTCCTGGAGGTGGCCATGCTGGTCATCTTCGGCGAGCTTCCCGACCGCAAGGCGCTGGAGCGGTTCCGCGCGATCTGCACGGCCAACGCCAACCTCGACGAGAGCATGAAGCACCATTTCGAGGGCTTCCCGGTAAGCGCCCCGCCCATGGCCCAGCTCTCCGCCATGATCAACGCCCTCTCCTGCTTCCACCCGGAGTTCTTCATCCTCACCAACGGCACCACGTTCGAGCAGGCCGCGGCGCGGGTCATCAGCCAGATCCGCACCATCGCCGCCTATTCCTACCGCCGCTCCCGGGGCCTGCCGCTCACCTATCCCAACCCCGCCCTGCGCTATTGCGCCAACTTCCTGCACATGATGTTCTCCATGCCCTACCAGGACTACGTGGTCGAGCCCGAGGTCGAGGACGCCTTGAACCTCCTCTTCCTGCTGCACGCGGACCATGAGCAGAACTGCAGCACCTCGACCGTGCGCATGGTGGGCTCCAGCCAGGCCAACCTGTTCGCCTCCTGCGCTTCCGGGGTCTGCGCGCTCTGGGGGCCCTTGCACGGCGGAGCCAACCTGGCCGTCATCGATATGCTGGAGGCCATCCATCGCGGCAACAAGAAGCCCGAGGACTGCATCGCCATGGCCAAGGACAAGTCGAGCGGGTTCCGGCTCATGGGGTTCGGGCACCGGGTCTACAAGAACTACGACCCGCGTGCCAAGATCATCAAGAAGTGCTGCGACCGCGTGCTGGGCAAGCTCGGCATCCATGACCCGCTGCTGGACATCGCCATGCGGCTGGAGGAGCTGGCGCTCCAGGACCCCTACTTCATCGAGAAGAAGCTCTATCCGAACGTGGACTTCTACAGCGGCATCATCATGCGCGCCATCGGCATCCCCACCAACATGTTCCCGGTCATGTTCTCCATCGGGCGCCTGCCCGGCTGGATCGCGCAGTGGAAGGAGCAGCACGACGAGGCCGGCGCCCGCATCGCGCGGCCCCGCCAGGTCTATGTTGGCGAGCGGGCCCGCCATTACGTCTCCATGGAGCAGAGGGGGGCGCTATGAGCCGGCACGCGAAGCTCGAGGCGTGGGTCCGCGAGATGGCGGAGCTCTGCCGGCCGGACCGCGTGGCCTGGCTCGACGGCTCCGAGGCCGAGAAGGGGCGGCTGGAAGCCGAGGCCGTGGCCTCGGGAGAACTCCTCCGCCTCGACCCGGAGAGATATCCCGGCTGCCTTTACCACCGCACCGCCTCCAACGACGTGGCCCGCACCGAGCATCTGACCTACATCTGCTCCAGGGACAAGGATGACGCCGGCCCGACCAACAATTGGATGTCGCCGGAGGAAGGCTACCGCCGGGCCGGGGAGATATTCCGCGGCTCCATGAAAGGCCGGACCATGTACGTCATCCCCTTCTCCATGGGGACGGTGGGGTCGCCCTTCTCCAAGATCGGGGTGCAGCTGACCGATTCCATCTACGTGGCCCTCAACATGCGCATCATGACGCGCATGGGGACTCAGGTGCTGGAGCAGCTTGGCGCGGACGGCGAATTCACCAGGTGCCTGCACGGCAAGGCGGACCTGGATGTGGACCGCCGGCTCATCCTGCACTTCCCGGAAGACAACGCCATCTGGAGCGTGGGCTCGGGCTACGGGGGCAACGCGCTCCTGGGCAAGAAGTGCCTGTCCCTGCGCATCGCGAGCGCCCTGGCCCGCCGGGAGGGCTGGCTGGCCGAGCACATGCTCATCCTCGGCGTGGAGGACCCCCAGGGGAAAGTCGAGTACGTGACCGCGGCCTTCCCCAGCGCCTGCGGCAAGACCAACCTGGCCATGCTCATCCCGCCCGAAGGCTTCCGGGCGAAGGGCTACAAGATATGGACCGTAGGCGACGACATCGCCTGGCTGCGCGTCGGTTCCGACGGGCGGCTCTGGGCGGTCAATCCGGAGGCGGGCTTCTTCGGCGTGGCGCCGGGGACGAACTCCAAGACCAATCCGAACGCGGTGGCGACTGTCCGCAAGGACACGATCTTCACCAACGTGGTCCTGGGCGACGACCTGAGCGTGTGGTGGGAGCAGGGCGACCCGCCGGCCCCGGCTGCGGGGAAGGATTGGCAGGGCAAGCCCTGGCGGCCGGGCCTCTTGGATGAGAAAGGCGCGCCCGTGCCGGGCGCCCATCCCAACAGCCGTTTCACGGCCCCGGCTCGGCAATGCCCCTGCATCTCCCCCCGGTGGGAGGAGCCGCAGGGGGTCCCCATCTCCGCCATCATCTTCGGAGGGCGGCGGGCGCGGCTGGCGCCGCTGGTCTATCAGTCCTTCAACTGGGAGCACGGGGTCTATGTTGGCGCCACGATGGCGTCGGAGCGCACGGCGGCCCAGGTCGGCAAGCAGGGAGAGGTCAGGCGCGACCCTATGGCCATGCTGCCGTTCTGCGGCTACCACATGGCCGACTACTTCGCCCATTGGCTGGCCATGGGCAAGAGGATCCCCGACCCGCCCAAGATCTTCCATGTCAATTGGTTCCGCTCGGATGAGCGGGGCCGCTTCCTGTGGCCCGGCTATGGCGAGAATGCCCGGGTCCTGGAGTGGATCCTGGAGCGCTGCCGCGGGGAGGGCAAGGCGCTCAATACCCCCATCGGCTTCGTGCCGACATTGGACGGGCTCGACCTGGAGGGGCTGGATCTGTCCCGGCCGGCGCTGGAGGAATTGCTGGCGGTGCGGCAGGAGGATTGGAAGACGGAACTGGCCGAGCAGAAGGTTTTCCTCAAGTCTCTGGGCCCGAAGCTGCCCATCGAAATGATCTGGCAGCAGGAAGCCCTGGAGTGGCGCCTCAGCGGCGGCGCCGTGCCGGCATATAAAGGAGGATGACGACCATGGAACCAATGGAACCATTGGATTGCCCCAGTCTTGATTCCCCGGCCCGGGCCAGGAGGACTGGCCCGGCCGATCCGGCCATCAACTTGGAGAACGTCTGCGCCTGGATACCCGAGAAGAACAAGAAGCTCAAGGAGATGGTGGCGCTCCTGGAGGAGCGCTTGCGGAGCGATCCCGGAGATTTTTGGTCATGGGACAACCTGGCGAACCTCTGCTTCAGCGAGGGATTCGTGAACGAATCCATCGGTATCTACAAGAAGGCCCTGGAGATCCGGCCGGATCTGGCCGTGACCCATCTTCGCCTGGGCATCGCGTACTACCGGCTGGGCCGGCTCGACGACGCCGTCGCGGCGCTCGAAGGGGCGCTCAAGTGCAATCCGGAGCTGGCCATGGCGCACTACTATCTGGGCTTCGCTCATTATCATGGGGGCAGCCCGGAGAAATCCCTGAGCCATTTTCGTAAGGTCCGTGAGCACAGCCCGGAGACGCGGATCGTGCTCTACCATATGGCCGAGACCTTCCTGCAGGAAGCGCGGCACCAGGAGGCGCTCGCGCTGCTCCAGGACCTGGTGCGCTTCAGCCCCGACTCCGCCGCGGCCTGGTACAAGATGGGCCTGGCGCTCTTCGGCTTGAACCGCAACACGGAGGCGGTCAAGGCCTTCCAGGAGGCGCTGCGCTGCAACCCCCAGGACAAGAGGTCGGAAAATATGGTCGACTTGATCACGGGCGCCCCGGACGTCTGAGCCCAGGCCCTCTATGAAACAGCTACCGACCGCTTCCAGCGTCCCGCAGGAGGGCGAGCCCATCACCCTCGCGGGAGACCGCCTCCAGGTCCCCGCGCATCCCGTCATCCCCTTCATCGAGGGCGACGGCATCGGCGTCGACATCTGGCCCGCCGCCCGGCGGGTCCTGGATGCGGCGGTCGAGAAGGCTTACGGCGGCCTGCGCCGCATCGCCTGGCGCGAGGTCCTGGCCGGGGAGAAGGCCGTGGCTCGCCTGGGCCCCGGCCGGCACCTGCCGGAGGAGACTTTGGACGCGCTTCGGAAATACCGGGTCTCCATCAAGGGGCCGCTGACCACTCCGGTCGGGGGCGGCATCCGCAGCCTCAACGTCACGATCCGGCAGAGGCTCGACCTCTTCGCCTGCGTGCGGCCGGTGCGGTGGTTCCCCGGCGTCCCCGCGCCGGTCCGGCATCCCGAGAAGCTCGACCTGGTGATCTTCCGGGAGAACACGGAGGACGTCTATGCGGGCATCGAATGGGCCTCGGGCACGCCGGAGGCCGAGCGCGTGGCCGCCTTCCTTGAGCGGGAGATGAACACCCGGCTGGCGCCGGGCTCTGCCATCGGGATCAAGCCCATGAGCCCGCGCAACAGCAAGCGCCTGGTGCGCGCCGCCATCCGCTACGCCCTGGCCAAGAAGCTGCCGTCCGTGACCGTGGTCCATAAGGGCAATATCATGAAGTTCACGGAAGGCGGGTTCCGGGACTGGGCTTACGAACTGGCCCGGGACGAGTTCCCGCGGGAGACGGTGACGGAGGCCGGAGGGGCCGCGGCCGAGGGCCGGCTGCTCATCAAGGACCGGATCGCGGACAGCATGTTCCAGCAGGTCCTCCTGCGGCCGGACGAATATTCGGTCCTGGCCACCCCCAACCTCAACGGCGACTATCTTTCCGACGCCTGCGCGGCGCAGGTGGGCGGCCTGGGCCTGGCGCCCGGGGCCAACATCGGCGACGGCATCGGGGTCTTCGAAGCCACGCACGGCTCCGCGCCCAAGTATGCGGGCCGGGACGTCTCCAACCCGAGCTCCTTGATCCTGTCCGGCGCCTTGATGCTCGAGTTCATGGGCTGGCAGGAGGCCGCGGACGCCGGGCTCAAGGCGATGACCGAGACCTTCCGGCAGAAGACCGTCACCTACGACCTCGCGCGCCTGATGAGCGATGCCCGGGAGCTCAAGTGCTCCGAATTCGCCGGCGCCGTGGCCGCGAACCTGTGACATGAGTCCGTCCGCGGAGGGCTCCGGCGCGCGCGGCACATTGGTCTCCGGAGGCAAGGCCTGGGAGCTGTTCCGCCTCGAGACCCTGGCCGGCCGGCACCCCATCGAACGCCTGCCCTTCTGCCTGCGCGTGTTCCTGGAGAACCTGCTGCGCCACGAGGACGGACGCGGTGTGCGCTCCGAGGCGGTCGCGGCCGTGGCCGATTGGGCCCGGACGCGCCGCAGCGGCCCCGAGACCTCGTTCATGCCGGTCCGCGTGCTCATGCAGGACTTCACCGGCGTGCCCGCGGTCGTGGACCTGGCCGCCATGCGCGATGCGGTCGGCCGACTCGGCGGCGACCCCGGGCGCATCAACCCTCGCGTGCCGGTAGACCTGGTCATCGACCATTCGGTCCAGGTGGACCGCTGCGGCGACGATGCGGCCTTCGCGGACAACGTCCGGCTCGAGTTCGAGCGCAACCGGGAGCGCTATGCCTTCCTGAAGTGGGGGCAGAAGGCTTTCGCCAATCTTTCCGTGGTGCCGCCGGCGAGCGGGATCGTGCATCAGGTCAACCTGGAGCACTTGGCGCGCGTGGTCTGGACGCGGGAGGAGGGCGGCCGGCGCCTGGCTTGTCCGGACAC
>Ga0118677_10010130_pt1 | contig 13913 bp, 6 predicted proteins | sample AliMusrvi5mmetaG_FD_86154 | JGI IMG/M metagenome (GOLD analysis project Ga0118677, IMG submission 86154) | reverse complement strand
CATCATGAAAAACATCCAACCTTACCTCTGTTTCTGTTTCATACTCGTGGCCGCACTGTCCGCGCTGGCGGCCAGCCCGACCGATGACGCCAAAGCCCTGGAGGGCACTTGGACGCCGACCAAAGCCGAGTTGGGCGGTCAACCCATGCCCGACGCGGTCCTGAAAAGCATTAGCCTCAAACTCGACCACGGCAAGTATGAGGTGCTCGTCGGAACCCAGCCCGACCGGGGGACGTACACCATCGACGCCACCGTGGCCCCCAAGGGCATGTCCATCACCGGCACCGAAGGACCGAACCAGGGCAAGACCTTTCCGGCGATTTACGAACTCAAGGGCGACACCCTGCGGATCTGCTACGACCTGTCCGGCACGAAACGCCCGACGGAGTTCAAGAGCCTCGCCGGCACGCGGATTTATCTGGTGACCTACCAGCGCAAGAAGGAGTAGCGCCGTCCGGGCCCCAGATTTGCCTTGGCTTGCGAGGCTCGCCGCGCTAATCCTGCCCCATGGGCCAACCGAACCGTCTCGCACCTCTCGGCACCCGCCCGCGTGCCGCCCCATTCCTCGGCACGTCGAAAACATCCGCTGGAAAATATCCGCTTGCGCGCCGCTCAAAATTCTGCCACAAGTCCCGTCCAGCCCGCCTCCCCCGCGGGTCGCAGGAAGATGTCGGGGCGTAGCGCAGTCTGGTAGCGCGCTTCGTTCGGGACGAAGAGGCCGTGGGTTCGAATCCCGCCGCCCCGACCAACTCCAGATCGTGGATCGCGGATTGAGGATCGAAGTATGAGGCACGTCCGCACTTGGGAGCCTGGCGGCGGGATGAGAACCCAGCCGCGAGGCCTTGGGTTTGAACGCGGTGGGAGCGCTAGCGAGCTCGGAGAAATTTCGGCGCAGCCGCAAACCGGCATGGCCCCGTATTCCGGGGCAATCCCGCCGCCCCGACCAACTCCAGATCGTGGATCGCGGATTGAGGATCGAAGTATGAGGTACGTCCGCACTTGGGAGCCTGGCGGCGGGATGAGAACCCAGCCGCGAGGCCTTGGGTTTGAACGCGGTGGGAGCGTTAGCGAGCTCGGAGAAATTCCGGCGCAGCCGCAAACTGGCATGGCCCCGTATTCCGGGGCAATCCCGCCGCCCCGACCAACTTCCACCATCGCGACAGATCGTGCGTAATTAGTTGATTTCATGCGTGTTGATGCGTCATTGGTTTCCCCGCGTGACGCAGGGTGATGCGCCGTTGACGGCCAGATTGCTGGAAATCCGTAGGAAATCGGACAGAAACCTGTCGCGGTTGGCCGAATTTGAACCCCGACCCGTTCCGCCCGGCAGGACTCCCGCCCGGTTCCCTGAATTTCCCTGACCTTCAACGGAATTCGGTCAGAATCTGGCGGGTCGGTGCCTGATTTCAAGATCGAAGTGGAGGCAATTTCCTATTTCCCCTTGACCTTCGGCAGTGGCTTGCATTCGGACTGGCGCGGGCGAGTTGATTCGGATAAACCAACGCCAGCAGCCTTGGATCCTCTCCGGCCACACCCACCTAATGTCAAACCACCACAAGAAAATCCGACAAACCCAAAGCGGGATGACTTTCGGGACTACATTCGTGGCTCCGTCCGGAAGAATCCAAGAACAACGTGGACTTCTCCTTTCGGCCAGAACCCGGTTCACTGGCGTGCGCATGTCGCCATCACTCCCGAAATACCAAAACCGCAGCCTAGAGCTTCAAACCATTTGCTTCATAAACAGCCACGCCGATTCGGCCATTTTGGCCACAACTAAGTTATGAAACGCGCTCAACTTGAGTTTGAATGCTTCTCCACCGCTGAGTCATTAGCCATTCCTGAAGGCTACAAGGGGTTGTATGCGTTCCATAAATACTGGGGTAAGAAACCAGCGGAGCCAATCGCATATTTGATCAGCCACCTTTGCCCAAAGAATGGTCTGGTCATTGACCCATTTCTCGGGTCGGGCGTTTCGGCAATTGAAGCCCTCCGTCTAGGACGGCGAGTGGTCGGCATTGATCTAAATCCAGCGGCAGTTAGGTTGACAGGGATGCTTGTTAAACCTCCTTCGAAGAAAAGCGTCGAGACATCATTTTCCAAGATCAAGGAGACCGTAAAGGACGCGATTGATTCAACATACCGAACTACGTCGGGATCACCCGCAACCCACTACATTTGGCAAGGTGAAACGATGGAACAAGTCTGGCGGACCAATGGGTCAGTTCGAAAGCGCATCCAGGATGCCCCAGACAACCATGATCTCGAAATGGCAGGTAAACTTGCGGACTACAAGTCTAGCCGACTTCGCCGCCCACGGTTTTTTTCGAACTCCCGGATCAATTCAAAGGCCTGCTTTGATCTTGGATCTATATTTACAGGGCGCGCGCTGCACAATATCGACCTTTTGATGGAAGCCATCAGAGGGCTGCCTCTATCAAGTCGCGAGCCCATGCTCCTATCGCTGACTGCGGCACTCGGTCAAATGAGTCGTATGGTCTTTACTATTACGGGGAGAGGTAAAACGAATGGCACCAAGAGCGAAAAGATTGAAGTTGGGTCCTGGGTTATTGGCTTCTGGAAACCAGATGTGCATTTTGAGGTCAATGTTTGGAATTGCTTTGAACGTCGTGTCAAAAAGCTGATAAAGGCTCTAGCAGAGTCACCCGCATTCATTGAGTCCAGGCTTGGAACGATCTCAGATGTGTGCGTTGGTGCGGTTGATGGAGCAATTGTGAACGGAAACTGCATTACCGAACTCGAGTCGGTTCCCGACAACACTGCCGATCTAATCATCACCGATCCTCCCCACGGAGATCGAATCCCCTATTTAGAGCTTTCGGAACTATGGAATGTAATCCTTGACGAGCAGCCACTTTTTGAGGCGGAGATTGTCGTCTCGAACGCCAAAGAGCGGGGGAAAACATTGAACGAATACAACGAATCAATGCGGCAATTTCTCGGAGTGGCTGGAAGAAAGCTGAAAGCCACAGGACATTTGGTGCTGTTCTTTAATGCGAGAACTGAGTCGAGTTGGCAATTTTTTGACGTATTCAGTAAAACGGCTACAGATGTTGGCATTGTCTTTAAGGGATGCTTTCCGTTAGTTTACTCTGCGGGGTCTGTTGTTCAGGACAATCGGGCAGGTGCCTTGCAGACCGACTTCGGGTTAGTGTTTTCTCGGGCCGAATTTGTCAATCAGCGACTGTTGGATATTCCGAATTGGAGTCCAACGATGCCCCAACCTTCAATCTAAATTTATGCCACTATCTTTCGCTCAAGCTAACGCTTTGTTTAAGGACAATAAGATAAATGAACTTTGCGTTGATTCTGAGGGTCTTCGCTTTCTAAAACTGCGCTCCCTGAACCGCCCCGAATACCTAAACCGGTTGTTTGACCTCGCTGGAATTTCAAAGCCGGACGTGGGTGCTCGCGCGCTATTCGAGGCTGCATTCCGTGCGGCCATTCCATCAGTGACTGTAGAAACTTGTGCCCGGAGCATTTTTTCCGAGGAGCGTGAGGTGCGTCGCCTGGCAGAGGCCGATTTGGTGAATCAGCTCTACCGCGTGCAGGAATTTAATTGGGGAGGACTTCATCAAAATAGCTTGGAGAAGACGATTGTCGACAACTACATCAAGAAGATCACGGAGTATGATGGGCTCTGCGCTGCCATCGACAACGAGTTGCTCACAAGTTTGCGTGGTTATGTGATATGCTCATGGTATAATCACTGGACCTCAATCCTTATTGAGGATCTTTTCAAGGATCATCCAAACGTCCTTCCTGCTGTTGGTCTGGTCAAAAAGATCGATTTCTTTGTAAGAGAAGTGCCCTTCGATTTAAAAGTTACATATCTTCCTGAAGGGTACTTGTTGGATTGTCGCAGAAACGCAGGTTTTCGTCCAGAGCTTACGCTGTTGAAGCAAGCAGCTAGAAGACACAATTTGCCGATTGCTTCTGACTTGGCGGCAGCAGCGTTGCTGCAAGACCTTTGGGCAAAAGTGGCAGACCATCCCGCTCAGTCGTGCAAGGATCTGATTGCCGAACTGATGGCCTTTCGTGGTTCGATCATCGACGGTATTGAAAGTGATTCCTCAGTGCTGCTAAAGTGGTTGTATGAGAATCAAGGAGTAGCGAGGTTTGACGCTTCCTATCGATTGTTTGTGATTCTCGTTGATCAAAGAAACTACTTCGATTCTTGGAAGCTGAAACGCGCAAGAGCCCTGATGGAATCCAAAATTCACGAATATTTGGAGGGGTGTGGTGACACTCCTGGCAAACTCGTCGAATTTGAGTGGGAGGGCGCCACCTACACGACAACTGCTGACCTTTTAGTGATTCGACACTCATAGTCTGAAGCCCGTATTTGCTCGTCATCATTGCCCTGCGTGGGGGTATTCTTGTCCTACCACGATCATGTGACATCCTCTCTTCCTTCAATTCGGCGCGCCTCCAACTTGATTTCCACACGGAGACAAGTGTTTGGAACCAGTCCTTCAAAGTTGCAATTATTGGGTTGACAGCCTTTGTTGTGGGATGGAAGGTCGGGCATTGCGAGGCAGTTGCCCGTGCTTATGTGGGGCGCAATTCCGGCAGCCGAGCGACTTGTCTTTCACTCTCCATGGGCTGCACGACAAGGAAGTCGTGCCTCCTTAATGCGTGGCCGGGAGCGCCCCACAAGATTCCTGTCGAAATTCCTTGGCAAGGCGGACCGGATCGCCACTCTCGCGTTTGAGGAGACTTGCCATGATTCTGCCGGAATCCCCCACTTTTTTCCCGCATGCTCCCGCCGGACCAAGGCCTTTGCTGCTTCCGGAACTGCGGGTCGTCCCCCGCCGCCTCTTTCCCGCCCTCCGGTCTAATTCGGGCTGGCGATGCGCAGCCCCGCCGCCGCCTCTTGCAACGGCTTCCAACCCAAACGCGAATTCCTAGCTGTTAGCTCAACCGCCAACCACAAGCGCCATGTCCAGCCAAGCCCTATTCAACAACGCACAGGCCGTCGACAAAGCCCCGGATCAGGGGATGCCGATGAATACCCTCAGCATTTTGGGCGTGTTGTCCATTGTGGCCGTCGGAATGGCAGGTCCAACCAATGCAACCCTGCTGGTCCAGGAGGATTTCAATTATGCCCCCGGGGCGTACACCGCCCAGCCGGGCGGGTTGATGGGGAATTCATGGACTCCCAACATCACCATGGGTGCCGCGGGTTTTTCTAGCAACTGGTCGTGGATGTCCGCCTCGGTGTTCGGCATCGGCGCGGCCGACGCCACCCATACCGATGGCTCCTATTACAAGGGTTCGGCGAGCACCAACGGTCAGTGGGGTCAATTGAACACGATCAGTCTCAGCCCGACGCCCACGTACGTGAGCCTGTTGGTTGGCAAGACCGGCGCGAATTCAGGCGACATCGCGTTCTGGGACGGTTGGGGCTATAATGTTGCCACTCTGACGATCAACAGCTCGGGCAATTACTCCGTGACGGCAGGCGACAATCCGCCGGCCACGGTGGCCACGGCGGTCGCGGTCAATCCGACGGGCTTTGACCAGATCCTGATGGAAATCACCAACGCCAACGGGATTTGGGTGGCCGAGACGGTGAATCTTTGGGTCAATCCGAATTGGTCGAATCCGGGCGCACCCACCGCGAGCGCCACTGGCATGGGCAATTACAACATTGCCAAGATGTTGCTGGATGGCGGCGGCATCGCCGTGGACCGCATTCGCATCGGAACCACCCTGGCGGATGTTCAGACCGGCTCCGCGCCAAGTCCTCCGGCAGACGCCAACACCTCGACGGTGACGGCCGCCCCCGCTTCGGTGCCGGCCGACGGCAGCACCACCGCCACCATCACCGTGACCTTGCTGGATGCCACCAGCGCTCCCGTCGCGGGCAAGACCGTGTCGCTCGCTTCAAGCCGCGGCGCGGCGGACACGATTTCGGCAGCTTCGGGCCCTTCTAACATAGCAGGCGTAGTGACCTTCACCGTGAAATCCACCACGCCGGGCACACCGGTGTTCACCGCCACCGACGGCACCGACAGCGTAACTCTTCCCCAAACCGCCACGGTGACCTTTACTGCGAATCCGGTGGCCAGTGCGGTCAATTCGACCGTTGCGGCCTCCCCAAGCCCGGTGGTGGCCAACGGCATCAGCGCTGGCACGATCACCGTCACGTTGCGGGATGGCGGCAGTGTTCCCGTCGCCGGCAAGACCGTGTCGCTGGCTTCGAGCCGCGGCGCGACCGACACGATCTCGGCGGCCTCCGGCATGTCTAACGCATCGGGTGTGGTGACTTTCACCGTGACCTCCCTAACGATTGGCGCGCCGGTGTTCACCGCCACCGATGTCACCGACGCCAATCTGCCAATCACGGCCACGGCCACGCTAACCTTCACCGCGGTTCCCAGTGGCAGCCTGCTGCTTCAGGAGGATTTCAATTACCCTGCGGGCGTGTCCACCAGCCAGGCCGGTGGCGGCGGCTGGGGAAATTCGTATCCTAACATCACCCAGGGTGCGGCGGGGTTCGGTGGCAATTGGGACTGGAATGCCGCCGGCGCCAAGTTCGGCATCAGCGCTGGTGACGCCAACCACAGCGATGGCACCTATTACGATGGTTCAAAAAGCACCAACGGCCAGCACGCGGCGCTCAACATCGCCCTTTCCAGCAATACGCCCGCTTATCTAACCATGTTGTTCGGCAAAACCGGTACCAACAGCGGCGATTTCGTGTTTTGGGACCATGGTGGCCACAACGTCGCCACGCTGACCATCAACAGTTCGGGCAACTACGCGCTTACGGTGGGACAAGGTTCCACAGTGAGTACCTCAATCCCGGTTAACGCGTCGGGATTTGACCAGATCCTCATGACTATCACCCGGGCAAACCAGGATATCTGGGGCAACGCGGCGGTGAACCTTTGGGTAAACCCCAATTGGTCGAGCTTGGGCGCCCCCGCCGCCACCGGCACCGGTGCAACGGGCTATCCCGATATCGGCCAGTGGTTGATGGATGCCGGCGGCATGGCGGTGGACCGCGTTCGCGTCGGAACCTCTCTGATCGATGTTCAGATCAAACCGGCGGACGCAGGCACTTCAACCATTGCGGCCTCTCCAAGCTCGGTGCAGGCCGATGGCATTAACACTTCCACGATCACCGTGACTTTGCTGGACGCCGCCAGCACTCCCATCCCTGGCAAAACCGTCACGCTCGTTTCTAACCGCGGCGCGACGGACACGATTTCCTCGGCCTCCGGATCGTCCAACGCATTCGGCGTGGTGACCTTCACGGTGAAATCCACGACCCCGGGCACACCGGTTTTCACCGCCACCGATGTCACCGACAACGTCGTGATCACGGCCACGGCCAGCGTGAATTTCACCGCGGTGCCTCCTGCAAACGCCGCCACCTCGACGGTAAGCGCCTCGCCCGCCTCGCAACGGGCCGATGGCGTCAACATTGCCACCATCACCGTGACCTTGCTCGATGGCGGCAGCGCTCCCATCCCCGGCAAGACCGTGACGCTCGCCTCGAGCCGCGGACCGACGGACACGATTTCCGCGGCCTCCGGAGTTTCTAACATATCCGGCGTGGTGACCTTCACCGTGAAAGCCACGACGCCGGGCACACCTGTGTTCACCGCCACCGATGTCACCGACGGCGTGACTGCGACCCATACCGCCACGGTGAACTTTACGGTGAATCCTCCGGCCAGTGCGAGCCTTTCGACCGTGGAGGCGTCTCCCAGCACGGTGGTGGCCGATGGCACCAGCCCGTCCACGTTCACCGTGACCTTGCGGGATGGCGGCAGTGTTCCCCTCGCCGGCAAAACCGTCACGCTGGCTTCAAACCGTGCGGCCGGCATCGACACGATTTCGGCGGCCTCGGGAACCTCCGACACATCCGGCATGGTGACCTTCACCGTGACCTCCCTGGCGGACGGCGCTGCGGTTTTCACCGCCACCAATACTACGGACGTCGTAATTGTTAGCCAGACCGCCACCGTGACCTTCACCCCGGCGACCAATGTGATAGATATTAGCAATGCGATCGGGCCCGCGGTGGAAGGAAGAATCAGCATCGACACCGTGGTGCCAGTGGGTTATAGCGGCCGCTTGGTGGGTGTCACCGACGCCTACTGGGCTACCGGCGGCGTCGCGCGAAATCTCAACCTCAACGGCAACACGCTCACTTTCGAGAGTGGCGGCGGCAACCCGATGAACATCAGCGGCGCGATTTCCGGCAACGGCATGGTCCGGGTGAACGCCGGCGGAATCGGCATCTTCCATATCAGTGGCAATGTGGGCAATACCTACACCGGCACCACCGAAATCAACAACGGCCCCGTGAAACTCGAGAAATCCTCCGGCAACGCGCTATGCGGCACGATCACGGTCAATGGCACGATGTCGAACGCCTTCCCGGACACGGGGGTTCTCTGGTGGGCTGCCAACAACCAGATCAGTGACGCTTCGAACCTCACCCTCGCCGCCGGTGCCTCCCTCAACCCCGCCGGCTATTCGGATACCATGGGAACCATTTCTCTGGCAGCATACGCCGGCTCCCTAACAGGCGATGCCGGCATTTTCCTCGGCGGCTCCACCTCCATCCTGCGTTTTGCCAACAGCTCCGCGCAATCATGGGCGTCCGGCACCGAACTCATCATCCGCGAATGGAACGGCTCACCTGCCGGCGGCGGCAGCGAGGGCGTCTTCTTCGGCAACTCAGCCGCTGGCTTGAGCGCCAACCAAATCGCCAAAACCGGCTTCATGAATCCGGCCGGCTTCGCCACCGGTTTGTATCACGCCACGATCCTGGACAGCGGCGAAGTGGTGCCCACCGGCAGCGCCGTGCTCGCGGCGAACCCGCCCTACGACTTATCACCCCAAGCCGCTGCGGCACGCGCTGCGATCTACACGTCAAACGGACGGGCCAACCTCACGGCCGCCGGCACGCCGCTCGCCGACGGCACGCGCATCGTGTTTTTCGGGGATTCCATCACCTGGGGCGGCGGCTACATCACCCCTCTCAACACCGCGATCGCGGGCGGCGCGGGCACCCAGGGCAAGACCGTCACCCTGATCAACCGCGGCATCAATGGCGGCACCACCGCGAACATACGTGACGGCGTCGCCGGTGGGCAGGCCTCGTTCGCCAGCCTGCTGGTCTCGGACCAAGCCGACATCGCGGTGATCTACATCGGCATCAATGATATTTGGTGGGCCGGCACCACCGCCGCGGACTACGAACAAGGCCTGAGGGACATGGCCGCCACCGCCGCCGCCCTCGGCGTGCCCGTGGTTTTCGTCACCCCGGCCGCCCACGGCGAATCCCCGCTCGGCGCCGGTGGGGACGACCCGAAGATCGACCAGTTCGCCACCATTGTCCAAAGGGTCGCGGCGGACACCGGCTCGGCCTTCGTCAACCTCCGCGCCGCATTTGTCGCTTGGTGGATGAATAACAACTATGAAATCCGCCTCGATGGCAGCTATTCGCCCTTGGTAAACTACGGGCTGCTCACCTACGACGGCATTCACCCGTCCTTCCCCGGCCTCGACATCGTCGCCGACCACATCGCCGACGGCATCCTGGCCTCACTCACCAGCGGATCCGCGTTCGACACCTGGATCGGCACCGCGACCGGCGGCAGGGGCCTGACCGGAGCGGCCGCCGCGTTCGACGCCGATCCCGACCACGACGGCCTACCTAACGGAATCGAGTTCGTCCTCGGCGGTGAGCCCAATCCCGCCAATCCCGGCTCCAACTCCCGGGCACTACTGCCCACCGCGGCCAGCGTCGGCAACAATCTGGTCTTCACCTACATCCGCACGCATGCGGCGGCCTATCTGAACCCGGTCGTCGAGTTCAATTCCGGCCTGCTAGGCGCGTGGACCACTGCCACCGATCCCGGCAACGCCACCATCGCGGTCGTTCCAGGCGACACCTCCGACACCATCACGGTCACCATCCCCAAGGGTTCGAACCGGACCATGTTCGTCCGGCTGAAGGTCGGCGCACCGTGATCAGAACGCAGCGTTCGACCAGTTCGCGAACTGAGGAGCAGGGACCTTGCTGTCCCTACTTCACAAGGCACTTGGCAAGTGTCGTTCGCTGACCACAGAAGCCACCGAAGGTTCTTGGCCTCAGGGGTTGGCTATCGATTCGGGAAGATCTTTCGGTTCAAAGTGAATGCCCAGGCGTTCCAGACGGGGAAGCTGAGCGCGGGCGCGGCGGGCAAAGTCCGGCCATGCATCACGATCGTCGGGTGACCAGCCGCGCTCGGCCAAGGCCAGCAGACGCGGGAACAACTGGCGGTCCACCAAGGCGGGTTCGCGGTCGATGTGCGACCAGAAATTCGCCTGCAGGCCGAGCACGCGCCGCGCCGCCTCGGGGGCCAGCTCCGCCAGGGGATCGAAGGAAAACGCGCGCTGCGAATTGATGTTAGTATATGGGTAATCGAAGTAGCAGTGGCTGGTTGGAGACAGCACCACGGCGTGGCCCATCTTGGACGCCTGCACCGCGCCCGCGGTTCCGCGCCAACTCATGACGGCGGCATTGGGTGCCAGCCCGCCTTCAAGGATCTCGTCCCAGCCGATGATCGAGCGGCCCTTCGAGTTGACGAATTTCTCGACGCGCCGGATGAACCAACTTTGCAGTTCGGACTCATCCTTGAGGTTCTCGCCCTTGATCCTGGCCTGGCATTTCGGGCAGGTCTTCCACCGGCTCTTGGGCGCTTCATCGCCGCCGATGTGGATGATCCGCGAGGGGAAAACCTCCATCACTTCTGTTAGAACATCTTCGAGGAAGTTAAAGGTTGCGTCATTCCCGGCGCAATAGACATCCTCGTGGATGCCGGGACCCTTGGTGTAAGGATGGAGTTCGAAGGGGCCGCCGTTGCAGGGAAGCTGCGGATAGCAGGCCAACGCCGCCAGCGCGTGGCCGGGCATTTCGATCTCGGGGACAATGGTGATGTGGCGCACCGCGGCGTAGCGCACCAGTTCCCTCATCTCCGCCTGGGTATAGAACCCTTGATGCGACGCCGGTTCCTCCCACTTGTCCGGAAAACGCGCGCCTGTTGTTGTTAGTTCCGGGTGCTTTCTGATTTCCAGCCGCCATCCCTGATCGTCGGTTAGGGGTCAGTCCTTCAAAGTTGTAATCATTGGATTGACAGCCTTTGGTGTGGGATGGAAGGTCGGGCATGGCGAGGCAGTTGCCCGTGCTTATGTGGGGCGCAATTCCGGCAGCCGAGCGACTCGTCTGTCACTCTCCATGGGCTGCACGACAAGGAAGTCGTGCCTCCGTAATGCGTGGCCGGGAGCATCCCGCTCCCCCCCCAAACTCGGCGCTTGCCCTGCCCCGCGATTGCTGTCATGAAACTGCCACGCCCGCCGCGGTGGTACCTGCGGCGGCCCACATCAATCCGATCCTCCATCCTCATGAATCAACCAAGCATGTTCAAAACCGCCGATGGCAAGAGCTACGCCATCACGTTCGCCCTCGTGAGTTCGTTGTTCCTCATCTGGGGCCTGTGCAACGGGATGATCGACACGATGGACAAGCATTTTCAAGACCAACTTCATCTCACCAAGGCGCAGTCCGCGTGGGTTCAGTTTGCCCACTATATGGGTTACGCGTTGATGGCCCTGCCTGCCGGCCTGCTCACCCGGCGCATCGGTTACAAGGGCGGCATCATCTTCGGGCTCCTGCTCGTGGCGCTCGGCGGCTTCTGGTTCATGCCCGCCACCCACATCTCGCAGTTCTGGGCGTTCCTGATGGGCGTCTGCCTCATCGCGATGGGTCTAACCATCCTGGAAACCGTCGCCAACCCCTACACCACGGTCCTCGGCCCGCCCCAATACGGCGCCTCGCGCATCAATCTGGCACAATCGTTCAACGGCATCGGCTGGATCGTCGGCCCGCTGCTCGGAGCCCGCTTTTTTTACTCGGAAGGCGGCGTCGAGGTGGCGCACGGCCAGCTTTACATCCCCTATCTGGGCGTGGGCATCGTGGTGACCATCATTGCCTGCCTGTTCTTCTTCGCGCCGGTGCCCGACATCAAGGTCGCCGACGAGTACCACACCGATGACGCAGCGCCGGGCACCCCGGTCGCCCAGGAGCGCAACCGTCCGCTGATCCTGCTGATGATGGCGCTGAACGTCGCCGCGGTGGGACTTTCTGTCTATCTGATTCTCAACACCATTGTGCCGAGCGTCAGCAGTGGCGACACCACCGAGTTCCTACAAAGATGGCTGCCCGCCGTGGTCGGTCTCGCGGTGCTGTTGACCCTCCCATCCCTGCGCGTGATCGCCAAAAAGGTGACCTCCCACAGCATCTGGGCCCACCCGCATTTCTCCGGCGCCACCATCACCCAGTTTGCCTACGTGGCCGCGCAGGCGGGCATCTTCAGCTTCTTCATCAACAGCATGACCGTGGACAAGAACAACGGCTACTCGATGGTGCCGTCCCTCCCGGCGTCGTGGAGTACCAGTTTCCTGGCTGATTGGAGCTGGGTTGAAACGCGCACCGCCTTCCAACCGGCCGATCTCACGGATGTTGCCGGCCTGGCCATTCGCTTGCAGAACAAGCCCGATGCGGTGTCGGCCTTCCTGGCGGACAATCTATCCGGCAAGACGCGCAAACTCCTCGGTGACTTCAGCGGCGCGAGCGCGGACGTCAATGCGTTCCAAGCCGCCCTTGTCCAAGACCTCAACGCCATCCTCCGCCAGGAACTCGGCAAGGATTCCACGAAGCCGGCCCTTTATGATTCCAAACGCTTCGACGGCATCAGCCTGAGCGAGAAGACCCAGCAACTCGTCGCCAAGAATCCCACCGCGGACCACGCGCGCCTGCGCCTGAACCGCTTGTTGTTGCAGGACGCGCTACCTAACATCCTGCCTTATGACGACGCCACCATGGGCATCAGCGACAAGGGTGCCGGCCAACTCTCTTCCATCGCCTTTGTCTTCTTCCTGCTCGGTCGCCTCACCGGCGCCGCCCTGTTGAAAAAGTCCTCCGCCCACAAGCTGCTGGGCACCTATGGAGTGATCAGCATGTTGGTGTGCGCCCTGATCATCGCCAAGTTGGGCTGGATTTCGGTCATCTGCGTGTTTCTCAGCTACTTCTTCATGTCCATCATGTTCCCGACGATCTTTGCCCTCGGGATATTCGGGCTGGGCGCCCAATCGAAAAAGAAAGCCTCCGCCTTCATTGTCATGTCCATCACCGGTGGCGCCCTGATGCCCAAGTTCATGGGCCACCTGGGAGATATCTATAACATGTCAGCCGCATTCTGGATGCCGCTTGGTTGCTTCCTGTTCATCGCCATTTACGGCTTCTACTGGAGCAAGCTCAGCGGCTCGGATGGCGTGGTGGGCACCGACGTGAGCAAGGGCCACTGAGGCGGAACCGGCTTTCAATTCGGGTACGTTGCTCCGGAGGTTGCTGACGAATTTAACCACTGAATACACTGAGAACCCCTGAAAGCACTGTAAAACAAAGAATCAGTGTCCTCAGTGGATTTCAGTGGCCTCAGTGGTAATGTTTGTATGATCAACCTCTTGCAGTCCGTCCTGAGCAACCACGACCCATGTCCTACCCCCTCGACCCCGCCGCACTGCCGCGCGAGGCATCGGCCGATGACATCCTCAACGCGTTCCTCGAGTACCTGAGCACCGCGGGCATCGAGCCCTACGCGCATCAGGAGGAGGCCATCCTGGAAGTCTTCCAGGACAAGAACGTGATCCTCGACACGCCCACCGGATCGGGCAAGACACTGGTGGCGCTGGCATTGCAATTCAAGAGCCTCTGCCAGGGCCGGCGCTCGATTTACACCGTTCCCATCAAGGCGCTGGCCAACGAGAAATTCCTCGCCCTATGCCGAATTTTCGGGCCGCAGCACGTCGGCATGATCACCGGC
>Ga0118677_10010369_pt2 | contig 13914 bp, 12 predicted proteins | sample AliMusrvi5mmetaG_FD_86154 | JGI IMG/M metagenome (GOLD analysis project Ga0118677, IMG submission 86154) | reverse complement strand
GCATCAAAGTTGCAGATCCAGCAACTCCCCAGGCCCTGTTCCGCAGCGGCCAAGGTGATGTGGTCCACGATGATGGCGATGTCGATATCGGTATGATCCTTTCCGTCCTTTCGTTTCCAGCCTTTTGAATGATCACCCAGAAAGACAAGAATGACCGGCGCCTGCCTGAACCAGTCACGGTTATAAGTCCCGGACAATTTTTCCTTCAGTTCTGGGTTTGTCACAACAATTACCTGCCAGGGCTGGAAGTTCGCAGCAGAAGGCGCAACCCGCCCGCATCCCAGGATATAGTCAAGTTTTTCCTGTTCACTCCCCTTCGGAAGATAATTCCGGCATGAATACCGGTTTTTTGCAATTTCGAGGAAAGTCATAATTCAGTTTTTTTTCAGTTGCAAGTTGTAAGTTGCAAGTTGTAAGTTATTTAAAAAATTGCAATTTGCAACTTGCAACTCGCAACTATTAAATCGTCCAGGTCCTTAGTCCTTTGGGCGCAAACTCATAACGTTTTGTTTGTCCGCCGAATTGCTTCAGGGCTTCGATCACCCCGGAACGGGTATTACCAGGACAATAAAAAAACATAAAGCCACCGCCACCAGCGCCGGACACTTTTCCCCCGGATGCTCCATGCCGCATAGCTGTTGCATAAATATCATCGATCAGGGGGTTGGTTATGCCGGACGCCATGTTCTTCTTGAACTGCCATCCGAAATCCAGTATCTCGCCGATCTTGTCGAGTTCTCCCATCAGCAGCGCCTCCTTCATCATCACAGCCTGCTCCTTCAGCTTGTGCATCGCCTCGATAGTCTTCACATTCTTGTTTTTCACATGCATCGACTGCTGCTCAATGATCTTCGATGAGAGGCGGCTGGTTTCCGTGTGATAAAGGATCAGGTTATGACAGAGTTCATCAAGGTATTTCTCCCGGATCCTCAGCGGGTTAACGATCACCTTGTCCTCATTGAAGAACTCCATGAAATTCACCCCCCCGAAGGTCGCGGCATACTGATCCTGCTTCCCTCCTGCCATATTCAGGTCGATCCGTTCAATCTCATAGGCAAGATGGGCAAGGTCGTATTCACCGAGAGGTGTGTTAAGCCATTCTGCGAAAGCACCAAGGATCGCCACCACCAGGGTCGAAGAGGTGCCTAAGCCTGAGCCCGGAGGCGCATCAACGAAAGTTGAAAGTTCAAACGACAGGGGCTTCCTTGAGAAGTCCCTGACCACGCGGTTGTAGATCCCCTTGTGAAGGTCGAGCAGGCCATCGATCGGCAGCATCTCTTTACTGTCGAGCACATAGCGCTCATTCTTGTCGAGAGAATTCAGGATGATCTTGCCGTCGCTCCTTGGCTCAATGGTGGCGTAGGCATACATACTGATGCTGGCATTGAGGATACAGCCCCCGTAAAGTTCAGAATAGGGTGCAACATCCGTTCCCCCTCCTGCCAAACCCAGCCTTAAAGGCGCTTTGCTGCGGATCATCATGGTACGTAAATAAAGTTTGTAAAGTTTGTAAAGTTTATAAAGTTGAAGGGGGTTGAATCCTGGGTTTCATTTATTAAATCATCTTCAAATCTTGCTGATGACTTCGGCAATTGCTTCGGTCATCCTGGTCCAGGAATACTTCTTCTTTTCTTCTCCTGCATTAACGGAAAACTCCGCCTCTTTATTTTCAGTGTAAAATCGTGAGATAGCTCCAGCGATCGCTTTTTCATCAGGTTCAACAACGTAACCCGTTTTCCCGTCGGGGACAAACTCAGAAAGACCGCCTACGTTGGTAATGATCATCGGTTTGTTGAAATGGTAGGCGATCTGCGTGACCCCGCTCTGGGTAGCGCTTTTATAAGGCTGAACCACCAGGTCGGCGGCACAGAAATAGTTCCCCACCTCACTGTCGGCAATAAAATCATTGCTCAGTACGACCTTGTCCTCCAGCTGATGTTTGCGGATAATCTCCATGTATGGTTCGGCGCTGGTATAGAACTCACCGGCCACCAGCAGCTTCAACCCCAGTGAACGGACCGGCTCTTCTGCGAAAGCTTTCAGCAGGAGGTCAAGCCCCTTATAGTCGCGAATAAAGCCAAAGAACAGCACATAATGGCTGTCAGGATCAAGTTTCAGCTTCTCCTTTGCTGTTTTTTTCGGGATAGCAGCCCCGAAATTATCATAAAGCGGATGCGGGCAGTAAACCTTTGGTTTCACTTTATCAAAGGTCTCCAGGTCATCCAGCACCGATTTCGACATGGCAATGAAGCCATCGACGCTGCGCACCCAAAAACCCGCCAGGAGACGGTCGCCGGGGCGTTTTTCATGGGGGATGATGTTGTCGATGATGGAGATCACCCGGCTGTGCCCGTTTCTCCGGATGATCCGGCAGATGGTACCGAAACAGGGGGCCATGAAAGGCATCCAGAACTTTACCAGCACCAGGTCGGGTCGCATCTTTTTGATCTCGCGGCCAATGCGTATCCAGTTGAAGGGGTTGACAGAGTTGATGGCAACTTTAATAGGCAGGTCAGCCGGGGCCGGTTCTGTTGAATATTGTGTTTTGCCGGGGAAGAGAAAGCCCGGGTACTGAAGGCTGAAGGTGTATATTGAAGCATCATCGCCCTGATCGCGGTATTCCCGGATCAGGCGCTCGTTATATGTTGCCAGCCCTCCCCGCAGGGGATAGGCGGAACCGATCAGTACGACTTTCTTCTTATCAGATCCCAAGTTTTTCCGCTATCACATATTGATTCCGGTTGTGAGAGGCCCGGGAGATCAGCTCGCCCAGGAAACCGGCTACAAAAAGCTGTGTTCCCATGATCATTGCAAGGATACCGAAATAAAACAAGGGCCGTTCGGTCATCTTGAAGCCCTGCATGAAGAACTTCGCATAAGCCAGGTACCCGGCAATTACGAATCCGGCAAGGAAAAGCAAGGAGCCCCACAGTCCGAAGAAATGCATTGGTCGTTTTCCGAAACGGGCCGTAAACGAGATGGTCAGCAGGTCGAGGTAGCCCTTCAGGAAGCGGTCAAGCCCGTATTTCGTGGTGCCGTACTTCCGTTTCTGGTGCACAACAACCTTTTCACCGATCTTGCCGAATCCTGCCCATTTGGCGATTACCGGGATGTAACGGTGCATCTCACCATATACTTCAATGCTCTTCACTACCTCGTTCTTGTATGCCTTCAGTCCGCAGTTGAAATCGTGCAGGTGGATGCCCGAAAGGCGCCGGGTCGTCCAGTTATAGAATTTCGTAGGGATGGTCTTTGAGATCGGGTCATAGCGTTTTTTCTTCCAGCCTGAAACCAGGTCAAAGCCTTCGGTTTTGATCATCCTGAAGAGTTCCGGGATCTCCTCCGGGCTGTCCTGCAGGTCTGCATCCATGGTGATCACCACATCCCCGCGCACGGCTTCAAAGCCCGTATTCAGGGCGGCGGCCTTGCCGTAATTCCTGCGGAAGCGGATCCCCCTGACGGAAGGATTGCCCGCAGCAAGCTGCTCAATGATCTTCCACGAACTGTCCCGGCTGCCGTCATCGACAAACAGGATTTCATAGGAAAAGGAGTGTTCCTTCATCACCCTGCCGATCCAATCCGTCAGCTCAGGCAGTGACTCTTCTTCATTCAGCAGGGGTATGACAACCGATAGATCCATCTGACAGTATTAAGCAATGGGATTGATAGAGGGGTCTTCTTTCTTGACAAAAATAGCGATGATAGCACCAAAAATAGCTGAAGCGATCACATACATCAGTAAACCGAACACCATCATCCATGCCGGCTGCATGAATTTGGTCGTCATCTCAAGTGCCTTGTCCATCTGTTCCGGTGACATGCCGTTGGCATTCGCCTCCATCTGCTGACGGGTCTGCTCCAGCATCTCCGTGATCATATTCGTATTGATGAACTTGATGTAAATGAAGAAATAGATGATGGAGATTACGGATGCTACCAGCCCGATCATAAAGCTTGCCGAGAAGGCTTTACCATATGAAAGAAAACCGTTTGAATAGAGTTTGCGGTACTGCAGCGCACCCCAGGCCATTCCAGCGATCATGATAGCATAATTCACATATCCGAGCGCCTTGTTCATATATAGGTTCGTGATAAACAACAGCAGGGAATATACGATGAGGACAACGGCTGTAATCGCGCCCCAGGTCAGCGCATGCGCACTTATTGATTTCGGTTGGTTTTCCATGTTATAAGGTTTTTTGTTTGTCAATTTCCAAGCAAACTTACAAAAAAATTCAGGCGGATGGAGGATGGACCGGATAAATTTGTACTTTTGCGCCTCGGGTAAGTCTTATACGACCAGCTCCCTTTAAACTCCCCCAGGTTCGGAAGAAAGCAAGGGTACGAAGGTCGAGCGGTGCGATATAAGTCGCTTACCCGTTTTTTATTTATTTTTGATTTTCGATTTGTTAATTGCGAATTCATATCCCGAATCACAAATTATAATCACAAATCATAATCACAAATCACAAATCACAAATGCTCTTAAGGGTTTATCCGGAAAACATAACAGAACGTCAGCTTAAGACAATCGTTGATTGTCTTAAGGCAGGCGGGCTCATCATCTACCCTACCGATACGGTATACGGGCTGGGGTGCGACATCACACAGATCAAGGCTGTAGAACGGGTGGCGCAGATTAAGGGCATCAAAAAGGAAAAGGCGAATTTCTCCTTTATCTGCTACAACCTGAGCCAGCTCGCCGATTACACCCGCCCCATCCCAAACCACATATACAAGCTGATGCGACGGACACTCCCCGGCCCCTTCACCTTTATTCTCAACGCCAACAACAACGTCCCCAATATCTTCCAGAGCAAAAAGAAAACCGTCGGTATCCGTATCCCCGACCACGCTGTTCCACTTCAGATCGTCGAACGCCTCGGCAACCCCATCATGACCACCTCCATCCACGACGAGGATGAGATCATCGAGTATTCCACAGATCCTGAACTGATCCACGAGAAATTTCAGCACCTGGTCGACATTGTCATCGACTCCGGCCATGGCGGCAACCTTGCCTCCACTGTTATAGACTGTACATCAGATGAGCCCGTTGTTACGAGGGAGGGGAAAGGCAGGCTTGAGGAGTATTAGGCGTGACGCGTGACAAACAGTCGGCAGTCCGCAGTCGGCAATCGGCAGTCTGCAGTCAGCCTTATTAACTTGCAACTTGCAACTTACAACTTGCAACTGATCCAGCATCCAGTATCCAGCATCCAGCATCTTTCTAACTATCCTCCCTTTTTCTATAGGATTAAATTCCTTTTTCATTATTTTTGGGTTAACAACTTAATCCATCAATATCATGATACGGTTTATACAGCTTTTTCTCATCTTCTTCGGGATCAATCTTGCGGCCTCGGCCCAGGTTGTTCTATCCGAAGATTTCTCTTCAGCGCAGATGCCGCCGCCCGGCTGGAGCATCGACAACTATTCCGCTAACTGGTCGATCAGTTACACCATGGTCTCAGGAGGTTTTGCCATCCCGGAAGGGAAGTTTTACCGTTTCTCTCAACCCTACACAGGATATGACACAACACGGCTGATCTCCCCGGTGGTCGATCTGACAGGCTTTGATTCGGTAAAACTCCACTTCAGTTATGGATTCATGAAAAACGGCACAGGGGTTCCAGTCATTGGCGTCGCTACACGCTCAGCCGGCGGTGACTGGGACAGTGTATGGGCCATCAGACCCCCAACCAGTGTAACAAATACATCCTTCGACAAGTGGATCAAAAACAGCGATGTCGGCTCGAACCAATTCCAACTATGCCTGTTCCTTGAAGGCAATCTTTACCGAATGAGCTACTGGACAATCGATGACATCACACTCTACAACCCCCTCAATTCAGATGGAACCCTTACCGACCTCGGCATCACGCCTGCGTATGTTACCGGTCCCTTCGCAATTGACGGTTCGGTCGGCAACCTGGGCGCCGGAAGTATTCATTCTGCGGCAATCAACTGGAAGGCCGGCATTGGCCCGGTTCATACCACCACGATAAGCGGATTGAATACAGCGCCTTTCTCAAAATTTCATTTTAACTGCAGTGACAGCGTCTATCCTCAGCCCGGTAAAAACAACATGGTGATATGGATCGACAAACTAAACGGCCTCCCCGATGACAACCATGGCAATGATACACTCCGCATGACCGTTCAATATGTTGCCAACCCGGTAGCGCGAAAGCCCCTTTTCGAAGAATTCACCAGTTCTTCCTGTGTTTACTGCCCTGCGTGGGATTATATGTTTGAGCCATGGTGCGACAGTCTGGGCGAAAAAATTACCGTTGTCAAGTACCAGATGAATTTCCCCGGAGTGGGCGATCCATATTACACTGCAGAGGGGGGCGTCCGAAGGAATTTCTACAATGTGAATGGTATCCCAAGTATACGTTGTGACGGTGGGGACGAACTGGGCAATGCCAGTCTCCAGTCTGTAAAGACAGAATATAACAAAGACACACAGGAGAAAGCAATGATGAGTTTACAGGCAAACCATACTTTTTCGGGGCATGTTATTTCGGTTAATGCCACTGTGACTCCATTGGCTGATTTTACAAATCTGACGCTTTATGGTGCCGTTCTGGAAAAGACAACCTACAACAATGTCGGATCAAACGGTCAGACCGAGTTCCGGGATGTGATGATGAAAATGCTGCCCGATGCCAGCGGAGTGCCATTGACGCTTGTGAACGGACAGCCTTTCACCTGGTCTGGTTCCGTCGACCTGGACGGCACGCACATCGAACGATGGGACGACCTGGAAGTGGTGTTCTGGGTTGAAGATGGATTTGCCGGAATCGTCAAGCAATCAACTTACTCCACAGAGGGGCCGTTGTTATCATCGGAAGCCAGGCTGCAGAATATCCTGGTAGACAGTGTTGCGGTCAATGGTTTTGATCCGAATACATTCAGCTATGCCCTGTCGGTACCCGATAACGGAGGGATCCCGCACATCGTTAAAGGCATCCCGATGGATACGAATGCCACGGTTGTTGTAACCCCTTCGCCACAGGTACCGGGAACGGCCACCATTGATGTTACCGCGCAGGACAACCTGACCCACCACCAATATACCGTAAGTTTCGTACTGAACGGCATCGGTGAAAAACAGGGGAACAATATCACCATCTTCCCCAACCCTGCGTCCGACCGCATCTTCATTTATGGTGCAGAGCAGGCGCGCATAAGCCTGTGCTCCGCCCAGGGAAACATCCTGCGGGTCATTGATAATTTCACCGGCAACACCCTTTACCTTAATGGAATTCCAAAGGGCGTATACATATTGAAAGCCGAAAGCGCAAACGGAAGCCGGTCGCACTACAGGATCGTAATAAATTAGTGTTTGAGATGAAAACATTTTCAGCGAATAGCCTTAAACTTTTTAAAACCGTTCCCATGAAAAAATATATAGTTCTTTTCCTGTTTTTTTTACCCCTGATGGCGCTTACACAAAATAATCCCACCGTACCGATGTGGGAAAGCATTGGCCCGGCAGGTTTTACGCCCGGCGCCGTCTATAATGTAAGCCTGGCTCTGTCCTCTTCAGATGTACCCTACCTGGCCATTTGTGATTCCTACAATGATCATAAGGTTTCAGTCATGCGGTACAACGGAACATTCTGGGAGTATGTCGGCGACCAGTGCTTTACACCCAAGAATGCATATTATTTAAGTCTGGCTTTCAGTCCGTCCGGAGAACTTTGGATCGCATATAATAATTCCAGCCAGTCCGATAAGGTATCCGTCATGAAATTTGACGGGACCTCATGGGTATTTGTAGGCTCTCCCGGTCTTTCGGCGGGTGATGCAGCCTATATAAGTCTTGCCTTCAGTTCCACCGGCATCCCCTTTATCGCCTACCGCGACGGGGCAAATTCCCGTAAGATCTCCGCCATGAAATATTACGGCGATCAGTGGGTCCAGGTGGGAACGCCTGGGTTCTCCCCGGGAGAGGCTGATTATATACGCCTTGCCATCGATCAGTATGGGGCGCCCTATGTCTCGTTCCAGGACTGGGCTCACTCCCAGTGTGGCAGTGTCATGAAATATGCGGTCAACCACTGGCAAAATGTCGGCGTTCCCGCATTCACGCAAACCGCCACTGAATTCCTGGATCTGGCCTTCAGCCCTGACGGGCAGCTATATGTTTCCTACCCCGACCATTCAAATTATGTGCATGCGTCCGTCAAGAAGTTTGACGGAGATCTTTGGGTCTATGCAGGGCAGGCCGGGTTTACAAACATGGATGTCACAGAAACCACAATAAAATTCGGTCCTTCCGGTGAGCCCTATGTGGCAGTAAATGAATGGATCCCGATCTTCGCCGGATACAGGGCAAGGGTCATGAAGTTCAACGGAACGGATTGGTCGGATGTCGGCAACAAAGGTTTTTCTGTAAACAGAATCTATGATCCGAGTCTCGCTTTTAATTCCAAAGGCCAACCCATCCTGGCTTATCAGGATTATGGACTTGATGACAAAGCCGTGGTGATGAAATACGATTCGGTAAGTGTTGGCGTCCGTGAACCATCGACCAGTGAATTCGCCATCTACCCCAACCCGGCCACAACCACTATTACGATAGGTTTAAAACAAGCAAACGGGAAGGAGGTCACCTGTAAAATAACCGACGCCCGAGGGATTGTCATGACCGAAGTCCGCTCGTCAGAGAACAAGATCACCCTTGATGTCAGCGATTTCAAGCCAGGGATATACTTTGTAAATATAAAAACTACTGAATCGAATTACGTGGGGAAGTTCTGTAAGAGGTAACTCCAACAGCCCCTCACCCCGGCCCCCTCCCCTTTCGGGGCGGGGGAGCACATTTCTCCAGCCTCTATCAGCAGTCCCAAAAGCTGAGCAGAATTTTCAATTCTGCAATGCCCCATCAACCAACCTTTCTATGCTCGCAGTCACCGCAAATCACAAATCACAAATCACAATTTCTTCTTCAACCGGAGAAGCCACTGGAGAAGTCAATAGAAAATCAAACAGAGATTTTAATCAATTCAAGATACTGTTTGTCAAGATGATCAAAATCATTATCGGTGGTTAACAAATGAGAATGTGTAATATTCGCCGTTGCAGCAATCCAGATATCATTTTTACCCATTTTCCTTGACGTGGTCCCTAAAGGGAGAGGGTTATCTATCGTGTGAGGGCATTCAGCATTACTTCAATTGGCTCCTCGACAGCCATTTCATCAATAAGACTATCCAGTTTCGTTTTATCAGTTCCTTTATCCTTTTTTTCTGAGATCAATTGTTTCAGATCTGTTTTATCCTTTAACACCTTCGGTCTTTGGGTAAAAAAGAGGTCCTCCTGAGAAAGGCTCTGAATATCTGACAATAAAATTGACACAAGTTCGTGCGCGGGGTTAAAGTTTGCCAATCCGGTTATACTAATCTGTTTACCAAAAAAAGACTTGATGTCCTCTATTTTCATATTCTCGGGTAACTTAACCTTGATAATCCTCGTTCCGGATAAAATCTCAAGAAGTGAACTGCTGTGTTTCATCATGTCCAGTTTCCCATTCACTTTGACTTTTATTGGGGGGGGCGTTGTAACTTCAAGAATACTGATTTTTTCAAAATTCTCTTTATTGAGAATCGCTTTCCGTTTATTTGCCGGACAACTCATTTGAATTGAAGTCTTTTCTTTAGCAACGATTTTACGGAATGTCAGCATTTCATTGAGCAGAAATTTATCCAGCAAATCTGTTTCTTTCTCAGCAGATATCGCCTTTTGATATGCAGCCATTGCAAGGGAAAATGCTGTATCCTTTGAAAAATCCTTTGATCCCAGTTCATTGAACAACGGGTACTGAATGCTCATAAGGGTATCCTTTAGCAGAGGTGCTTCCATCTTCAGGATTGTTGAACCCTTGCTTAAGCCTGACCAGGTAAAATCAAGTGACGATTTAAGCCATTCCGGCATTGTTCCTCTTTTGAGAAGACTGTTGCCTTCAATGTAAAGACGCAACGTTCCTTCAGATATTTTCCTGATCTGATCGGAAAGCTGACATAATAAGGAAAAGGGGATTTTACCTTCCTCAAATTCAAATCCTTTCAACCGGATAATGTGAAGGATCTTTTCAGACTTTTTATTTGTTGCAGCGAAGATGTCCTCCTTTCTGATTTGCTGATTCAAAGATAAATGATTTTCCACAATTAAAACTTTCGTTAATGCTTATACTTCAAACCACACCTCGGCTCCGCTCGGGGACCGGAACATCACAGCCAACACATTAATATGCGAAATGTCAGTCAGATTTGAACCGGGTATGAATGGGGTACCGGAGAAATCACGGAAGAATTGATGCCGCCTAAAAGACAGAATCGTTGATTTCCGAATTATTTTCTGAATGACATAAACAATTGACCAAACAAAGAAAGGGCATCTGCAATAACTTGTTCGTTCTCAACCGGGATCTTCAGGAAGGTTTTTCCGGATACCGGATCTTTGTCAACCAGCGATGTCACCAGCTTTTGGGTTGCTTCCGGCGAAGTGAAAGTTTTGACTAATCCACTCAGGAAACCAAGACCATTGGATATCAATTCTGTTGGATCCGGTGTCGGTGTTTGATCTGACGCCAAAGAGGGTTCAATTCCAATAGGTACAGGAATATCATCATCGCCTGGAATCTCCAGCGTTTCCGTATCCTTCTTTTGATCCTGGGTTACAGGTACTGTTTCAACTTGTTGCAATTCTATGGCTTCGGCATCGGCATCTGTTGATACCTGAGTAATAGCATCCGGATCACCAGCTTTCGATGTGGTTATCCCCTCTACTGTTTTCATGAATGCCTTAAATTTATCATCACCCATGAAAATAGAGTCTTCGCCTTCATTCAGGATTCCATCAAATAAAGAACTTTTAAAATTAAGTACACCGATCATACGGTGTTCAATGGTACCGGTGGAAATAAAGTTAACAACCGAAACCTTGTTTTTCTGGCCATACCGGTGAATCCGTCCGATCCGTTGTTCGAGAACTGCCGGGTTCCAGGGAATATCGAGGTTAATGATCATCGAAGCCGACTGCAGATTAAGTCCGGTACTTCCGGCGTCGGTAGATAAAAAGATCCGACAGCCTGGTTCGTTATTGAAATGGTCAAAAAGTTCTTTCCTTTTATTGCTTGGTACATTTCCGTTAAGGTAACGATACCCGATATTGTTTTCATCCAGTTCTGCAGCAACCAATCTTGTCATTCGCTCCCATTGACTGAACACCACTACTTTTTCTGCGTTCCCGTCAAGGTATTCTTCCAGAATATTCATCAATTCCCCGATTTTTGTATCATGTCGCGATTGCTGGTCCAGAATATACGTGCTGTCACATACCATTCGCATCAGGTTCAGATTGATCATCAGCCGTTGGCGGTCTTTCTCATTTAAAAACCCCAGTTTTCTCCATTTGAATACAAGACGCGCAACAACATCACCGAATGCCTCATGCATTCCCATTTGCTCTTCAGTCATAGAGACGAAGAGGTTTTTATCCATTCGTTCCGGGAGTTGTGCAAGAACCTCTTTCTTCGTCCTTCTGACCATGATATCCGAAAGGTTATGGCTTATTTCATGCAAATGGTTGTACCCGACTACCCTGCCAGATTCATCCTTGACCTGGTATCTGTCAAGAAAGTGATAATAAGGGCCTAATTTAAACGGATCCACAAACTGAACGATCGAATAAAGTTCCTCCAGCTTATTCTCAAGAGGAGTTCCCGTGAGTACAAGTGCATAGGGTGACCGGATCTTCTTTACACTTTGCGCGATCTTCGTTTTCCAGTTCTTGATCCGCTGGGCTTCATCAAGGATCACGAGGTCGAATTCTGTCTGATTAATGGATTTAAGGTCGTTGCTGAGCGCATGGTATGAAACAATCTTATAAAACGCATCCGAATTATACTGTTCGTACCTGATGTGCGGAAACCCTTCGACCACCTGTACCGTTTCCGGTGTAAAACGCTGAATTTCTGATTGCCATTGATATTTCAACGAGGTAGGACAAATAACCAATACGCTTGAAATCCCGGAGGTTTTTTTAAGAACCTCCGCCACACCGATCGCCTGGATGGTCTTCCCCAGCCCCATCTCATCGGCAATCAGACTTCTTCCTGCTTTCGCGGCAAAAAGAATACCCTTTTCCTGATAGTTAAATAATTCGGTAGTTAAAATTCCCTTCAATTCCTTACCGGTCGGATAAGTGGAATCAATATTCTGATTTCTCTTATACTTTTCCCTGGCATCAAGAATGAATTCCATGGCATCATCGTAACAGCGGAAATCGGGGCTGAGCTTTCCTGCCTTTTCTGTAAACTTTTCAAAATTGCTATAACCGAGCGGGGTCAGTTTCAAATTCTTGTCGAAATATCCCTTTGCGAGATTGTTAAACTTAAGCCGGTTATCCGTCCCAATTCTTAACCTGACCTGACGATCCTTACCATAATGCAGATAAACAGTAGTATATGGCGGAGTATATCCTTTCTTCAGTTTAGAAGCCAGCCTGGGCATCGATTGAATTTTCATCAAAACGGCCTCGATATGTTTACAGGTTCCCAGCTGGTTTGTCTTAAAGTCAAGACAACTGCAAAAGTTCATCACCTGGTCATTATTGCGAAGGGCGACTTTGTAGGTATTTCTTGTTTCCGGATTGTAAACAAGGTAATCACTGAAAACAGGGTGTCCTTCGAGCTTTTTAATTTCAAATATTTTCCCGGTGACGAATTGTTTACGGAGGGCAATCTGCCATTCCTGAAGTGACAGGTCTTTTGGTTTACGGTGGTAAGGAACTGTTTCGGGTTTCTTTTCCTTCTTCTTCCCGGTGGGTTGCACGATATTCTTCTGCATGGAGATGGTTTTTGACAAAAGTAGAAAAAATTACATTTTAATGTATTTTTGAACCTTCAACCCGAACCATGGACCAACTTATAATCACAATCGACGGAATAACACCACCAATCTGGCGTAGCATACAGGATAAGCCGACAAGCAGCAACCAGAGGTACCGTTTAACTCCTAAAGGAAGGATACTGAAGACAAAACTTCAGAAACGCAAAAAGAGAACATGATTGAGATCGGACAAAGAGAACGGTTAACCCAAAACCGTATCGTTCAATTGTTCAGGGACAAGTTACACTACGCGTACCTCGGCAATTGGGAGGACCATGCCAATAACAGCAATATTGAAGAGGTGCAACTCCGGAACTACCTTCAGAAATCCGGTAACAATGACGCATTGATCAATATTGCACTGGATAAGTTAAGATCGGCCGCGTTCAACTATGAACACAGCCTCTATGAGAACAACAAGGAGGTGCACGGCCTCCTGCGCGACGGCATCCGCCAAAGCATCGTCAACCAGCAAAAAGAATTTATCCAGTCCTTCTTTTCAACCATCCAGTTCGTCTTTGCCGGGAACGACACCGAAGGACTTCGCTACGCCACCATCGGAACACCTGATAAATATTTCCTGAACTGGAAAGAGGATATCACCGATACCAGCCAGCTACAGCTGGACAAATACCTGCTGAAACTCTGCGATACAAAACGCTTCCTCGAACTGATCTATGATTTTGTATGGTTCGATGCCGGCATCAAGAAACTCCCCCGCCACCTGCAAGTATTTTGGAACAAAAGCCGCCCAGGAACATGTACTCAACCGCGAAGGCGGCATCATCTGGCATACACGCGGAGTGGAGGTACTAAACGATGAACGACGAACGACAAACTAAGACGAATCCACCCAAATGCACCGCCGCACCGCACTCAAACTTCTCTCCCTTGGCCTGATGTCAACATTTTTGCCGGACAATCTTTTCGGATGGGACAGCCATGCAGAGGAGGAATTGAAACGGGGATACTTCGGGACTTATTCCTTAGTTGAATTATCAGTCCGTTGAGC
>Ga0118677_10010748_pt1 | contig 13915 bp, 8 predicted proteins | sample AliMusrvi5mmetaG_FD_86154 | JGI IMG/M metagenome (GOLD analysis project Ga0118677, IMG submission 86154) | reverse complement strand
TGTCGTAGGCTCGGATATGTGTATATGAGACAGCGCTTTTCTCTCTGTGAAACTCTGTTCCAGCTCCGTGTAACTCTGTGAAACAATTTATAACACTAAGAGCCCCAGAGAATACACAGAGGCAAACAGCATTTCGGACCACCACCTCAATTGGTCTTTTATAACGACTTTTTTTGCCAGCCGGTTTGTCGTTTAAATGGATAACTAAACTTTTTTCAAACTTACCTGTTGTATTTCAACACATTTAAATTGAAGAATTATGAAATACGTTGTCACAGGTTCATTGGGAAATATCAGCAAACCCCTTGCTGAGCGGTTAATCGCTGCCGGGCACAGCGTAACAGTGATCAGCAGCAATGCCGGAAAAGCTGCACAAATTGAAGCGATTGGAGCAAATGCCGCTATTGGCTCCGTTGAAGATGTCCCTTTCTTAATTGAAACTTTTACAGGTGCCGATGCCGTCTACACGATGGTTCCACCTAATTTTGGCAGTGGAAACTGGAAAAAATACATTGCAGGTATTGGTGAAAATTATGCTACAGCCATTCAAGGTTCCGGGGTTAAAAATATTGTCAACCTTAGCAGTATCGGAGCGCATATGCCGGATGGATGCGGACCGGTTAGCGGCCTGTTTTTTGTAGAAAAAGCTCTGAACGAATTAGCTGGAGTAAATATCAAACATGTTCGCCCGGGATTTTTTTATCCTAACTTTCTTGGTAATATCGGAATGATCAAGCACATGGGAATCATCGGCGCTAATTATGGTGAAGGAACTAAATTGGTTTTGGTTCATCCCAACGATATCGCAGAAGCTGCGGCCGAGGAGTTACTGGGCCTATCTTTCAAGGGGAAAAGTGTCCGGTACATTACCAGCGACGAAAAAACCACGCATGATGTGGCTACTATTTTAGGAAGAGCAATTGGTAAACCTGAACTTCCCTGGATCGATTTCAAGGATGAAGATACGGTCTCAGGTATGATCCAGGCGGGTCTTCCCGAAGAGATCGCCAAAAACTATGCTGAAATGGGTGCAGCCATGCGTAGTGGCGAGATGGCTTCAGATTACAATGTAAACCGACCCACGACTTTAGGAAAATCAAAATTTGAAGATTTTGCCCTTGTGTTTGCCGCTATTTATGCCCAGTCATAACAATCCTACTTTTGTTTAAAATTAAAATCTTTGCCCCATTGCAGTAATCTATACTGCAGTGGAAGCAAAGAAATATGTAGCTTACTGCAGCCTCAAAGCTGAAAACGCTAAACGAAATGACTGCAAAAAGGTGGAGATTTAAAAATCAAGCAAAGGTGCTATGATGCTAAAGTATTAAACTTTGCGACTTCGCGGTTTCGTGAAAGAAAAAGAGTTCTATGGGTGAGCTTGCATAAAAAGACCTATTGAAATACCGGCAGAAATATTCATTATAAACCCGAGGCATTAAAAATGAAGTTTTACCTTTGAAGGTTGTTATCAAAAGAAATTAATGCCATCCAAATTGATGAGAAATGCGCTATTAATGTCTCTGTGGTTCCTAATTATCTTCAGCTCATATGGTCAGAAGGTTAAAAACGACCCGGTTTTGGAAAATAAACTGTTCAAACCATATGAAAATTACTTCGCCCGGAATCCGGAATGGGTATATTCCCACTTTAATAAATCTGCTTACATTCAGGGTGACGATATCTGGTTTACATCATATGTTTTAAATCCTGCCAACCGACGCTTAAACCTTAACACATCAAAACTATATGTAGAGCTCTGGTCTCCTGAAAAAAAGCTAATTAGTCGTAAAATCCTTTTTGTCAACAGCGGAACTACTAATCACTTTATTCATCTCCCTGACTCGTTGGCTCCGGGTTCTTATTGTTTCAGGACCTATACAAGCTGGATGAGAAATTTCTATCCGGAAAATGACTTTAATACCTTGATAACAGTCCTGGGTCAGCAAAATATGGCCGATAACGGATTAAAAGTAAAACAAAATGAAAAAGGAAGAGCATCAGCTGAACCGAAGACCTCTTTAAAAGAAATAAAGCAAGATTATGATATTCAGTTTTTACCCGAGAGCGGATCTTTTCTCGAGGGGGTAGACAATACATTGGGAGTGCACGCAACCGACCCGGCAGGTAATGGTATAAAAATCTCAGGCAAAGTATTAAATCATGACAATGAAGATGTTCGCATATTTTCAACCAATGAATCAGGTATAAGTAACCTATTAATTCCTGCGGTATCACCCCAACTCTATCATGTAAAAGTGACACTTCCAGATAGTACAACACGCGATCTGGAACTTCCAAAAACAGAATCCAAAGGTGTGATCATTCAAATAAATCCTTACAGACAAGATGTAATTTGGTTCAGAATTCAAACCAATGAAATAACCCGTCAATTGAATAAGCCATATACCATAATGGTGCATGCCAATGGGATATTATTCAAAAGCTACCAAATCCACTTTTCTCAAACGAATACTGTCCAATTTAATATTAATAAAAAAGAAATGGCTGGTGGTATCATCTATGCCACAGTTTTTGACGAAAATCTAATACCTGTTGCAGAGCGTCTCTTTTATAACTTTAGCCGGAATATTATTGACCGTGGAAGCTTAACCATTAATGCACAACCAATTGAAAACGATTCGGTGAATTTGCTCATTGTTTTAACAGACTCTTTGTTTAAACCACAATTTGCAAAATTAAGTTTGTCAATTCTTCCCGGTAAGACTGTCTTAAACCATTTCAAAAATAATCTACTCACAGAATCTATTTTTAGACCAGCCCTGCGTGGTACAATAGAAAATCCGAACAGCTATTTCGAGAAATACGATATCGAACATTTTATAGCCATCGACAATCTCCTCCTAACCCAGGGATGGCGTAAATATGATTGGCCAACTATCATAAATGACACAACACATAAGTTCACTTATCCCTTCGAAGAAGCTTTTACAATTGAAGGAAGTGTTAAGAACTGGATTAAAAATAAACCTGACTTAAAAAGCAATATCACGCTCCTCTCGCCCATGAACAATATATTTTTATTAGAACCGGTGGATAATGAGGGGAAATTTAAATTCGACCGTGTGTTTCTTAACGATTCCACCTGGATTATTGCCTCAGCTTCAAGTGATAAAGGGAAAAACTGGAACCGGACACTACAGATGACCGTTCCAGAATCTTTCGCAAGCACTCCAAATATTCAGCAATCAATAAAAATTCCTATAAAAGAGAAAGAGCGTTTTGATACGATTCCAAAGCTTATAAAAGGGAATATCCTGTTACCGGAAATGGTAGTCAGGGCAACGAAAAAGAGCCCCTTTTCAGATAATATTTATGTTGGGATGAATGATCGTACTCTGGAACTGACCAAGGAAAACTATAACCAATTTCATAATCTTGAGATGCTATTGCTAATCAAGTTCAATGTCAGGACTGAAAAGACCCAAAATGGAGAATATCATTTTAATATGGGTAGAGGTATAACAACTTTTTCTGGCCAGAAAAGTGAACCCCTAATGATGATTGACGGAATGAGGATTAACGATGCCCAGGAGATACTTAATTTACCCCTGGAATTAGTGGGTGCCGTTGCTGTTAATAAAGATGGGCTGGGTGGTGGAATGGAGGGTTCGTCCGGCACCATTGCTATTCAATCACGTACAACTCCTCTTTTTGAAAACAATGGTGATGCAACTAATTTAAAACGACTAATGGTACAAGGGTATTCCGCACCACGAAAATATTTTGAGCCGAAATACATCACTACTCCAGGGACAAGCGATTATGACAAATATGCCTCAATCTTCTGGAAACCAGATCTTGTAACCGATTCGACCAACACAGCCTCTTTCAGGTTTTATGTACCAAGGGAGATTAATACTATCGCAGTGCATATCGAAGGAATCTCTTTTGAAGGTAAGATCTTCTTGCATGATCAAAAAATAACCTTGCCAGGAAGAGACTAATATTGAAGGACCATAGGTTCGACTGTTATTTTAGGGATTGAATTTATTGCCAATCCGGTAAAGGGTTGTCTCATTTCGTATAAGTATGGAGTTCTGAACAATTGCCAGTGTTGCAAACAATTCTCCAGGTAATTTATTCTCAGCAAGAATTTCAAGTGTTTTTCCGGCTTTTAATACCAACGTTTCGCCCTTCACCGAAGTAAAATAAATCTTCCCACCCGCAAAAACAGGTGATGCATTGTACTTCTCCTTCAGCCTTTTGGTATATAAAGTGGCACCAGACCCGGCATCGATCACAAGGAGATTATTTTTGGAGTCAACAGTATAAATAATCTTATCTTTCACCAATGGGGTTAGTAACTGAATGATTGGCATCTTTACTCTCCATAAAACATTAGTTCCTGTGATATCACCGGTTCCTTTGGGGTCAACAGCAAGCAAATCAACTGTTTTTTCTCCTTCTGCATTAAAAATAAAACTGGTGTAAAAGTAGACAATACCATTTTCGGTAAAAGGCATCGCAATGGTGGAATCGACGCCCTGAATAATCCGCCAAACCTCTTTTCCCGTCATCACATCATATGCGTTACAGGTTGCTGCTCCATTCGAAATTAAAAGATCTCTACCTTCAACATTGATAACAATTGGTGTAACATAAGCCTTTTTGCCGATTGGAGCAAGCTTATCATAACACTCCTTCGGACGATCAGTCCGCCAGATAGTCTCTCCGGTTTTTTTATTCAGTGCAACAATAAACTGCTGATCTGTGCCTTCATAATGAACGATTAGAAAATCCTTGTAAATCATCGGAGAAGCCCCGGTGCCCTGAATGTGTTCAACCTTTAAATCATCCCTTTTCCAAACAATCTTACCATCCGTCGTGCTGACACATGCTGTTCCTGAACTTCCAAAATTAAGATAGACAAATCCTTCCTCTATACACGGGGTAGGTGTGGCATAAGTGTTAATGGAATGCTTCCGATAGATGCTATCCTGCTTAAAAAGTAAAATATCAAAAAGAAGTTTTCCCGAATTAAGATCAATGCAAATCCCCGACATCTCCTTTCCGTTGACAGAAGCTGTGGTCACCCATACCTGATTTCCATAAATAACAGGTGAAGACCATCCCCGGCCTCTGATGTCGGTCTTCCACAAAATATTGGTGGAATCATTCCATGAAACGGGAACAAGGGTATCCTGCGAGATGCCATCCAGGTTATTCCCTCTGAAATGGGTCCAGTTTATTTGCTGCGCTAAAACGACAGGAAGATTAAAAACAAGTGTCAGTAGGAGCAAAAAGGTCTTTAAAGTCCAGATAGCAATTTTCATTACAAATATAATTCATTCAAATCTTTAATAACAATATCCGCTCCTGCTTCCCATAAGACCTTATTGGCAAGAATACCCGTATTAACCGCAATGGTAAATATTCCGGCACTCTTGGCCGATTGTATCCCAAGTGGTGCATTTTCGATTACAACAACCTCAGAAGATTTCCATCCCGACTGCTGCAAAGCTTTCAAATATGGTTCAGGATGTGGTTTACCATGTTTGACATCCCTGCCTGTAATAATTCGCCCGGAGGTAACAAAACCGCCGAAATCACGAAGCAATGCCTCCAGAAACTTATCCTGAGATGAACCTGTAACAACCCAGATATCAACACCCTGAATTTTTAAACGTTCCATCAGGGCTAGAGCACTCCTGAAGGGAATAGCATCCGGGTAATCCTCAATAAGTTCCGTTTTTTTGGAATAGATCTTTTCTATCTCCGAATCAGTGGCTTTCCGCTCTTCATTTTGCTGAAATACCAGATTAATCGTCGATTGAGCCGTGCGCCCTTCGTTCTGGTAAACCTTTTCTGGAGGAAAATCAATTCCAAAAAAACTAAAAGCGTTGCTCCAGGCATCGGCATGTGCTCCCATAGAATCATAAAGAACACCATCCATATCAAAAAATACCCCCCTTATATTCTCAAGAACTTCTTTAATATTAATTTGACTCATACCTCCGATAATATTCAATTCTCCAATTGATTGATTCCAATGCAAAACTTTAGAATTCTGTTTTTTCAACAATGTCGGCGCAAAGTTCTCAAATTATTTTTAACATCATAGTCAATGCATCAGGTGAACGAATGTTTTTATTTTGTCTTCAAAATAAAAGGAATTATTGGGGATTATGGAATCCTCCGTTCTGTTTCTGCTCTGGTTTTCATAACCGGTTTAGCAGGTAATTTTGTGTTGCGCATAGCGGCATTATAGACAAATGAAGCGGTGATCACTGCATTCTGTTTAAGATCTGCCATTACCAGCCTTTCATACGTATCCATAGTCGTATGATACCCCCGACCATATTCTATTCCATCCTGTATAAACTGAAACCCCGGCAATCCGACGGCATCAAACGAAAGATGGTCAGTACCTGTTGTATTCCTGATGGTTACTGTTGAGGCGTCCATATCTGCAAACGGTTTAAGCCACTCTTCAAAAACAGGTCTAACCAGCTCATTTTCCTGCATATATATTCCGCGGTATTTGCCAGTTCCGTTATCCATATTGAAATACCCGGCAAATTTGTCATAATCTGGTTTATGCTCCTTCGTTTTCGGATCAACAAGGTATTTTTCAACATAACCCCTTGAACCATTTAATCCTTGCTCTTCTCCACCCCAGAGGGCTATCCTGATTGTTCTTCGAGGCGCAATATTGAGGCTTTTAAGTATTCTTAATGCCTCCATCATCACAATACATCCGGAAGCATTATCAGCAGCACCTGTTCCACCGTGCCATGAATCAATATGAGCCCCCAACATAACGACTTCATTCTTAAGAATTTTATCAGTTCCAGATATTTCACCAATCACATTATATACATTCGGGCTGTCAAAGAACTTATTTTTAATTTCAATTTCCATCTCAACCGGTACCTGGTGTCGTAAGAGTCTCTCCATTCTCCCATGATCCTCATTTGGGAGATTCAGTTCTGCAATTGGTTCTTTGGATCCTGACGTGTAATTAGCACCATTTGACCTTGGAACATTAAAGGTACCAGAGTTATTCAGGATCACTGCAGCTCCTTCACCAGCAAGAAATTCAGTAATCTTTGTTCGCAAAGTCCGCTGCGCCAACATAGCAACTGGATCGAAGTTTTGCCTTCTTCCCGGCAAAGATGAGGTTGCCATTGACAAGTCCTTAAGCTGAGCATCTGTTAAACGACTTGCCAAAGGCTCAAAACTGATCTCATAAGTTGTTGTGGAAGGGATAAGTACAATTTTACCTGCCAATGTTCCCTTGTATTTATCAAGGTCTGTTTCTGTTTTTACATCCAACAAGACCACCTGCCCTTTTAACATTCCGTTAGTACTTCCCGTCCATGCTACCGGGTTACAGGCAAAATTGGTGTAATAAGGAGAGGTAATTGCAGCATATGTCTTCAGATTATCCCAGCCCCCACGACTGAAATCCCTGGCAACATCAATTTTAACATTCTGGAATCCAAGTTCTTCCATTTTTTTCTTTGCCCATTCATTGCCGCGCATATTCCCGGTCGATCCGGTAAGTCTTGGACCTATAAAATCGGTAAGCCAAAAAGCAAGTTCTTCAACATTTGAATTTTTTAACCCCTCCTGCTTGATTTTATAAATCATTGTGAGGTCAACATTTTCATTTTGCGCCAATGACCAGAATGGCAAAAATAAGAGTAACAAAATAGCAGCTGTAATTTTCCTGATGTTCATATAAAGATGATTATTAAAGGGTCTTGAGAGGATTCAAATGTAGAAAAAAAATCCCTATCTTTATTGGGTTTGTCTAATCCTTTGGATCTAACGGGCAAACTTTAAATATTTGTACTTTAATCTTCAAATTGAATGGTTTACGACGTCATTATTGTTGGGGCAGGGCCGGCTGGAATTTTTACGGCATATGAATTGGTGAAATACCGGAAAAATCTCAAAATTATTATTCTCGAAAAGGGAAGAGACATTCAACACAGAAATTGTCCCAAACATACCAATGGAGGTACTTGTGCAAATTGCAAACCATGCTCAATCACAACGGGCTGGGCCGGGGCGGGGGCCTATTCGGATGGAAAACTATCACTCTCACACGAGGTAGGAGGTATGCTGCCTGATTATATTGGTATTGAACATACTATGGAAATGATCAAATATACCGATGAAATTTACCTGAAATTCGGCGCTGACGCTAAAATTCATGGTGAGGTAGAAACACCTGCTATGCGTGAAATAAGAAGAAAATCGATAGAAGCTAATCTTAAATTGGTACCCTGCCCGGTCCGCCATCTTGGTACTGAAAAAACCCAGGAACTTTATCACGCTCTTTTCGATCACCTTATTCAGAGTGGGGTAGAGGTTCGATTCAATACACCTGTTGAGGAATTCATCATTCAACAAAATAAAATTGAAGGGGTTAAGTGTGCAAATGAGCTCTTTTATGCAAAACATGTTGTGGTTGCAGTTGGGCGTGAAGGATCAGAGTGGCTCATGCAACAATGCAAAGTTCAACATATACCTACAGAGACCGGTATTGTCGATATTGGCGTTCGGCTCGAATGCCGGAATGAAATCATGCAGGAGATCAACGAGAATTTCTACGAAGCCAAACTTGTACATTATACACGTACATTCGATGATAAAGTGAGAACTTTCTGCTCAAATCCGGGAGGTTTTGTCTCTTCGGAATATTACGAGGGAAACCTGGCAGTCGTCAATGGTCATAGCTACAAAGACCTGAAAAGCGACAACACCAATTTTGCCCTCCTTGTGTCTCAGAAATTTACTGAACCATTTAATGCACCCATTGAATACGGACGACACATCGCCCGACTTGCCAATATGCTGACGCGCAATAAAATACTTGTGCAGCGATTTGGCGATCTTGTCAGGGGGCGAAGGACTACACCTCAAAGACTCTACCGGAATAATATTCTCCCGACACTAAAGGATGCGGTTCCTGGTGATCTGAGCCTCGTTTTACCACACCGTATTTTATTGGATATTATAGAGATGATACGATCATTGGACAGAGTTAGCCCCGGACTCGCAAGTGATGAAACACTCCTATATGGAGTTGAGGTTAAGTTCTACTCCAGCATTATCAGGGTTGATCGGAGTTTCCAGAGTCATAAGGTCAAAAATCTCCATTTTGGAGGCGACGGAGCAGGTATTACCCGCGGCTTGATGCAGGCATCTGTTAATGGAATTCTGATTGCCAGAGAGATATTAAAGAACATCTGAATTTGATTTTTCACATTTTCCTGTCGATATTTGCAGAAAAATAACCCCTTGGAGGAAATATTAGGTTCAAAATCCCATTTAATTCCTACTATTTATAATAAAAGTGATCAATTTGCCACTCTCGGTTGTTATATCATTGTAACCGGCAGTGCGACGTTATGGGATTTATTAAAATAGAAGCTTACAATAATTTAAGATGATAAAAGAAAGCAAGATACGCCAGGAGTTGAAACATCGGATACTCGTTCTCGATGGAGCTATGGGTACGATGATTCAAAGGGTAAAACTAACAGAAGAGGATTTCCGGGGTGAAAGATTTGCCAATTGGGACTCGCCGCTGAAAGGAGATAACGATTTGCTTTCAATTACCCGACCTTCTGTGATACAAGATATTCATGAAGCATTTCTCGAGGCTGGAGCCGATATTCTGACGACCAATACATTTAATGCAACGCGCGTTTCTCAGGCAGACTATGGTATGGAAGCCGTTGTATATGAACTGAATAAAACTGCTGCCCAACTTGCCCACACTTCTGCTGTTCGTTATTCCACACCCGACAAACCCCGATATGTTGCCGGAGCAATCGGTCCTACGAATAAAACCTGCTCGATGTCACCCGATGTGAATGATGCCGGTTTCAGAGCGATTTCGTTTGCCGATATGAAAGAGTCATATCGTGAACAAGTAGAAGGTTTGCTCGATGGTGGGGTGGATCTGCTCATTGTAGAGACCATCTTCGACACACTAAATGCCAAAGCTGCAATAGTGGCCATTGAAGACGCACTGGAAAACCGGAATAGGACCATAGACGTGATGATTTCAGGAACAATCACTGATGCCAGCGGCCGGACTCTATCAGGCCAGACCGTCGAGGCATTTCTCAACTCTGTTTCACACATCAATTTACTGACGATTGGATTAAACTGCTCGCTGGGAGCAAAAGAAATGTACCCTTACCTTGAGGAATTAAGTCAAAAGGCCCCTTTTTATATCAGTGCCCATCCAAATGCCGGTTTACCCAATCAGTTCGGAGAATACGACGAAACCCCGCATGAAATGGGGCTTCACATTCACCGTTTTTTTGAAGATCACCTGGTTAATATAATCGGCGGATGTTGCGGTACGACTCCGGAACATATACATGAACTGGCACAAATGGCTGCCAGGGCCAAACCTCATAAGCGAAGTCATCCTGAATTGTCAACCCGCCTAAGCGGTCTTGAGCCTTTGACAATAGCCAGAGCATCAAACTTTATTAACATCGGCGAACGATGCAACGTTTCCGGTTCCATTAAATTTGCCCGTTTAATCAGAGATGAGAAGTACGAAGAGGCGCTTGCAATTGCCCGTGAAATGGTTGAAGGGGGAGCACAGGTAATCGATGTCAATATGGATGACGCCATGCTCGATGCGGAAAAGGAGATGGTCAGGTTTCTTCACCTCGTGATGTCGGAACCCGATATTGCACGGCTACCGGTGATGGTTGACTCATCCAAATGGTCTGTTATTGAAGCTGGTCTTCAATGCCTTCAGGGTAAGGCTATTGTAAATTCAATTAGTCTGAAGGAAGGGGAGGAGTTCTTTAAAGAATGTGCCCGTAAAATAAAAAAATACGGAGCAGCAACAGTGGTAATGGCCTTTGATGAACATGGACAAGCTGCCACATTTGAACAGCGAATCAGTATCTGTGAACGGGCCTACCACATCCTTGTGGATGAGGTCCATTTCCCGCCGCAGGATATTATTTTCGATCCGAATGTGCTGACCGTAGGTACCGGAATTGACGAACACAATAATTATGCACTTGATTTTATTAATGCCACAAGATGGATAAAGGAAAACCTACCCTACGCAAAAGTAAGCGGTGGTATATCGAACGTCTCCTTCTCCTTCCGCGGGAATAACACCATTAGGGAGGCCTTTCACTCGGTATTTCTTTATCATGCCATATCAGCCGGACTCGACATGGGAATTGTCAACCCGGGAATGTTGCAGATATACGACGAAATCCCAAAAGATTTGCTCGAATATGTCGAAGATGTCATTCTGAATCGAAGACCCGATGCTACTGAACGTATCCTTGCATTTTCAGAAAATATAAAGGAGAGTGCCAAAAAAGAGGAAAAAATTGAAGAATGGCGTTCATTTGATGTGATTGAAAGAATCCAACATGCTCTTATTAAGGGAATTACAGATTATATTGAACAGGACATAGTCGAGATTCTGCCAACCTATAACAGCGCCATTAGGGTGATTGAAGAACCTCTTATGGATGGGATGAATCGGGTGGGCGACCTGTTCGGCAGCGGTAAAATGTTCCTTCCGCAGGTGATAAAGTCTGCTCGTGTAATGAAAAAAGCTGTTGCCTTTTTACAGCCCTATATCGAGCAGGATAAACTCGACCTTAAACAGGCACCAACTGTAAAAAAGAAGATCCTTATGGCCACTGTCAAGGGCGATGTTCACGATATTGGAAAGAATATTGTTGGTGTAGTATTGGCCTGTAATAATTACGATGTGATTGATCTTGGAGTGATGGTTCCTGCTGAAACAATTCTGAATAAAGCTATTGAGGATAATGTCGATATCATCGGACTTAGTGGTCTGATCACCCCTTCGCTCGAGGAGATGGTCCATGTTGCTCATGAAATGGAAAGAAGGGGATTTAAAATTCCATTGATGATTGGAGGCGCCACAACTTCAAAGATCCATACTGCAGTGAAAATTTCACCGGCATACAGTTCACCTGTGGTTTATGTTAAAGATGCCTCCCGGGCAGTTCAGGTTGTGGCGAACCTTTTGTCAAATGATCACAATTATCTGGCAACCGTAAAAAGTGAATATAAAGAGCTCCGCGCTACCCATAGTGCAAAAAAACCTAAAGAATACCTCACCATTGCAGATGCAAGAGCAAATGCATTCAATCCGGGATGGAATAAATCTATGGTCTATACGCCTGTTTTTACAGGAATTAAATTATTTGAGGATTACCCGATCGAAGAGTTAAGAGAGGACATTGACTGGACTTTCTTCTTCCTTGCTTGGGAGTTCCGGGGCAAATATCCTGCCATACTCGATGATCCGAATCAAGGAGTGGAAGTCAGGAAACTTTTCGATGAAGCGAATAATTTCCTTGATGAAATCATCTCAAAAAAAATGATCACAGCAAAAGGTGTTTTCGGAATTTGGCCTGCCAATTCTGTTAGCGATGATATTGAGATTTATTCTGACGATAATCGACAGACGATTATTGGAAAGTTTCATCATTTACGCCAACAACAGAAAAGGGGAGGAAGTCTTCCGAATTATTGTCTTAGTGATTTCGTTGCACCAAAAAACACGGGTATTGCCGATTATTGCGGTGGATTTGCAGTTACAGCTGGAATCGGAGTAGCCGAATGGGTGGAAAAATTTAAGAAGGAAGGAAATGATTATCAGGCAATCTTGCTTGAATCCTTGGCAGACCGACTTGCAGAGGCCTTTGCAGAAAGGCTTCACGAAAGGGTAAGAAAAGAGTTTTGGGGATATGCTCCGGATGAAAACTTATCGGCACTCGATCTAATCAACTGCAAATACCAGGGAATTCGTCCCGCAGCTGGATATCCTGCCTGTCCGGAACATTCAGAAAAGAAAACATTGTTTGATTTACTCGGGGCCTCCGAAAAAGCAGATATACATCTGACAGAGCATTTTTCGATGTACCCTACAGCATCAGTTTGTGGTCAGTATTTTGCTCATCGCGATGCAGTCTATTTCGGATTGGAACGTATTGCAAAAGACCAGGTTACAGACTTCGCACACCGAAAAAATGTGCCGGTTGAATACGTTGAGAAATTTCTCCCTTCGAACCTTAATTATAAATAATTGCATGTGGAGTAATCCCTATAACTGAAAATCATCAAAACAAAAAGGATGCCCCGAAGAGCACCCTTTAAGACCAAAATTGAAACGCTTAATTTATTTTTTCTGAGCTACAACCTCAAATGCGAGGGTGAAATCGTCGTAAATCACCTTATCTCCCAACCCCTGAAAGAAACTTCCGGAACCATATTTTATTCCATAAAGGGTTCTGTTTACTGTAATTACGCCTTGAGCATTTAGTTTATCTCCACTTTGTTGAACCTTTGCGTTAAATTCAACAGGATTGGTAATACCCTTTATTGTAAGATCGGCAACAAAATGGTACTCTTCACCAGATACAGGGCTTACTTTTTTAATTTCCATTTTAGCTTCAGGGAATTTTTCTACAGAGAAAAAATCATCCGAAGAAAGATGACCTACCAACTTTTTATTAAATCCTTCATTAGTCAGGTCTAAATCCACGATTGTCTTCATATCAATCACAAATGATCCACCTGTGATTTTACCTTTATTGGCAGAAATTGACCCGTTTGAAAAACTAATTGTACCGTTATGTTTTCCGGTCACCTTCTTTGCTTCCCAATTAACCTTACTTACAGACTTATCAATGACGTAATCTGCGGCATGAACAATCCTACTAATACCAGATACCATTAAAATGGTTAAAATCAAAGAGATCGTAAGACGACCAACCAGTTCATGTTGGGGTCGTTTAATGTGTGCATTGAATTCTTGTTTCATTTTTAATTGAATTTTAATTTCCAATACAACGTATTGTCTGCTGCTTTTGTTTAAAAATGATTCCTTTATATTTCACAAGTTAAATTT
>Ga0118677_10010747_pt1 | contig 13916 bp, 14 predicted proteins | sample AliMusrvi5mmetaG_FD_86154 | JGI IMG/M metagenome (GOLD analysis project Ga0118677, IMG submission 86154) | reverse complement strand
GATTGAAACCGGTAGCAGCGCGACCAGCCCGCAGATGAACACCATAATTCCACGCTGCAGTTCCTGGGGCTTGGGAAAGATAAGTACATGCATCATCGCTCGATTTGTTGACGCCTCAAAGGGAGAGGCATTCAAAGAAGATGCGGTTTGGTTCATGCTCGATAGCAGGCTCTACGAGCCGTCAGCCGCCATGAAGGACGCCGTTCTTTGTGGTCCAATCCACTTAAGCACGAGGGTCCCCGGTTTCATCACCACTGACGATCCTCGAGGTCGGCAGGTCGTTGGCTCGCTTCTTAACCCTGCCGGCCACTACAAAGCCGCTTTAGGCGACTGGGCTTACTTACTTCCAAGCAGCTTTGCCTTTTGAGCCTGGTATTCTGAATCTGTGATAGCCCCGGAATCTTTGGCCTTCTGCAGGTCAACTAACTGCTGGCCGGTTGTCGGTTGCACGGTCGAGACCTTCTTATCGCCACCTACTTGCCAAGCACATCCAGGCAGAAGTGTCATGGCTAAAACGACGGTCAATATGGGTGCAAATGATCTTTTCATGGAATTTTGCTATCTGTGTTTGGCTGGATTATCAGCGAAACGATACCAGAATTGTTCTGCTGTGAGGAGTTCATGTTTCTGAGCTCTTGATGCATATAAGACGAACTGCATGGAAGGAAATTCAAATTCCGAACTTGCTGCATTAGCTGCTAGATGTTGCAGCTCTGTAAGCAACTGCTCGAACAGCGCCATGGCGTCTTCGAGTGGTGCCGGCGAGGTCATGTCCACGCGGGTATCTTAATTGGCAATGTGGTCACAGCTTCGGTACAACAAAAAAGCCGGAAATGTATCCGGCCTCTTTGACACACGATAACGAGAACAAATCGTATCGACACCAACAGCATACCAGATATTCCGGCCCCCGCATGTCACCAGTTGTGGGGACAAGGAATTGCACGGCTCATAATCGGCTGCCCTGTTTCCGGTTTGGATCCTGGCTGGCGGCTAAAGCTTCATTGGGGGCAATCTAATCGAGCAAATCCAAGGCCTCGCCAGGCTTTTTTATAAGAAACTGCGCTCCATCCTTCAGCAGCTCCTTCCGGCCCCGAAATCCCCAGAGCACTCCAACCGCGCACATATGGGCGGCGCGAGCGGTTTGCATATCAACCCCTGAATCCCCCACGTAGAGGCATTCCGAGGGTGGAACTCCTAGTCTCTTTGCGGTTTCGCTGGCGCTGGCAGGGTCAGGTTTGCGTGGGAATTGGTCGGTTGCCCCCATGACCACGTCGAAATCCCAGTTCGCAAGTAATTCGCCTACGCACTGCTGCGTGAAGTGGTCGGGCTTGTTTGAAAGCACTGCCAACTTCAGTCGTCGAGCCACCAGGGCGTCGAGCAGCTCAGGCACGCCAGGGTAGGGTTTCGTCAGGGCATTCCACGTTCGCCCGTATTCCTGCACGTAGGCGCCGACGCACGCTTGCACAGTATCTTCATCCTTCTGCGACTTCGGAAGCGCCCGTAGCATCAGTCTAATAACTCCTTCACCGATGAACGTGCGGTAGTTGGCATTGGGGTGCGTCGGAAACCCTCGGGCAGACAGAACCCTGTTAGCAGCGTTGGCGATATCATCGAGTGTATCCAGCAACGTCCCGTCGAGATCAAATATGATGGCGCGAAATGGCATGCCTATGGTCAACAGTTTCTACCGCCGACTTTAGATCCCGGAGGCTCCATGTCCACCAGAATTTCAAGCCATGGTCGTTAGATAGTGGAAAGAACTTCAGTTTCGGATGCGGAATTGTAGCAGGGCGGGATGGAGTTCTATTGGGCATTCCTGGGGAATTCCCTCCAGAGCCCATTTGACGAATGAGGTAGTCCCGTGCGAGCTTCCAGCCAATGAAAATGTTCTCGATTCTTTTGTTGTCGCTCTCGCAGGTGCTTTTTACACACGCTGCAGAATCCATTTACAGCATCTCCCTAAAGGATATCGACGGGAAATCAACCTCGATGGGAGCGTATAAGGGAAAGGTCTTGCTGATTATCAATGTCGCTTCAAAGTGCGGATATACCCCTCAATACTCTGGGCTTGAGGCACTCCACGAGAAATACAAGGACAAGGGCTTCGCGGTGCTGGGCTTCCCCTGTAACCAGTTCGGGAAGCAGGAACCTGGGACCGACGAGGAGATTAAGCAGTTCTGCTCCTCCCAGTACCAAGTGACCTTCCCTCTGTTTGACAAGATTGAAGTCAACGGATCGAGCCGCCACCCGCTCTACGAGGTGTTGGCTGGCGATGGCTCTCCATTTCCCGGCGACGTCAAATGGAATTTCACCAAGTTTCTTATCGGGCGTGACGGCAAGATTCTGAAACGGTTCGACTCTAAGGTGACGCCGGACTCAGCAGAATTGGTCCAGGGCGTCGAGCAGGCCTTGGGCAGCAAATAGCCTGCGTTTTCGCCCTATCGGGTATGCAGAAAGACCTCCTCCAGGCTATCGATTTTGCCGGGGCAGGCCAATGGGATGTCGCCCATGAATTGGTGCAGCAATACGAGATGGACACAATGGCAGCCTGGATTCACGCCGTCCTGCACAAAATTGAAGGTGATCACCACAACAGCCGGTATTGGTATCGCCGCGCCGGGAGGTTGGAGCACGTTTCCGACGAACCCAAGGCGGATTTAGCAGAGATCAGGCAAGAGGTCACTGGTCGGGCATAATTCAATCTGAAGTGGAGTAAATGGACTTTCGGATACCTGCTTGATATCAAACAAGATCCTGATCAATGGAACGCTGGGATCGGCGCTCTGGGAGGCGGTGGTGGCGGAGTGGCTGGGATTTACCTCTGGATCAAACTCCATCCGCACTAGCGGACCTCACGGCTCCGGATTTCATTTGCCGCATCGATCATAGCCATAAAGCCCTCGACCGGCACGTATTCCGGGATGGAATTGCCCGAGCCGAGGCCATATCCTCTGGCTCTGTTCCTGAAGCGCGTTCCCTTTTCCAAGACCTCCCGGTAAACGTCCTCGTATTTGTTCCGGCAAAGCGTGTTCACATCGATGCCGCCAAAAAGCCCGATTCTCTCGCCGTAGAGATCAATCCACCGGTCGAAAGGCGCAATTTGGTCTTCGTTTGAGTGTTTGGCGTCGATCCGCAGCCCAATCAGATCCTCCATCACGTCAAAGATACAGCCGCTGCTATGCAGTAGGAATTTCTTACCGGCTTGGTGGACCAAATCGATGATCCGGCGGTATTGGGGCAGGATGATTTGCCGGATGGTCTGGGGTGCCAACATGGTTGAAGTTTTGTACCCCAAGTCATCCCCCATACGGAAGAACACAAAGATGTCGCTGTATTCCCGGATCATTCTGGACCACAGCGTCACGTAAAGGTCCCCGATTTTTCGGAAGAGGTCAGCAAACAGCGCTGGGTCGTCGTACTGCATCACGCACAACGACTCGAAGCCCACCAGGTCCTGGCTCGACTCGAAGATGCCGTAGCCGCAACCGCCGTACGCTTTCATACTGGGGGGAAGTGTTTCGCGAATGGCTTCCAAGCAAGGTCGATACGCACTCCAGAAAACCGCCGGCAACTCGTCAAACGGATACTGGTTAAAGTCCGCCCTCGTTTGAATGGGTCCCTGGCCACCCAGAATTGCGCCGTGGCCAGGGAAGATTTCACAGATGCGGCTTCGTAATCAAAGGCGTCATACGTCATGTCGCGCCAGAAGCCGATCACCTCTCGATAGTGCGCGACACAATCCTGCCGTTTGTTCGTCTGCGGTACGATTTCTTTGCCCAGGACCCTCGCAATGAACGGCAGGTCGATATGGTGCTCGTACAGAGGCAACCGCTGTGGCCGATGATTGTTTAGAACTTGGAGCACGTTGTTGTAATCGGGCTGAAACTGCTCTCTGCTAATCGGCTTCATACGCTGGAACTGTTCGAGTGTGAAGGCACAACAATCACAAAAATCGCAGTGGGCGTCGAGGAGAACCGGTTTGATGGAACCGGGCTCCTTCGGTTGCTGGGGTGGAAATATGCTAGGCAGCAATTCCCAGTTGTTCGGCAGAGGCCGAAAGAAGGGCCGACATGAACTTCCGCAACCAACTTCAGTCAACTACTTCGTCCACGTCAGCCAAAGCAACATCTCCCAGATATGCGGAATGTCAAATGAGCCGGTTATTTTCAGGTGAATCGTGGGATGCCTTCATGAGCAAACAGAAGCCAGCCATCCCTGAACCGCCGGAAGGTATATCGCCGCAAACGAAAAAGGCGAAGGATCTAAATCCTCCGCCTCCACAACAACAACAATTCGCCTCGGCTACTTCTTTACGCCTAGAATTGCGTCTTTGGCGGCCTTGGCGACCCGGAACTTGACCACTCGCTTTGCAGCAATCTTAATGGTCTCACCGGTTGCTGGATTTCGACCCATGCGAGCTTTGCGATTCACCAGAACAATCTTGCCCAGTCCAGGAATCGTGAAGGAGTTCTTGGCGTTCTTGTATGCGAGAGCCACCAGAGCTTCCAGGGATTGCACGGCCTGCTTTTTAGTTAGGCCGACGGTTTCCGCGAGCGACGCGGCGATTTGTGATTTAGAGAGTGCTTTTGCCATATTTGTGCTGACGAGGATAGTGGCAGAATCCAATAAAGGCAAGGGGAAAGTCCAAGCGTGTGGTGTAGTTTTCAAAACGAGACAAATTCGGGGTTTGTAGTTAGCAAAATGAGACAAGGCCGATCAGCAGGGCCGTGCAGGTATAGCTAGTTGGGGCTTTCGGCTCGGTCGCTCTGAAAGGCTGACGACCCTGTGGGACGCTGTCCCCCAGACCCCCTGGGATTTATCGCTTTATGCTTGCTCCAGCAAGGGTTCCATCGCGTCGGGCCGTTGCCGCACGGGGTGGTTTTGCTGCCCTCGCGCCTCCGAGGCCGTGGCAGGCCTGTATCGGCGACCATGTTCTCGTTTTGCTCGCACGCTGTCTCATTTTGCTTACTACAAAACGTCTCATTTTGCTGACACAGCAGTCTCATTTTGCTCGCACCGCGACAGGGGAAAGTCCAAGCGCCCCGTCAATTCTCATTATGCGGTTGAGTCGCAGGGTAGGGCGCGTCACTCCGTGCGAGCCGCTCGCTCTCCGGTACCCCAGGACCGGCGCGCACGGAGTGACGCGCCCTACCAACCCGACAAAAGGAGAATTGCTGCCAAGCGCCTGGCTTCTTCCTCGCCGCCGATTTGGCTGAGCCGGGAAGCCTGGGGGGACGAATCGACAAGAACGGTCCGGTCCTAAAGCAGACGTGGAGTGTGAAGTAGGCGTATGGCAGGAGTTTTGCATTCAACTGTGAATGCTCTACTTCTTCCAGCAGGCTAGGGTGTGTATGGAAACCTCAAACCCACTACCTAAACGCGAAAGCGCATTCTCGGGAGCCTGGGATCGCACTGAACCCATCACGTTGCTGGAGGTGGTCAACAGACCGGCATTTCGTTACTACTCTGCTTTGGGGCCGCTGCGTTCGCCTGGACCCATCCTGCGATGCGAGGTCCGCTGCTGCTCGCCGGCTCAATCGGAGGGTTCATCGCCTGCATGGTGGGCATCTTGAAACCTGCCACCTCCCCCATTGCCACTCCCATTTTTGGAGGGACTGTGCCTTGGAACCTTTTCGTATCTGGAGATCTTGCGTTTCCTGTCAGAATTTCGGGGGAGGAATTAGTGCGCTGAAATCTTCGAACCGCGGCCCATGCTTTCGCTCACCAACGCGCTGGTCCGAGATCTCAAAGCCCAGGCTCAGCGCCTCAAGGCCACTCTAAAGGTAGGCAAAGAAGGTCCGAGCTCGCAGTTCCTCGCTGCTTTGAATGAGGTGCTCAAACATCACCCACTTGTCAAAGTGAAGTTCGAGGAGTTCAAAGAGCAGAAGAAGGAACTCGCTCCGCAGCTTGCTGAAAAGTCCTGCAGCCATTTGGTCGCGCGGGCGGGCAATGTTGTCGTACTTTACCGGCCGAAGTTGATAGACGAAAAGCGGGTGCAGTAAAGACCGCCACCCTGCCAGCCTTCCATTTTCCCATCAAAGCACCGAACGAATCCGTCCCAAGAGGCGCTGGATTCTGAGCGTCGGAGGCAAGTGCGACCTCCGCGAAACGAATCGGGGGGCATTTTGTCCAACCTGCGATGATTTCCTTCGCATTCAGACTGCCGGTTTCTGTATGAGCCTCCCCAGAGCAGAGGACCGGACCCCAGCTACACGGAAAGGAGGAGACCTGTCGGAATTCCTTCATTCCTGGCGTTACTTCATTTGGCTGCTCGGCTTTGTGTTCGCGGCCGGGCTGTTCTATGCCGAGGAGAATTGGCGCGGGCAGTGCGCTTGGAACCGGTACAAGCGAACATTGGCCGCGCGAGGTGAGCCGTTGAAGCGCTCAGCCGTGGTGCCGCTAGAGGTTCCCGACGATCAGAACTTCGCCACGACGCCCGTTTTGGCGCCGCTCTTTGATTTCGTCCCCGGCATGTCGCCCGGAAGCAGCCCGCTCAACAGCATCAGCCTCTTCTCCTCGAACTACGATAATGCCTCACGAGGGTTGAACGTAACGAACGTTGCCCGCTCCAATTCCTGGATTAGGGCACGAACCGACTTGCCGGCCTGGTGTGCGGCGTTCCTAAACTCGACCAATAAAGCCTTCAAACAAAAGTCGGGCTTGGCCTCCGCTCATTTCAACGTTCAGGAGGCTGCCAGTGGAGTTCTGTCTCAGCTCGCTGAAGCCGAACCCGTATTCGCGGAACTCCAGGCGGCCAGCAAACTACCCTCCTCGCGGTTTAATATCCACTATGACGATGAGGACCCGGCCGCAATCTTGTTGCCCCATCTCTCCGTCGTGAAACGCCTAACCCTGGTGTTGGCGCTTCGCGCTTGCGCGGAACTTGCACTCGGCAAGACCGATCGGGCTTGCGAAGATACGGATCTACTGTTTCGCCTGACGAACGCCTGCAAAGACGAACCATTCCTGGTTTCGCAAATGGTGCGAATGGCGCAACTAGCCCTCGCGCTCCAACCCGTCGCCGAAGGGATGAGCCAATGGTCCGAGCCGCAATTGCGCTCGTTGCAGGCGCAATTGGCGGGCTTTGACTTCTGCGCGGATGCCAGGCGCGCTTTGAGCGCCGAGCGTTTGTGGGGCGGCGAGATAATAAGCTACGTTCACCGTTCGCCAGACAAGCTCAACCAGATCGGGGGCATTTCCGGCAACCAACAATCCGGGATGGACTTTGGTGCTGTCCTGATGATCGTTGCCCCGAGCGGCTGGTTCGATTTCGAACAACTGAATTACAGCCGCACGACGGATGAGTACCTCTTGCCGATAGTCGATCTCACACCACCGCACTGAAACGGGCGAGTACGTCCTCTATTCCGTGGGTTGGAATGAGACCGACGACGGAGGAGTCGTCGGGGTGCTCAGAATTGAAGAGAGGGGCTCGCTTTCGCAAGGCGACTGGGTTTGGCGCCTTCCTTGAACGGCTCATGGTTCGCAGTTTAGGAAACAAAGCCCTGATGGCAAAACCAGGGCTTGTGGGCGCTGTTGACCATTTTGAGCGAGTCCATACTGATAGCATAAACAAGGAAGGGGGCCTCCAGGCCCCCTTTCTGGCTTCGCGGGAATCTTCAACCGAAGGCTGAAGCGGAAGCCGTAGGAGCGGAAACAATCGCCGCGCAGGGTCCATCTGTCAAGGACGACAACGGCGAAATTGCGGAGTGCCTTCGACTGGCTTGAAAGTCGCACGGCGGGGGCGTTATATTGGGCTAATATGAATGACGCCCTTGGCGTGTCGCAGCCACCCACGTCCCTGCACCCCGTTGAGGTCCTGCTCCCTGGAGAATTCTGTCATGCCCCGTATCCACCCCACCGCTCATTTTCCCGGTGCAATTCTCCGGTGTCGTGTTAGAGTGACCGCACCATGCTCCTAACCCAAGCAGAAATCCAGAGCCTAATCGAGATCAAAGGCCACACGCCTCATGAGTTGTTGGGGATGCACACGCTGGCCGACGGCACCGGGGTGGTGGTGCGAGCGCTTGTGCCAGATGCCGCCAAAGTCGAGATCCAGCCAGTTCGTGAGAAGGGCATGCCGGCCTTGAAGCTCACACGGCTGCACAAGGCCGGCCTGTTCGAAGGCGTGACGACTGAGGCGACTCGCGTTTATGCTTATGACCTGGTGATCACCGATCAGCAGGGCCGCGTGCGCCGCACGCGCGACCCTTATTCTTTCCTGCCGACGCTCGGGGAAGCGGATTTGTTCCTTTTTGGCAAGGGGGATGAGCGCCGGATTTACGAGAAGCTCGGGGCGCAGTTACGCACGATTGACGGCGTGCCGGGCACCAGCTTCGCGGTTTGGGCGCCTAACGCCCAGCGGGTAAGCGTGGTGGGGGATTTCAACGGTTGGGATGGACACTGCCACCCGATGCGCACGCTGGGTTTGTCAGGAGTGTGGGAAATCTTCATTCCCGGCCTGGGCGAAGGGACGCATTACAAATTCGAGGTGCGCGATGTCCACGGCAAGATTGGCATGAAGGCCGATCCATACGGCTTCTTCTTCGAGAAAGCGCCGAACAACGCGTCCATTGTCTGGAGCAATCGTAAGTTCAAATGGACCGACGAGGCTTGGCTGAAGCAGCGCCGGCAGCGTGATCCTTTGCGCGCACCGCTGAGCATTTACGAACTCCACTTGGGTTCCTGGCGGCAGACGGCTGCGGGGGAATCTCCGGGCTATCGCGCGCTGGCTGAACCGCTAATCCAATACGTCAAGCAGATGGGCTTCACGCACGTGGAATTTATGCCGGTCGCCGAGCACGCCTTTTACCCGTCGTGGGGCTACCAGGTGATGGGCTTCTATGCGCCCACGAGCCGCTACGGCACGCCCGAGGATTTTCAATTTCTAGTCAACGCCCTTCACGAAGCGGGAATCGGAGTGATTATTGACTGGGTTCCGGCGCACTTCCCGAAGGATGACTGGGCATTGGCCCGGTTCGACGGCACCGCCTTTTACGAGCACGCCGACCCGCGCAAAGGGGAGCACCAGGATTGGGGCACGTTGATTTTCAACTATGGGCGGCACGAGGTTGTCAACTTCCTGCTAGCCAACGCGCTGTTCTGGTGTGACCGGTTCCACGTGGACGGCCTGCGGGTGGACGCAGTGGCCTCGATGCTCTACCTCGACTATTCGCGGCGCCCGGGCCAGTGGATTCCCAACCAATACGGGGGGCGCGAGAACCTCGAAGCCATCGACTTCATCCGTCGATTCAATCACCTCACGCATACCGAGTTCCCCGGCGTGATGACCATTGCCGAAGAGTCCACCTCCTGGCCGCAAGTGACGCGTCCGCCGTATCTGGGCGGTCTAGGTTTCTCGTTCAAGTGGAACATGGGCTGGATGCACGATACGCTCAGTTATTTCAGCCACGACCCGGTTCATCGGAAGTACCATCAGAACGACCTCACGTTCGCGATGCTCTATCACCATCACGAGAACTTCATCCTGCCGCTGTCCCACGACGAGGTGGTGCATGGCAAGCGCTCGTTGCTGGGCCGGATGCCGGGCGACGATTGGCGGAGGTTCGCGAACCTGCGGACGTTGCTGGGGTATCAATGGCTGTTCCCGGGCAAGAAGCTGCTGTTCATGGGCGGGGAATTCGGCCAGTCCGCCGAATGGAATGCCAACGCCGAGCTGGATTGGGGTTTGCTGAAGGCCGGGCCGTATCACCGCGGTTTGCAGCAGCTCGTCCAGGATCTGAACAAGCTGTACCTGGCGGAGACGGCTCTCTGGAAATCGGACTATGACGCCGACGGCTTCCGTTGGATTGACAACACGGACCACCCGAACAGCGTTTTGTCTTTCCTGCGGCAGGACGCCGAGCACTACAATCAATTGGTGGTGATCGCAAATCTGACGCCTGTGCCGCGACTGCGGTATCGGGTTGGCCTGCCGCGTCCGGGGAATTGGCGCGAGGTGCTGAACAGCGACGCAGCGGTTTACGGCGGTAGCAACATGGGCAACTCGGGCGGAGTTACGGCGGCGGCCAAACCGTGGCAGGGCCAGCCGTGCTCGGCCGAATTCATTCTGCCACCTCTGGGCATCCTGGTTTTCCGGCCTGAGCGGGCGGCTGATGAAGTTGTCGGCGGTGCCGAGGCGGTGCCGAAGACGCCCCAAGCGGCAAGCCAGGTCTAGCGCGTCGCGGGTGCAAGCGCGCTCATTACCGGGCATGGCGCCAAGCGCACAAGCCGCTCGACTCTGCTGCCCGTCATGGTGCTCGCCAGCCCCCGGCAACCGTAGATGGGAATGAGAATTAGGTTGGCCTTAAGATAGGCAGCAATTCCCTTTAAAGTTCAATTGGGGCGTCTTCGGGCAGTTCCATATACTTGACGTTACCGCCTAGGTCCTGCACTCGGAGTTTGAGCGTTTTCGCCTGACCTGGGGCGGGATCGCCGAACAGGTCGGCGTACTTGCCCAAGTCCGTCTTGAACTTGCCCTGGAACAGGGACTGCACCTTTTTGGTAACGTCCAGACCGGGCGTTTGGTAACGCTTGTCGGTCGCGTAAACGCGGAGCCTCAATGCCGTCGCATCGCAGATGTAATCCCCGTTGTTGCCGATAGCAATATCGACGTGCTCGCCCAAGTCGCCGGGATTGAGGTGAACGACAAACTCGGCTTGGTGGGCGCTGGTTCCCGTTCGTCCCTGTTCCAGATACAGCGCATCAAGAACCACCGGCGTTTTGTCAGGTCTCCAGTTGACGAGCTTCAGTGAAACCCCGTTGCCGCCGGGATTTGTGAACAGCTTTCCCGAAATGGCAATACTCTTGCGGGAAAGCTGCGAGCTGGGAGTCCAGCGGATCACGTTAAAGCTGTCAACATCGGCTATCGGATGGGTAATCAGGAACTGTCTTCGCTGATCGGCCGGAATAAACCGGTCGAACATGTCTCTCGTAAAAAACCGTCCCCAGTTTTCCTCCATGCTCGGCGCCGGCACGTAATCGGCGAAGAAGCCCAGGTTCGCACCGCCTTCGAGACCGTAAGCGTATCCAATCGGGCAGCCTTCGACCTTGAACTTGGAGTTCAACTGCTTGCGGCTGGACGCTTTGGCGGCGGATTGCAGCGCGTCGTTCTTGCAGTTGAACAGCTCCCACGAACCGGATATCGATTGGTCGGGAAACAGAGCCGGCACGTTCTGCTTGCCCTGCGGGTTCTGGTAATCGGCAGCCAAATCGGCAACCAATTCGCCGTCAACGGTGAACAGATTCTTCCAGTGGCTATCGCTTTTCGGACCATACCACGCCATGGTAATCTCCCCGGTGGCCGATCGACGTGGTTCTGAGAGCAATTCGTCATCTACGAGGCGAATTGGTTTCGCATCATCGAGATTCGGAATCTTGAAATACACGTCGATCCCGTTCGGATCGACGAACTCGGTCAGAACGACCTCAACCGGGTCACCCGTGCGGTCGGCATTTGTCCAGGCTTTAACCACCACCTTTTGTCCGTTGGGACGGACGGAATCGTCCAGGATCGGGTTGCCGATACTGGTCGGATCGAGCACGAGATCACGGGGTTCCGGACATTTCTTGAGGACTTCGGCGTTCAGTTGCTCGCTGAACGTGAACAGGACCGGTCCCCGCATCAGGGCCACGCGGCCATCCTGAATCATCCGACCGCGAACGAAACGCCAGTTCATCGGCATTGAGAGGGCGAGAGTGTCGCCCGATTTCCAAAGCCGTTTGATTTCCGCGCTGCCGGGTTGCGGCTTAGCGAGGGCACAGGGCACATTGCACACGGCACACTCAATCGTTTCTGCCCAGCGCGGAGTGCGGAATCGGAACGCGAACTCCACCGGTTCGGAACAGGTAAACGTCAGTTTGACTTCGCCGGAGTTCGGATATTGGGTTTCCTCTTTGATTTGAACGGTCTTGCCGTTGACCTCGAATTTCTTGTCCGAGCTGGTGAACAGGTTCAGGACGATACCGCCGTCCTGGGTGCGGTAGTACACCTTCTGCGGTAGTTCGGCGACCGCGCGTCGGAAGTTGCCGTTGCAGCAGAAGGTATCGCCGCTTTGAAAACTCCGCTTCCCGGTAAACGGCGTGAAGTAGCAAATATGGCGGCCGTCCGGGGACTGCGCCCCGAACAGGGCGTTGTAAATCGTCCGTTCCATAATGTCCCCATACCGCAGATCGCCTTCCAATCGCATGAGGCTGTCGATCCAGCGGAGAAAATAGGCCGTAACGCAGGATTCTTCGATACTCCCCGAACCCTTTTGATTGTAGGTGAAATGCTCCCCTTCGGAGGTTGAACCGGTCACCAGCAGGCCGCCGCGTCCCCGTTCGAGCAATTCCTGTTTCATCCACAGGCTCTTTTTGAGGTAATCCTCGCCGCCGAGCAAACGATACAGTTCCGTGTCGGGGTACATGTGCGACAGCATCACGTAGACATGGTAGAATGATTTGGAGATGTTTTTCTCCCATGCCTCGAACGGTTTGAGGTAATACCAGTGCGGCTCGTATTGCAGGTTCTTCGCGAACTCCAGATACTTCTTGTCGCCGGTGACACGATACAGTTCGACGAATCCTTCGGTGATTCCCGCAATGGACGTTCCGGCGGGAATAATATGTTCCCCCTTATCGTTCGCGGGGAACATCTTCATGATGTAGCCGGCCATGACTCTCGCGTCCGCCAGGGACTGGGGATTCCCCGTCGTGCGATAGTTCCGCACCAACGCCAGATTGAAGTACTCCTGCTCGTGGAGAATCCAGTTGACCACGTTTTGATAGTTGTTTGACTCGACGTTCCAAAACCCCAGGTATCCATCCAGATCGCGGGAAGCCCGCATTTGATCCATAATGTACTGCGTTCGTTGGGCAACTTTCGGGTCGCCGGTGTATTGGGCAAACAGGCTGCCCGCGTCCAAGACTTTGCCGATGCCGTAGTAAACATTGCTGGTATCACCCCGGGCCGTGCGGTTCCTGAACTTGTCCAGCCAGTCCCGGTCCAGGTTGAGGACCATGAAGTTCTTGTATATCAAGTCCATGATGCGCCGGTCGATTTCGCCCCCCGTCATTTCCGTCTGAGTGAGCCTCGCCGAGATCAACTTGTCCGCGATGAGGGGTTTGACGACCTCCCGTTCGCCCGCAGACAGTGCGCCTGTGAAAGCAACGAGCATTGCGATGGTGAAGAATCGTTTCATGCGGTGTCCCTTTTTGAACTGCCAGAAGCCGACTTCTGTATAAGCCATCAACCATTAGATAATGGCTTCTGGACGTGCATGGAGTCTGCCGGAAGCGACGGGGCTGTTCAAGGCAAATGCACAATGCATTGCACCACCAGCGGACCCCAGCCGCCCAGACCGCGAATGAGCGTGTGCGACACCAGTTCGGCGCCCCGGGTCTTCTCCAGCGCCATGCCCAGCGCTAGCATGCCGAAGAACTACCCACGACGCGCACAGCTCCAGTTCAAATCTCCGGTTTGACCCGTTCAACGGTCGTACTTCCGCCTCGTGATCTAGTGGGTCTCGGTCAAGTCCTGGTCAGGCGGGCTCGCTGGAGTTCGGATGCGGAAGCCTTACCAGCCGGTACGGGAGCGTAGATGGGAGGCGGCCTATACGAGTGGGTAGGTCACCTTGCCGTCCGGCAGAGTTAACATGCCGCCCTGCTTCAGTCGCGCGACCAGCACCAGAACGCCGGAGATCACACTGATTTGGGAGGCAGTTCGCGAAGCTTTATCGCCTCCAGCGAGTACGGGACTACGAGACTACGGACCACGGGCGATGGACCACTGACCACTGACCACGGACTACAGACCACGGACCACAGGACTGCGGGTTCAAAGGGGCAGGGGTGAAACGCTGAGAAGCTGAAAGCGGAAATGGGGAGGGAGGATTGGCGGCGGGTACGGAGTGCGGTGGGCTACTTCTTTATGC
>Ga0118677_10010746_pt1 | contig 13916 bp, 13 predicted proteins | sample AliMusrvi5mmetaG_FD_86154 | JGI IMG/M metagenome (GOLD analysis project Ga0118677, IMG submission 86154) | reverse complement strand
CAATTGGAAGTGACTTAAAAAAAGCTACAAAGGAGTATAAAGCAAATTTCAATTCCAGTAGGTTCAATTGGAAGCTCAAAGACAAACCCGAAAGCAGCAAAAGAATTTTATTTCAATTCCAGTAGGTTCAATTGGAAGTTTTTTTAAAATGGTAAATCGTCTTTATCACCACCATTTCAATTCCAGTAGGTTCAATTGGAAGTATTTGGTTACATTTCCAGCACTTGAAAATTCCTTTATTTCAATTCCAGTAGGTTCAATTGGAAGCGTGCAGCTTCGGTTGTTGCAAGCTGACATTTACGTATTTCAATTCCAGTAGGTTCAATTGGAAGTACACAGTTTGCCACTAAGTTCCAGAACAGATTCCATATTTCAATTCCAGTAGGTTCAATTGGAAGGACCAGCAACGCAGCACTGGTCGTTCTTTTTTTAATTTCAATTCCAGTAGGTTCAATTGGAAGATTACTTCCTGCCAGTATTTTTCGTCACTTTCCAGATTTCAATTCCAGTAGGTTCAATTGGAAGTAATATTCAATTATCACATCGTCACCGTCATAATCATTTCAATTCCAGTAGGTTCAATTGGAAGGGTCAATTACGGCTAAAAAAATAGCTGAATTTCAGCTAAATAAGTATTTATTTTTTGTTGTTTTTTATTCAATGGGTTGTCGATATACAATGATAGGAAAATCCCCGTACATCGACAATATATATAGTTGATTGATTTTCAACATGTCAAAGATCGTATGTCGATTCCCAAGGTTGAAAAATAAGAGACTTTGAGCATCACCGACAAGTAGTTAGAGAAAATTATCGGTACTACAGCGTTCTTTTCCAATCACTTGTTTATCTAACCACTTTTCTGTTCGCCCCGAGAAAATTATCAAACTATCTTCATCTTCATCCATAAAATCTTTGGCCTTCAAAGTTAGTTCTTTTAATTTGACTTCGGAAATCTCACCCTCAAAAACCGAATTTTGTATCCAGTTCAGGTATTTGCGACAAAGTTTGAGCATTTTACCCACCCGCTTTTCGCCACAATCATACACCAGTATTACGTACATAAGCCTACCACCACATTTTAAACGGTTTATATTCCTCCATGTTTAATAAATGCTTACTCAATTTGTAACACTCCAACTTCATTAAATGTCGATAACTCACATTGCGTTTCAGTGCCCGGTGTTGAATAGTTTCGTTCAACCTTTCTTCAAAAGCTTGTACAAATATTTTCTTTCCACTCGGGTTCAAAACGCATTTATTGAGCTTCTTGTCGAAATGCTTTTCTTGAATCTCCCGTTTATTCAACACTTTAAAAATCACACGGTCAACCAGTATCGGTTTGAAGATCTCGGAAATGTCCAGCGAAAGTGAATAACGACGTTCCCCCGGGGTATGTAAATAACTAATCGTGGGGTTCAATTGCGTTTGATGAATGGCTCTCAAACACTGACTGTAGCACATCATATTGCCAAACGAAATCAACGCGTTCACTTCATTTTGTGGTGGCTGTTTGGTTCGGTTTCCCATCTCGAAATCATTCAGTATCAAATCAAAACCTTCGTAATAAGTTTGACGAATATTACCCTCTATGCCCATCAGTTCATCCACCGCACTTGCCGATGGGATATTGGTAGCATAGGTTTCGATGCGTTGAATAATATCAGCGAGTTCTTTGCCACGTTTATCATAATATTTCAGGTTTTTCAGCATATTAAAAGCAGCTCCTTCAATAAACTTACGGGCAATAACGATTCGTTTCTTCTTGTCTTGATAGAAAGCCGTTTGTGCCAGCAACATCCTACCCGACAATAAACTATCTTTAGGCATAAAAGATCCCGTATAGTTTTCGTAATAATCGAAAAAGTGAACGGCTATATCGTTTTGTCCTAAAAAATTGTACAAGGCACTATTGGCGGTTAGCGAACCAAAGGTATAGAACTCCGCAATGTCTTCAACCGGCAAGTACCGGGGCTGACCGCTATGTTCCACACCATTGTCGTCTTCTTCCACAGGGGTAAACTTGAGCGTGTTGTCTTTTCGCTGTAGAGTGCCGGGATTAAATAAATAATAGGTCTTCTTCATAAAATGGTCATGAACTATGATTTCTTGATTGAATACTATGATTACTTTTTGTTTACTGAAGGTTGGTGACTAGGTTTCATAACCCGTTTAAATTGAAGTGAGGGACTGCCAAAATTGATTAACAACCCGACTTCCATACTATAAGCTTCCAAATAATTGATAGCTTGTGCTAAATGAACATCTTCAAGTTGTATAACAGCTTTCATTTCGAGCATTATTTTTTCCTCTACAAAAAAATCGACCCTTCGTGTTCCAATATCACATCCTTTGTATTTCAATGCCATCTCTTTTTCACGTTCAAAAACAATGTTACGCAAATTAAATTCGATGGCTAATGCTCTCTGATACACTACTTCCTGAAAACCATTGCCCAAATATCGATGCACTTCCATAGCCGCTCCAATAATTTTGTGCGTCAAATCCTGATATTTATATTCCTCTTCCATTTTTCTAAACTTTGTCTGAACTATGATTAAATTGATTATTTGATGACTTTGATTTTAGTGAACTCTTAAAACTCTTACTTTTCATAGTACTCATTTAATTTTTTCACCTTCGGCGGCCACTTGCTTGCGGTTGAAACTCTTACTTTTCATAGTACTCATTTAATCCTTTAAAATCATAGTTCAAAATTTTGACTTTCATTCTCCCACATAACAAAACTCGTAATAGCTGCACAGCTTACATATTTTACCATTGATAACCGGAGGACAATTTTCACCCTCTACAATAGCAACAATATCTTTTTCTATTTCAAGAATCCTTACACGGTCAGCATCTGTCAGAAAAACCTTGTCAGTTTGCCGCAAAGTGGGGTATTCAAGAATTCCCGTTACACCCTCTACCCCATTTCGTTCCAACACGTAAATATAATATTTCAGTTGCCACTCGTGAGCTACTTCTACCTTGTCTGATTTTTTTATCTCATGCACAATTTTATTGCGTGCATCGTAAAAATCAATTTTACAGCCCTCTATCTCCAATTCTTCATAACGCTCTGCACGTTGAGGATATGCGTTTTCATGAATCAACTTACCTTCATACACCAAATCGGAAGTATGCTCCATGTTTATTCCATTCGCAAAAAGCCAAAGCTTTCGCTTACACACATGATAATAATTAAAATGGGTACCGGTCATAACGATTCAAGAAATAAGTGTGGATTTAATGTACATGAAACTGCACAAACAACGTACCGGTCATAACGATTCAAGAAATAAGGGATTGGATTATATGATCAGCAATACAAATTTATCATTTGCTGATGGGCTTCTAATTCAAAGGCAGCGGCATCCCAATTGTCTCTTGGTCGCAAGCCCAACCACTCTTTCATTTCTTTATGTTCGGGATGTTTTTTATCTGCCAGCGTTTCTTTTAATGTTTCGTACCCCCACGGTCCACCACAATCTTCGGGTGGACAAGCTCCTTGTCCTTTCAAAAGGATTGGTTTTTCGGTTTCTTCATTCGTCAGTATTTTTTCCAATGTAATCTGATGCATCCAGTCATCGCCTAAATCATATAAATAGGTAAATTTCTGTTTTTCCGAAACAAAAATCTCTGACAATAATGTGGTCGTTGCATCCAATGAATCTTCATCCAACATTTCGTAATCTTCATCTCCTTCATAATTCATTTCAATCATGGGCTGAGAATTATATCCTGTAGGCGAAAAGAAAAACAGATGCGAAAACTCCCAACCGAAAGCAAATTGAATAACTTTATGAAATTCTTCAAAAGTGTAATGTGATGGAACTTGTATTCTGCGCCACACGGTGGGATTGCTTACATTTTTAAGCTGGATTTTAAACTGATAAGTCATGTTATTTCTTTTATTGATAATATTGATAATATATATCGGAAATCTCGTCGGCAAAACCATAACCGCATGGCGAAGCATATTTCACACAGTCTTCGCAACGCAGTTTGAAGTTATCCAACAAATTATTTTTATCCAAGAAATCGAGTGCCGCTTTGAAGTTATTATAAGCGCTGTTATAATACTGTTCCCACATATCCCCATAATCGTAGGTAAACTTGCAAGCCATTTCGGCTAGTGTTACCATCAAATCGCCCAACAGTTCTGGCGAAGGTTTTAATGCCCGGAAATCGGCAATGGCTTTCTTGGCTACCGAAAAGCGAGTTTTGGGTTCGGTAAATTTACCCCTAGGGTAGAATTCGTTGACAATAACCGCTCTGTACTTCTCAAGCATTTCTTTTTCGTTCGGATTCAGAAAAAACTCGAAATACTCTTTTGCCGGCTTTACATTATCGTACAATTCAAGTACAGTTTCTATCATTTGCTCTTTGCTGAGGGTTTGCAGGTGCTTTTTTAATGTTGATTTGGACATAAAATTGAAGAATTAATTTAATTTTTATTTATTCTTTGAATAGAATCTATGCTTTACTCCAAATAGTCCTGCAACAAATTTATGCGCGTTAAAGTCAACATGGTTTTCAGATACCTATAATATTCATCGCTTAAATTCAGATCATCCAGTACATTATACATAGCTTCTATTTCGTTCATTTTTCCACGAGCTATTAACATGAGTAATTTCATCATCTGAAATTCAAACATTTCGGTTTCGGTGATGGAACTTCGTCCCCGAAAAATATCTTCAAATTCAACAAGTTTTAAATCATCTGTCTTTGCCGAGTTTATGAGCGCATGTTTATATCCTTCCAATTTAAGCAGCGAAAATTGGCTGTACTGAGCGCAATATTCCGTTATTTTCTTCTTATATTCTTTTGGTTTATTTAATTCAAGGTATTTTAAATCTTTATAATTCAAATAAGGGATATTACCCCATTTCTTCTTTAGCTCGTTCAGGTATTTTTCTACTTTTTTGGGTTTATCATTTATCAGAATGTCTAGTTCATCTAATTCAAGCTCTTCTGCCTCGGTAATCGTTCGCCCGGGTTCCTGGCTCAACAATTCTGCCGTGTATTCTTCTTCGTCTATCACCATATCCGATTCCACTGCCCAACGATTACAGAAATTGTCCACCTCAGCATCGTCGCAAATATCCATAAAATAAATACTATCGGTGAGTGCTATCAGGCGTTTTTTATCATCGTCGGGCAAGTCGTCCAGCCCATTAGCAGTCAATTCTCTAAACAAACTTATCTTTTCATCATATTTCATCACATTGTATTCATCGTCCAATCCCCAATCTTCGTCCGACTCATCATCAAAGTCCATTTCATCACCATCTTCGCCGTAAATTACTTCGAAGTTTCCTTCCCCTACGGCTTTTCCCAATTGTTTGATTATTCGGTTGGCTTCTGCATCTGGAGTTTCTTCAGTTTGTATAAACAAAGGCTTTCCTTTTCGCCCGCATTCAATTTCTATTAGTTCAATATCATCGGTATCTTCTTCGAGCATATATTGGGTAACCGAAGTAAAATCTTTATGCGGTTTAAAACCCAATTCGGCAGCATATTCATTAGCGGTAAATATAATATTGTGAACCAAAACATAATCGACCTTTATCATATCCAGTTCTTCCGACAAGGATTCAAGCAAATCATCATATTCCTCCTCGGTGGCATTAAACATGTAGAGCGTATCTTTTACACCCAAGCATAATAAATCCACCATATACACTGCCATTGTTCGGTTACCATTGGCATGTATGCGCGCAATAACAATACTGGCCGACCCCATTTCTTTCCAGTTAGAGTTTAAACGGCATTCGTAAATGGGCAGATTGCGGGCTTTCTGACGGATATAATTCTCGGGACTCAATAATTGTACGTGCGATTGTTTCTTGCTCTTTGCCATAAATTGCTTTTTAATATATTATTTTTTTATGCCCAAAAATACAAATTCATTCTGGTAATTTTATTGGGTTATGCAATTGGTTTATCGTTTTTTTTGACAGGATTTACAGAATTGATTATACAACTGGAAAATAATTATCCTGACAGGGGTTGGAGATCTGTCAGTTGAAGTTAATTTTCATAACAAAATATTTTCTTCCAGTTTCTTTTTTCTGTAACCGAGTAAAGGATCATAGATAAAATCATAACCTACAATAACATTTAAATTCTTATCTTTAATTTTACGTCCCTCTAATTGATAATAATATACACTAACTAGTAGTTGATTGGCTTCTATAAATCTTTTTTGAAAAATGAGTTCTTGATATTCATCAATTAAGTTTTCACATAGTATTTCAACTTTCTGATTATCATTTTCAAAGGCTTCCTCAAAGGCATTACTCCAGTCACCGGCTATCAATTTTGATTTAAAATTATTTATTATTTCATTATTTAATTCAATCTCAAAATCTTTTTGCTGATTTAAATTATATCCATCTTTGTAAACGACATTACAGGAGTCTATTAAATCTTCTTCTGATAATGGAACGTTATCAAATTTCTTTAATTCGTTCCATGTTTTTATACAAATATCTTCATCGTAAAACGGTGTTTTACCTTCGTTATTTTTTATCAAAACAATTTGTGCTAACTCTTTTTTCCCAGCTCTGTTTACGCGTCCGAAACGTTGAATAAGTGCATCGATTGGAGCATTTTCAATGAAAGCACAATCATAATCTATATCTAAGCTAACTTCGACTGCCTGAGTAGCAACTAATAATTGAGGTATTTTGTCTTCATTTTTAGAAGTGATATTTTTTTCTATCTCAATTCGATCTCTTCTATTAAATCCACTGTGTAATAGCGATGATTTTCTATGGCTAAATTTTATTCCTGAAAAAATATTTTGTGCTGTACTTACATTGTTGACAATAACCAATACTTTTTTCCCTTGTAAAAGAAGTCGCTCAATTTTATCAATATTAATAGAAATCGTTTCTTCTTCTTGAAATGAAAGAATATGCCTTTTCTTTCCAAGAATCAACGCATCGCTCTTTTCATTTTTATTAGGTTTAATAATTTTATTCACATCCCCGTCTAAAATATATTTAAGAATATACTCTTCAATAAATTTAGGAATAGTAGCAGACATAAAAAGTATCTTGGCATTAAATTCTCTCTTCAACCATTTTACAGTTGCAAATATTAAACCTGTCAGCAATGCATCATATGTATGAAATTCATCTAAAATAAATGTTGCATTTCTATATTCCCACAGACACATCTCCCAACCTCTAGAAAGAGTTGCATTTTTTATAATTTGATGAGGAGTAGCCACTTTTACTGGGTAGAATATTTCTTTGGATAGCAGCTTTTTGTTCTTTGCTTGAGTTTGAACTTTATGCTTGAATTCAATATCATCCAATGTTTTTTCGTATTCATTTGAGAGCTCATCGAAAAAGAAATCCAGAGTTTTAGAGTGTAATGCAGTAACTTGATTCTCTCCATAGATTTTACATAATCGTTTTACCATTGCATTAGCACTTGCTGTATAAGGTAACAAATAAAACAGTCGGGAATTTTTCGATTGATTTTGTGTAACCCAACACATAGCAGCCTCTGTCTTTCCTGAACCTGTTGGAGCATGCAATAGAGCATCTCCTACTATTGTTGTCATCTTGGATTGGAAATTTCTAAAATCTATTTTGCCATTTTTACCTTGAGGTTGAAAATTAGATAGTTTTATAAGTAATGGTTTAGGAATAAATGTATGTTGCCCTGCGGAAGCCAAATGATCTGCGGTTATTAGTAATGATCTCATCAATGCAAAGTTCATCCTTTCTTCATCTGATAAGTTGGATTGAAATGTAGCATTTATAACTTTTAAAAAATCTTTGACATCAATATAATTTTCAGAAAAATTTATATCAAAATGTTTACGCCATTCAGAAAATGCAGAATCTGCCAACTTTTTTATCTCATTATTTTGTTGTATACTTATGTTAAAAGTGTTTAACGACAATCTTTTACTATTACTTTCGCCTATTTTAATAATCCCTTTATGGTGAGTTGCGATAGCAAAGAGTTCATCAATTGGAATGTTTAAACAATGTAATACAGATATTAATTCGTGTCTGATTGCAACATTGTTATTAGATTGAGGATGTAACTTTGCTTGAAAGTCGGGATGAATCTTGCCAAAATCATGAAATATTGCAGTTCGAATTACTTTAGGTTTCCAGTAATTTATATCAATATCAAGCACAGTCAATATTTTCAGACTTGCATCTTTAACATCTTGGCTGTGCTTGATTAAAGTAGTACCATCATCTTTTGCAAAATATTCTTGAATCATATCCACTCATGTAAATAAATTGTCAATTCACTTACAGTATAAAGATTGTCAAAAGTAATTTCTTTAGTTGCATCAAATGGAATAGACAAAAAAATCCTTGAATTTACAGGACTTCTTCCAGAACCCACATTTTCGTTTTCCTGAAATGATTCTGCTATTTGAACCAATTGTCCTGCTGATTGTACATTAGATTTATAAGGTATCATGCAACCAGAAAGAACCCCTTTATCAATTTTCTCTGCTTGTACTTTTTTTACGGACTTTATAATCAATAAATCCTGTGATTGACCTAAACTAGGTGTTCCAATCGGATCATTAAAGTTTTGTTCCCAATCTGTTTTATCTAACCAGATGGTTAATTTTGGATTAACATGAAACTCCCGTTTATAAGCATCTGTTCCTTTTGAATGATCTTTCACCTTTTTACCATCAAACTCCAGTCGATGTCGTGTTTCTAAATCTACACCTACTGAATCATAACAATATTTATAGCCTACATTTACCTCGTGAGGTTCAATAATTCGTCCTAAACAGCAACCTATCACTCCTAATATTGTAGAATATGAGGGTGTATGCATGCAAACCGCATTGCCTGAAAGGATAAAAGGGAGTCTCGGGGTGGCTGTCCACCCCTCAAATCTGATTTCTAACAACTCTTTCATTAGCTTAGGTATTCCTTATTAAAAGCTTCTATTATTGAGATTGGAGAACCAATAATAATTTCTTTTTCATTATCTAAGGCTTCCACCTCTTTTTCATTAGACAAATAACCTTTTCTTATTCCAATATAAATTGGAGTGGCGAGTTTGTCTTTATAATCAGATATTATTTGTTGTAATGCCTCAATATTTAATGTCGGTTTTTCTCCCCCTTCAAATAAATTATTGAATACAGGATTCGCACTTGATAATCCTGCTATGATAAGTGCTTTTGGCGAAACATCAGAGCCAAAAGCAGCTTGCTTAGCCCCACCTCTTAAAAAAGCAATTCCTTTTAATAAACCGGCAGCTCTTTCTTTTCTGATATTCTCTGCATCTTTTAAAGTGTAACGTTTGAACTTACCATATATAGTCGTTTCGTCCAATCTCGCTGAATATTTATTTATAGTATCACTACCTAATTCTTGTTTACTTCCTAAATTGTCATATACTCCCAATCTATAATATTCAAGATTAAAAAAGCCCTCCATCTGCGCTGAATAAAACTTTGTTGAATAAGGCAGTGGACTTCCTTCTTTCAAGTGTACAAATGCATCATCTTGGGAAATAGCACGTAAATTTTTAATTCCTTTCAAAATAGAGGTTTTGAAAGGAGAAGTTCTTTGAATGCTTTCTTCATTTTTTTCACCACTTTTCATATAACCAAATAAATCATCTTCTGGAAAATCAATGGGGTTTAGTTCCGTGGATATTTTAGTCGTATTTCCTCCTTTATCTGAGGTTTTAATTGACTTTAGTTCACTCGGGTTCCAGTTGTTTTCTTCATTCACAGTATTCCTTAACCATCTTCTCCAAGATTGTGCGGACACGTAAGGTACTTCCTCATTTCGACCATTTACTTTTTCTTTAAATGTTTTTGGAATAACCAAATTTCGATTTTCTCCGGCACCTAATCCGGCACCATTTAGAAATGCTCCAGTTGCATCTATTACTAAACAACCGGCAATGTTTTTTAATTCTGCTTTCATTTTGATTTGATTTATAATTTATTAAAATACTGTTTTGTCAATTCAAATGTTGTTGTAAATAATGAAATATCAAGTTTATTCTCTCCATCCTGCGTAATATAATCACAATCTGTAATGTTAATATTTGCTTCTTCCAACTTCTCTTTTCGTTGTTCAAACCATTTATAAAAATCACTTTGTGTTCTAGGCATTGGTTTTAAAACATGATTTTTATATTTTTCTAAAGGCAGATTATCCTCTCCCTTATATTTCTCGCAATAATAATTGAAATACTTATCACAAAAAGCAATAATAGGTTTAGTATCGAATGAATTAAATTTCAAAGAATTCAAATCATAAGATAAAATATCTTGGTTACTCGTATTTGCATAATAGACTTTTAGTAAATTGAGCAATCCCCAAACACGCAATGTATAATTTTGATTATAAAGTATATTTAATACTAATTGAATGTCTATATCTTTACTATTATTTATCAATACCCTTTTTAAGTTAGCGACTCTACTGTTATCTTCATTGACAAATAAATTTTTAATATCTTTGTTGTGATTGTCAATGCAACTTACCATAAATCCTAATATATTACTCGCTGTGTTGTTACTTATTTTAATCAATGGTAAATCAGTTATAAAGATTTCTTTTTGGAGATAATAATGAACCATTTTATAAATCTGATACATATTGCTACTAATGGGAAATTCATCGATATTATCTAATACCAGGATCTGATTTGAAATTTTCCATCGATTTTTTAGCGAAGCATCTACAATTACTTTATCTACTACGGATATATAATTTTTATCATTATACGCATCTGTTTTTTTGATTAGCTTTTCAAATTCTTTAGGTAGTTTATCTGAGTTTTTGATAAGTCCTGCGATAAATTTTGCGTGTTGGATTTTTGCCGAGTTCCCAATGATATTTTGATATAGATCATAAAAATCAACTTCAACTCCTTCCCATCCTTTAGCGGGATATAAACCGTAGTAGTCTTTTATATCTGTCAAGTATTCAATAAAATTAACGCCATATTTACTCTGTAATAATAAATATAAATCCTTTTGCGTTTTACCGTTTTGATAAAATGAACCCAAATCCTTCAATGTTTGATTAGGTAAACGCTCAATTGTACAACTAGCTCCAGTACCGGCATTTGAGAAACTCCATAAATTTAGATCAGTATATTCATCATATAAAGATTTGTATTGTATTATATCTAAAGCTTGTATTATATAATGGCTTGTATCTGGTTTGACATTTTCTATAGATTGAGTGTTTGATACCGATTCATACCTTTCTTGGACATCTTTCACATTCTTTTTAATATACTCAAAAGCAAAATCATAATTACACGAATCTATAAGTAACACACCACCTTTATATAACACTGTTCCATAAGGCATAAATTGCATAAGTAAAATACATAAAGGATGTACAGTATAATTGAATTTTGCTTGAGGCAATGCTTGCGCATCAGAGCCAAGCCCTCCAATCAGAGGAAACCACATACGGTTGATTGATAAATCTTTCTCACTAAGTATCTTTTCCTTTTCTTTTTCTATTTGTTCAGGAGTTTTTTCTTTATAATCATTTTTTGTCTTTGCTTTTTCTTCTTGCATTTTAAATTTCACATCAGCATATTTTATCTCACGAAGCATCTCAATAAAAAGTTCTTCAAAAGTTGTATTAAATTTTAAACCTGAAATTTCGCATTGTAATTTACCTTCTGTCTCAATATTATCTGCAATCTTTCTCAACAATCCCTTATAAAGCATATCACCCAATTCATCATTAAACAAAGGTCCATTACGGGTAAAAAGCATGGTATAACTCTTAAATCTTTTATTATCAGATGTAAGGTCCTTCTTTTTTATAAGTTCCTGCAATAATTGAGGCGTTAATTCCTCAATTGATTTTTTACCAGCTAAACTTAACACAATCATTATCGCATTGTTTAACATTGCATTACCTGTGTACGTCTTAAATATATTCATGTCATTTTCAATTTCAGTTTCTACTACCACATTCAAATCTCTCTCATTCAAAAACCCCTACAGGTAGTTTCTCACCTGTAGGGGTAAGAAATCCTTAGGTAGGTGTGTCCGTTTTCGGAGTCGTTTCATATTATAAAGTTTTTTAGCATTATTCCTGTTTGATTACTTCGAGGAATACCATTGCATAATAATTCCAAGATTCATTATCTTCCCAAAATAATATTACCTCTTCGGAATATCCTTGGTTAATTAAATCACTCACTTTCCATTTAACATTAAAAATGTAATCTTCGTCAGAGAAAACATGTCCCTCATCTATTCTTGTTAGTATATCCATATGCATCGATTAATAATATTGATGCAAAGATATATCATTATTTTTATAAATACTTCCTAAAGAAGAAAATTAAAGATTAAAATCATACTTCATGATTCTATTTTTTGATTTTTATTTCTACCTTTGTAGCTAAATAATCAGAAAAAAACAATCGAACCTTTTAGGAATTGAAATAAAGAAGAAAAATAATCTATTTTCTGATTTTTATCCCTTCTCCATTATTTTGGGGAAGGGATTTTTTGTGAGTTTGTTATTTGTTGCCTTTTCACTATTTATTTCTCATCTAATCGCACCAAACCCAATCCCGGTACTATTTCCGAGCCCCACGTTCCAGGCAAAAAGCTTCGTTTCCGGGCTTCCTTTAATAATTACCGAACACCAATTCGCTTTATTCATAATCCCCTTATAGTCTACCAGTTTTAGCCCGGCTTTTCTATGAGAGGGGTCAAAACAAACTTCAAACGCATCATCCTGTATTCCTGCCAGTTTCATTTTGGTTTGCAGGGTTTCTTTCAAGAACTGGGGAGCTCGTTCATCCGTATAAAGCACATGTTCCGTCACATCCTCAAAATGCCTTTTGATAAAAATGGGACTAGCCACAAAAAATTGCTCTCTGCGAGATAAATCGGGATCTTGCTCCAAAACAACCTCTTTCACAGTTAATCCGCAAAACATAGTCTTGTCTTGTTGTATACCCCAAACTAATTTCTTTATCAGTTCTGTATCATAAGAACTGATAAAAAAACCAGCTTCGCCTGTGAACTTAAGTCCTTCTTTTGTTGCTTTTCCACCTTCTAATCGTGAAAATGAATATAGGGATACTTCGCCATGTTCCTCATTTAAACCTAACCATTTATGAATGGTTCCAACTAATAATGGTTGATGATTAAATGGAACAACTTGATTCGGTGAATCGATTTTTAGATGTAATCTCATAATTATTTATCGTTAATTGAACAGTTCTTTTCAAAATATGTATTACCATTATTTTAAATGGTTAGCAATAATTGCAACGAGAGTCAAGATTTCTATTAAGAAATCGAATTTCCAAAGATAGAAATAATATATTTAACCTTAATTGTTTTTTTAGAAAAAATTGAAAAACTTATAAACAAAAAACGATCTAAATAAAAACTTCTTATTAATATGCACTTAATGAATTATTTAAGTCATGATTATATGGTCATACATAAGTAGCTGTTACAATTAAATGTCGTATTCCTTAAAAGAATATTCAAACACATAGTTGCACATACTAACATAGATCAACATAGTTTTAAAGTTAGAACTGCTGAGGAATAAAAGCTTGATTTTGAGTAGATATAGGAACATATAGTTTTTTTTAAATAAATTACAGATAACTATGTGCTTCTATCTATTCTAAAAAATAGCTAAGTGCAACTATGTTACTATGTCTAACTTTGTGTTTGAAATACGACATTATATTTGTCCTATTATTTATGCGAATCAGGAGTTGAAAAATAGTCCGTAGGACTTATACATCAATAGAATATGTTTATATTTATTTTTATTTTTATTGTCCGTAGGACATCAACGTTTTTTCTCTGTTTATCCCCTATAGGGAATTGATTTTGGATATTTTAAATTTCTATTGACATATATTCCCTACGGGAA
>Ga0118677_10010745_pt1 | contig 13916 bp, 10 predicted proteins | sample AliMusrvi5mmetaG_FD_86154 | JGI IMG/M metagenome (GOLD analysis project Ga0118677, IMG submission 86154) | reverse complement strand
AAATCCCTGCACCGAGACCTTATTTTCCTCCACCCACCGTCGATACGGCTGGCGACGCGACATCTGGCTTTTGATTTCCTTGTCTTTAATGACCCGTTTACGCTCAAGATCCACCAACAGCATTTGTCCCGGGCGAAGGGCACCCTTCTCCAGCACCCGCTCCGCCGGGATATCCAAGACCCCCGCTTCGGACGCCATAACGATGAAGCGATCTTGGGTGATGGTATACCTGGCCGGACGCAACCCATTCCGATCCAGCAAGGTTCCCACCATGCAACCATCCGTAAACGCCACCGTGGCCGGGCCATCCCAAGGCTCCATCAAGCCGGCATGGTATTCGAAAAACCCTTTTTGATCAGGGCCAATCGGATATTTTGCCCCCCAGGCTTCCGGGATGAGCATCAGCATCGAATGCGGAATCGAGCGCCCTCCGGCAACCAGAAGTTCCAGCGCATTATCCAAACAGGCAGAGTCACTTCCCCCCACATCAATAATAGGAAGCAACTTGCGGATATCGTCGCCGAATAATGGTGACGCCAAGGCTTTCTCTCGGGAATTCATCTGATTGATATTCCCGCGCAGAGTATTGATTTCGCCATTATGGGCCAGGAACCGGAAGGGTTGCGACAGTTCCCAGGACGGGAAAGTATTGGTGCTGTAACGTTGATGAATGACCGCTACCGCACTTTCCATATCCAGATCGTTCAAATCTTTATAGAAGCCAGAGACTTGTCCCCCCATCAACAATCCCTTGTAAACAATCGTCCTGGAGGAAAAACTCGGGATGTAAAACCGTTCATCGGGGCCAATGACTTCTGCCACACGGTGCTGACATTGCTTACGAACCACATAGAGTTTGCGATCCAGTTCCTGACCGGACCATTTTCCGCCGCCCACAAAAACCTGCATCACAAATGGCTGCGCCAAACGCGCCTGCTTCCCCAGCATACTTCCATCGGTCGGGACTTCACGCCATCCGATGAGGTCCAAAGCTTCCTCCTCTATCACCTTTTGCAGGATCGCCAGACATTTAGCGCGGACTTGAGACTGGGGAACAAAAAGCATGCCCACACCATAGGCCCCCTTGGGGGGCAAAGTGAATGGGAGGCGTGCGGCTTCCTTGCGAAAAAACTTATCGGAGATTTGAAGTAATACCCCCGCACCATCCCCTGTGCTCAAATCCCCACCTACCGCACCGCGGTGCAATAGATTTTTCAAGACTTCAATACTATCAGAGACAATACGATGCGACTGAATCCCGTCAATATTGGCAAGAAAACCAACCCCGCAATTGTCATGTTCATTGGCAGGATCATACAACCCTTGTGGTTCAGGCATTCCATTCATCGTTCACGCCTCTTTCTCAACTCATTGGACAAAAACCCCGCCGGGTATGTCCCGGCGGGGTAAAGCATATATCAACAGTTCAAAACCAAATCAACGATAGAACAACATATCAGCATAGGTCGGCAACGGCCAATATTCGGCATCGATAACCGGCTCAATGCCATCCGACACTTTACGCAAAGCCGCCATGGCCGGGATGACAATATCCCGGAAGGCCACGGCTTTCTTGCCCACCGCCGGCTCACTGGCGGCCACGGAAACGACGTCCGCCAACACATCAATGGCCAAACTCATATCAGCCGCCGCCTCATTCACCTGCTGCAGCAATTTTGACTGGGAACCGGCATCCACCCCGGCGGCCTCGACCGCATTCACCCCATGGGCCAGTTCCGTCGCATAGCTGATCAGTGACGGCAAGATTTCACGCCGCGCCATGTACAACATGGTCTTGGCCTCAATATTAATGGTCTTGATATAGTTCTCTAAAAGGATTTCATGACGCGCATGGATCTCCGCTTTAGGAAGAGTGCCATGCTTCATCATCACCTTGGCGTTGTCCTTCTCCAACATGACATTGATGCCATCCACACAATTCCGGATGTTGTGCAGCCCGCGCTTTTCAGCTTCCACCACCCAATCCTGAGTGTAGTTGTCGCCATTGAAAATAATCGCCTCGTGTTCCCGCGCGAATTTCTGCAACAACTTCTGGACACTCACATTGATGTTTTTGGCGCCCTGCAATTCATCCGCAATCTCCGACAAGACCTCGGCGACAATCGTATTCAGCACAAAGTTCGGACCGCTCAAGGACTGAGAAGAACCCGGCATGCGGAACTCGAATTTGTTACCAGTGAAGGCAAACGGCGACGTCCGATTGCGATCCGTCGTATCCATGGGAATTGCAGGAAGCGTCGTAACACCCAACTCCAAGCGCCCCCCCTGTTTCGAACTGCTGGCCGTACCCTTTTTGATTTGCTGATAGATGTCAGTCAACTGGTCACCCAGGAAAATTGAAACAATCGCTGGCGGCGCCTCGTTGGCACCCAAGCGATGGTCATTACCTGGAGTCGCCACCGTCGCACGCAGCAAGTCGGCATATTTATGAACCGCGCGAACCGTGGCAAACAAAAACACCAGAAACTGCATGTTATCGTGCGGTGTACTGCCGGGATTCAGCAAATTAATCCCATCATCCGTACACATTGCCCAGTTATTGTGCTTGCCGGACCCATTGACACCCGCAAAAGGTTTTTCATGCAACACACAGACAAAGTTATGTTTACGGGCAATCCGCTGCATCATCTCCATGGCCAGCTGATTATGATCCACCGCAATGTTAACCGTGGCGAAAACCGGCGCCAATTCATGCTGCGCAGGAGCCACTTCATTATGCTGCGTCTTGGCCGACACACCCATCTTCCAGAGTTCCTCATTCAGATCCGCCATGAACGAAGCCACACGCTCATGAATGGCGCCGAAATACTGATCTTCCATTTCCTGCCCTTTCGGCGGAGGCGCACCGAACAAGGTGCGACCGGCAAACCGCAGATCCGCACGTTTCTCAACAAACTGACGGTCAATCAGGAAATACTCCTGCTCCCCGCCCAGTGTGGTAATGACACGCTTGCTGGTCTGATTTCCCAGAGCTTTCAAAACACGAATCCCCTGCTTGTTCAACGCCTGCATCGAACGCAGCAACGGCGTCTTCTTGTCCAGCGCCTCCCCTGTATAGGACGCAAACGAGGTGGGGATGAACAGGGTGGTATTGGATCCATCGGTCTTGATAAAAACAGGCGAGGTGCAATCCCACACGGTATAGCCGCGCGCCTCAAACGTGGCGCGGATGCCACCTGACGGGAACGACGAAGCATCCGGTTCCCCCTGAGTCAATTCTTTGCCGCTGAATTCCATCATGATCCGTCCATCCGCGGTCGGGGAAATAAACGCATCATGTTTTTCCGCGGTGATGCCCGTCATGGGCTGGAACCAATGACAATAATGTGTAGCGCCCTTCTCAATCGCCCAATCCTTCATCGCGTTGGCCACCACATCCGCGATGGAAGGATCCAGTTCCTTGCCATCATCAATCGTCTGGCGCAACTTCTTATAGACATTCTTAGGGAGACGCGCACGCATCACCACATCACTGAACACATTCGATCCAAACACTTCCGGAAGAGATTGTTTTTTACCCGCTTCACAGCAACCATTCATAAGAGGCTCCTTATTAATTATTCATAATCCGAACAAAACTCACCAAATTATATCAGCAGTTACCGTGCCAGCAACAATGAGAATAAACATAAGCCATTGTAAACCAAACATTAACAATGTTGGACACAATTACAAAAGCACTTTGAACGGCACTCTAAACCTACAAGTTTGTAACACCACGGTCTGCCATAATGCAAGTTTGTATTATTTTTCGCCCATTTTTCGACAGAATTTGGCAGTTTCCCATTCTTCATCGATTCTACAACCGCCCCGTCGTGATTCGTTTTTTCAATTCAGCTACTGCGTTCCAGTTGTGGTGTTTGGAATAGACACTGGTGCTTTGCCTTTCCTGGAGTCCAATTACCATCACTAAGGTGTTATCTTTTTGTTTTGTACATTATGTTCATTCTGTCAAACTCCCTGTTCTTAAAAATATGAGCGAACTGACATCATTTCAATGGGGCATCATGGCACTGGCCGCCATCATCATTGGGCTATCCAAGAGCGGGATTCCCGGCATGGGCATTCTCGCCGTTCCCATGGTCGCGGCGGTCATACCGGCCAAAATATCAACGGGCTTCATTCTGCCCATGCTGATCGCAGGCGATATAATTGGCGTGATCTACTACCATCGTCACGCCGAATGGTCACGCCTGTTCCGACTCTTCCCCTGGACGATCCTGGGGATTTTTGCGGGGTGGCTTTCCATGGGGCGCCTGAGTGACGCCCAGATTCGCCCACTGATCGGGGGAATTGTATTGGTCATGTTGGCACTGAACCTGTGGCGGAAGCGGTTTTCAGGTCCGGAGAGCCGGATGCCGCACCATCTCGGCGTAGCGATCATTATCGGCCTTCTGGCGGGATTCACCACCATGATGGCCAACGCGGCCGGCCCCATCATGGTCATCTACCTGCTGGCCATGAGACTGCCGCCAACCGCTTTCATAGGAACCACTGCTTGGTACTTCCTGCTCGTCAACACCTTCAAGGTACCCTTCAGCGCTCAATTGGGCTTGATTACCATTCCATCCCTGACGTTCAATGCCATATTGTTCCCCTTCATCGCACTTGGAGCTTGGGCCGGGATCCGATTCGCCCGCCACATTCCCCGTAAGATTTTTGAACGGCTGGTGCAAATCTTTGCCGCCCTGGGTGCAATCAAACTGTTCTTCTAACTGGCTTTGTAGTTTAATGATCGTATGAATCCGTCTCCTCAGGCAACGGTTATGCCGCGCGGCATGACCAATGCCTATTTGTTTCAGATTTTCAATTCGTCGTCCTGGTCCTTCATCCTGGGTACGCCCATGCTCCTATTTCTCAAGAACATGGACGCCTCGGCGGCCACCCTGGGTGCCACGGTGGCCATGACCCCACTGTTCGCGGCACTCCAGATACCGGCCGCCAATTTCGCCGAAAGAATCGGCTATAAAAATTTCGTCGTCCGGGGCTGGACGTCCCGCAGCATCTTCATCCTCGGCATTGCCATCATCGCCATGCTGCCTGACCTAGTTTCCCCGCATCTCCGAATTGCCCTGACTTTGATCATGATGGCCAGTTTTGCAGCCGCCCGGGGCATTTCTGTCTGTGGACTTATGCCTTGGATGACCCACATCATTCCCGCCCCCCTCCGCGGCGCTTTCATCTCCCGCGATGTCATGTGCACCAATCTGGCCCTAACCGGCACAATGCTGCTGTCCAGTGCCTGCGTCGGGGCATTCCCCTCCATCCACACGTTCGCCGCCCTTTTCCTGTTCAGCTATATTTCCGCCTTGATCAGTGTAGTGTTTCTCCGCCGTATACCGGATGTCCCAGCCGTCAAGCCGGATGATACGAACGTCAGGCTGGAGGGTCAGTCCGGCAGGCCACCGAGAAAACATGTCCATCCGCCCTGGAAAGAGATGCTGCTCTTCCCGCCCTTTCTGAAATACGTCCTTTTCAACGTCGGATTTAATTTTTTCATTTCCGCGCTGGGTGTCGTCTGGGTGCCATTCATGAAAGACGGGTTGCACGCATCAGGAAGCCTGATCCTGGGGCTTTCGGCCTATTCCAGCATCATCTGCGCTTTGGTCTCACGATGTACAGGATCAATCATCGACCGCACCGGTAGCCGTCCCCTCATGGCATTCGCCAGCGCCTTGATCCTGATCTCCCAGGCAGGCTGGATGCTGATCGCTGCGGGTACGCTGCCCGGCCAAACAGGGGTTCTGCTGCTGCTCGTTCCCATTGGCTCGGCTGGCTACACCATTCTCGGCCTCTCCTGTACCCGACTACTAATGGGCATTATTCCAGCAATGGGGCGGAGTCATTTCTTTGCGATTTCCAGCGTCGCGGTCAGTCTCACGCTAGGCCTGATGCCCATCGTTTGGGGCTTCGCACTGGATGGCATGACGCACCACCTCGGCAACGGTTTCGTCTTGCGGCCAGGATGGACTTGGACGCCCTACAGTCTCTTCTATGCCCTGATTCTCAGCGGCACGCTGGCCTCACAATTTCTACGCCACCGGCTCGACGAACCGCGCGCCATGTCCACCGATGAGTTCCTACGCATCCTCCTCATCCAGTCCCCAATCCGCCTAGCCTCTCGGGTGCTGTCACCATTACGAAATTTCCAGTTTCCAGGCGGCTGACCCCTATTGCTTGCTCAGCGTATGAATTTGGCCCATACATACACTGCGTTCAACTTCTTACCAGATCCAACCCCAACGGCAGGAGATAGGCCAGTATACAATCATGGCAGGCCCTACCAGATTTTCGGCTGGGACTGCACCCCAATAGCGACCATCAAGACTGTTATGGGTGTTGTCGCCCAAAGCTAGATATTGATCCGGCCCCAACTTCAACACATCTTTGGCGGATCGAATGAAAAGAGCCCCCTGCTCCACCTCTCCAGGACAATACCCGGCATACCCGGGCGACTTTTCCTCAATCCTACGAATAGCGGGAGGTTCATTCATCAGGGCCCCATTCACATAAAGATTCGGCTCACGAATGGAGATGGACTCGTTGGGCAACCCACACATCCGTTTAATGTAATGGGTCTGCTCGATCAGCCCACGAATCGGAATCCCATCCGTCCGAAATACCATGACCTCACCACGGGTCGGCTTCATGAAGTTCCATTTAACCCGATTGACGAAAAGATGATCGCCAGTAATGCGATACCCCCGGGCGATAATCTGTCCAGTTACCACTTCAACGCCATTCGAGACAGTTAGTGGTAATCCCAGAGGAATGGGATGAACCAACCCGCCAATATCATAAGCAGCTTCACCGACACCATCGCTCGTACGACGTACCGAGTAAGGGCCACGCAAGACTCCAGCCGTTTGAGCCGTACATTCCACATAAGTTCTCCCCAAAACCATCCACTGGACAAACTTGAGGGGCACCAGGTCAAATAGCCCCTTCCCATCCGCCGGCTCGTAATGAATCCCGTATAAAGTCGGCTGCATGGAACCCGTGGGGATCTTGAAAGGCTGCAGGCAATAAGTGCGAAAGGCCATGGCCACGGCAATGGCCACCACAAATACTTCAAGATTCTCCCGGAAGCCCGAAAAGGCCTTGAGTGGCATCAAAACAGAGACCGCTTTTTGAACGGCACCGCAACCCTCTTCGATTTTGGCAATATCCTTCTGGATGATGGCCTCTTTCAGTTCTGCTTCAGCCTGAGTCAGCGGCCCAAGAGCTTGAGGAGAAACCACATCTTCACGAAGATGCCGACATAACTGGGCATGACGCAACCATTCCCGCCCGTGCTTAATAAACTTACGTCTCTGAAAGTATCCTGCCATCGATTTTCTCCGTCTTTTCAACCCGTGGTCTTCAACACCGAAATGAACGCTTCCTGAGGCACGCTGACAGAGCCAATATCCTTCATGCGCTTCTTGCCTTCCTTCTGGCGTTCCAGCAGTTTCCGCTTCCGGGAGATATCACCACCATAGCATTTTGCCGTCACATCCTTGCGCATGGCTTTGATCGTCTCACGCGCAACAATGTTCTTCCCGATGGCCGCCTGAATGGGAACCGTGAATTGATGAGCCGGAATGACCTCCTTGAGCGCAGCGCACATCTGGCGACCACGGGACACGGCTTTATCCCGGTGGATGATACAGGAGAAGGCATCCACGCCTTCTCCATTCAGCAGGATATCCATCTTCACCAGATCGCTGGGAGCATAGCCGATATGTTCATAGTCCATGGAGGCATACCCGCGGCTGATGCTCTTCAGACAATCGTGGAAATCAATCAGAATTTCATTCAGCGGCATGGTGGCACTTAACATCACACGCTTGGAGTCAAGCGTATCGGTTTTCTCGACCGTTCCACGCCGATCCATGACGACCCGGAGAATATCGCCAATATTCTCGTTGTGACAGATGATGAAGGCACGAATCATGGGTTCCTCCATGTGATCCACGCGGGTGGGATCCGGCAGATGCAGGGGATTATCCACCTCGATCATGGAGCCATCCCGCAGATGGATCCGATAGATCACGGAGGGATAGGTGCTGATCACATCCAGATCGAACTCACGACGCAAGCGCTCCTGAACGACTTCCAGATGAAGCAGTCCCAAAAAGCCACAGCGAAACCCAAAACCCAGCGCAACAGACGATTCCGCTTGGTACGTGAAGGCGCTATCATTAAGGCGCAGCTTCTCCATGCTTTTTTTCAACTTCTCGTAGTCCGCCGTATCAACCGGATATAGCCCGCTGAATACCATAGGGTGAATTTCCTTCATCCCGGGCAAGGGCTTGGTGACCTGCTTGTTGTGCATCGTCAGAGTGTCACCAATCTTAATGTCCGATGAATCCTTGATGGTACCGATCACATAGCCCACCTGCCCTGCAGTCAGTTTTTTGCAGGGTTCCATTTTAGGGCGGAAACGCCCCACTTCCTTGACCTCGGTATCCAATCCGCTCGCCAGCAAATGAACGCGATCCCCCGCCTTCAACTCGCCATCTACCATACGAATAAATGTGACCACCCCTCGAAACGCGTCGTATATGGAGTCAAAAACCAAAGCGCGGAGATATCCATCTTCACAGGTTTTGGGCGGCGGCAGACGCAGGATCGCCTCCTCCAGCATCTCCGTAATACCCAACCCGCTTTTGGCGCTGATCCGGCAAGCGTTATCAGCAGGAATGGAAAGAATTTCCTCGATCTGCTTGGCCACAACCTCAGGTTCGGCCCCGGGCAAATCCACCTTGTTAATCACCGGCATGATTTCCAGGTTATTTTCAATGGCCAGATAGGTATTGGCCACCGTCTGGGCTTCAACCCCCTGGGCCGCATCCACCACCAGAATGGCGCCTTCACAAGCCATCATGCTGCGGGACACTTCATAAGTAAAATCCACATGCCCCGGGGTATCAATCAGATTCAGCTCATATTCAACACCGTCCCTAGCCTTGTAAGACATGGTGACAGGATGGCTTTTGATAGTGATCCCACGTTCCTGCTCAAGATCCATACTATCGAGAACCTGATCACGCATCACCCGGGCTTCAATGGTACCGGTCAACTGAAGGAGTCGATCTGCGAGGGTAGATTTTCCATGATCGATATGGGCAATGATACAGAAGTTTCTGATATTGGGAAGAGCCTTGAGATTGTCTTGATCTTGGTGATGCATCGTTTTTGTCAGTCTTTCATCGAGTCATAAGTTTGGGCGGCGAGGGTGCGCATGGTCGCAACACTTTCCCGCATATCACTGGCCCGGAAAAGGGAGGTTCCGGCGACAAACACATTTGCGCCTGCTGCCGCCGCCAGAGACACGGTCTTTAAATCGATGCCGCCATCCACATTGATGTCCACCTCCAACCCGCGCGCCTTGATGGCCTTGCGGAGGGTTTTGATTTTCGGAACTACCGCTGGAATAAAGGCCTGTCCGCCATAGCCGGGATGCACGGACATGCAAAGCACTTCATCCACTTCCGACAGAACCTCATATACCGATTCCGCCGGGGTATCGGGATTGAGGGTAATTCCGGGACGCGCTCCCAGTTTGCGAATGGTCTGCAACATCCCGCGCACATCGCCTTCAATTTCGATATGAATGAGAAGCACATCGGCGCCTGCTTTAATGAAAGGCTGCAAGTAGGCTTCCGGTTTAGACATCATCAAATGGACACTCAGAGGAATCGGGGAGGTGCGATTGGCCATGGCCACCACATCCGGCCCCATGCTCAAGTTGGGCACAAAATGACCATCCATGATATCCAGATGCAATCCATCCGCACCAGAGGATTCTGCCAGACGAACCCCGTCCGCCAGATGGCCAAAATCCGCCGCTAGAAGTGATGGCAGAATCACAAATTTCCCCGTTGCTTTTTGTTGTGCGTAATTCATAAGAGCCCCACGTTACAATCGCTTCAAATTGGCCGCGCATTATGTCAGGAAGCCGCCCTCTGTGCTACAAAAAATACAGGGGAACGGCCTTCGCCTAAAGGGATTTCCCTTTCATCCTTTTTGGATCCTGCTATTATACCTTTTTAGAAACTCATGGGGGCGACTGGTTTCGACGTGTTGGTTGAAGCCTCAGTGGCGCGCCGAGGACTCCGGTTGGCCTCGTAAATCATCTCCGGAAAAAACATAAAAGCGAACACAGAGTACGCTCTCGCGGCTTAACTGACTGCGACGTCTCGCCGTCAACACCTGCTAGACGGAGTGAGGCGACTACAGCAGGTTAGTTCAGAGACTGTGTGACCGGGCCTCTGAGCGAAACTTAACGTGGACGCTGGTTATGAGGGTGGCCTGACGATCGGCAGCCGTCATAATGAGATTTATTGATCGGATACGCGCGTAGAAGCTGTGGTGACTCCAGTGCGGACGGGAGTTCGATTCTCCCCGCCTCCACCATTTAACCTGCAACTCGTTGGTAATCAACGGTTGCAGTGCCACCTCCACCCCTTCAATCCCGACTGTTACACAAACTGCTACACAGTTTGGGGCGGTTGGCGATGAACGGACTCGTCAATCGCGATGGTATTTTCTATTTCCGTATTCGGATTCCATCCAAATTCTTGAAGGCATTCGACAATCGCCGAGAAATCTGGAAGAGTCTCGGAAGTAAGTCAGAACAGGATGCACAACGCTTATGTGTTGTGCTGATGGGCAGGGTCGAACAATTTTTTAATCTCTTGAGGTCGGGTATGCTATCAGAATCACAAATGCGGCATCTCGCCGTTACTTTCTTGCGTGAGCAGTTGACGGCATTTGAAAGTGCCCGTGCCCAGCCTAATCAGATGGAAGAAGAAAAAGATTGGGACAACACTGACATTCCGACTTTCGACACTATGATTGATGATATTCGGAAGGACTTGTCGCGTCCTCCCGATGATACCTATCTCGTGAAGGGCATCGTTGACGACCTGATCAATGACGGCAAACTGAAGGCAGATAAAGGGAGCCACGAGTATTACAGACTCCTTAGACACTTCACCAAAGCCTTTCTGGACTTCATACGAATCGAAAAAGAAAGGCGGCAAGGGAACTATGCCAACGAGTTCGACTCCCTGCTCCATACTACCACCCTCCATCCATCAGAAACTCAGACCAAAGACACTGGACAGAACGGGATGCTCATCTCGACACTAATTCCGGTCTATGTTGACGAGAAAATGTCGGGAGACCGATGGGATGTGAAAACCAGACAACAAAACGAGTCCTCACTCGCTTTGATGGTAGAAATCATGGGCGACCAACCAGTGTCCACCATCTCACATCAACTGATGATGGGATTGCGTAACACTCTGAAAAGCCTGCCAGCGAATCGTAGCAAAGAGCCTCGATATCGAGACAAGAGCATTGAAGCAGTGCTTCGGTTGAAAAATATTAAACCGATGTCCATCACCACAGTCAACAACACCCTTACCCGCATCGCCAGCTTCTGGAACTGGGCTGAAACACACGAGTATATTGATAAATCACCTGCACGACACCTAATGTTACCGACCAGTAAAAGGGCTGATGAGGAACGAAGTGTCTATTCAAATGCCGAACTCCAACTCCTTCTGGATACCATCGCTGAACAGTCCCGTCCCATCAGTCATCCCGAGCGTGTATGGCTCGTATTGATTGCCCTATACAGTGGAATGAGGCCCAATGAGTCAGCCCAACTTTACATTGACGATGTCGTATCGGAAGATGGGGTTTTATGTTTCCGAGTGAACACCTTGCACCCGGATCAAAAGGTAAAGAACCAACGGGCGAGACGGATTGTTCCTGTCCATCCGGTCCTAATCGAGTTCGGTTTTGAAAAGTATGTTCACTCTCTTAGCCGTAACCAATCGAAGCGACTATTCCCAAAGTTGAAACATCACCGTGACGGATATCACGCCTATTACGGACGATGGCTCCAGAAGATTAACCGGCAGAATGTAACAAAGGACAAAACCAAGACATTTTACTCGTGCCGACATAATTTTATCACGGGGCTGAAACAGGCCGGCATTGACTTCACTGTCATCGCGGAAATTGTCGGACATACTGTGCCTGGCGAGACCCTTGGGCGGTACGGAAAAGCCCAGAAACCCTCAGTGTTGCTGGATGCTATGAATCTGTTGTCTTATAAGGTGGATTTGGCCAAAATTCGCAAAGCCGTAGCCCAAACTTACCAAAGGTCGAAGACGAGCTCACCCATTCGCTATGACTTACCCCATTAAGCCCTAAAAGGCTTTTGGATAAAAATCGTCCGGTAATAATTAGGCCCCAAGACCCCGGCCCATCTCAAAAAAAAAGTTAGCGTTACTATTCTCAACCCATCCCTGTTCCGACGATAATCCTGCCGATGCCATCATCAACCCATCGTGAAAAAATCCGTTGCATCGAAGGGGACAGCGCCGCAGGCGCTGCCCCCAATGCGTCTCTAAATGATTGGCAATAATCCCGCGATGAACCACCGCACCCTAACCCGTTCGATCTGACCATAATCCTAATCTGCATTATTTTCTTCAGATTTTTACAATTCAGCAAAAACCACAGTTTTTTCTTCAAATTTGAATTAGTTGATTATACGCACTGGCCCTCCCAACCAATTTTCTGGCGATAACCCATACTATTTCCCCGGACATTATGCTGGCTATTTTTTTTACACGGGTGGTAAAAACACCATTTTACACGGGCGGTAAAAATCACAGCAGCCATATATGGAAGTGCCTCAACAACAATTGGTTGAGACTGAAGAAATTGAATTTACACGGGCGTGCCGAAAACATCAGAACGGCGATAAATATTTGTTCTGTTTGACGGGATGGAGAAAATAGAAACTTCAGACTGAGTTATGATTTATGGTGACTGGGGAACAACTCCCGCTGAATCAGTAAATGCCAAGTCCAAATCCGCACAGATAATTGCCACGAGTTAAAATAGAATTTCGGAATATGCGATGGACGAAGACCATATTTATTCGTGACCTCTATCCAATCCACTTTTGTATTTATTACCGTGAATTTCATTTGCACCCTTTACCCCTATTCCTAAAATCATCAATCACCGAACCTTGTAATTCGTCTCTTTCACGGTAGAAGCCATCCATTTTATCAGCCCTCTTCAGATCCACCCCAGACCGATAGGCTCCTGTGTATTGAACGCCATAACCCCGACCGTCGAATCCAACAAACCGCCAGAGAAGGTCAATTATCCCGAATGGTGCTGCCCGTTGTTCACCATAATATTTAACCGTCACAATCCCTGTCTTCATATTGGGATAGAACTTCTCAACATTTTCCATTGGTTGGCGTCGTAAATATGAATGTGTCCCGAGTAATTCCTTAACCGAACGCAATTTGATATCTACCGTCTTCGGGGCAATACCCGATTTCCTCACCACCTCGATACCCTTCAAAACTTCCTTCTTCCAATTCTTGAACTCCGTTGACCGTTCACCCTTATTCCAATGCTTGATAGCCCAGCGGACAAACTCACCAAGGAGCCTCATCCGGCATTCGACCTCCCGACATATCGCCCCGTCATCGAGTTCGACCTTCACGACCTTCCCAGACCCTTTCTCGTTTGCTTGGACACAGACAAGATCGTGAAAGTCGGGGGCAGAGTCCCATTTGTTGAACGGGTGCAACTGGTGCTCCATTGTCAACTGGATGCCGGGATGCTGAGCCTGAACCGCCTCCAAAACCAACTTCCTGAATAAGACCCTCATCAGGTGAACGAACCCATGTGCCAGATGGGGCGACCCTTCCAACCCATCCAGAAGCCCCTTCAATGCCGCCGAAGTCCTTCGACCATATGCAAGTATGAGCGGCGGCGCGAACTTGTAGCTGGAGCGACGGGATGGAGTTGTTGAGGCCGCCGGGCTCCCTGCGGAACCCGGCAACCGGTATGATTACTCGACCTTT
>Ga0118677_10010744_pt1 | contig 13917 bp, 11 predicted proteins | sample AliMusrvi5mmetaG_FD_86154 | JGI IMG/M metagenome (GOLD analysis project Ga0118677, IMG submission 86154) | reverse complement strand
AAAGAGACTCTCTGGTTTGATAACTACCTCTCAAGACCACTACCAATAGAACGTTATATTTTTATATGCAGTTGTGGTTTCGCAGCTGTGTTTATAGTTTTCGAATGTGTACGATTCGGCACAACTAGAGTTTTGTCGCGTTCAATAAAACAAGATGAAAAAAGCTAACAAGACGGTTCACCGAACGATCCACCGCTCGGCTCTTTGGAGGGATGTTCAGTTTAGCTAGATCACAAACATGCCAGCGCCGCACGCCGCCTACAGTGCCTCGCCGGTGACCTCCACGTTCTGCAACACATTATGAAAACCCTACTTGCTCTTATAATCCTCATTGCGACGCCACCAATTTGTGAAGCAAGCGATATGATTATGCGTGATTACTTCTACTCTGTTACAACTGAGGGCAGTGAGTTTTTGTGGTTTGCTTCGGAACTTCGGCGGGCTGCATCGATGGCTTTTCTGCGACTGCGGTGTCTTCGAGCAATGTTGCCAATGACTGCCTCGGCAGTGAGATCCCGGCGCGGCAGGAATACATTCAGAAGTTCAACGACATCTTGGCAGCTGAGCAAATCTATTTCTGCAAGATGGATTTTGCGTTCACGCAGCAAAAAGAGCATAGCCAGCATGACTAGCGCCATGTGGTGATGCCAGGCTATCCAGCCACGCGCCTGATAATCGGCCATGCCGAGTGAGGTCTTGCCGTCTTGGAAGCCACGCTCCACCCAATAACGCACGGAGTGCCGGCGCACCAATTCCTCTAATGTGGCTGCCTCCGGCGCGTTGCTGAGAAAGAACTTTGCCTCGCCTGCCTCCTCATCTAAAACGCAAACAGCCCACCAACAATGCGCAGACTTTTCTTCCCCGTTCCAGAGCCAGACCCGCTCGCGGCAAGCCGTCACCCGTACGGCACCTTTGGTTCCATTTCGCACGAGGATCTCTTCCCACTGTCCCGTTTCCCTGCCAACAAAGAGATCGCCAATTGTGCAGCTATCGGTCTGGGCGTGTAGAGTGGTCGGTTTGGCTCCTCGCCTCCCTTGTCTCTGCGGCAGGCATGGAGAAGGATTCTCCTGATAGATCATGTGGTTGCTTCTCACGTCAGCCACGAATTCGACGCCCATCTCCTCGACCTCTCGTAGCAACCACGGCGTCGATCCGTAGAGCGCATCAAATCCAACCCAGCCGAACTTGATGCCTGCGGTCTTAGCTCGGCGGATCATTTCCATTGCGATCTGCGTCTTGGTGAGGTGCTTCCCATGCTCGGCGGGAATCTTTGCCTCTGAGCAGCGCTGAGGATTATCTGTCCAGCTCTCTGGAAGATAGAGTTGCGCATCAATGAATCCGCAGGTTGATCCAAGTGAATTCCACAAATCGACAGGCGAGAGCCCGCACGAGCGGACACTCGTGGATTTCATTGGTGTTTGGCGGAGAATTTCTGCTTTCCGTTGGTTAATGGATCGGCTGCGGCGTCCCGCCCTGAGCCGCAAATCAGACAGAAAAAAGGCTAAAAAGTCAAGCAATCATTGTAACAAAGTAGAATTAAAGACTTCTGCCCCATAGTGTACTCTCACCTGTAGGGTATCGGCTCGCAGAGGGCTAGGAGGTTTTGAACTGCGGTGCCGCTGGGAATTTCGCAACCGGCGTTGACCATAAATGGATTTCCGGCCTGTTGGTAACACTCAAGGACGTGCCTGCGGATGGCGTCTGGGTTTGAACGGAAGACAGCGGAAACGGGATCGAGGTTTCCAGCAATGGCTGTCCTCGTCCCGACGGCAGCCCTCACGGTGCGAAGATCCACCATGTGATCCACATCGAGCACGTCGATGCCGAGCGGGGCAATGCCGGGAAGCAGATGGGTGATGTTGCCGCAAATGTGGAGCCGCACTTTTGCGCCCATGGCCTTGAGCCCGCGCACGAGCCGTTGTTCGCGGGGAAGGATCAGCGACTCGTAAACCTCAGCGGATACCTGGCTGGCCGCAGCATCGCCGATGCCGATCATGTCGGCTCCGGCGGCGATTTGTGCCCGGGCGAAGTCCAGCGCCACATCCACACACAGATCCATCAAGTCTGCGATGTATTCCTCATCATCGATCAGATCCATAAAGAAGTTGTCGAGGCGCCGGAGGTCAGCGGCTTCGGCTGCGGGGCCCTCGACCCAGCCCATGATGGAATACTCGCCGCCAACCAGATCGTGATAATGCCGCACGGCTTCAATGCGATCGCGCATCCGTTCCGCTTCGAGCGGCTTGGGGCGCGGCAGCTTGGAGAGATCCGGATCGTCTTCCAGCGGGTGCCTTTCGCAGTAGGGCACCATATCTCGCTCAAAGATGAGCTTCGCTCCGTAGCCCTGTGTTTCCCGGTACGGATCCGACATCGTGTTCATCTGATCGATGCCGAACGCACGCGCACAGACGATGTTGGAGTTGACCAAGATGCGGTAATCGGAGGCGAACGCTGCATAGTTGCTGCCGATGTGCTCGGCGGCAAACTGCATAAGAATCGGCAGGCGCGGCAGGAAATCCACCGGTTGCCCGTCAATCGTGGACAGGTAGCGCTGCAAGGAATTCATGCGTGCCGAAGACAGCGATGCTTACAAGCCCCGTCGGCGAACGAAGTCGATACATTGGGCATCCGAATTAGAGACTCCATCCCTTGCGATACTCAGCGCGGACGAATTTATTAGCATCGGGCAGGTTGGTGATTTTCATATTTTTGGCATCCCAATTAATGCGGGCATCCACGCGCTTGGCGATGTTCCCGAGCAGACATATCTCCGTGAGCGGGCCGCTGTAGCCAAAGTGCGCCCCCGGTTGTATTCCCGACTTCGCGGCATTCACCCAGAGCATCTCGTGCGAACCTTTCACACGCGGAAGTGTCTTGGGCGGCCGTTTGAATTCGTGCATCGCCGTTTCCGGAATCAACCGCGGACTATCCCCGTAAACACCACACATCAACGTTCCTTTGCTCCCCTTGAAGATGACTCCTCCTTCGCGCGGCATCTCAAATCCGTCTTCGAGTTCCGGTGGACGCGGAGCGCGCAGACCCTCATACCAGGTCAGTTTCACCGGGGCCAAGCCTTCGCGCGCGGGGAATCGATAGGTGACGACGGACGAAAGCGGATGCGTTTCCGCGCTCCCCCCGCACGTCGTCGCCTCGATGCTTTCGGGTGCGCCGAGTTTGAGCGAAGACACGACGGAATCCAGGGTATGCGCGCCGCGGTCTCCCATCATGCCATTGCCGAAATCCCACCAGCACCGCCATACGGCTGGATGATAAGCCGGATGGTAGGAGCGCTCCGGTGCCGGGCCCAGCCAGAGATCCCAGTTCAATTTGTCAGGCAGGGCCGGCGTGTCCTTCGGACGGCCAGCACCGAATTTTGAACTCCACCAGTCGTGCCCCCACGGATAGTATGAAAGGCTGCACCATGCGTCCACCTCGCGAATTTCCCCGAGGCCACCGGACCAGATCCACTCGCAGATCAGGCGGAAGCCCTCGCTGCTATGGCCCTGAATGCCCATTTGCGTGGCGACCTTCGATTCGGCGGCGGCCTGGGCCAACATGCGCGCCTCATAGACGTCATGGCAAAGGGGCTTCTGGCAAAAGACGTGCTTGCCGGCTTTGATCGCCGCCATTGCTATTACAGCGTGCGTGTGATCCGGCGTGGCGATGAGGACGGCATCGATGTCCTTCTGCTTCTCCAACATTTCACGGTAATCCGTCCAGACCTTGGCGTTCGGATATTTATTAATCGTCTTGGCGGCAAAATTGAGATCCACATCGCACAGCGCGACAATGTTCTCCGATTCGAGATTGCGAAGATTCCCCGGCCCCATATAGCCGAGTCCGATGCCCGCTATATTCAGCTTCGCGCTGGGCGCGGCGTCGCCGGAGCCGGCAATGACGTGTCGCGGTACGAGCAAGAAAGCGGTGGAAGCTGCCGCCGTTGCCAGGAAATGCCGACGCGTGATCGGGTCTTGAGACTTTGATGTTGAGTTTACTGAGTTCATTGGTTTTCCAAGGGGGTGAGAAGTTTTATTCGCACATCTCTTCCGCTTCCGCAACTCTGCCGGAATTTGCAATTCCGAAAAAGTATCGGCTTGCCAGATTTACATACTGAGTTGACGTTAGCCTCCGCTTCGCAGAAAGTAACAGGACTGATGCGCACCATCACTGCAAAGACCTTTGCCCATCCCCCGAACTGCGACGATTGAAGTCACTCCTGTGCGATGCCAGGCGCGGACTTCACTTTGCCGGCCCACAAGCCGCCTCGGTCGGAGCATTGATTGAAAAACTTCCCGGAATGCCCGCAGGCTCTGTGTCCAGCTTCGTCTTGCTGATGGAGATCCTCCGGCAGTTGGTGGATATGCCTTCGCGGGCATTGAGCGCCGAGCCGCTGGGTGCCATCCGCCAGGATCCGCGCCTGCATCATACGTTGGGCTGGCTGGATGCTCATTTTGACGAGCCTCTCCTGCAATCGGATGTTGCACGCCGGGTCAATATGACGCCTGACGTTTTCACCAAGTGGTTTAAACGCCATGTGGGGCGCAACCTTTCAGCGATACCTTAACGAACTCCGCGTGGCGAATGTTTGCGCGCGATTGGCCCATGGCGACCAAGGCCAGAAGGGGCCGCGCATATAACTTCCGATATTTCCACGGGAGCGGAAGCCCTGAGGCTGCGCCGGCGGAGCTTATTTTTCCCAGACCGTGAAAGCCTGAAGCTCACGAACTTTTGTGTAGCCGCCTTTGGCGAGGAGCCGGGTGGCGGCACCATGCGTGTCGAAGTTATCCGGGCGAGAGAGGATGATGGCGCCGGGGGTGTTGGAAGGAAAGGCGGGACGGTTCATCGCGAAAGCGATTTCTCCGGGTTTTCCGATGGCGGGATCCGCAAGGGGCAACCCATAATAGACGCCGCCGGAGTGGTCGGCGACCCACCAGACGGTCCGGCCGGTTCGGGAAATCCGGAGGGCCTCGGTGGCGGCGGTTCGGTAGTCATCGTGTTTGTGAGTCGGGGAAAAACGGATCAGGATTGAAGACAGCAGGAGCAGGAGAACGAGGATCCTCACGGCAAGACGTCCGGCTTTTCTCCAGAGCCCCTGTCTCGTCCAGCGGATCGTGATGGCCAGAGCCAGAACCCAGAAGGGAAAAGCTCCGGCAAGATGGCTGCCCCAGAAAGGAAACCCCGCCACGCAGGCCAGAAGAAAAAGCAGGAACGCGCTGAGCAAGGGAACCCCGAGTCCCATCAGCCAGGCGGGGACAAGAAAAAGCGGACGTCCGTGCGGGAGAGTTGAGGGAAACGGTTTGCCGGGCGGTTCCTTTTGTGGGGAATCGGGACAGACGTCCCGCGTCAGCCACGATTTGAAAGCGGCGGCGAGGACGGTGAGATACGTGGCGGCGAGGAGCAGGAGGCCGAAGGCGAAAGGCAGCAATTCGCGGGCGGGGGCAAATCCCTTCATGATCGCCCGGAGGTGGTGTCGTCCGGGGTCAAGGCCCTGAAAGCCGAGAAACTCATAGCCGACAAAAAACACATTGGCGGGAGAGACCGGCCAGAGTTGTTTTCCGCCGGTGGCGCGCAGGAGGGTCGATGCGTAAAATAGCCCGAAGGCGGCCAGAATTGCGAGGGTGGAGAACAGGAGGATTTTTCCTGACGCCGGAAGGCGCACCTTGCGCCAGACCCCGAGAGTCACAAGCCCGGCGGTTACGGCAACGAGAGGGATCAGGCCGAAGATGTTTGCGCCGCTGAGGAGGATCGCTCCCAGGCAGAGAAGGAGGATGTTCAGGCTTTCCAGAAAATCCTTGCGGATGTAACCCAGAGTTCCGGCGAGCAGAAGGGCGCCGCCCGCCATTTGCATGAGCGGCGTCCGGGCGTAGTCGGTATAATACCACACGAACGGCTGGATCGCGAAGAGGGCGGGGAGCCACGGCAGGGCGAGCTGACGTCCGACCCGTGCGAGCGCGGCCAGGGCGAGCGCGGCCCACAGGAGATTGAGCGAACGCATGGCGGCCTCGCCCGTTCCGAAAACCCGGGCCCACGCCCAAAAGGAAAACATGCCGAGCGGCACCTGGGACTCCGGGTTCGGATCGATCCGCAACGCGTGACAGAATGCCGGAAAGGACGCGCGTTGCGCGTAGTCCCACGTCTGCGCCTCCAGCATATCGATGCTGTCATTGCTGAGGGAAGCCAGCAGAAGAACAAACCCGAGCACCGCCCACAGCGCGGGAGAAAATCTGGAAACCAGTGAACGAAGTCGCACGTTGGAGGTTAGCCTACGAGTTGGAGGAAAAAAAGGGGAGCCGGAAATTTCAGGCAACACGGCGGGTGCCTTCCGAAAGGTTTTTACATCGTTCGGAGGGGCATCCCGCAACCCGGCCGCGAGACAAATTCTGGCTTTGGCGGAAGAGTGCTGGTAGAGGATCACCGATGATCCTTCTCTTTGGTGCGGGCGGATATGTCGGTTCCGCTATTGCCGCACGGCTTCGCGAAGCCGGAATAGAATTCCTCGCGCCCGCGCATCGCGAGCTCGATCTCATGTCCCGCGATGCGCTGGCGGATTGGCTCTCCCGCATCCCGCGTCCCGAATTTGCGATCAACGCGGTCGGGTTCACCGGACGTCCGAACATCGACGGGACGGAGATCGAGAAATGGCACACGCTGCGTGCAAACACCGTTGTGCCGGGAGTTTTGGCCGAAGTGCTCGGCGGGGCGGGCATCCGGTGGGGGCATGTGTCGTCGGGGTGTCTTTTCCACGGCTGCCGTCCGGACGGCACGGGGTTCACGGAAGCCGATGAACCGGAGTTTGCCGTCTCCGATCCGCGCGCCGGATGGTATGCGCGGACGAAGTGGATGGCGGAAAAGCTGCTTGCGGGTTTGCCGGGGGTCGTGATCTGGCGGCTGAGGATTCCGTTTGATGTCTGCCCCCACGAGAGAAATTACCTGACAAAGCTGATGCGCTACGACCGCCTGCTCGAGGTGAGGAATTCCATCTCCCAGCTCCGGGAATTCGCGGCGGTCGCCGTGGAATCTTTGCGTGCGGGGATCCCGGAGGGCATTTACAACGCGACAAATCCGGGATCAATCCTGACGAGCGAGGTGGTGGCGGCTCTCGGGCGGCACGGGATTTTGCGGAAGCGGATCCAATATTTCCGGGACGGCGGGGAATTCCTCTCGGCGCCGGGCCGGGTCTTCCGCGCGAGTTGTGTCCTTGATTCGTCCAAGCTGGCGGCGTGCGGGCTCGGGATGCCGGACGTGCACGAGTCGCTCGAACGCACGCTGCGCGAATGGAAGCGGACATGAGCCGGGTCGTCGCAGTCGTGGTGACATGCCGGCGGGAGCGCGAACTCGCGCGCCTGCTGGCGAGCTTGGAAGCGTCCACCGTCCCGCCGGCCGGCTGCGTGGTGATCGACCATGCGGGCACGGTGCCGGACGCGGAGGCGCACCGTTCGTTCCCGGTTCGGATTTTCCGGGATCTCTCGAATCCGGGCCCCGGTGCGGGCTGGGCGAACGGAACCCGGCGTGCCCACGACATTTTTGGCGGGACGGATATTCTCTATCTCGACGACGATGTCGTTCTCCCGCCGGAGGCCTTGGAAATTCTGCTGCGCGAGAAGACTGGCGCGCATGCGATCTGTCCGCTGCTCGAGGATGCCGCGGGAAAACTGTGGGGGTTTCCGGAGCCGGCCGATGCGGCCCGGAGACGCCTGATCCGCGCGGCATCGACCCCGGCCGATGCGCTGCGCCTGCTCGGCCCCGGCCCCCACAAATTTTATTGGGCGACCGGAGCCTGCCTGCTGGTGGACAGCGACGGGCTCGCGAGGGCCGGGTTGCACCGGCCGGATTTCTGGATGCTGGGCGAGGATCTGGAATACACGATGCGCCTTGCGACCGGCGGGGACGCGGTCTTCACCTGCCTCGTGAGCGTTCCGCACCTGCCGCCACCGGCCGCGGATTTGGAATCGGCGCGGCGTTCCGACTACGTGAAATTCTGCTCCCTCCTGCAAAACCTCTCCTGGCTCTCGTTCCATTCGCGCCATAGCGCGCACCTGTGGAGATACCTTCCGGGCAACTTCCGCCGGTTTTTCCGGACTCACGGCCGGGGCGCGGCGGCGGTTGCGGACGCCTGGGAGTGCTTCCGGCAGGGGGCGCTGTGCGGGCGTCCGGCCGGCCATGCGTCCGGGGTGCGGCTCAGGGAGAGGATTGCGGCGAGGGAACTCCGGCGTTGACTTCCATGAGGTTCCCCGTGTTTCTCTCCCCATGCCCCTGAGAAGCTTTCCCATCCTTGGAACGCCGGTGCATTGTGTCACCTACGAATCCGGACTCGAAGAAGTGAAGCGGCTGGCCGCGCTCGATGCGCCGTCCGCGGTGGCGGCAAGCAACACGCACGTCATTTCGCTTGCGCGCAATGACCGGACGTTCGGCGATGTCATGCGCCGGTGCGCGCTCGTTCTCCCCGACGGCTATCCGCTGGTCTGGGCGCTGAACAGCCAGGGAGCGGGTCTGAAGAACCGGGTCTATGGACCTTATTTCATGCGTCACGTCCTTCGGAACACGCCCCGGCCATTCCGGCATTTTTTCTTCGGTGGCAGCGAGGATTGTCTCCGGCGGCTGTGCGCCACGGCCCGCGAACTCGATCCGGAGATCGAAATTGCCGGAACGCTTTCCCCGCCCTACCGCGAGTGGAGCGAGGACGACGAGGCGGGGTTTGCGGAGAAGATCCGGGAGTCCAAAGCCGACTTCATCTGGGTCGCGCTCGGCGGCGAGCGGCAGGAACGCTGGATCGTAAAGAACCTCCCGAGGTATCGGCGCGGGGTTTTTCTCGCGGTCGGCGACGCGTTTGAACTGCTTGCGGGAAGTCGGCCGTTCGCGCCGGACTGCATGCAAAAACTCGGACTGACCTGGCTCTACCGGCTCTCGCAGGATCCGAAGCGCCTTTTCCCGAGATATTTCAAATACAACAGCCTCTTCCTTTATTTCCTTTGCCGCGACAAAATCCTCGGGACTCCCCGCCGCCGGCCCCGGATTGCGTTCCTCGGCTCGCGGGGGGTTCCCGCCCGCTATTCCGGATTCGAGGTTGTGGTCGAGGAACTCGGGAGCCGGCTGGTTGCCGCGGGCTACGATGTGACGGTCTATAACCGGTTCCCGCGCTATGTGACGGCGGAACGTTTCGTGAAAGGCATGCGGATCATCACGCTGCCGACGATTCCCACAAAAACTCTCGATACCATCGTGCACACGACGTTGAGCGCGGGAGACGCCCTCTTCCGCGGCTACGACCTGATCTACCTGTGCGGCGTTGGCAATGCGATTCTGGCGGCCCTGCTGCGACGGTTCGGATTGAAAGTCGTGATCAACGTGGACGGAGCGGATTTCCGCAGGGCGAAATGGGGATCCGCCGGCCGGCAGTGGCTGAGGGTGAGCGAGCTCTGGGCAACCCGGCTCGGACACCGGATCATCGCCGACAACCGGGAGATCGTGCTCCGCTACGAGCGCGAATACGGGGTCACTCCCGATCACATTTCCTACGGTTGCCAGTTCCGCACAACACCGGTCCGGTGCGGCGAACTTGATCGATGGGGGCTGAAGCCCGGCGGGTATTTCCTGCACGTCTCGCGCCTGACGCCGGAAAATGAGGCCGATCTTCTGCTTGCCGCGTGGCGCGACTACCGCGGGCCGCACAAACTCGTGATCACGGGCTCGCAAAATTACGAGCACGCGTATTACCGGCGGCTTCTGGAACTTGCGGATGCCCGCGTGATCTTTACGGGGGCGAGGTTTGCCGATGCCTACGTCGAGCTGAGCCAGAACGCCCTGGCCTTTGTGATGCCGGCGGCGATCGAGGCGACCCGCCTCGTGCTGCTCGACCAAATGGCGATGGGCAAGGCGATCGTCTTCAAGGAAAGCGCGGCGACCCGCGAGGTCGTCGGCGACGCGGCCGAACCGTTCGATCCCTCGGATCCCGTCCGCTCGCTCACCGGACGGCTGGAATTCCTTTCCGCCAATCCCTCGCGCTGCGCGGAACTCGGCCGGCTTGCCCTGGCGCGCGCGGTCGGCACATTCAGTTGGGACGCCGTGCTAGCCCGCTACGGGCAGATGTTTGAAGACCTGCTGCCGGGACATTTGAAATGACGCCGACATTTTCCATCATAACCCCGTCGCTGAACCAAGGCGTGTTTCTTGGCGAATGCCTGGATTCGGTTCAGCAGGCGGCTTCGCGGGCCGGCGTGACCGTCGAGCATCTTGTCATGGACGCCGGCAGCACCGATGGCACGCTCGACCTCCTCCGGCGCCAGTCCGCCGCCCGCTGGGTTTCCGGGCCGGACGGGGGGCAGGCGGACGCGGTCAACAAGGGGATCGCGGCAACCACGGGAGAAATTGTTTCATTTCTCTGTGCGGACGACCGGATCGAGCCGGACGCGCTCGCGCTCGTGAAAAGCGCCTTCGGGTCGGGGGCGGATGTCGTCTATGGCGACGCGTATTTCCTCGAGGCCGGTTGGAAACGCCGGAAGCACGCCGGGCCGTTTTCGGTGCGGCGATTGAGGAAGGGGAATTTTCTGTTCCAGCCGGCGGTTTTTCTCAAGCGGGAGGTTTTTGAAAAGTTCGGGGAATTCGATGCCGGCCTGCAGTTCTGCCTGGATCATGAGTTCTGGCTGCGCATCTCCGGCGGCACGCGCTGGATCCATGTGCCCGAGCCGCTCGCATCCAGCCGCCTGCACGCGGACGCGAAGACATGGCGTCTGCTGCCGACCGCCTGGGACGAGGCGCGCCGGATGCAGGCCCGCTACGGGATCTTCTGGCGTCCGCTCCGCGACGCGCTTTGGATGCGCGCCCTCGGCTGCCACTACTACCGGCTCAAGCGGCATGTGATCGCCCAACTCGCCAAAGCCCGGAACAAATGAACCCGCGTCTCCTTGTCATTGAAAGGCACCACCTCGGCGATGCCGTGATCGCCCTGCCGTTCCTGCGCGTGGCCTGCGTTCACCGCGAGACGCACGTCTTTTGCAAGCCGGGGGTCGCCGCCTTTCTTGCCGCGGCCGCACCGCAGGCACGCATCACCGCCTGCCCGGAGTGGCGTGATGTTTTCCGCCAACTCCCGCGGCTGGGAGCGGAGGATGCCGCGGTGTGCGCCTGGCCGGACACCCGGGCGCACCTGGCGATGCGGCAATCCGGGGCCGGAACGCGGATCGGCCCGCGTGTCGCGGCGGGCAATTTCTACGGGGCCGCGCAACCATGGCGCCGTCGCCGGTTGCTTCTCGGAAGGCTCGCCGGCCGCCTCCTCGGGTTGACCGGTTCGCTGCTGACCCGGCCGCTCGACCGCGCGCCACAAGGGCAGACGCATGGCCAGAACTGGACGCAGATTGCCCGCGCGCTCGGATGGGAACCGGATTTTTCCTTCCCCTGGCTTCCCGTCTCTCCGGCCCCGCAGCCGTTTCAAGCCTTTGTCACATCCTGCCGGACTGCCGGGAAGCGGGTCGTCGCCGTCCATGCGGGCGGACGCCTCGCCACCAAACGCTGGCCGATCGAAAATTTTGAAACCCTGCTGGGAAAATTCTTTCCGCAGAACCGCATGGCCGTCGCGCTCATCGCCGCGCCGGGCGAGCCCTGCCCGCGCCCGCGTGCCGACGACCAGCGCGTTTTCGAGTCCCCCGATCCCATCGGGCTCGCCGCAATTTTTGCCGGGGCCGACGGGGCTCTTTGCAACGACTCGTTTGCCGCCCACCTCGCGGCGGCGGTCGGACTGCCGACGGTGACAATCTTCGGCTCCGGCGATCCCGCGTGGTTCGCGCCGTTCGCCAACGCGCATCTGGCCGTTGCGACCGACGCCTGCCCGCACCGTCCTTGTGTGGACCGCTGCGTGCAGCCGTCGTTCCTCTGCCTGGAAAGCGTCTCAATCCGCTTGGTGGAGGAGAAACTTTCTGCTATGTTCCCGCACGCCTTTGGAAAAAGCCCAACTTGAAAAACCGTGTGACGTTATCCGAATCCCAACGCAACCGTCCGGCCGAGACCCTCATCGCCGGGATCTGCGCGCTTGCCGCGCTTTGGCTGCTCTACGCCTTCAACCCTTACGCGTTCGGGTATGGCTCGCACATGGTCACCGTCCTCCACTTCGCCAATTACATCTGGCAGGGCGAGGACTGGCAGCATTGCTACATCGTGCCGTTCGCCATCGCGGGGATGATTTGGTTCAATCGGGAAAACCTTCCTGCGGAGGGATTCACGCGCTCCTGGATCGGGCTGGCGATGACGGTCTTCGGGCTTTTTGTCTATTGGGTCGGTTACCAGGCCGACAACATCTTCATCGCCTACGCCAGCTTCCAGATCCTCACCGGCGGCATGGTTCTCTGGCTTATGGGCTGGAAATGGGCGAAGGCCCTCTTCATCCCGTGGGCGTTCCTGGTGTTCATGTATCCGCTCACGTTTCTCGACAACATGATCGCCTTCCCGCTGCGCATGATCATGTCGGAGGCCAGCGTCCATGTGCTCAACCTCATGGGGATCGCCTGTATCAAGAGCGGCACGGCAATCCTCTCGGCCCCGGATCTGCTGGCCGGTCTGCGCGCCGGCGCCCGCTTTCAGGTCGATGTCGCGGATCCGTGCAGCGGGATCCGCTCGCTCTTTGCGCTGATGATGGTCAGCGCGCTCTACGGCTATTTCACCCAGAAAGGCGTCTGGCGGAAAGCCGTGCTCTTCCTCTGCTCGATCCCGCTTGCCATTGCCGGCAATCTCGCCCGCATCCTCATGATCACGCTCGGCACAATTGCCATGGGACCGGAGGTCGCGATCGGCACGCTGGAAAAGCCCACGTTCTTTCACATGCTCGCCGGCTATCTTGTCTTCGTGGTCGCCCTCGCCGGAATGCTCGGCGTCGGCCGCATTCTTGACACCGACTGGAGCCGCGTGCGCCGCCGGTTGCTCCAGCCTTGGAGATGAAACGGCAGGCAAATATAATGGGAAAGAGATGACTCTTACGACTGCCGCTGGTACTGCCTACTCGCTGCTACCGCCTCATGGCGGCGCACCGGCACCGCTGTTGTTGCTTCTCGCTTCGACCGGCGCGGACACGTTGGCGGTCGAACCGTATTGTCGGGTCGGTCGGCTGCTGTCGGCGCGTGGTTGGAATGTCGTGTCGCTGGATCTGCCGTGCCACGGCGCTGACCGGCGCGCCAGCGAGCCGGCGGAACTAGCGGGCTGGGCGGCGCGCACAGCCGCGGGGGAAGATATCGTTGCGACATTTCAAAAACGGGTGAATGACGTGGTCGAGCATCTGATCAGCACGGGTGTTGCAGATTCCGCCCGCATTGCCGCCGCGGGTACTTCGCGCGGTGGATTCATGGCCTGCCACGCTGCGGCCGGTAACCCGCGCATCCGGTCGGTGGCGGTCTTTGCGCCAGTGACGGATCTGGCCGCGTTGCGCGAGTTCGCCGGGCTGGAGGCCAACCCGCTGGTGCGCCGTCTGGCGCTGGTGAACGCAGTGGAACAACTGGCCGATCGCGCGGTGTGGATCACGATCGGCAACGCGGATGACCGAGTGGACACCGACAAGGCGGTTGCCTTGGCCCGCGCGCTGGCGCGAGCAGCGACGGCACTCGGCCTGCCACCGCGTATTACTTTGCAAGTATTACCGGTGCCGGGCCACGTTAGTCAGGCTGAGTGGCACGATCAGGCGGTAACCTGGTTGGACGACCGGAACACCCGCAAGGACTAAGCTGTGCAACAGACATTTCTCGCTATCGATAATTGCTCACTGCCATTGCGCAAGAACGTCTGCCTGTACCTGAGCCAACCGACTGTACGGCGGGAACCGGTGCTTGTGCCGAGTCCGGTGGACAGCAACGCCCCGGACAATCTGGCGGCGCATTTCTACGGCACCGTGTTGCACGACGCGGGCAAATTTCGCATGTGGTACTACGCGTGCCATCGCGGGCT
>Ga0118677_10010743_pt1 | contig 13917 bp, 13 predicted proteins | sample AliMusrvi5mmetaG_FD_86154 | JGI IMG/M metagenome (GOLD analysis project Ga0118677, IMG submission 86154) | reverse complement strand
CAGCGCCACCGCCGCCGCCTCCTCCTCCGCCACCGTAAACGCCGGAGCCATTTGCGCCTCCCACGTTGCCCGTGCCACCTGAGCCGCCTGCGCCACCACCGGCGACTGCGTCGAGGCCTTTGTAGCCATTGCTGCCAGTGCCACCGCCAGCCGTTCCGCCCGCACCGCCCACTCCGCCGCCGCCTCCACCGCCTCCACCGCCAGAAAGGAGGTCGCCGTTTTGGCCGTTGAAGCCATGTCCGCCATCTGGGCCGTTAGACGCGGCGGGCTTTGTGATCGAAACAGTTTGCCCCCATGCCATGGCAGTGCTCAGCACTACAGTCGCCAAGGGGATAATTAGCAGTTTTTTGGTTATTTTTTTCATTCCAATTGGAGTTTTGTTAGAGTTCCTTCACCGTCTTCCTTAAAACGACTGTTGATTTTGGATAATCAGGGTGCTCCTGACAAGGAAATAAGTAATTTCTCTTATAATGGGTTGAAATAACGCCTGACTTTTGGGGAGAAAAGGAGTCAGCAACTTATCTTTGACATTTTGTTTATTTGCTCGTTCCCAAGCGAACGGTGTTAAGAAGCAAGGGGAATTTGAAGATTTTTGAGTGCGAAGTTGAGGATTCCTCTTTTTGGCCTCTAGACGACCATGCTGATTCTGCGCTAGAGTCGCCCCTCGCATCACCCATTTATGAGCACAGCCTACCAAATCGTCGTTTGCGGGAGCATCGTCCCGGACCCGCTCCAAACCCTTGAACCCGTGAGCAGCCCTGCTGGCCCCGCGTTGAAAAACGAGGCCATGCTGCCCTCGGTGCTCGACCCTTGGGCGGGCCACGCGCTCTTTGAAGCGGCGAATCTGGCGAAGAACGCTCCCGGCAGCAAAGTCTATCTGGTGAGCCTCGCGCCCAAGGCCAAGCTTCAGCAGGTGATGATGACCCTCGCGCAAAAGGTCCCGTTTGAACTCGTCGCGCTCGACGGCTCCGCCAGCGGCTTCACCGACGCTTGTGAAACCGCCACGGCCCTCGCCGAAGCCATCCTCGCCATCCCCGGCCTCGACAAAAGCAAGTTACTCGTCTTCGGCGGTTGGGAAAGCGCCTCACGTTGCGCGGGCGTCACGCTCCAGATCATCGGCGAGAAGCTCGGCATCGTCGATCAGTTCCAAGGCGTGGACGAACTCAAGGTGAACGCCGACGGCTCGCTCGAAATCCTGGAGCGCATTGACGGCGGACGCCACCAAATCTCCACCTGCGCCGGAGCCCCTGCACTGCTCGGCTGGGCCACCGGCAATCTGCCCGAACCGAAGAACAACCCGCAGGTCGGCATGGCGAACATGCGCGTGGTCATGCCCGCACTGCAAAAAGCCAAGCCCACAAAGGCGGGCGCGGAAGGCGTCGCCTACGCCAGCGTGGCGCTCCCCAAGCAACTGCGCGAAACCCGGATCGTCAAAGACGCCGCGCCGGAGGAAATTGCCCGCGAAATCGTCGAGTGGATCAACAAGTAAGCCTCTTTTTTCTATGGAAACTCTTCTTCTCCTCGTTCACACCGAAGCGGACGGCAGCCTTGCCAAGTCTGCGCTGGAATCCTTGCAAGCTGTGCAAACGCTCGCGGGCGGGCTCGGCAGCGCGTTCAGCGTCGGGCTCGTTGGTGAGTCTGTGCAATCCGCCGCGAACCAGATCGCCGGTTGCGGCGCGGCGAAATTCCTCGCCGTCGAAGGCGCGGACTTCGCCCAGCCCCGCTATGCGTCGGACGCCGCAGCGGTCGAAGCCCTCGTCAAAGCAGCCCAAGCCACAGTGGTCATCGCTCCCGCCACTTCGCGCTGGAACCGCGTGTTGCCGGGCGCCGCCCAGCGTCTCAATGGCCGCGCGGAAACCCACGTTAACGGTCTCTCCGTCGAAAACGGCGCACCCAGCATTTCCCGCTGGTATTACCGGCAGCGTATGGAAGCCGTGCTCACGCGCACGCAACGCCCGTGGTTCCTGCTCGTCGATCCCGGCAGCCAGCCCGCCTGGCAGGGGGAAGCGGGCACGGCGGCGCTCGAAGCGGTGACCGTCAGCCTACCTGACGCCGCCAAGCGCACCACCATCACCGGCATTCGCGCGCTCTCCGCCGACGCCCAGACAATCCGGCCTGACGCCGATCTGCTCTTCGTCACCGGCGCGGGCTGGACCAAGAAGCAAGCCGATGGCCAAACCCACGTGCCGGAAGCCGAAAATCTTATCCGCAATTTCCTTACTAGCACCCGTGCCTCGCTGGGCAGCAGCAAATCGCTCGTTGATCTCGGCGGCGAAGGCCAGGCCGTGATCTCGTTCCTCACGCACCTCAACCAGATCGGGCAGACCGGCTCCACCCCGCGCCATCCAAAGGGACTCTCCACCTGCTGCCACGGCGAAGAGCCGCACGCCGTCGGCTGGCGCTTCATCAAGGAACGCCGGGCCATCAGCCTCGACGCAAACTGCGGCTGGGCTCGCGGCAAGGCTGACGTCCTCTATGTCGCCGACGCTTTTGCCGTGATGTCGAAAGTCAACGAACTGCTCGCGGCAAAGTAGGCGGATGAACGCCTTAAATCGCGAATTCACCTTTCCGATTTTTTTCGTTTCCGAATTTCGGATTCCGCTGTAGTCTTCCCAACCCTGAGGGTTCCTCCCCGCCGGTTTGCATCGGCGGCTGGAACACTTTCAGGCAGTAAATGGTGGTCGTAGCTCAGTCGGTAGAGCTCCAGATTGTGATTCTGGCTGTCGCGGGTTCAAATCCCGTCGACCACCCCACTTCCCCTCTCTTCCTGCACACCCTTTCGTTTTTTTTACCGGGGGCTATTCGTAACGGAGCGCCTCGATCGGGTCCAGGGAGGCCGCTTTCCGCGCCGGGTAAAAGCCAAAGAAGATGCCGATGGCGGCGCTGACGCTGAAAGCGATCACAATGGAGCCCGTCGAAACAATTGCCTGAAAGTCCGTGAATACAGCGGTGAGCCGGGATGCCCCGATGCCCAACAACACCCCGAGTAGGCCGCCCAGCAAGCTGAGCGTGACAGCTTCGATCAAAAACTGGAGCAGAATATCGCCAGCCTGCGCCCCCACCGCGACGCGGATGCCGATTTCCCGGGTTCGCTCCGTCACGCTCACCAGCATGATGTTCATGATACCGATGCCTCCCACCACGAGCGACATACCGGCAACGGAGCCGAGTAGCAACGTGATGATTTTGGAGATCGATCCCACGGTGTCGGCGATCTCCTTTTGGTTCATAATGTTGAAATCGTCGGTGCGTCCGGTGGGCAACCGATGGCGCTGGCGCAAGAGGTCGCTAATCTGCCCTTGGGCCAGCGTCATCCGGTCCGAACTGGAGATTTGCACGCAAAGGGAACGCAGATGTTTGTCGCCGGTCAGCCGCTTCATGGCAGTGGTGTAGGGGACGATCAGCCGGTCGTCCTGATCGCCTCCGCCCATGCCCGCCCCCTTGCTAACCAAGACGCCAATAATGACGAACGGAATATTTTTGACCCGGACCGTCTGACCGATCGGGTTGACTGGCCCAAAAAGCTGGTTGGCTGTCTTCGATCCGATGACGGCCACCTTGGCTACGGCGCGGACATCCCGCTCGGAGAACATCGCGCCGCTGGCAAGCTTCCAGTCGCGAATTTTGAGGTAATCGGGCGATTCGCCCGCGATGGTGGTGGACCAGTTGCGCCCGTTGGAGATGGCTTGCGCCGTGGTGCTCACCTCCGGGCTGACGGCCACGACATCCGGCACTTCACGCGCGATGGCCGCTGCGTCGCTCAGGCTCAGCGTCCCCGCGCCTCCCAGCCCGGAATTGACGCCGCCCGCCCGCCGGTTTCCCGCAAAAACCATTAATAGATTCTGCCCGAGCGCGGAGACTTTGGCCTCGATGCGAGCTTGTGCTCCGTTGCCCACGGCAACCATCGCCACCACGGAGCCGACGCCGATAATGATCCCCAGCGCGGTCAGAATGGAACGCAATTTGTTGCGCCGCAAAGCGCGCAGCGCGATCAGCGCGGTGAAAAACGGCCGCAAAATCAGGGATTGGATCGTCGTTAGCATGGCTGGAGGAGCTGGGCGTCGCGCTCGGCGTGGTCGAGTGTGGCCCGTTCACTGTCGGCGAACCGGCGGTTGGGATTGAGTTCATCGCTCAGCACACCGCCGTCGCGCATGACGATGATGCGCTTGCAATAGGAAGCGATGTCCAGTTCGTGCGTTACCATCACGATGGTGATCCCGGTATCGTTGAGTGCTTGGAAAAGCCCCATGATGTCGATGCTCGTGCGACTATCGAGGTTCCCGGTCGGCTCGTCGGCAAGAAGCAGTTCGGGCTGGTTGACGAGGGCACGGGCGATGGCGATGCGCTGTTGCTGCCCGCCGGAAAGCTCGTTGGGCCGGTGAAACGCGCGGTTGCCAAGCCCCACTTTTTCTAAAGCCTGCAAAGCGCGCTCGCGCCGGGCTCCCAGGGAGATGAGCGGATGGGAATAAAACATCGGCAGCTCCACGTTTTCGAGCGCGGTGGTGCGCGCCAGCAGGTTGAAGCTCTGGAAGACGAAACCGAGTTTGCCGTTGCGCAGCGTGGCGAGCTGCTTGCGGCTCAAATCGCCAATGGCCACGCCGTCAAGCGTGTAGCGCCCGCTGGTCGGCCGGTCGAGGCATCCAAGCGTATTCATCAGGGTCGATTTGCCCGAACCGCTCGCCCCCATGATGGCGACAAATTCCCCACGCCCGATCTCCAACGAGACGCCGCGCACGGCCATTACCTCGACATCCCCGGTGCGGTAAACCTTCCGGATGTTTTCCAGTTTAATAACAGGGTGTGATTGCGTATCCATATCGCAAATTTTTCGCTTAGGGAGGCGGGCCGCCCATGGGGCCTCCGGAGGATTTGGAAGCCACCGCCGCCGTGGAGGCAGTGACCGCCGGGTCTCCTTCGCGCAAGCCTTCCAGCACTTCGGAATCCATGCCGTCGGTAATGCCGATCTTGACCACGACGGCCTTCAGAGTCGCCGGATCGGAGCCAGGCTGATAAATCACGCGTTGATTGCGCGCGAGCTTGTGTGCGCCGCCACCTGCGTTCTCAAACTTCGTCCCCTCTGGTGGCGTGAAACGCAGCGCGGCGTTGGGGATGGTAAGCACGCCCTGCCGCTGCGCCACGCGAATGGAGACTTCGGCGGTCATGCCGGGAAAGAGTTTTTGGTCCGGGTTGTCCACGTCGATCACCGTGTCATAGGTGACGACGTTTTCCGTGGTCGCCGGCGCTTTGCGCACCTGCGAGACTTTGCCTTGGAAGAGATCGTCAGGGAAAGCATCCACGGTGAACTCCACGGGCTGCCCCGATGCCACATGCCCGATGTCGGCCTCCGAGACATTGGCGATGATGTGCATTTTCGTAATGTCCTGCGCTATCGTGAAGAGCACGGGCGTGGTCATCGCCGCCGCCACGGTCTGGCCGACATCCACCTTGCGGGCAATGACGATGCCGTCCACCGGCGCGGCGATCCGGCAGTAATCGAGGTTGGCACTCGCCGAGGCCAGGAGCGCCTCTTTGACGGCCACCTGCGCTTGCGCCTGGCGAAACTCCGCATCCGCTTTGTCCAGATCCGATTGCGGGCCCGCTTTGTTTGCGATTAGGTTGCGTTCGCGTTCAACCGTGAGCCGGGTGAGGTCGAGCCCGGCCTTCGCGCTGGCAAGATCGCCCTTGGCCTGATCCACGGTGGCCTGATAGAGGGAAGGGTCAATCTCGGCGACGACATCCCCTTTTTTCACGGGGGTATTGAAGTCCGCCTTCAGGGTCAGAATCCTGCCTGAAATCTGGCTTCCAACATCCACGCTCACCACGGCATTAAGCGTCCCGGTGGCGGTGATATTTTGGGTGAGATCGCCTGTTTTGGCCCGCGCTGTTTCAAAGGCCGGTTGTGCGTCGGACTTTTTACGGATACATCCTGTAATACACAGAAGCGCGATCAAAAGGAGCGAGGCGAAACAGATAAAGCTTTGTAAAGAGGACTCGTTGGATTTCATGGGAAGGATGGGGTGCGTTGGGCTCCCTTGAGGAATAGTTCGAAAACAAAATCTGCTTCCTTGTTCAGATGGACGCCTTGCCGCTCCATTTCGCGACTCATATGAAGGATGACACCCACCAGCGCGGAAGCGAATGCCTGGGGATCTCCGGGACGGATCAGCTTTGCCCGCTGCCCTTTTTCCACGAGCCTCCGGAGCACGCCATGATGCCGGTCGATGGTTTCACCAATGGTTTTCCACTCTTCTGCCCGCGGGGGCTGCTCTTTCACGCGATGGCGGGAGAACACTTCAAAAAACTCGCGGTTGCGCTCATTGAACTCGAACTGAGCCCGAATGGCGTTGTGCAAACCTTCCAGCGGCTCGGCTCCAGCCTTCGCCGCCGCTTCCACCAGATCGACCATCTGCGTGAGCTTGCGGGCAAAGAGCGCGGAGTAAAGCGCGTCCTTGTCCTTGAAATAAAGATAGATGGTCCCGGGGGCATATTCGGCTTCCTCGGCGATCCTGTCCATCGTGGCTCCGTGAAATCCATGCGCCGCGAATACCCGCTCTGCTGCATCCAGGATCGCACTTTGGCGCTCTTGCTTTTCCCGCAGCCGCCGGGTGGCTGGGCTTCCATATTTTAATGACGAATCGCTCACGCAATGAACGATCGTTCATTTTATAAGAAAAGGCAACCTTTATCGAAAATTTTTCATTCAGGGAGCGTTATTTCTCCCTCAGCAACTCCCGCACGAGCGCTTCGCTCTCCGTCCGGGCATTGAGCGTGCGCAGGCAACCTTTACGATCTACGACCCAAAGCGTCGGGAGGGCGTTGAGCGAGAGGCTTCGCACAAGGGGGCTTTGCCAGCCTTTGCCGTCGAAAATGACCGGCCACGTGAGGCTGCGCGCCTTGAGCGTGGCATCCAGCGCTTCGCGCGTGGGGTCGAGGCTCACGCCGATGACTGCCAGCGACTCCCGGGCAAACGTCTTGCGCAGGTATTCCACTTCCTCGATGCCTGCCAGGCTCGGCGCGGACCAGCTTGCGAAGAAATAGACGAGTGTCACCCGGCCCCGAAACCGGGCGAGGTCCACTTCCGCGCCATCGGCGGTCACGCCCCGGACCTCAATGGGCTGGCCCAGGAACGAGAGCCGCCGCAGATCGTCTTCAATCCGCGCATGCAGTTCCGGCGTGCGCGCGGCGGCCAGCGCTTCCGTGAGAAGCGCCTCCTTGCGGCGAGGCTGATTGTCGTAAAGCGTCGCAACTTCGGCCATGAGCGCGGCCACGCGACGGTCGTTGGGATAGCGCCTCTGAAAGGCCGACATTTGCGCCGTCAACGCCTCGCGGTCCTGGTCTGTGGGGACCGCGACACGGTGCATGGCGAGGGCGATCTTGGCGAATTCGAGATCGGCGCGACGCTCCTCCGGCGCGGTGGGAATCGCCTCGTCGAGCAACCGCAGTGCGGCATCAAACTCCCCGACCTTCCCGGTCAGATCGCTCCGTGTGGCCAGCAATCGCGCCAACCGCAGGCAGGCGTCCACAGCACGGGGTGATTGAGGGTATTTTTTGAGAAAAGCGCGCAAGGCCGTCTCCTGTCGGAACAGATGAGCCAACGTGACGGTGCGCGCCTGCTCGCGCGTGTGGATTTCGACGCTTTGCGGTCCAGCCTCCAGTGCCACGACCGCCTGCCAATCCGCCTCTTCCGCTGAGGAGGCGAAGCTTTGGGCGAAAGCGGCCAGGGGCAACAGGAGCAGGGCGAAAACGAGCGGACGAGGGTTCATTTGGAGGGAGCGGCGGGAGGATGAAATGTAGCGACGACGGGCCGGTGATCGCTAGCCTCGTTCCAAATCGGCGAGCGGTATACACGACACCCCTCGCTTACCACGTGTGGGGCAAGCGCCCGGTTGACGAAGAGGTAATCGATCCGCGAATAAACGTCGTCCATCTTCCAGTAATACGTCCAGCGGTCGCCCACGCTGTCGGCCAGCCGGAGTTCCGTGAGCGAGCCCGGCGAGCCCCGGCGTCCGGTCACTTCCTGGATCGCGGGTTGCTCCTTGGATTCGTTGAAATCGCCGAAGACGAGCAGCGGCATCGCCGGGTCCGACGCGAGGATTTCGTCGATATGCTGGCGCAGCAAATGGGCTTCCTGGCGGCGCTCCAGATCGGGCGAGCCTTCGGGCGCGGGGCGCCGGGACTTGAGATGCGCGCCAACAATGCGCAGCCGGAATGCAGCGTTGACCTGCACGGTGACGTCCAAAAATCCGCGCCGGACTTTTTGTCGCATGCCACCCGATTCGTAGGGGACATCCGCCACGGACTGCCGCGCGACGATGGGAAATCGGCTCGCCAGGGCGAGATGGCGGCCCGGATCGACGCTCTCGACGAACTCGAAATCCCGGTAGCCGAGCCCGGCGGCATCGAGCCGCTGGCGGAACTCCTCAAAATGCGGAGCCGCCCCCATTTCGCAGACGCCGAGCAGGTCCGGGCTGATTTCCTTGACCATCTGCACCACCGCGCTGGCTGCCTCCGGGGATTTCACGGGCTTGCCGCTTTTGGTTTCGCCTGGGATAAACACCGGCGCGTAGTTGTCCACGTTGTAACCGGCGAAAACGAAGTCCGCCGCGCACCCCGCACGGGCGAAAACGAGCGCGCCGAGGAGCAGAACAAGGAGACGTTTCATCGCGAGCCTCCTAGATATATTGCCCGCGCCGCAAAGCAAAGAAATAGCCGCAAAAAGGCACTCTTTCTTACGGTGCGAGCGCTTGGACCACGCCCGGATCGGGCAACCCCCACGCCTGCCATTTTTGCTGGTATTCCTTCCACGGCAGGAGCGCGTAATGGGGATGCGCCCCGGCACGCAGCCAGCGGATCAATGCCACGAGATCCGGTTGCGCCATCGACGTGCAACCCCACGTGGGCCGGGTCTCGCCGCGCCGGATGTGAAAGAAAATGGCGCTGCCCATGCCGGGCGCGGGCGGATCGGCGTTGTGCCGGATCTCCACCAGCCAGCGGTAGGCGAAATCGTTGTGCCTCATCTTCTGGCTCTCGAACCACGGCGGCGGGTTTTTGAGGTCCACGGCGATGTGGCGGTTGTATTCCGGCAACGCCGGGTTATCCACCCAGGCATCGGCGGCGGTCACGGTGTGGAACGGGTAATCCGCTCCCTTGGGCAGGGCGGCGTCATAGGTATAGACCGTTCCCAGCCGGAAGACCCCCGCGGGAGCCCGCGCGTCGCGCTCTGTCTTGTGGCGACCCGGCTCGCCGCTCCCAAGCACACCCTGTCCCCAGGCGAGACCGTTCTTGCCAAAGAGCACCGGGATCGGCCCGAGCGCCGGTTTCCAGCCGCCCTCCGGCGTCCGCTCCAACGCAAGGAGCTTGCCCGAAGCAGAATCCCAGCCGGAGGCCACGCCAACAATCAACTGGCGCACATCGGGATCAAGACGCTCACCACTCCAGGCGGTTAAAGCCGACAGGAGCAGGGCGCAAAAAAAGAAAAAGCGGGGGAATCGCATCACCTCCCAATCAAAGCGCAGTCGCGACGGTGTGCAAGCCGGGAAGGGGAGAAAATACAAATTCTCGCGCGAAGGACGCAAAGCGCGCAAAGGCTCGGCTGTTCTTCTTTTTCTTTGCGTCCTTGGCGTTCTTTGCGCGAAACCCATGTCACCCCATGTCCAACTGGAAAAGAGGGTAAAAATTGCACTCTTCCTCATTTCCGTATAAACCTTGTCCCGTGAACCAGCGTCTCATCGCGGAGATTGGAAAAAGCCAGCGGCTTCGCATCGTCAACCGGCTCAAGCGCACCCAAGGCTTGAGCGTCGGCGAGCTTTCCACTGCGCTTGGCATGAGCTACATGGGCGTCAAGCAGCATTGCATCGAATTGGAGCGCCTCGGCTATCTGGACACCTGGCGCCGTCCCAAAGCCGCGACCCAAGTGGGTCGCCCCGAGATGGCCTATCGGCTCACCCACAAGGCCCACGAACTTTTTCCCTCCACCAGCAACGAAACGACGCTGACCCTCTTGGAATCGGCCCAGGCGCTCTACGGTTCCACCGCTGCGGAAAAGCTGCTTTTCCGGGTCTTCCAGCAAAAAACCGATGCTTACCTCGCCAAAGTCAAAGGCGAAACGCTGGAAATGCGCGCCGGGGCCTTCGCCAAGCTTCGCGATGCCGAAGGCTACATGGCCGAATTGGAACGAGACGAGGCGGGCCTGCGGATCGCCGAATACCACACGCCTCTGGCCGACCTGCAGGCTGCCTATCCGGTGCTCCTTGCCCGACTGGAACAGGAGATGTATAGCCGGGTGCTGCGCGTGGTCGTCAAACGGGAGCAATCGGCAGTCTCCGGGCTTTACATGTGCGTGTTCCGAATGGGGAAAGCCATCGCGCACGAAGCAGCTCCAGAGATCCCGAATCGGGAGGATCAGCCGATCAAGAACCCGGAAATTCCGGTGAAAGAGACTCCAAAGAAGCCGAAAAAGCGCGCCCAGGCCAGCGACGAGGGAGTCCTATTTTTATTCCCCTTGGACTAGTTTTCCCTGAGAAAACGCTTGCCATTTTTGCGCGGCTCCCTATTTTGCCCAACCCATGCCTAAGTCAATCGCACGTCGTAAGACGAAGAAGGCCGTGGCCAAGCGGTTCAAAATCACCGGGACGGGTAAAATCCTTCGCTCTCAAGCCGGCAAACGGCATTTGATGCAAGGCAAGAGCTCGAAGACCAAGCGTCAGCTTGCCAAGTCTGCCCTGGTTGACAAAACCGACATGGCTCGGATTAAAGAGAATATGCCGTTTTCGCGTAAATAACGCGCGAACAGCAGCGTCCGCCCTCCTGATCCCATAAAGGGGTCTCCTCAGCGAGCGAGGTCGGGCAGACGTTACAACCCATAAAACAGCACGCTGAAAGAAAGGAAAAAACATGCCAAGAGCAACTAATGCTCCCGCCAGTCGCGAACGTCGCAAGCGGGTGCTAGACAAGGCCAAGGGATTCCGCGGCCGCCGCAGTAAACTGTTCCGCTACGCGAAAAACGCGATCATGAAAGCGGAATACTGGTCGTATCGCGACCGGAAAACCCGCAAGCGCAACTTCCGGAAACTCTGGATCGTGCGTCTCAACGCCGCCTGCCGGGCCAACGGGATCACCTACAGCCGATTTATCGAAGGCCTCACCGCCACGGGCAACTTGCTCGACCGGAAGGTGCTCTCCGATATGGCGATTTCGGACGAAGCCGCATTCCTCACGCTCCTCAACAAGGCCAAAGCAGCCCTGGAGAGCAAGAAAGCGGTAAAAGCAGCCTAAATCCCTGCATTTCAAACCTTTTCGGCCAGCGGCTGTCTGATGCACAGCGCCGCTGGCCGTTTTTGTTTTTTCCCTGCTTTTCTCCCGGCAAATCCGCGGATAGGCTTTCACACTTCGCAATTCTTAACTTTTTTCCGTTCCTTTTCGTCCCATATGGACCAGCAACTTGAACAACTTCGTGCGGAATCCCTCGCTGCGCTCGCGGCTGCGGGAGATGAAACGGCTGTCGAAGCCGTCCGCGTCAAATACCTCGGGCGCACCGGCAGCATCTCGCTCTTGAGCGAAGGGATGAAATCCCTCTCCAAAGAAGACAAGCCGCGCATCGGCAAGCTCCTCAACGAAGTCCGCAACGCCGTGGGCGGGGCTATCGACGCCCGCAAGGCCGGGCTGGAAGCGGAACGCGACGCCAAGGCGCTCGCCGGGGTCGATCTCACGCTGCCGGGCACGCCCGTCGCCGCTGGGTCGATCCACCCGATCACCCAGATGCTGGAGCGCGCCATCGCAATTTTCCGCCAGATGGGGTTTGCCTTGGCTGACGGCCCGGACATTGAAGACGAATGGCACTGCTTCGACGCTTTGAACACGCCCGCCGATCACCCGGCGCGCAACGAGCAGGACACGTTCTACCTGCCCGATGGCCGCCTCCTGCGCACGCAGACCTCCACGGTGCAAATCCGCACCATGGAAAACTTTGCGCCGCCCGTGCGGATCATCGCACCCGGTTGTGTTTACCGCCGCGACGAGGCTGACGCCACGCACCTGGCGCAGTTCACCCAGATCGAAGGGCTTTACGTGGATAAAGGCGTGACGCTGGGCGACCTGAAGGGAACCATCGAATATTTCTTCCGCGAATTGCTCGGCCCCGACGCGCAGGTGCGGATGCGCCCCCACTTTTTCCCATTCACCGAACCGAGCTTTGAAATCGACATCAAGGCGGCGGCGCTCGGCAAGGGCGATCGCTGGCTGGAACTGGCCGGATGCGGCATGGTGGACCCCGCCGTGTTCCAGGAGATGAACCGCAAGCGCGGCGACAACGCCTACGACCCGGAGAAATACACCGGGTTCGCCTTTGGTTTCGGCCTGGAACGCCTGGCCATGATCCTGAGCGGAGTGCCGGACATCCGCCTCTTCACCGACAACGACGTACGCTTCCTCGCCCAATACCGCTAAGCCCCATTTGTCCTATCGGTCCCATGAGTCCCATGTCTTTTTCATGGGACCAAATGGGACAGATGAGACCTATAAACTCCTATGAAAGTTTCTCTTAACTGGCTCAACGAACTCGTGGAAATCCCCGCCGATGTGGCGGCGCTCTCCGAACTGCTCACCAAGGCGGGCGTGGAAGTGGAAGGCATCGAGACCCACGGCTGCACCATCGAAAAAGTCGTCGTCGCACAGGTCCTCGAAAGCGTCCAGCACCCCAACGCCGATCGCCTGAGTGTCTGCAAGGTTGCCGACAGCACTGGCACGCGCCAGATCGTCTGCGGCGCGAAGAATTACAAAGCAGGCGACAAAGTGCCGCTCGCCTTGCCCGGCGCGGTGATGCCCGGCAATTTCAAAATCAAGGTTGGTAAACTGCGCGGTGTGGAGAGCGAGGGAATGATGTGCAGCGCCAAGGAACTCGGGCTGCCCGAGGGCGAGGACGGCTTGCTCATTCTCCCGGCGGATTCAGTGGTCGGCACGCCGATCACTGAACTTTTCCCGGCGGAAACGATCCTCGACGTGGAAGTGACGCCCAATCGGCCCGACCTTTTGAGCCATGTCGGCATGGCGCGCGAAATCGCCACGCTGCTTGGCAAGCCGCTCACGCTTCCCGAGGCGCTTCTCTCCACAGCGAAGCCCCACTCGGAAGCCTCCTCGGAAATCGTTCTCGAAGCCCCGGATGCCTGCCCGTTCTACACCGCCCGCCGGATTCGCGGCGTGAAGGTCGGCCCCAGCCCGGCCTGGCTGCGCGGCAAGCTCGAAGCCGTGGGCGTGCGCAGCATCAACAACATCGTCGATGTCACCAACTACGTGATGTTCGAACTCGGCCAGCCGCTGCACGCCTTCGACCTGGCAAGCCTCACGGGCGGCATCCGCGTCCGCATGGCCGCCGAAGGCGAGAAGTTCCTGGCGCTCGATGGCAAGACGTATCCGCTCGCACCACGTCATCTGGTCATCGCCGATTCCCAGCGCGCCGTGGCGATCGCGGGCGTCATGGGCGGCGAGGAGACAGGCGTGACGGAATCGACCCTCGATATTCTGCTCGAAAGCGCCTATTTCACGGCGGCGGGCATCCGGCGCACCTCGCGCGAACTCGGTCTTTCCAGCGATGCCAGCTATCGCTATGAGCGCGGCATCGACCCGGCGGGCGTGTTGCCCGCTTCGGCGCGCGCCATCACCCTGATTTTGGAAGTCGCAGGCGGCGAAGCCGAACATGCTACGGGAGCTGCCGGTTCGGCTCCCCGGTTTGAGCCGGTCATTCCGTTCCGCCTGGAACGCTGCCGCACCGTGCTGGGCGCGGAAGTCGCCGCCGAAACCGTGGACCGCATCCTGACCGGCTTCGGCCTTCGGAAAACGGACACAGGCTGGCAGGCGCCGTCGTTCCGCCAGGATCTTGTGCGCGAGATCGACCTGATTGAGGAAATCGCCCGCGTCATCGGC
>Ga0118677_10010742_pt1 | contig 13917 bp, 3 predicted proteins | sample AliMusrvi5mmetaG_FD_86154 | JGI IMG/M metagenome (GOLD analysis project Ga0118677, IMG submission 86154) | reverse complement strand
CTCCATAACAAATAAACAATAACCCCGCAGGGTATACCCATGAAAACTAATCTGTTCATTCTTCTTTCGGTCCTCGCCGTATTTGCGGGATTACCTGTCCATGGTGTGCTCACCAACTGGCCGTTTACGGTGGCCTCACAATATTCCGTTTCAGACTCGAATAAAATCGAAGTTGCCGATGGTGTGGCGAAATTGAAGCTCATTGCTCGCCAATTTGTCGATGCCTCGTTTGCGGATTATTCGACCACAAACGGTCAGATAACATCGTTAGTCAAGGGCTGCAACGCGAGCATTGGATTGAGTCAGTCAAACATCAACAGTATCGCTGCAGGGATTTACACCTCCCAGGTTTTTTATGGTGGATCGGGCAATATTTGGAAAGGCTTGGCGGTCCGGAGTTCAAATCAAAGTTTGGGGTCGCATTCAATATGGGAGACCTCGGCAATAAGTAATACCGTGGCATTATATCATTTCAATGGGTCGTGGACTGATGCCGTTAGTGGCAGCAATTGTGTCCTTGTCGGTAGTCCAAGTTTCACCAATGATGCCATGATGGGGGATCAGTCGGCCTACCTCAGTGGCGCATCCGCAACGGCCTTGCGTTTAGCGAACACCAGTCTTTTGAATGGGAAGACTGAATACACTCTTTCCTTCTGGGTAAAATTAAAAACTTATACTGGTTATGGTGGACTGTTATTTCTTAATAATTCTGCAGGGTTCATGGGGATGGAGCAGACCACTGCTGGAAAATTTGAATTTAACACGGGTTTTGGCCGACTTACATGCAACGGAATTCTTCCCACGAATCAATGGGTGTTTTTAACCTGTACATATAAGGCGGGTAATAATGAGAGTATTTATATTAATGGAGTTCTCGACTCAGTGGGTTCGGTTCAAAACGGAACTATTTTTCAGGACCGAAACTGGACGCTTGGCTGGGATGATTATTATGGGGCCGGTTCTCGCTATTCCCTGGGTGCCTTTGATGACGTTATGATTTGTGATCGTGCCATAAGCGCAGCGGAAGTAAGTGCGCTCTATAGTCATGGAGGAAATCTCGGGCTGAGAATTCGCGCGGGAGCAACGCCGAATTTAACGGACAATTTTGTGGGGCCGGATGGTACTGCCGGAAGTTACTTCATGCAAAATTCCACGTTGCTTAGTCTGATGAACGGTTTTGATCCTCAAAACCCATACATTCAATACCAGGCAGTAATGTCAACTGATGGTATTCGGACTCCGTATCTGGAGGCTGTTCAGTTTGTAGGAACATTGGGAGCCTCTGGTGATGACGCCATGGGCGACTTCCTTGATGGGAGTCGAGATTCAGGCGTGATTACCCTTCCCGTCCAAAGGGACACTCCTTTCATTACTCTCGCTAACGGACAGAATTCCGTGGCCTCAAACGGCACTTTTGTATCCCGTGTATTTGATGCCGGGGGGGCAGTCAATTGGTCGCAGTTGGCCTGGGACGGGGGAAAAGAATTGTCCTCGACGATTTATGGGATTGAGGGTTTATGGCACATGAACGGCACGTGGGGAGATGCCACGGCAAAGGGACATGATGGTACTGTGTTCAATATGGGGTATTCGCCCTTGGCGAAATCAGGTATTTCCTGCGCCACATTTGATGGGGTCAGTTCGTACGTCTCGCTAGGGAATTTCCTTACTGGCCTTCAAACAGTGGAGTTCTGGTTCCAGGCAGACATGCTTGTCGATGGAGTTCTAGAATTGGGTCCCGCCAGTCCCTGGCTGACTTTTTCAAATAATGTTATTGCAGTAAATGGGAGTAGCGCTGCCGTTCCAACCATTTATGTGAACAGTCGACAGAACTCTCAGATCATGCCCGGGTGGAACCATGTGGCTGTTGTGTTCCCGTCAAAGGTTGTCGCAGACAATGTCCAGATCGGAGTAGCCCGTGGTAATTACTTTGCTGGACGAATGGATGAATTGGCTGTTTACAGTCGGGCACTCACGAGAGGTGAGGTGGCCGAACATTATGAAATCGGCCGGCATGAAACAGCGGGGCGGATCCGGTTTCAAGCGAGGGCTGATAATGTTAACCCGCCCACGTCGGCGTTTGTAGGAAGTGATAATACGCCGGCCACCTATTTAGTGTCCAGTTCCGGTTCCCTGTTGCCGGCATCCTTTAATGGAAAACAATACTTTCAGTACAAGGCATATCTGGATGGTGACAACAATGCAGGGCCTGCCCTGTCAAGCGTGACTGCGTCATACGGAGCAGGGCAGTCTTTTGTCGATCAAACGAAAGATAATTTTTGGTCTGGAAGTATCGGGCCAGGGACAAAACTCCATGGCGATGAGATCAGGTTGCGATCATTGTATTCATGGGGCGCGAATAATCTTCTGGCGAGCCAGATTCAGCAGATTCTGGGAATGTGGCATTTGGATGATGCCCAGTGGTCTGTGGGAAGTGCCACCGTTACCGACTCTTCCGGGCGTGGTTCGGATGGCGTGCCGTACGGTACTGCCTCAACCGTAGACAATGGTGTGGTGGGAGGGCGATGTGGATTGTTCTCGGTCAATTCCTATGTGATCGCGCCGGGCGGCAACATTGGTGCCAATGACTTTACAATTAGCTCCTGGTTTAAGACATCTTCCGGCGGACGTGCGGCCATTGTCTCGACCTATAGTGGTGCCGGACAACCCTATTATGCCCTCGAGGTGAATGGAAACGGGGTAACTGTACAAACAGGAGCTGTGACTTTTGTGATTTCTGATGGTTCAACTACGGTGTCAGTGCCCGGCAATCTCAATATGTTTAACGATGGCAACTGGCATCATCTTTCGGGTGTGCGTAATGGTCCATGGGCATATTTTTACGTGGATGGATTTTTATCAGGTGCGGCTCAACTGGGCGGAGGATTCGGGTCTTTGGGGAATTCGCAATTAATGATGGGGAAATACGGATCACAGAATATATATTTCAATGGCTATATTGATGAGGTCGTTATTGTCGGTCGGGCTCTGACTGAGGCCGAAATCGGGGCATTGGCTGCCATGGGGTGTGATACAAGCTCTCGTGGTTCGTTTATTGGTCCTGTCGTTGATGCCGGGCAGCCAACGTACTGGCAAAAACTTTATTGGGGATGTGATTCACCCTACAGCCGGGCATTAAGAGCTGGCGATTCCATGGTTGGATTGTGGCATTGTGACTCGATCAGCAACAACTTTACGAGTGATGCAAGTGGCAATGGGAATGATGCGAGTGTATCGGCTGGTGTCACAGCGAGTACTCTTGGACGATATTCTAATTGTTTTGTGTTAGCGACGGGGCAGCCATTATCGGCCTCCGACACTATCTCCCTGCGGGTCGATATGTTCAGTTTCGAAGCTTGGTTGTGGCCCAGCAATGCCTTGAACTTATCTCTTGCGCAAAAAGTGAATGCAGGGACTGGGTTTGTAATGGGGACGGATTCCACTGGACATCCGTTTTTGACTGTTAATGGGGTGACATGCACAGCGCCTTCGGTCCTCCGGATGCAGAAATGGAGCCACTTGTGTGCTACCTATGATCGTCAGTTTTCGCGATTATATGTAGATGGGATTTTGCAGGCCATGGCGGCGGTCAGTACTCCGGCGCTAAACTCCTCGGGCTTAGTGATTGGTTCTTCTTTGAATGGCAGTATTGATGAGGTGGCATTATATAGTAGTGCTCTTCCCACGAGAGCCGTGTTGGATCATTACCGGGCCGGTATCGGGACGATGAAATTTCAGGCAAGATCGTGGGCGCCTGGTTCGCCACAAGGGAATTTTGTCGGACCGGACGGGACGACAAATTCCTGGTTTACGGATTTTGACGGGAGCGATTTGTCCAGTGCACTTGCAATCAATCAGTATTTTCAATTTAAAGGAGTGATCGCATCTGAGGATGCGTTGTTCTCTCCCGTCCTGGATAGCATTCGAGTGGACGCCTCGGCTTATGCCATTGATAACCCTTGGGTGTCGCCGGCGGATGGGTTCGGTAGCGGATTCCTGGGGACCCTTACGTCGTTCTCTCATGTGCTGGCGACTACAAATAGTGCGGCGGTCCAGTATCAGATCTCCGGGAACAATGGTTCCAATTGGTATGCCTGGGTTGGGGGAACTTGGCTTGATGTGACAGGATATGCGAATTCGACCTCGCAATGGACTTTCTCAAGTTCCCTTGCGGCCATCAACGCTAACATTGGTTCCTTCTATAACCAGTTATACCAGGGGACGGGGGGGGTCTTTAAGTTTCGCGCATTTTTAAAATCGGATGCTATTCAGCAGGTTGCCTTAGATCAGGTAAATTTGGGATATTCCAAAGGGAGGTTGTTGCTGACGAGTCCGAATGGCATGGAGGTGAGCAACAATGCCTGGGTTGTTGGGGTTCCTTATAATATTACCTGGTCTTCGGCAGGAAGTGTCTCCGCCACCAATATTATCATTGAGTTGTATAGTCAGAGTGGAACGACTTTTGTGAAAACGCTGGCTTCCGGTGTTACAAATTCCGGGGTTTACCGCTGTGTGATTAATACTGATCCTGGATTAAACTACAGGATTCTGATCCGTGATGGTTCGGATCCAACCATCTATGATTGGTCGGACAACGATTTCCAGCTTGTCTATAATCTGCATCTTAGTATCCCTAATGGTGGTGAAAAATGGTATGTGGGCGAAACCAATGCGATATCGTGGGAATCGCCGCTTGCCACGGTCATGTCTCTTTGGCTGAGTAATGACAATGGCTCTAATAACTGGGTGGAGGTAACCCGGGCGCCGGCCGTTGTGGGGACGAACGGGTTTTTCTGGGCAATTCAAACACATGAACCCATGCTCCCCTCAATGACGGCCAAGATGGCGGTGTCTACGCCAGATGTGGCGACTCCTTTTCTTGCGCCGTTCTATGATCTATCAGATGCTCCGTTTGTAATGGCAGGTGCTGTGATTACGTATCCCAATGCGTCAACCGGCGTCAAGATGGGCGACACCGTCAATGTTCAATGGACTTCTGCCGCTGCAGGAACGAATGTGATGATCGAACTGTTTGACGGTACCGTCTGGACCAACATCGCGCCCAGCGCCCCGAATGTGGATGGGACGAATAGTTATCCTTGCCAGCTCAATGCACCCAACCCGACAGAGGCCGCTTTAATCCGGATTTCCTCACTGAGTGACGGGCGTATCGTGGCGGTCTCGGATGCCTTCTTGTTGGCTGATATTCGGATCCTATCGCCTAAGGGAGGGACGGCTTTTTCTCGTGACCACTTGCAGATCGGCACTACCAATTTTGTGACTTGGTTGGCAGGTGGCGCCGGGAATCTGGTGAACGTTGACTATTCTACTGATGGGGTGACGTGGAAATCCATCGCAGCCAACTATGTTAATACAAATAGTTCTGGATCGACGGTGATCACCAACTTTGCTCCGCCGTGGATTATTCTGGGGCCCCCTTCATCAAACGCAGTGGTCAGGGTGAGTTCTGTGGCTCGACCGGATTTACAGGCCAAGACAGATTTCTTTGATATTGCCGGCGTGCAGGTGGTCTCGCCTAATGGCGGGGAGTATTGGGAGTTTACCGGGACCAATAGCGTACAATGGTTGTTTCAAGGAGCCGGATTCAATCTTGGGATTGGAATTACTTATAACGGTGGTGCCACTACTAATGACTACTTGACGTTGGATCCCAATCTTTCGATTTTCTCGGGTACCCGTACGATTGTTCCTGGTCGCCTGCTCAGGCCGTCTACCTTGGCGAAAGTCAGGATCGTGGCAAACGACACTCTGGGTTATCCGCTCCCCATGACGGATGTGTCGGATGGCTACTTTACCATCCGGGGGCTGAGTATGTTCATGCCCACCACCAATGCCATCGATACCATGGGCACCACCGTGACCGATGGCTTGCAGTGGTACTCGGCGGCTACTGAAGATCCGTCGGCTGACCTTTATTATTCCAGTGATGGATCGAACTATAACTCCTTGATTGTGGCGAGTACGCCCAACATTGATGCGGGTAGCAGTTGGAACCATATTAACTGGGCTGTGTCCCGAAGTTTAATCCCGTCCAAAACGGCACGGGTTAAGGTGATTGCCGGTACATATCAGGCGGTGTCGCCCGTGTTTACCCTGCGAGGAATCCGCGTGACCCAGCCTGCCGCCGGTCAAGTATTTGACCTTGGGTCGCGCCAGTTTGTCTATTGGACTGCCGCAGGCCTTTCAGATAATGCCTACATGTCGAACGTGGTCTCCGTGACCGGGCAAGGGGGGGCATACGTGCCTGGCGGTCTACCTGGCAATACTTTCGTCAAGAATGCGGCTTTGACATGGAATATTGATCCGGATCTTGATCCCTCGACCAATGTGGTCATCAAGATGATTGTGACCACCCCGACCAATGATACGGATATCATTATGTATTCCGATCCCTTCATTCTGCGCGGGGCCAAGATCCTGAGCCCTTCCACGGGGACCAATTGGATGATCGGGACACAACGGACGATCGTTTACAGCGCTGCAGGTATGGCCCCGGCGGCTGTCGGGGATATATATTATTCGGCGGATGGCGGGACCACTTTTGATATGACGCATGCCGTGGCGAATAACGTCCCGATGAATAGTGGTATTAACTCGGTGATCTGGAACATTGAAAACACTTCCACCTTGAGCCGCCAGCCCTCTACCAACGCTGTTCTGATGCTGATCAGCGGTACGGTCACCAATTTGTCGAAGCCCTTCAGGATGGGGGGTATCAAGGTGACGGCGCCCAAAGGAACGGACATCTGGGCGGTGTCGGACCTGACCAATACGATCCAGTGGGTAGGGGTCGATACTCAGCCCTCATTCAGCTTGATTTATACGGTTTACGATGCGCCCCAGCACTCCGCGACCATCGCCTCTGGCGTACCTGGATTCGCCTATAATTGGGCGATGACATCCAATGCGATCGGGAATCAGGTGACGATCACGATTACGGATGGTGTGACAACCAATGAGTCTCCGCAATTTATCGTGGTGCCGTCCCCGTCTGTTCGGTTGATCAGCCCGGCGGCGGGTGACTTTTGGAAGGTGGGGGAGACGAATAATGTGATCCAATGGGTAAAGGGCGGTAACATGAGTAACGACTTCACCGTAGGGTATTCACCCTATCCGTTCACGGTGACCAATACGATTGCCACGGGTCCCTTCCAGTTGGATAGCGGTATTTTCTCGTTTAATTGGGGGCCGATCCCGAACTCGCTTGGGCAGGTTCGGCTGGTGGTGGTGAATAACCGGAATGCGAACATATTTGACAGTCAGGATAATTTCAGGATTGCTCCGACCTTCCAGATCCAGCCTTTTATAGGGAGTCTTCACGCTCTGGAGCCCAAGGATGTCAATTGGACGACCCTCGGTTCCGTATCCGGTGTGGACTTTTATTATTCCACAGATCCTTTCCGTGGCACAAATAGTTGGACGCTGGTTAATACAACAGGGCCGTTTACCGGGGTGGCGCATCTTCAGGCAAGTTCCTATATCTGGAATGTTCCCAACATCAAGAGTGGTACCGTCTGGTTCCGTGTCCAGGATCACGCTTACTTCGGTACAACCTTTGATGCCTCGAAGAAAGGTCCTTATGATGATCTGGGAATGTTTGACGTGCTCTACTACACGGTGGTCTGGCGTGTGTATGACTCCGCGACATCCAACGAGCTCAGCGAATTAAGTGTGACAGACAGTTCCGGTTGGTCTTCCTCTGGGTTGGCCTCGCCCATCAGTCATGAATACCCATATGGCTTCTGGAATACGGTTTGGTTCAAGCAATACTACAATGACAAAATTATTCTGAACTGGTCTTCGAAGACCGTGCTCACCAATTTAGTCTACATGACCGTCACCCAGGCGTCGCCGGAGTATCATGTGATGGCGAGCTTTGTTTATGATCCGTTGAACAGCGTTTTCAAGACCGTAGCCTGGCTGGAACGTAACAGTCAGATCATTCCTGATCCGACGGAATGTAATGTCTATATCTATGACCCGGACGGTAATCTGGTCCAAACGGTGGGGGCGGGAGCCCCTCGGGCGACAGGTGTGTTCTGGGCCGATGTTGGCGCACTCCTGGATAAGAATCGTCCCTATTTTGCCAAGGTGGAGATCAAGCATTCGGGCGTGATCTATACCTCTGGTATCACGTTTACACTTTTGACTCCGGCCGATTCGGCCATTGCCGCGGTGAACTCTGCCCGTGATGCCATTCTCGGGAGCGTCTCAAACGTTAATAATAATGTGACGGGAGTCGGGAATGCGGTGACGGCTATGCAGACCGACGTGACTAACCGGTTGACTTCGCTGAGCAATACCACGGCGCAAATCAGCATGGATACGACCGGTATAAAGTCGAACCTGGCGTCGTTCAGTTCCAACACCCTCGCTCAACTGAGTGGATTGACCAATACCATTGGAGTCATCGGTCCCGGCGGTACCAATCTGCTCGATCAGGTCCGTATCCTGACGCAGAATGTTGATAAGCGAACCGCCCGTATTATGACGCGGCCGGGTACGGTAAAGTCTGGGAACCAGGCAACCATACTCTACCGGTCCCAGCCCGGCTTGGCTGTCACGCTTAGCGTCGCCAATTCCCTCGGGATTCAGCAATTGTCAATTCCGGCTATGGTTGAGCTTTCCGGTGGCGTTTATGAGTCGACCTTTACATTTAACACCCTGTGGGGGCTTGGAGATTTCACGGTGATGTGTACGGATGCCTCAGGGGCGTCTGATCGGATCATCCTGAAGGTGACAGGCATCGAGCTGGATGATCTGGCCGGTTCCATGACAGGCATCAGCAACCAGCTTGCCGGAGTTGAGCTTTCACTTTCAAACATGTCTGTCTCCGTGTCCAATATCAATCACAATGTTGGTGTTGTGACCAATGATCTGACCGGTATGATCTTCAGTCTTGATTCAATATCCAATGTCATGGGGCAGGTGGCAGGGTTGACGAATATGGCAAGTTCCGTATCGGCCCTGACCAGTGCCGTCGCGCAAATCAGTGTCCTGACGAATATGAACGGGCAGTTGTCTTATATCACCAACATGGTGGGATCGCTGGGGACTCTGACCAACCTTACTCCTCAGATGGCGTCACTGAGTAATTCCATGGCTCGGCTCCAGTTGATTACGAATACCATGAATTCGATGTCGGCCCAGATGACTTATCTGACCAATGTGATTGACCAGATCGTGATCCTGACCAACATCAATCCGGCTGTTGCGGCCATGACGAGCGCTGTGGCGCAGATCAGCGGCTTGACTAATATGGCCCCGCAATTGAACTATTTGACCAATGCGGTCGGATCGCTAACGACGCTGACGAATCTGAACCCGCAGATGGCGTTTTTAACCAATATTACCGCCAATACCGCCCTCCAGACGCAATACCTGACCAATCTGTTGGGGCGCATGGGCGGGTTAACTAACCTGACACCCCAGATGGGTTTCCTGACTAATGCCGTGGCGCAGTTGCAGAGCCTGACCAATCTCAATGATCAGGTGGCGTATCTCACCAACGTGATTGATCAGGTGACCGCGTTGACCAATATGGCAAGTTCGGTTTCGGCTATGACTGGCGCTGTGGCGCAGATCAGCGTCCTGACGAATATGGGGGCCCAATTGGCCTACTTGACCAATGCCATGGGCTCCGTGCAATCGTTGACGAACCTGACCCCGCAAATGGCGTTCCTGACTAATGTCACCGCTAACACTGCCTTGCAAACGGCGTATCTGACTAATCTGCTGGGACGTATGGGTGGGTTGACCAACTTGACGCCTCAGATGGGGTACCTGACCAATGCTGTGGCGCAGTTGCAGAGTATGACCAATCTGAATGCCCAGATGGCATATGTGACGAATGTGATTGATCAGGTGACGGCGTTGACCAATATGGCCAGTTCGGTGTCGGCTATGACCGGTGCCGTTGCGCAGATCAGCGGTCTGACCAATATGGGGGCACAGTTGAACTTCTTGACCAACGCCATGGGATCAGTGCAGTCGTTGACTAATCTGTCGCCGCAAGTGGCTTCGTTGACAAATCTGCTGGGCCGCATGGGCGGGTTGACAAATCTGACCCCGCAGATGGCGTATCTGACGAATTCCACAAGCCTGCTCATGGGGCTGACAAATGTGCCCGGTCAGTTGAGTTCCATGACGAATGTCATCAATCAGTTGACTGGCTTGACGAATATCAGTGACCAGGTGGCTCAGATGACCAACTCGATCAGTCTGATCGCGGGTATGACGAATCTGCCGAGCCAGATGAACTACCTGACGAATGTGATTAGTCAACTGAGCGGCATGACGAACATCGGGGCCCAGGTGGCGCAGATGACGAATTCGATCAACCAGATTGCCGGAATGACGAATCTGCCTGCCCAGATGGATTTCCTGACCAATGTGATTAGCCAATTGAGTGGGATGACGAATATTGGGGTGCAGGTTGGGCAGATGACGAATTCCATCAATCAAATCGCCGGCCTGACTAATCTGTACGGTCAGATGAATTATCTGACCAATGCAGTGGAACAGTTTAGCGTTCTCACTGGAATGGTGTCGCAGGTTTCTGATATTTCGAATTCGCTCGCCCGGTTGTCGGGACTCACAAATATGCCGGCGCAGGTTGGATATCTGACAAATGTGATTAATCAATTGACTGGCCTGACGAATATCAGCGCCCAGGTGGCACAGATGACAAACTCGATCAACCAGGTGGCCGGGATGACGAACCTGCCGACGCAGATGAGTTACCTGACAAATGTGATCAGTCAGTTGACTGGCCTGACGAATATCAGTGCCCAGGTGGCGCAGATGACGAACTCGATCAACCAGGTGGCCGGGATGACGAATCTGCCAACGCAGATGAGTTACCTGACAAATGTGATTGGTCAGCTGACCGGCCTGACGAATATCAGTGCCCAGGTGGCGCAGATGACGAACTCGATCAATCAGGTGGCCGGGATGACGAATCTGCCTACGCAGATGAGTTACCTGACAAATGTGATGGGTCAGCTGACCGGGCTGACGAACATCAATGCCCAGATGGCACAGATTACGAACTCGATCAACCAGGTGGCTAATCTTACGAATCTGGCCGCACAGGTGAGTTACCTGACCAACACCATGGCGCAACTCAGCTTGTTGACGAACATCAGTGCGCAAGTGGCCGAGATGACGAATTCGATTAACCAGATTACCGGGCTAACAAATATCGAGGCTCAGGTGGCAGCGCTAACCAATCTGAATGCCCAGATGGCCTTTTTGACCAATGCCGTAAGCACGTTGGGCAGTCTCTCCAACGATATGGCCGGTGTGGTTGCGGCGATCGGTCAGTTGGGAAGCCTGACGAATATGGGCTCGCAGGTCGCGGTGTTAACCAACTCTATCGGGCAGATTGTGGCGTTGACCAATATGTCCGGCCAGATTAACGGGCTGGCCACCGGGTTGTCCCAGTTGATGGACGCGACAAAAACCATGAGCAACACGCTGGCCTCCTTCACAGGCACCATAGGGTCACTGCAGAATGCCAGTAACAGTTTGAGTACGGTGACGACCATGAATACCAGTCTGGCCAGCATGACCGCCATAAGTTCGAATATCTATACGATGATTGAAGGCGGGCTGGGGACGGCTTCGGATAGTGCGGCGGCGAATACGGTATTTGGGCGGATTGCCGCGATCGAAGACAATGTGACGAAGGTGGGTGGGCAGGCTTCGGCGGCGGCCCAGCGCGCCAGCGGGGCGCGTTCGCAGGCGAACAGCGCGGCCGGTGCGGCGCAACGGATCAAGCAGAATATGGCCTCATCGACCCAGATGGATACGGTGATGACGGATGTTGGCGTCATCCGCAAATCATTGGAGAATGCGCTTGCCAATCTCAAGGCCATCCCCGGTAATTTGAATACGTCGGAAATGATGAAGACGGTTCAAGGTGCCCAGAAGACGATCCAAGAAGTGGCGGAAAGTCGTGGGGTCTCCCTTCCGGGCGGTGCAGAGCCCAAGGGTGAGCCCGGCTCTCTGTCGGATCCCAAGGCCGTGCAGTCCCTGATCAATCAGTTGTCCGAAACCAAGGCGATGATGCAGGCGACCCGCCAGCTTATGGACGAAGCCGTCAACAAACCCGTCGTGGTGGATTGGCTGGAGGGGAGCAAGTAGAAGTGCGGAGTCTGGAGTGCGGAATGGGGAGTGGGAAAACGATTCCGCCTTTCTCGCGAAGCACAGGTGGCAGCCGACGTCCTCGGCGGCTGCAGGGCGATATGGGGACTTTAAATGGACAATGCGTTCGCCGATTCGACAGAGCTCAGGGCAGGGACGTCGAACGCCACCTTGAGCGAATGCGACCTTACCGGAACCATGGACTTCTTCATCATCGCTAATGCCTGGAGTGCGGGGAAGGATAACCCGACGAGCAAGCACCGGATTGCGCTTGAACTGGTGCGGCAGGGACACCGTGTCCTTTGGGTGGAAGGCTCCGGGATGCGTACCCCGAGCGTCGGGTCGTCGCATGACCGGCTGCGGATGGTGAGGAAGGTTGTGGCGGCGTTCCGGGGAGCGAGAGAAGAAGGTCAAAGTTTAAAGTCCAAAGTCAAGAGTCGAGAGTCCAAAGTCGAGAGTCGCAAGGCGAATGGCCTGCTTCATGTTCTGTGCAATCAGGATCATGCCGTTGGCCTTCAGGGCCGCCCTGGCCGTCCCGGCCCGGGGCAGGCAGGCCAGCTGCTTTTCCAATTCAACTTCAACCTGTGACGCCAGTTCTTCGCTGTCCGTGACCAGAATGCTTGAGGCCAGTTCGTCGTGTTCGGCCTGGCTCAGCATGTCAGCAGCCACATGGGATGCAACTGCCGATTCATCCGCCAAAATCATGATCTCACTGGGTCCTGCCAGCATGTCTATATCGCAGTATCCGTACACTGCTTTTTTTGCCAGTGTCACAAAAAGGTTGCCGGGACCCACAATCTTGTCTGCCTTGGGAACCGTTGCCGTCCCAAAAGCCATCGCGGCAATGGCCTGTGCACCACCGATCCGGAATATCCGATGTGCGCCGGCTATCTCTGCCGCCGCAAGAACGAGAGGGTTGACACTCCCATCCGGTGAAGGGGGAACTGTAATGATCACTTCTCCCACGCCGGCCACCACAGCCGGAACTACGGTCATAAGAACCGAAGAGGGATAGGCGGCCGTACCGCCGGGAATATAAACACCAACCCGGTCGATTGGTGTCCGCCGCTGGCCGACCCAGGACTTTTCACCACGATTGCTCGTCCAGGAACAGTCTCTTTCTTTCTGTTCCTGATGAAACTGTCGGACATTTTTCGCCGCTTTCGTCATTGCCGACAGGAGAGCCGGCTCCAGTCCGGCCAATGCTTTGGCTTTCTCCGTGGCTGACACTTCCAGCTGATCAGGAATCAGGGAAACACCGTCGATTATCCGCGTGTACTCCAGAACGGCTTTATCACCGTATTTCCTCACTTTTTGCACAATTTGCCCCACCAGTTCAACGGGTGGAAGATCGGCGCCAAACGTCTGCCGTATTCGGTTGCGGGTCCTGTCACTGACCGCAACTTCGTCAAAAGCCGGCTTTGCCAGCAGGAAGGATATTTCGGCTTCAGTCGCGCCCCTCAGATCGACCCGCTTCATGCACCCGTATCCCCTTTCAGCAACGTCTTCAGCTCCTCAACCATTTTGTGAATGCGCTCGAATTTCATCTTGAAACTGACACGGTTTGCTATAAAACGTGCTGTTGCCCGGTGTATCCGCGCCACTTCCATGAGCCTGTTTTCTTTCAAAGTACGTCCGGTCTCAACGATGTCCACAATCATTTCAGAGAGGCCCACCATGGGAGCCAGCTCAATGGAACCATTCAGTTTGATGATCTCCATCTGAACTCCATTGTCGAGAAAAAACTGC
>Ga0118677_10010741_pt1 | contig 13920 bp, 9 predicted proteins | sample AliMusrvi5mmetaG_FD_86154 | JGI IMG/M metagenome (GOLD analysis project Ga0118677, IMG submission 86154) | reverse complement strand
GTTAATAATGCGAATCAGGATTGAAAATGAGTATATTTTGCTTATAACATGCTATTTCGCGTAGGGAATATATGTCAATAGAAATTTAAAATATCCAAAATCAATTCCCCATAGGGGATAAACAGAGAAAAAACGTTGATGTCCTACGGACAATAAAAAATATATATATAAACATATTCTATTGATATATAAGTCCTACGGACTATTTTTCAACTCCTGATTCACATTAATACAATTATATTACAACACGCACTCTCAGAGACTATGTCTTGAAACTCCCATTTGGGGGCAGGGGGTCTTAGAACAAGCTAACATAATGGAAAAGTCCGACAAAACACCCTTTACTCCTGAATGGTTCACAGCCAACCCATTCACATACAATATAGTGAAAGATGACCAAAAATCATTGCGGAACAATCTGACAACAGCAGAAGAAGTTCTATGGGAATATATCAAAGACAAAAAAATGGGTGTAAAATTTAAAAGCCATCATATTATCGACAATTATGTTCCAGACTTTGTAGCACTTTCCTGCAAACTAATTATTGAAGTGGATGGTGAAATTCATATGTATCAGAAAGACGTTGATAAGCAACGAACTATTGAATTAAATAAAAAAGGGTTCAAAATTATTCGTTTTACAAATAATGAAATTCTGAATAATACTTTTGGGGTTTTAGAAATTATAAAGAATGAAGTCGAATCCAGAAAAAGAGATCCAAATTTATAGATTGAACTTTTGAGTTAGTAAGATTTTAAATCAAATCGTTATGAAAATCACAATAAACAATCAGCCGATACAAGTACCTGAAGGTATAACCATTATGGAAGCCTGTAATTCCGTTGGCATCAACGTTCCTTCGTTATGTTACCTGCAAGATGTTTCGCACAACGCATCCTGCGGTGTTTGCGTAGTAGAGGTGAAAGGTGCCAAATCGTTGTTGCGTTCGTGCATCACACAGGTGACTGAAGGCATGGAAATTACCACCAACAGTCAACGCATCATGGAAGCCCGACGAGTAAATGTTGAACTACTGTTGGCCAATCACCCGCAGGATTGTTTGGGATGCGATCGAAATCAAAATTGTGAATTACAGGAGATTGTATTCGATTTAGGCATACATGAAAGGCGATTTATCCGAACCCGCAAAGAATATGGTTACCTCGATGAAACTTCGCCATCGCTAGTTCGTGATCCTGAAAAATGCATTTTGTGCGGTCGTTGTGTGACCGTGTGCAGTGAAATTCAGGGTGTGAAAGCCATTGATTTTTCCGGACGTGGATTAAAAAGCAAAGTATCGACTTTCCTTGATTTGGGTATGGGCATTGTGGCATGCACCAATTGCGGACAGTGCGCATTGGTTTGCCCAACCGGAGCTATAACTGAGAAAAGTGCAGTGAGTGAAGTCTGGGAAGCATTACACAATCCGGAAAAAGTGGTATTGGTACAAACTGCACCAGCCATCCGCGTTGGAATAGGCGAAGCCATGGGCATGCCTGACGGAAGTTTGGTAACGGGACAAATGGTGGCCGGATTACGCCGTTTGGGATTCACTAAAGTTTTCGATACAAACTTTACGGCCGATCTCACCATTATTGAAGAAGGAAACGAATTAATAGACCGGATAAAAAACGGCGGCGTTTTACCCATGATAACTTCCTGCTCTCCGGGGTGGATCAAATTTATTGAGCATTTCTATCCCAACTCATTGGCTCATTTGTCAAGTTGCAAATCGCCGCAACAAATGTTTGGTGCCATTGCCAAAACCTATTATGCCGAAAAAACAGGCATCGACCCACGCAATATTGTTGTGGTTTCGGTAATGCCTTGCACTGCTAAGAAATTTGAAGCCCGCCGACCTGAAATGGATGGAGCTTTCCACTATTGGAAAGAAAAGCTTAATCTTACCGAAGAAGATCGTTTTTACGATGTGGACGATGTGCTCACCACCCGCGAACTAGCCCGCATGTTCAAAGAAACAGGTATCGATTTCACGCATTTGCCCGAAGAAAAATTTGACAGTCCGCTTGGAGAATCAACCGGAGCAGCAGTACTTTTCGGTGCCACTGGCGGAGTTATGGAAGCTGCCTTGCGTACGGCCTACGAAGTGTTTACCGGAAAAACGTTGGCGGACATAAACTTCACTGCCGTTCGTGGATTGGAGGGAATAAAAGAAGCTGAAGTTGATCTGAACGGAACAATAATTAAAGTGGCAGTAGCGCATACGCTGAAAAACGCCCGAATAGTGCTGGAACAAATAGAAAAAGGAACATCGCCATACACTTTCATAGAAGTAATGACTTGCCCTGGCGGTTGCCTTGGCGGTGGCGGGCAACCTATTCCAACCAATACCGAAATACGAAAAAAACGTGCCGAGTCCATTTATTACGAAGATGCACACAAAGGCATTCGTAAATCGCACGAAAACCCCGAAATACTAACACTCTATGCTGATTTTCTGAAAGAACCGCTGGGTGAAAAATCGCATCATTTGCTGCATACTAAGTATGTAGAAAGAGGCAATTAAACTCCGGCGTATTTTTGTTTGCAAACAGGGAAGTTCAGAAATGAATTTCCCTGTTTTTGCATCCCACCGCTACCCTTAAATGAAAATTCAAGATATAGATAACGATAGCATAGTGTTGGTTACTAAAATCCTGTTAAAAAGAGTTGCCCTTGCTCCCACCGACCAAACCGTGTTGTATCATCATTGGTTCGACCTGAACACAGGTAAACGAACCACAAAAGAAGGTACAGGCGTTACCAAAACATGCCCGGGAACGGCATTCTTTGGGGGTAATACGGCGGAAGCCTTTAAAGTGGGATTGCTGCCAATGCTGAAATAAAAAGCAGAACTGTAAGGAGCAATGAAAATTGCTCCTTTTTCTTTTTTAAAATAAACTTAAAAATTCAAAAGTAATTATTAACTTTGGTGCTTGAAAAAAAAATCACATGATGACTCAGTTTTGTAACCCCTCTTTACTACAAGTTTGCTTTCACGAGAAGTACAAGTCTGAGTGCAACGGAGACTTAAACTAAAGTTTGTTTTGTCTTCTATACTTATACAAAAGAGGGTCTTAATAATAATAAATAAAAACATTGGCTTTTATCAACAAATTGGATATTCTTAGTAAACCAAAAACAGCAATTTAGATCCATTGTATTTCAACATCTTAATAAATACTTTACTCTGTATAAATGCGATATATGTCCAGTTAACTGGGTATAGCCAATTTTCTACTTAGGATATATAAGTGTTAGGTAGCATTATAAAAATAGGCTGAAACATACAACCGTGAAAACAATATGGAAAAATATGGACAAAATGAAAGCTATGATATGCACTAAATATGGACAACCGGAAGTTCTTCAAATCAGGGAAATAGACAAACCTATTCCTAAGAAAAATGAAGTCCTGATAAAAATACATGCTGCAAACGTGACTATTTCAGACTGTATTGTTAGAAGTGGAAAGGTGAATTTATTACTATGGCTTCCCATGAGAATCTTTGTTGGATTCAAAGGACCAAGAAAGTCTATTTTAGGTTTCGAATTGTCTGGAGAAATTGAAGCGATTGGCTGCGATGTAAAAAGATTCAAACAAGGCGACAAGGTTTTTGCATTTACTGGTAAAAATTTTGGTGCGTATGCAGAATATGTTTGTCTACCTGAATATGGGACATCTATCCCGTCAGAATGCGTTATGACAGAAAAGCCTACCAACATAAATTGGGAAGAAGCAACGGCAATTCCATCAAGAGGTATGTTAGCGATACATTACCTGAAAAAAGCAAATCTCAAAAATCAACAAAAAGTTCTAATTTATGGTGCTTCTGGAGGAGTTGGGACATTTGCAATTCAGATAGCAAAAAACTTTGGAGCGCATGTAACTGCGGTATGCAGCACAATAAATCAAGAATTAGTTAAGTCACTTGGAGCTGATGAAGTTATTGATTACACAAAAGATGATTTTACGAAAAGTGATGAATTATACGATATAATTTTTGATGCTGTTGGCAAAAAACATAGTTCAAAGTTACAATACAAAAAAGTTCTCACTCCGAGTGGACAATTCATCTCAGTAGATGATGGACATCCAAAGATACATATTGACGAACTTATTGAACTTAAGAATTTAATAGAGACGGGTAAGCTAAAACCGGTAATTGATAAAATATATCCTTTTGACCAAATAAATGAAGCTCATAAATATGTCGAAAAAGGACATAAGAAGGGAAACGTGGTAATAAAAATAAATTGAAGATAAATAAACACCTAATATCCTTTATAACAAGTCTATCTTTTACTGTATGTTCTTAGCAAGTTTAGCGAAGCGTAACATGTGTTTATAATAAGTTAGTTTGTAATTGATAACAGAAGTTGAAAACTTCCAAATTTTCAGTCCACTTGTCCCAATGTTTATCGGTAAGTCTCTGTTGCACTCAGAGTTGAACTATCCGGGGGTAGCAGCAAAGATGATTATAATTTAGTAATGCCACACGATACAATCGTATGGCAGCTAGAAAAAAAAACTGTAACGTTTTTTTTATTTATAATACTAATGATAAGCTGCTAAATTCTAGATAAAACAATTTACATTTATTTAATAATCACTTAAAAAAACGAGAAATGAAAAAATTATTAGTATTTATTCTAGTCATACCAGCCTGTCTTGCATTTGGTCAGGGAAGAGAACATTGCAAAAAGGTATTATTTCTTGGTAATAGCTTTACTTTTTACCCGGGTACTGAAACAGGGTATAATGGACTACCTCAGATAGTTAGAGATGCTTCTGCTTCAGTGAATGATACGCTTATTATTGACGAGAGGGTTGTGAGTTCAAAAACTCTTCAATTTCATGCAAGTGATTCAACCTCAATTAATAAAATTAAGCAAGGAGGACTTGATTTTGTAGTACTTCAGGAACAAAGCACGGGATGTGCTACTGATTGGGCAACTGTAAAACTAAAATCATTACCCTATGCACGTAAGCTGGATAGTCTGGCACATAAATATAACTCGTGCTCACAAACAATTCTTTACAATACTTGGGGGTATAATTGGGTTAGTAGTATGACTATTGATTCGATGTCAAATTTAATTGCTGCTAATTATATGAATATGGCTGATTCACTAAATGTTTTTATTTCTCCGGTTGGTCAGATACGTACATATTTAAGTAAAAATTATCCTATGATTAAATTATTTTACACAGACAATAAACATCCTTCTCCTGAAGGCGTTTATGCCGCAGCCATGGTTTTCTATTCGGTCATTTTTCGAAAAGATCCTACATTGATCATATGGAACTACACAATAAATCCCAGTTATGCAAAAATTATCCGCGATGCTGCAAAACTTATTGCATATAACAATCTAATAAACTGGCATGTTGGAAAATATGATCCACTTGCTAAATTTACATCCTCTAAAACAAGTGGTACTGGAGTGACATTTACGAATCTTTCCAAGAATTCTCAAAGTTATCAATGGAACTTTGGTGACGGGAGTACTTTAACAGAAGCCTCACCTTCACATATTTATTCGGTAAAAGGTATATATAATGTGGAGTTGGTCGCTTCCAATTGCTGGACATCTAGCACCTACTCTATGTCTGTCAACTTGATGGATATTACTGCGATTAAGAATATAGAAGAACAAGACCCATTAATTATTTTTCCAAATCCTGCAAGGAACATTTTAAAAATTAGTAATTACACCTTGCCTACTGACAGACTGGAATTGTTAAACTCAAATAATAAAATACAAATAATAAATATGATAGGGCAAACCGTTTTAGAGAAAGAACTTGATAGTATTAGCGAGCAGAACAAAATAATCTCGCTTGATATCAGCTCACTCACAAATGGTATCTATTTACTTAAGATAGGTGTGCAAATTCGTAGATTCACAAAACAATAAATCCAGCCCCTACTCCCGGATGATTGTATAGTGTGGGAAAACGAGAGAAAAAATAATTTATATAACTAAAGATGAGTCGAAACTATAAATTTCCCTTCATAGTTCCTATGTTTGTATTTTAGTAATGTTTAACGATACAATCGTTTGGCAGCAAAGGGCAAGCGAAAAATCTATAAGCCGGTAAGGACTTTGTTTACTTATAAGATAAGATGTTTTGAGATACAGAAGATTAAACTTCTACCGGCAATAATTGTTTTATTTTCTGAAACAATAAATTAATACTTCTATGTGTTTCACAGTCGCCATAGTCAGGAAAGGTAAATTAATTACGGCAGAGGAATATTATGCAAGTAAGCCCGCGGTAAAACAGAAAAATTTAATTCTTCCTAAATTTCCATTTCATAATTTGGTGAGCGGTTTCTCCCATCCGGCATTACCAATCATCAAAGAAGATGGTCTTTTTCTGTATAATTGGGGATTAATACCATCGTGGGTTAAAGACCTCGAAACAGCCAATTATATCCAGACAAGAACGTTGAATGCAGTAGGTGAAACAGCTTTTGAAAAACCATCCTTTCGTAAAAGTATTGCTACAATGAGGTGCCTATTCCCCGTAAGCGGGTTTTATGAATGGCGTGAATTTAAAGGTATAAAGTACCCTTATTATGTACAACTAGCCGAAATGGATTATTTTTCGTTGGGTGCTATCTACGATACCTGGATCAATCAGCAAACTGGTGATATAAAAAACACCTTCAGTATCCTCACCACGCCCGCCAATCCATTGATGGAGAAAATACATAACCTGAAAAAACGTATGCCGTTGATACTATCTCCCGAAGATGAAATGAAATGGCTTGACCCTGATTTGAAAACAGAGCAAATCAAAGAACTGATAAAACCCTTTCCGGAATCGAAAATGACAGCTTACACCATTTCCCGTGCTGCTAATAATGCACGAAATAATCGTGATATTCCCAAAATATTGAACCCTGTCTATTATCCTGAGTTGGATGAAGAAAATAATTTGTTGTTCTGAAATGCCATCCCACTAACCCAAAATATGATAGTTGCGTAATGAATAAAGTCTTTCATTTTCACAATGAAATTTCAGATATGATTGAAAATAATTATAGTGATATAAAAAAAAGTTTTAATTTAAAAGAAATCCCGAACGAAATGAATCGTTCGGGATTTTTATACCAACTTTATTTATAAAATAGTCCGAAGCTGTTTTATAAATACAGTTGGTACTATTTATTCTTGAACACCAACCGTTCACCGTCATAATCCACCACAACGATTTGGTTGCTTTGTACAGTTCCTCCGATTAGCTGTTTCGATAAATCGTTCAGCACAAACTTTTGAATAGCTCGTTTAACAGGACGTGCTCCAAATTGCGGATCGAAACCTTCGTCTGCAATGAAATGAATAGCAGCTTCGGTTAGTTCCATTTGAACGCCATTCCCCTGTAAGGTCTTTTGGATTAACGAAATTTGCAAACGAACAATAGCTTCAATCTGCGATTCGTTGAGTGGCGCAAACATTATCAGTTCGTCGATACGGTTCAGGAACTCGGGACGAATGGTTTGTTTCAGCATTTCGAAAACCTGATTTTTCGTCCGTTCAATCACTTCATCATGGTTACCGGCATTCATATTCTCAAAATTCTCGCGGATTAAACTCGAACCGATATTCGAAGTCATGATGATAATCGTGTTTTTGAAATTGACTAATCGACCTTTATTATCGGTCAAACGACCATCATCGAGTACTTGCAATAGTACGTTGAAAACATCTGGGTGTGCCTTTTCAATTTCATCGAAAAGTACCACCGAATAGGGTTTACGGCGAATGGCTTCGGTCAACTGACCACCTTCATCGTAACCTACATACCCCGGAGGTGAACCAATCAGCCGTGTAACGGAGAATTTCTCCTGATATTCGCTCATATCAATACGCGTCATCATATTTTCATCGTCGAACAGGTATTCGGCCAACGCTTTTGCCAGTTCTGTTTTACCAACACCGGTAGTTCCTAGGAAAATAAACGAACCAATCGGTCGTTTTGGGTCTTGCAGCCCTGCCCTACTCCGCCTTACAGCATCCGAAACAGCAGCTATTGCTTCTTCCTGACCAACCACCCGTTTGTGCAATTCATCTTCGAGATGTAACAATTTATCCTTTTCACTTTGCAGCATTTTCTTTACCGGAATGCCGGTCCAACGGCTTACTACATCGGCAATATCTTCGCTATCGACTTCTTCTTTTATCAAGGCATGCCCACCTTGCATAGTAGCCAATTTGGTTTGTAATTGAGCAATTTGTTCTTCTGCTGCTTTTACTTTTCCGTAACGAATTTCCGCCACAAGTCCGTAATCACCATCGCGTTCAGCCCGTTCGGCCTGATATTTCAAGTCCTCAATTTCTATTTTTGTTTGTTGAATGCTGTCAATCAGTTGCTTTTCGCTCGACCATTTGGCACGCATCTCCTTGCCTTCTTCTTTTAGGTTGGCAATCTCTTCGTTCAGTTGCGCTAATTTACGGGTATCGTTTTCACGTTTAATAGCTTCGCGTTCAATTTCCAACTGCTTGATATTGCGATCGATTATATCCAATTCTTCTGGCACAGAATCCACTTCTAACCGCAATTTAGCAGCCGCTTCGTCCATCAAATCAATGGCTTTATCGGGCAAGAAACGGTTGGTGATATATCGGCTCGAAAGTTCCACCGCTGCAATAATGGCATCATCTTTAATACGAACTTTATGGTGATTTTCATAACGTTCTTTCAGTCCACGCAAAATGGAAATAGAGCTTGAAACATCAGGTTCATCTATTGTAACAATCTGGAAACGGCGTTCCAGTGCTTTATCTTTTTCAAAATATTTTTGATATTCGTCCAGCGTAGTAGCTCCGATGGCACGCAGTTCGCCACGCGCCAAAGCAGGTTTCAGAATGTTGGCAGCATCCATGGCACCATCGCTTTTGCCAGCTCCTACCAAGGTATGAATTTCGTCGATAAACAAAATGACCTCGCCATCGGCTTTAATTACTTCGTTCACTACAGCTTTCAATCGTTCCTCGAATTCGCCTTTATACTTGGCACCGGCAATTAATGCACCCATATCCAATGAGAAAATCTGTTTCGATTTCAAGTTTTCGGGCACATCACCGCGAACGATACGATGCGCCAACCCTTCGGCAATGGCTGTTTTCCCAACACCAGATTCTCCAATCAGAATAGGATTATTCTTTGTACGACGGCTCAAAATCTGAAGCACCCGACGAATTTCTTCGTCACGACCAATCACCGGGTCAAGTTTTCCTGCACGAGCTTGCTCGTTCAGGTTGATAGCATATTTGTTCAATGCATTATAACTTTCTTCAGCCGAAGCAGAATCGGCTTTTGCTCCTTTTCGAAGTTCGACTATCGCCTTTTGCAATTCATTTTCAGAAATTCCGGCATCTTTCAACACCTTAGTCAATGTATTTTTCTCTGCCGTAAAAGCCAAAAGCAAATACTCCATAGACACAAACTGGTCGTCGGCTTTTGACGAAAGTGCCGTGGCTTTTTGTAAAACAGCATTCGCTTCCCTACTCAGGTAAGGCTCGCCACCCGACACGCGTGGAAATCCTGCAATCATACTATCGACAACAGCTTGTAAAGCAGACACATTTACGCCTAATTTTCCAAATAGGAATTGAGTCAAATCTTCGCCTTTAGCGAGCAAAGCCTTAAACAAATGAGGCGTTTCAACCACTTGTTGTCCATTGGATTGTACCAGTTCTATAGCTGCCTGAATAGCTTCCTGCGATTTGATGGTGAAATTATTAAAGTTCATGGCTAAATTTATTAATTAGTTGTTTTTCATATATTTACACAAACTATAGATAGAATTGCAGATTTCTGTTTTTTTATTATTTTGCTATTTGCAGCAAATTCTTGACCAATACTAAAAATCGGATAAATTGGCAAACCAATCCACTATTCTACTGATAAATAAGCCATTATTTCCGATTTCCAGATGAATTGGCAGAAATTTTAAAATATCAAAAAGACAACACTGAATATAAAGTTCATATTTAGCCGTTTTTTTAGTGTTTTCATTTTGGTTTTTCGTAAAAAAAACTAACTTTGCAACCTTATTAATTGAAATCACAAACTTTAATTCTAAAAATCGAATATGAGTAACACTAAAAGAGTCTATACTTTTGGCAATGGACTTGCCGAGGGAAAAGCAGACATGAAAAACTTGCTTGGAGGTAAGGGAGCAAATCTCGCAGAAATGAATTTGATTGGAGTTCCGGTACCTCCTGGTTTCACCATTACCACTGACGTTTGTACTGAGTATTATACATTGGGAAAAGATCAGGTTGTTGAACTTTTGAAACCCGAAGTTGAAAAAGCAATAGCAGGTGTTGAGGCATTGATGAATTCTAAATTTGGAGATATTGAAAATCCTTTGTTGGTTTCAGTACGTTCGGGAGCTCGTGCTTCTATGCCGGGTATGATGGACACTATTTTGAACCTTGGTTTGAACGATGCTGTTGTGGAAGGATTGTCCCGCAAAACCGGTAATGCACGCTTTGCATGGGATTCATACCGTCGTTTTGTTCAAATGTATGGTGATGTAGTGTTGGGCATGAAACCAGAAAATAAAAATGATGCTGATCCTTTTGAAGAAATTTTAGAACATCTAAAAGAGGCAAAAGGAGTTGAACTAGATAATCAATTATCTGTTGACGATTTAAAAGAATTAGTGGCAAAATTCAAAGCCGCTGTAAAAAAACAAACCGGACACGACTTCCCTGAATCAGCTTACGAACAACTTTGGGGTGCTGTTTGCTCGGTATTCGACTCGTGGATGAACGACCGTGCCATCCTTTACCGCAAAATGGAAAACATTCCTGCAGAATGGGGAACTGCCGTTAGCGTTCAGTCCATGGTGTTTGGTAATATGGGCGAAACTTCTGCTACCGGCGTTTGCTTCTCTCGCGACGCAGCTACTGGTGAAGACCTATTTATCGGGGAATACCTGATTAATGCACAAGGTGAAGACGTTGTGGCCGGAATCCGTACTCCACAGCAAATCACCAAAGTAGGCTCGCAACGCTGGGCTGCATTGGCAGGCGTTTCCGAAGCTGACCGTCTGGCTAAATATCCTTCGATGGAAGAAGCAATGCCTTCGATATACAAAGAACTTGATGCTATCCAGACTAAACTGGAAAACCACTATAAAGATATGCAGGACATGGAATTTACCGTACAGGAAGGTAAATTGTGGTTTTTGCAAACCCGGAACGGAAAACGTACCGGTGCTGCCATGGTAAAAATTGCCATCGACATGTTCCACCAAGGAATTATCGACGAAAAATCAGCTATTCTACGTATCGATCCAAACCGTTTGGACGAACTCCTTCACCCTATTTTCGATACAAAAGCCATCAAAGAAGCGAAACTTGTAGCCAAAGGACTGGCTGCCTCTCCGGGTGCTGCTTCGGGCCGTGTTGTTTTCAATGCCGATGATGCTGCAGACTGGGCTTCGCATGGCGAAAAAGTAATCATGGTTCGCGTGGAAACTTCACCTGAAGATTTGGCCGGTATGGCTGCAGCTCAAGGAATTCTGACTGCCCGTGGTGGTATGACTTCTCACGCTGCCGTTGTAGCTCGTGGTATGGGTAAATGCTGCGTTTCCGGTGCCGGAACGTTGAAAATAGATTATGCTTCAAAATCGATGGAAGTCGATGGATTAGTAATAAAAGAAGGTGATTATATTTCATTGAATGGTTCTACCGGGGATATTTTCTTAGGTAAAGTTGGAACGATGGAAGCTGAATTGGATGCAAATTTTGCAGAATTGATGACTTTGGCTGATAAACACACCAGAATGACAGTTCGTACCAATGCAGATACACCTCACGATGCACAGGTAGCCCGTAAATTTGGTGCTACAGGTATTGGTCTTTGCCGCACCGAACACATGTTCTTTGAAGGTGAAAAAATCAAAGCTATGCGTGAAATGATTCTGGCAAAAGATGAAGCTGGTCGCCGAATTGCGTTAGCCAAAATTTTACCTTATCAGGAAGCTGACTTTGAAGGTATTTTTGCCGCTATGGAAGGTTGCCCGGTAACAGTACGTTTGCTTGATCCACCTTTGCACGAATTTGTTCCTCACGATGAAAAAGGCCAACAAGAAATGGCTGAAGCAATGGGCGTTTCAATCAAGGTAATCAAACAACGCGTTGATGCCCTTCACGAACAAAACCCGATGTTAGGTCACCGTGGTTGCCGTTTGGGAAATACATATCCGGAAATTACTGAAATGCAAACACGTGCCATCTTGGGAGCTGCTTTAGTACTCAAGAAAAAAGGCATCAAGGTTCTTCCTGAGATTATGGTTCCGCTTGTTGGTATCAAATTCGAGTTTAACGAACAGGATAAAATCATTCGTGAAACAGCAGCCAAACTGTTCGAAGAAAAAGGAGACAGTATAGAATTTAAGGTTGGAACTATGATAGAAGTACCTCGTGCTGCACTTACCGCCGACCGCATAGCTGAAAAAGCAGAGTTTTTCTCATTTGGTACCAACGACTTAACTCAAATGACTTTCGGATATTCCCGCGACGATATTGCTTCGTTCCTGCCGATTTATCTTGAAAAGAAAATTCTGAAAGCCGATCCGTTCCAGATTCTGGATCAACTCGGAGTAGGTTCATTAGTGCAAATGGCAACTGAAAAAGGTCGTTCCATTCGTCCGGATCTAAAAGTTGGTATTTGTGGCGAACATGGAGGTGAACCATCGTCGGTTGAATTTTGTCACCGGGTAGGTTTAAACTATGTTAGCTGTTCACCATTCCGAGTGCCAATTGCACGTTTGGCTGCTGCTCAGGCTGCATTGAGATAAACTAATTACTCACACAATAAATCAGAAAAGCTGTTTCGTAATTCCGAAACAGCTTTTCTTTTTTTATATCTAAGCAAAATTTACGACTTAACAAAAAAATTTATTGAGCATTATACTGATAAGTCGCTTTTTTGAGTCTGTCCATAATGGCAATGCCAATGCCTTTTTCCTCCAATTTCTCTATAAATATTTGCTCTACCTCAGTATCATCTTCCATTTTGTGCAACGAAGCAAACAAGTTGACTGCAATTTCCAGCATATTTTTAGTCTCCGAAGTATGAATAACTCTTCGGGCATTAAACAACTCACTTGTAGCCGAATGAACTATCAAGCCTGAATTTTCAGGCAAGACTGATTGATTCTGTGCTAAAAAATACAATGGCTTTAATGGAGAATAATGGCTTTTCAACAATCCGGGTGATGTAAGTTTTACGTTCTCGTCAGCTAAGTGCACTTCCAGTCCGGGAATCGCTTTTTGTAAATCGGCTACTGTAATTACTCCCGGTCGCAAAATGGTGCAAATATCATTATCTATTGAAACTACCGTCGATTCAATACCAACTGCTTTGTCGTGCTTGATGCCGATCACCAAAAAATCAATCGGCATGTTTTGTTTGGCAACGTGTTTGTAACTGGTAGGACTTAATTGTCCGAATTTATTGGCACTCGGAGCCGCAACGGGCACTCCGGCAAGTTCCAACAAGTGCAAAGCCAGGGGATGTGAAGGCATACGAACAGCCACTGAATCCAGATCCGAGGTAACCAAATCGGGAACTAAATCAGATTTTGGCTGTACAATGGTAAGTGGTCCCGGCCAAAAATGCCTGGCTAGTTCTTTTACCAACGGATGAATAGGTTGGGCGTATAAATCATCCAGCTGTGAAAGAGAAGCAATATGCACAATCAGCGGATCGAAAGTAGGTCGTTCCTTAGCTTCAAATATTTTTGCAACAGCCAATGGATCAAACGCATTAGCTCCCAGTCCATAAACTGTTTCCGTTGGAAATGCCACTAATCCGCCATTTCTGAGACACTCGGCTGCCAGCTCCAACAATTCTTCGGTAATTATTTTCATTTATTTAATACGTT
>Ga0118677_10009782_pt1 | contig 13920 bp, 10 predicted proteins | sample AliMusrvi5mmetaG_FD_86154 | JGI IMG/M metagenome (GOLD analysis project Ga0118677, IMG submission 86154) | reverse complement strand
ATCCAATGCACGTCGTTGTCGCGCGCCCATTCGAGGCAGCGGTCGAAGTCAACGAATGAGGTGTTAAAGGCGTCAGTGTGGAATGATATCTTCATCGGTTGATTTTCAAATTGGCGATTTTTAACATTTCAGTTTTCATTTCGTTAGACCTGTTGCCCAGCGGGTGGCGTTGAGATACAGATCGCGCACGCCTTGGGCTTTGAGCGCGGCGAGGTTATGGCCGAGCGGTGAGTTGAAGACGCGGCCCTTGCCGGGAGCGAGGACGAAGGCCATCGGTTGCGTGCTCTGGTCCACTTTAGAGGTGGCTTCGGCGAGCACGTCGATTTTCGTATCGCCCGTGAAGCAGGTGTAGAGTTCGTCGGTGGTGGTGAAGTCCGGGATGCCCTTGGTGACGGGATGGCCGGTTTTGAGGATGCTGACCAGAAACTCGCCGTAAGGGTCGTGACCGCGCTTTTGCGGATCCCAAATGCGGCCGGAAACCTTGACGTATCCATTCCATTCCTGCAACGCGCCGCACCCAAAGTGGGCGATGACCAGTCCACCACCGTTTTGAATATATTGTTCGAAATTTTTCCACAGCGGCTCGGCGGTTGGGATACGGTTGTTATAGTTCTTGAAGTCGAGGAACACTGCGTCGTATGAAGCAAGCTCGCCAGATCCTAACAGAGCTGGCGACTCGCTGATGGTCACCTCAAGCTGCGGGTCCGTGCGCAGCAGCTTGGCGTATTCCGGCCCGGTTTCGCGCCACAGGTGGCCCGGGTAATCGTCTCCGGTTAGAATGACCACGCGTTTGGCGGGGGCGGTGGCGGTGCGGCGAAGCAGCCACAGCTCACTGATCACGGCGTTGGGTCCGGCGAGGCATGTGGTGGTGACCACGGCCTTGCCGCCGGCGGTGATGGAGCGCGGGAGCGGAAGATGAATCCTAACGCAAGTTGGCGTGTCGGCATGATAGGCGATCGGCGAAAATTCCGGCAACAGCACCATGCCGTTGACCGTGAAAGACTGCCGGCGATTTCCCAAATCCGCGTCCCACGCGCTGAAGCCGATCACATAATCCGTGTTGGCATCGAGCCCGCTGATTTCGTAGCTCACCTCTTTGCCGTGGTCGATGGTGTGCAGCGGGCTGGTGCCGCCGCCAAACCGGTAGGATTGCCCGGCAGTGCGGCGGATCGCAACGCCATTCCCCCCGCGAACCTCGGTGCTTGCACCACAATCCAGATAGGCGATTTCCTCATGGCCGTTAGGAGCGAGACTCCGACGATCATCATTCTCGGGCAGGTTGACCGGGATGGCCGCCGTAGCATCTTTCGGACGAATGCGGGTGGCGTAGCGGAGCAACAACTCCTTGGTGGCAGCCGACGCATTGGCGCTCGCTTTTTCTAGCAAGTCTGCCGCAGCCGCCGGATCGGGGTGACGGCGTGTGACATTCCAGATGAGTTGGCTCAGGGCAGCGGCCGGCGGTGTGCCATCGGCGGCAATGAGTTTCTTGACTAAGCCGTCCAGTTCCGCAGGACTGATGAGCGAGCCAAGAGCCTTGAGGGCAGCTTCCGCAACTCCTGCGTCCTGAACCGCAGTGAGCGTCCAGAGGTCAACCACCGCTTCAAGGGCGTCGCGGCTCGCAAGTGCCTCAATGGCCGCAATAGCCCGAGGTCCACCTTTGTCGGCAAGGCGTATCAAGGCAGGGTTGATGCCGGCGTGGGTCCCGCGGCGGAGGGCGGCGGTGGCCGCGGCCGACAGTTCCGGTGCACTCGTGGCAGCGGCCAGATCGAGCAGCAACTCCAAATCGTCGGACTGCAAAATCCGGCCAAGGGTCACAATCGCCGCGCTGCGGAACTCGGGATCACCGGCCCCAACATGATCCGTTAGAACGCCGCGCAGTTCCTTCGCCGGTTCGGGACGGGTGGCCAAGGCGTCGCAGAGCATCGCCTGCCGGGGTTGGGGCGATTGGGCGAGCGTGCCTAACAGCAATGCCGGAAGCGCAGCGGATCCGGCACCGGAGCGGATTCGCCGCAAGGCAGCGCCCACGAGATGCTCGTTAGGCGAGCGCATAGCGCTGGCAATGAGTGCATCGGCGGCTGGGCTTCCGGGTCCCTTGTCGAGCGCTGAGGTAAAGGACGCAACTTCACCGGCATCGGCGTTGACCACCGACGGAGTTGTGGTTACGGGCAGTTTCGCCTTTTCCGCCTCCTGTCCCGGAATGCGTTCGAGCGCGGCGGCCACGGGTGCGCCGATCGCCGGGGTTGCCCGGGCCGCGATCAAGCCAGGAACACTGGCGGCACCGCCGATGCTGCCTAGCCAATCGATGGCGATGGCCTTGGCCTGCGGGTTGGCATCGGATGCGATGAACGCCAGCAACTCGCCCTCTCGGGTCGCGCGGACGGCCGGATCGTTGCTGTCGAGAAACACCGCCTGGCGGGTTGCCGCGAGTTCTGCTACGGATTTACCTTGTTCGTAGGATTTGAATTTATCTAACAAACAACTAATTTCCGCAGGGGCGGCGTGGGCGGAATTAAGCGCCGCGCCAAAACTGGCGAGAGCGAGAATCATCGTGTGGAGTTTCATGATCGGATCAGGCGTTGAGGGTCCAAGGTGCGCGCATCGGCGAGGTCAGCATGCGGTCGGCCACCGCGTCGTCGATGAAGCGCTCGCGGGCACCGTTCCAGCGCAGCGGGCGCTGCATAACGAGCGCGATGTTGGTTAGATGACAGAGGGTGGTGGATTGATGGGCGGCTTCGATAGGTGCCGCGGGATCGCGCCCCTCGCGGATGGCATGGAGAAAATCCCGGAAATGGTCGGTGGGCCAAGGGTCGGCAAGCGGCCCGGGGTGCTCTGCGAGAAGCGATTTCGGATAGGCGTCGACGCTGCCGCGGTCGGCGCACACCCATCCTTGGTCGCCTTGGATCAACACGTTCATCTTTCCATCAGCCTCGCCGGGCGTGGCGAAGATGAGCTTTTTGCCGTCGGCGTAACGGATTTCCGAACGCCACTTGCAGCAGGTATCAAAGACGCCTTCTTTTGGAAATTCACCCTTGGCTTCCACGGATATTGGGGCCTCGTGGTCTTTGCCCAGCGCCCATTGCGCGGAATCGACGTGATGGGATCCCCAGGCGGTGACCCAGCCGCCGGAATAATCGCGGATGTGATACCAACCGACGCCGCCATGGCCGCTGCACCGGCCCGGCGTGTAGGGTTTTGATTGCGCGGGGCCGAGCCAGAACTCGTAGTCGATTTCTGGCGGCGGAGTGGCCGGATTGGGATCTCCTCCCTGCGGTCCGTCAGGAGAAATCGCGATGGCGGTGTGAACGTTGCCAAGCCTGCCCGATCGGGCGAGCCATGCGGCGCGTTGAAATGGACTCATCGAGCGTTGCTGCGTGCCATTCTGGAGGACCGCGCCGTAGCGCCGCACCGCATTCACCAGAGCGCGGCCTTGTTCGACGGTGTAGGCGACGGGTTTTTCCAGATAGACATGTTTACCGGCGCGAAGTGCTGCCAGCGCGATGAGCGCGTGCCAGTGATCCGGGACGGCGATGGAAACGGCGTCGATGTCGGCGCGGGCCAGCAGTTCGCGGAAATCATGATAGACCGAGCACGCCTTGTCGCCTTGCGCCGAGTCGGCGGCGGCCTTGGCTTGTTCGGCGTGCTGCCGGTTCACATCGCACACGGCCACCAGGCGGGACTCAGGCACACCGGCCCAAACACCGGCGTGGCCCGAACCCTGGCCGCCGGTGCCGATCACCGCCAGATTGAGTCGTTTGGATGGCGGAGGAGCGGCGGCCCGAAGCAGGGAAGGAACCGCGAAAGGCAGTGACGCGGCGAGAGTGCCGCGCAGGAAACTGCGGCGACTGTGGGTGTCGAAGGATGGATAGGTGGACTTCATGGCAGTGGAATGAGGTTTTCCATACTCACGGGTATGGTCTGGGGTGTAAAACGAATGAACGCTGTGTGTTTCCCTCACGATTGCAAGAAAATTATCCAGAAAATCATTCGCTAAGACCCATCAATCGCGAATTCCGACGATTCCCAACAACTCTTCGGCGATTCGGCGTTCCGCGCCGCACTCGCAGAGCTTTGGCTCGAAGAGGGCGCGCAGTTTGTAACCCTCCATTGCGGAGAGCATCAAATCGACGGCCGCCTCGGCATCCCCCGCTGCGACCTCTCGGTTCGCCATGGCTTGCTGCAACAGCGAGATATAGAAGGACTTCACCCCGTCGAAGAAGGCGCGCCAGCCCTTGCGGACCGCCTCGTCGTGGATGGAAAGGGTGAACAATTCGAGGGTGAAGGTACGGTTTGCATCGTCGATGAGACAGGTGCGCACCGAGGCGCGGATTGCCCTCGCCAGACGTTTTCCGGGTGTCGGAGCCTTGGAAATCTCCCGTTTCATCTGCGCGTGCCAGCCCTCGTAATAGTGTTGGCATGCGGCGTGAATGACCTCGCCCTTGGAACGATAATGCCAGTACAGGCTGCCCTTGGTGACCCCGGCGCTGGCCGCGATGTCGTCCATCCTCACCCGGTCGATTCCACGGTTGGAAAACAGTGCAAACGCACAGTTCGCAAGCTTTTCAGACATGTCTTGGGTGGCGGTGACCATGCCGCATGAAAGCACATCAAAGCACGCCAGCCAAGCCCGAAAACACCCGAAAACACCGAGTTCGCGCTCCGCAGCTCGCAGCCCAACAGATGCCGGTTGGCATCATTGTGAATCCACCAGCGCCGCCGCGTGGCGGTCACTCAGGATTTTTTCTGGGCGACTTATTCTGCTAGAATGACCGGGCGGAAGCCGACGTTGTACACCTGCTGCCAGGCGGGGAAGGCGAGGCGGAAGGAACTGGTGGCGCGGTAGGGGCGGTCGTTCCAGGATCCGCCGCGGACGGATTTTTTCACGCCGCTATCCGGTGTAGCGGAGTCGGCCGCATCGGCTTGATAGGGATAGCTGCGGCAGGTGCCGTGGTGGCCGGAAACAACGGCGACAAACTGGGAAGTCGAGCCCAGAATTGGCTTGGCGTAAAACAGGGTGTTAGGCCAGTAGGAATTGGAACCGCAGTATTCCTTCTGGTTGGTGCCGTCCGGATTCATGGTCATGAGGATGCGGGCAAAATAGTGGGCGAAGTCGGCATATTCCCAGCGCATATCTCTACTTTGTCATTTCATAATGCAATCTATTGATAATAAACGAGTTATGAAGATTTTTGAATTAGTTCCAACTCCTTGATAATCAAGTAGTTGGAAGTTGAAATGACAAAGTAGAGGTAGGTGACGCGGCTTTTGAAGTCGCTGTTTGGGCGGAGCTGGAGGGTGGTGTTGAGGGAGGGTTGGCCTAACAGGATGAGGTTGTGATTTTTGGGGAAGTCCTCTAACAGGAGTCGGAGTTTGTGGAGGCCTTCGACGGGCTGGAGGTGTGCATCGTCAATGATGGGGATGATGAATTTGCCCTTGGAGTTGAGGTTGCGGGCTTCGGCGATGAGGCGGGCCTCGCATTTGTGATCGTTGCCGCCGGTTTCGAGTTGCATGGCGTGGCAGAGGAGACGCAGGAGGATGGCGTCGCCAAGGCGGATGCCTCCAGGTGACGGTCTCGGCGGAGTCGGTGACGTGCCAGTCCGGCTCGATCGCCTGGAGGATCAGCGGCCTGAGGGTGAGCCATTGGTTCCGCCGGACACGATCAATCCACCGGTAAGCGGTGCTTCTGGAACAGATCCCGCTCATCACCTCATTGAGGATGAACAACTCAACCGCCCGGCACCGGTCCGAACCACTTGTCGATGGTGCATAAAACCAGCAATGGACCCCTTGGCGACTTGTTTGAGTGAGATCGGCAGCGGGCCGTTCCAGAGGTCGGGATCGGGATGTCGGCGCGCTTCGAGCGGGAAAATGAATTCAGCCGAGGGAGTCGGGGCCGGCTTGGTCCCAACCCTTTTTGGGTTGGGAGCGGATGTCAGAGGTTGTACGGCCTTCCCTCCCCGCCAGTTCTTTAGCGATCTCGAGAACCAAGGGCTGGGCTCTTTGGAAAAGGTCCAGGATTTCGTTTTCGACCGGAACCCTTGCAGTTTTGAATGCCGCTTCCAATTCCTCTGGAGCTATGTGGTCTGATTCAATCAGGAACCCGATTTCTTCCAGATCATATTTGTCGCCTCTCATCATTTTGGTGAGGATGAGATCAAGAGTGGACGGGCGTGAGATCTGAATATGGTTGAGTCCGAGTTCCAACAAAATGGTTTTGTCTGACCAATCGGGGGATAGGATGATTTGTTCCTCTTAAAAGAGGTGTGTCATGTACAAGCCTTCGGGCTTCAAGTCTTGATTGGCGCCGTCCGATGCGTCCCAGAATTTTTCGTCGCTTGAGATTGTTTCCAGATTCTTTGTCGGTGGAATCGCATCCACGTCCTGGGTGCTACCATAATTTTCGGGAGCAGTGGGAAATCCGAGCACGATGGCGGCCTTCCCGAAAATGATCAGGTCGATTTTGTGATCGAGCCTGCTGTCGAGGGCGCGAAGGATTTTTGATTGGATTGTTCATGTTATTTGTCGAGGGGACGCAGCCAGGTGATTTTGGGTGTGTTTGGCTTGAACGGGTTGGTGAATCCTACTTCGAACCGAAAGCGGCTGATGTGAACATCTTCCTTTGGAAAGGGTCCGCAGGGCGGGAGCTTGTCGAGGATGGTTTGCCAGAACGGCAGGTCCGGTTCGGTTTTCTTGCCGCACTCGGCGATATATCGGAGCACCGGCTCACATCTTTCCATGATCGCCAACCGCGCAAGCTCCAACGGATCAGAGTTTTTTCCGCTGAGCATCTGGCTTCCGATGCGGATTAGCATCGGCTCATAGGGGTGGCAGGGCGAAAGCAGGGCGATGGCCAATTCCTCGTCGGATATTGCCGACGTGTCGTTGGTTGTCATCCCTTCCGATGCGGTTAATCCGGCATAGTGCCAGCAGCCACGGCCGACGGCTGCCGCCGCGATTTCTTCAGGGGTGGTCAGCCCGTGCTTTTCGAGTTTTCTTAAAAGCGGCGAAACATGGCTGGTCATGCCCAGCTTTTCAGCCAGGGTTGGCTTGGCCGCAGTTGGTAGGGATGGATGCATGTTTCGATTGTGCCCGCAAGGCCATTCTCGCTGTTTCAGGGCGTTTCGGCAACCTGAACTTTTGCCTCCAGGTTTGCAGGTTTGCGCCCAAGTGCGGCGATTAGACCCAATTCTTTGGGGACATCAAGCACAACAGGATTTGGAACTGTCGGCTGCGGGTGGCCCAGCAACAGCTCAAACAAATGTTACCATGCGAGCAGCAACCGCCGGGTGGGCGGATAGAGTTGGAGAGTAAGTCGCCGCATGACTCATCTGAAAAATTGTGAAAAGCCTCAAATTTCAAGCATTGATAATCAACGGATTACAGCGACTTACTCAGGAGGACTGACCCCATCGGGCGATGGAACCAGTCCTCGCATTTCACGGAATTGAGCTTGCTCGACCTCGTGGCGCTTTTGAGGTCGAGCCCTGAGTTCTGGACCTCACGGCCAGCCGACACACCATGCCTAACAAGCCATTTATTGTAGTCATCCTATCGGTCTTAATGATAGAAGTTGAATGATCCGCTGCTTACTTATAGGTCTCCGTGACGATCCGATCGATGAGCTGAATCATCTGGGTATTGGCTGCGGCCGCGCTTCCATCATCACCCTGCTTGGCGGCTAACCAATGGCTGATCTCACAGGCCATGCTCTGGCCCTTGATTGCGGCAGGTTTGGATATTTCAGGGACGAGCTCCTTGGTCGGGATGGTGTAAAAAAAGCGCGGGTCAGGGCCGCCGAGCTTGCTCTTCCAACAGTTGGCCAGCACCGAAAGTTGGGCACCATAGTTGGCACATTGGTCGGTCTCGAACATCTTCTGGCTGCAGAGAAAGACAATGCCCTTGAAACTTGCGGGCGTGAATGAATGCACCATGACATTATAACCCTGCGATGCCTCCGACTGGCTGGCAGTGACCGCTAGAGTCGGATAGTGCCCCCATGCGGCCCGATCCGGCACATTCTTGTCCGCGATCATCGCGGGGATATAGTCACTCCAGTAATTTTTCCAGTCAGCAATGTAACGTTTCACATTGACATCGTAGTACGGGTTGCCCGGGAACATGGCGATGACGCTCTGGTAGTCCGCCATGAGGCTGGGCGTTTGGTTGAGGCAATCGGCACTGATCCAACTCTTCAGAGCTGGATCTACAGCACCCTTGTTCGTGGCGCTCTGCATGAACACAATGCCCACCGGCTTGCCGGTCTTTGCGGCAATGCGACGTCCCAATACACCTGCAAAATCGCCGCCGGCGTCCTCCCATTTGGAGGCATACGAGTTCCCGGGCGTCGTTGAGATCGCCACACTGTAACGGGATGGCACGGGGCTGCCCACGCGGTTGGCCCTGCGTGTCATGACCCGCACCACGCCGACGCGGACGGCTTTGTCGTCGGGCATCGCGGCGAGCGCCGGGGCGGCCACATACCAGACGTCGCCGACGACGATCTGGTCGCAGACGCGCTGGTGCACGACTTCGCCATTGATAGAGAAGACGACTTTGAGTGTTTTGGGTTCGGAGCTGGCCTCCATCGGTGGCACGATGACCTGCCATTCCTTCATGCCGTGGGTGACGGGGATGGTCTTCTCGATGCCGGCGAAGCTGAACTTGATCTCGGCCTTACCCTTCGCCTCAGATCCCCACTCGTGGACTGCGGAACCCCAGATGGTCACCGGCACACCGGCCTGGAACACCGCGTTCTTGTCAAACTGGGTGCTGAGCAAGGGCATCTTGCGATACTCATAACTCAGGCCTAGTTGTGAGGCATCGGGCTTCACCCCGTCGATCTTGACCGGATCATCGGGCCAGCTATTGGCCGTGACGAGTTGATGATCATAGTAGATGAACGGCGCCATCGGCAGCAGCGCACGGTTGTAGATGTTAGGCACAAAGCCGACACCACCGGTGGCATAGGCCACACCGCGAGGTGACTTGACCTTGGGCGAGGTTGCCGTCACCTTGTCGCCGTCGATTTTCATGTTAGCCCGATACCAGACACGGTTTTCGTCAGCCAGATAGAAAAGCGTGACCTTGTCGTCGCCCTTCTCGATGATCTTCGGATCGGAGAAACCGGTTGCGCCCTGGTCTTTGCCTCCCAAGGCGTTGCTGCCGGTTTCGCCGACCACCAGACCGCCCTGCGAAAAGTCAAACTCCACGGTCACCTTGTCTCCATCCACCTGATAAGATTTAAAGATCGGCCCGTCGGCAACAAGGTCCTTGCCATATTGATTCTTCAGGGCGTGCAAGGCCAGGCGCTGACCCGAAACCGCCTTGTTGCGGTAGTGGATGGCACCGGAGACATCGATCTGGCAGGCCATGCCGGTATGGGGGATATCGCGGGCCATCAAGGCGCCGAGCCGCATCTGGGACATGCTGTCCAGACTGAGTTGATCGGTCACGCCGTTGGGGCAATAGAACTGATGAAAATAGACCGGCAGCTCAGGACGGTTCCAGCATTTGCGCCAGCCACTGATGAGACTGTGCAGGTTGTTGTAATAGGTGAGACCGCCGCCGATGTTGGCGTATCCTTGGTTCCAGATGCAGCCGCGGATGGCATAGGGGATCACGGGGTTGAGCTTGCCGTTGAACATCCATGAGGGATCGCGGTTGTCACTCACATTGCCCGGCGTCGCCACCGAGATGGGTAGAGCCTCCTTGCCGCTTTTGGCAAGCTCGGCATTGCTTTTCATGGCGTCCTCCAGATCCTGATAGAACTTGTTCCAGGCCGCCTTGTGCTCCGGCGTCGCCGGATCTGTCTCCAGGATTTTCCGATAGACGCTCTTGTTATAGTCATCTTTTTCCTCCCCGAAGCCCACGCGCGGCGTCCATGCCTCAATGCTGGTTTGGCTGAACGAGCAGTTCAAGATACCGATGGGAACCTGGAGTTCCTGATAGAGTTTGTGGGCGAAGGCGAGGGCGATCGCGCTGTAGTTCTCGTAGCCGCCGGTTTGCCACTCGCCAGCACCGTGCTCGATGGGATGCAGCGCCGAAACGACGGTGGTCACCCCGAACTCGCGGATCGGCGGGAGTTCTCCCTTGGCTGACAGCGCCGCGACGATTTTCGAAACATCACATTTGCCCGCGAGCCATTGCATGTTAGACTGGCCGGAGGCCATCCAGACTTCGCCGACCAGTATGTTTGCCAGAGTCAACTTGTTACCCGGACCTTCGGTGATGACCATCTGTTGGGGAGCGGCATTCGCCTCGAGCGGGTCGAGTGTTAGCAGCCACTTGCCATCCTTGCCAGCCTGCGCGGTCTGCTGCTGCCCGGCAAATGCCACCGTCACCATGGTGCCCGGTTTGCTGCAGCCCCAGACTGGCAGTTTCATCGGGCGTTGCAGGATCGCGTTATCGGCAAAGGGTGCGCCCAACTCGATGGCGGGGCTGGGTTTTGCCGCAGGCTTGACCTCCTCAGCTCGCGCCACCAGGGGAGCGAGCAGCATGGCCGCGGCGGCGAGGGTAAGTAACATCGGTGAGCGTGACAGTGGATGATTCATATCATTGTTAGAAATTTTGATGGCTTGTAGGGATATTTCTCGCAGGCCTGGATCAGGGCTGGTTCCGTTTCATGACGATGAGCGGGCATTTCCAGCCGGCGGGGTTTTTCTCGCTGAAGCCGCCGGCTTCGACGGCTAGGTAATCCGTGCCGGCGATGGTCCGCGACGTCATCTTGAGCGCCTGCCAGCGGGTCATGTCTATCAGGGTATCGCCGGACCAGATCCGGGTCGCCTTGTCTGTCAGGCCATCGTCCTTGAGGGTGAGTCCCCCGAAGGGTGCGTTGTTGATGGGGGCTGGTTTGGCGGGATCGAAGGCTTCAAGCGCCGGAACCATCGCGACAGCGGTCCATGAACCCAGCAGGCGCGGGTTGGCAACGAACTTGCCGTCGTAGTGGAAGCGGTCGTCGGTGGTTTGGAACTCCTTGTTTTCAGGATCCTGCTTTTCCTGCCATGCGGCGGACAGCATTGAGATCACGGTGGCTGATTTTCGGAACGCGGCGTCATCCAGCGGCGGGAGTTTCATTTCCTCGATCCACATGCTGAAGACCCCCTGAGGGACCGGTGGCATGGTCACAATCGCCCGGTCGCCGTAGCGGAGGAAGGTGATGGCGGCGAGGGTGACGGGGCCATTGCCAAACTCATCCAGGAGCTCCTTGGTGATGAAGGCACCGCGGAGGGTGCCGCCGCTGCCCCGGCCGATGCCTTCCTTGACCTCGACCAACGGTTTGCCGTTGAGGTAGAGCCGGTAGCCATCGCCGGCACCGACGTATAAGCCGGTGCTGACAACGATTCGGTAGAGGTATCCCGGTTGGGGCGGCGGGAGCCGGAAAGTGCCGCGGACTAACAGGACTTCCTTGTCCCACAGGGTGCGCATCGGGTCCGGAGAGCTGAATCTGCCGCGCGGATTCGGGTCGGTGACCAACTTGCCTTGATACTGGCCGAACGGAGCCTGCCCATTTTTCCAAGCGGCCCGGGCGGGGTCGAATCCGGGGGCGAACCAATTCTCCATGCCCTGCGGGTAGGTCACCTTGCGGTAGCGCCATGGCGAGAGGTCGTATTTTTGCTTTTCCGGCGGATCGAAGGTGAAGTAATCCCAGCTGGCGTCCTTCAGGTTCGGGTCGAAAAGATGCCAGTCGTAGTCGTGGACGCCCACCTTGCGATAGAGCCCGGCCAAGGGGTCAAAGGCGGTGGTGATGTTGCTGCTTTGACGGGTGGCCTGGGCTTCGGCCAGCAGGTAATCGCGGTTATTGCCGAGGTATTCGTACACGAGTTGGTCGCGGATGATCGGGCCGATCGCCTGTTGCAACTCGGGGCCGAAATTCGCCGGGTTGGCGGAGAGGAAGATCGAGGAGTAAGGCAAAAGTTGCTCTGGGTAGAGTTCCTTGCCGAGTTTATAAAGCAGGTCATAGCCGCCGGGTGCGCCGGCCAAGGTGCTGGCTAGAAATTCCAACTGTGAGTCATAGGTCTTGGTGATGTCCTGGCCACCGGGGGCAGTTTTCACGCCATCGAAGCCCGTGTAGGCCGCCTTCAGGGATTCGACCGCCAGTTGTTGCACCTCGGGGGGGGCCGCGCGGATGCTGGCTAACATTTCCTCCCACTCGACTGAGCAGGTCGCGTTGAAACGTTGGCAGGTGCGCAGCGTTTCCCCGATGGCAGGCAGGATTTTCTGATAGCAATGCGGGTCGGCAGCAACCCGGCCAAGCACGTTGAGCGCGGCACTTTGCAGCCACCATTCCTGATGTTTGAGGTAGGGTAGAATGAGGTCGGCGTGCGGAGCGATGACGTTGCCAGGAAGCCGTCCGAAGAGGTTGAGAACGGCGTCCTTGACCCACCACGATTCCTCCGGGTCCTTGAGCATCGCGACTAACAGGTCAAGCATCACGGGTTGGACAAAGGCCGCCAGCGCATCACCTGTTAGATCTGTCGCAACCGCGTGGATCGCGGCGCAGCGGACACGCACATCTTTGGAGCGGATGAACTCAAGCACGAGGGCAGGCCGGGCTTTGCCACCGCCGGGGATCGCTTTGCCGAGGTACAAGGTGTCGAGGCCCATGGCCTTGCGGGCGGCTATCAGGCGCACGAAGTGATCGGGGTGATGGACGTAGCGGCGCAACGTGTCGTCGCTGACGTCGGGTTGGGTCATGCGGACGAGCAACGGGCGACCGGAGTCATTGGCCAGGGTTTCGTTGGAAAAATCCGCACGTTTGCCATCGGGGAAGGCGGCCGGTTGGATCGAGTCGAAGGCGTCGTCGGCCTGGGTGCCCCACGGGCGCTGCGGGAGTGGGTAGGGCTTGGAGAATTTTGACGGCGGCGCGCCAGTGATGCGCAATGTTTTGCGGGGGATCGTATAAGTGAGCGCATAGCCGGCACCCCACGCGACGGTGTCATAGTCGGCCCCGCCGAGGATACCGAAGGATCCGTCGAAGCGGCGGGACAACTCGTAGTGCCAACGCCGGTTGTCCATGAACTCCCGGTATTGGGCCGGCATTTTCTGTTGGAGTAGGCCCATCGCAGCGCTGCGCCAGATTTCACCGATGCCGCCGCCGGTATGGCCGTGGAGCATGCAGGTGGTGGTGTAAAAGCTGGTCAGCGCGGCGGCATCGCGGGCGCCGGCGTAAACCGACTGCTGACCGTTAGGTGTTAGAGACGCGGCGGCGGCCATGGCGAAGGCGAGGTTGCCGTTCTTGCCGTTGTCAACCAGGCCGTTTTCCGGCCGGTTGTCGCCGTAGGGATTGTTGCCGCGGCCGGCCCAGCGGAAAAAGTGGCTCAGTGCCCCGAGCAGCGCATGGTCGGGTACGTTTGCGCCGCACTCCTTGGCCAGCAGCAGAAAGGTGACCACTGCGGTGCCGCCGGCGTTGAGGTGACCGCCGCCACCGCCATAGGTGACCGCCGCCACCCCGCCGCGGCCGGCCCAGCCGTCGAGGTATTGTGCCTTCACCGCGCTGTTCACCCAGCCCTGGATGGTCGGCAGGACCTCCTGGTCGCCGGTGCGCAGGTAGTATTCACACAGCGGGATGCCACCGTAGCCAAGGTGCCAGGCGTAGGCGGGAGCGTTCCTGGCGCTGCCCCGCGCCCATCCTCGCACGGTTTCGAGGTCCTTTTCCTCGCCTGTCGAAAGCAGGAACAACATGCCGATGGCGCCGAAGCTATTGCCAGGTCCAGCCGCCCGCGTGTAGTCGGCAAAACGACGCACGATTTCATCAGACTTGGGACAATTGAGCGGCCAGGTTTTGCTATAGGCACCGAGTACGGGGATTTGGACGACGACTTCCTGGGGAGGGACCTCCGGCCCATCCCTGACGACCAGTTTAACCAGGCCGTCGGCGGCCTCGGCCTGTCTCTTATACACATCTCCGAGCCCACGAGTCTAGGC
>Ga0118677_10005883_pt1 | contig 13922 bp, 7 predicted proteins | sample AliMusrvi5mmetaG_FD_86154 | JGI IMG/M metagenome (GOLD analysis project Ga0118677, IMG submission 86154) | reverse complement strand
GTGCTCTTCCTTACCCACTACCTGCCGGACGATCCCGCTGACTCCCAGATCATCAACCTGGCCTCTTTAATTCTGGGACATAACGGGATCTGGGGAGATTTACCAGCCATGTCAAAGGACGGGGTAAAGCGATTTGGCGACGTACTGGGACTCTATAAGCAGGTCCGTGACGACATCACCGTGGCTCAACCCGTACGCGCGGGAATGTGCGGAGGAAGCCCGGAAGTTCACGAGAAGATTAACGCCGCCACCGGTCGTGGAGCCGTGTGCCTGTTCGCGGCTGTCGCCGGAAACTATACCTATGTAACGGAACACACCGTGTCGACAGGCGAGCCCTGGCACACAGATGGCGTGACCGTGAAAAAGGATGGCGCAGGCCGAGCCATGCTGACCGTTACGTTCACCAAGCCGGGGGCGGCAATCGTATTTTTCGGCATATCCTAGAGGAATGATGACAACCTATCAAAATTCCATTCACCTCACGCCCCACCGCTTGGATCATCGATATGCCGTCTATCCCCAGCGGTTCACCTTGGGAATGCCGAACGGCAGACGGAAAACGCTGGTGAACCTGTGGGAACCGGGGTTGGTGCTACATTGGAGCAATCGTTCCCTAGCTGACATAGCGGATGCCTTCGTCAATGTCGGATTGATCAATCCCACCGATCGTCTGGAGGTGATCCCCGACCTGCCGCCGGGCTGGCAGCGAAGCTACCGGCGTAAAAAAGATCTGCCCATCCTGGAAATGAACTACACCGGACCCGACGGACAACTGTGCTTAGAGGCGTTAGGTGGGCACGACGCTGATCTGGTTCGGATCACTGCCTCCCAGCCGATGACACTGACGTTACGTAGTAACATGAGTGTGTGCCGAACCTCGCTTCCCGCCCTGCACCGACAGGATAACACGGTGTTCTGCCTGGTCACTGGCGCGACATCGTGGGCACCTTCAATGATCGGCCAATGGCAATTACGAATCAGCGTACCAGCGTGTGATGAACATCATGCCGCCTGGATCGTCATTCCTCACGCCACCAATGTCACCGATATCGCGGCCTGGCAGACGCGAGACTGGTCCGCAGAGTGGCATGCCTCCGAACAAGCGTGGGATGCGACGCTGCAACACGCAGTGCGTTTTACCACGCCTGATGCGGATATCCTGCATGCCTACTACTCCTGTCTTGCCGACCAATTTATCCTCCGCGAGCCTCTGGCCGATGGAAACATCGGCTTCCTCTGCGGCACAGACCCTTATCGAGCGGTGAACGCCTACGAAATCGATGTGCATGTGCACGCGCTGTTGCGTGCGGGGTATGCTGAAGAAGCTTGGCAAGCCGCCGAAGTGTTGTTGACGCAGCAGCGGGAAAACGGGCGCTGGGAAAACTATTCGCCGTGGATGTCCACCTTCTGGTTCGTCAATGGCGACATCCCTCTCCTCTTCGCCGAACTGTATTACTTTACCGGTAACCGCGAACGGATGGCAGGACTCTGGCCTCGGCTTGTCAGATTGGCCCGTTGGATTGAGGGGGAGCGGAGCAAAACCAAGGCACTACCGCCGACCGATCCTCGCCATGGGCTGATGCCTCCGGGAGTGGGCGACAGCGGCATCTGCCGCGATTTGCATCAATGGCAACAGAAGGGACCACACCACGTTTTCTTCGGCCAGAACATGGGAAACGTTGGCGGCTTGCGTGTGATCGCCGACCTCGCGAATGAATTCGGCAGTCCGGCAGAACAGAAGGAACTCCAGACGGCTTACGAGGATGCGCGCACTTGTTTGCATAACAGCATGGAACAGTGCGCCGTGCCCTTTGCCGGGGGACGCTATGTTCCGGCCTCCACTGAATGCGCGGCAGGTGGCGGATCGATGTGGAACTCCACCGCGTTCGCTCATCCCTGGCGGCTGGTCCCCTGCGATCACCCACTGGTGACCGGCACCTTGGCCTGGTTCCAATCACAGCAATCCCCAAGCGGTATTCCCTACAACACGGGCTGGCAATCGCATGGAGTGTGGCCGGGTGGCGTCATCGAAAACCCCGCGCCAGTCTATTTGCGTCGGGGTGACATCGATGCTCTGACGGACCTGATCTACGCCGCGCTGAACCATGGCAGCCCGGTCTGGACCTGGCCGGAAGAACGCCAACCAGGCGCCGGAACGCCACTTTGCACCGGCGACCTCCAGGAAGCCTGGATGCCGACGAATTTCTGCCGCCTGTTCCGTGACCTTTTTCTTTATGAAGAGGACAAGACACTCCATCTGATGGCGGGCATCCCGCGCGCGTGGTATCTCAAGGGACCCATCGGGGTTGAGAACGCTCCATCCCATTTCGGCTCCGTCAGCTACGCGCTTCGAGTAGTCGGGGAAGAAGGACTTCTCGAAGGCGTCATTGGCTCTGCGGAGCGACCTTGCACCGTAATCGTGCACCTGCATTTACCTCAAGGTCTCAAGATCGGCACCGCGCGAGCGACAGGCGCCGGGATGGTTTCACAGCAAGAGGATCGAGTTTGTCTCATGGCCTCCGGTCGTTTCTCATTGCGTATGAAAATGGCGAAATCCGCAGAACAGGAATAATTCTCTTAAACATCAAAACATCAGGAATTAACTCACTATGCAACACGACAGCACCCCTCCCCCTACCCCCTCAAACGTGATCACCTGGCCGGCACCCGCTGGCGAAATCGCCTCACCGGATTTCACCGAGGTGTCGGCCGCTGGCAAACGGCTATTTGTCTATCAGGCGCCAGTCCGCGCGGAAATCCTGCAGACAGGTGGATTGGCCTCCCATAAACCTGACTACGCCGCAGAACGCGCCTCCTTTGTCATCTTCGACATGACTGCCCCCACAACGGTGCGGGTGGTGCCGTCACGTCCCTTCAAAACCGCGGAGTTACGCCCTGAGCGTGCTGGGATCACGACACGCGTCACCAACGGCGTCATCGAGTTCACTCTCGACCGGCCACGGAAGCTGACCTTGATCCTGGATGGCGACACCACTATGGCGCTGCATCTCTTCGCAGGCGAACCGGAAAAGAATGTCCCCTCACCCAACGATCCGAACGTGCTGTATTTCGGACCCGGGGTACATGAAACCACGGGCATTGAAGTGAAGAGTGGCCAGACGGTTTATCTCGCTGGTGGCGCCATACTCAAAGCCAAACTGAAACCGGGTGACAAGGGGGTCTACAACGAGCAATGGAAAGTGGTTTTCCATAACGGCGCGGTCTTCGGCTTGAAACAGGTGGACCATGTCAGAATCTGCGGCCGCGGCATCGTGGATGCCAGTGACATTCCCCATCCGGGCTGGCCCATGCTTGTTTTCGATGGTGCCCACCACGTCCAGATCGAGGGGATCACCCTCCGCAATTCCTCCAACTGGAATTTCGTTATGGGGAAATCAGAAGATGTCGAAGTGCGCGATGTCCGCATCATCAGCGGCAGGCTGAACAGCGATGGCATCAACAGCGTCAACTCCCGCCGGGTTTATATTCATGACTGTTTCGTACGCAATCATGACGACAGCATTGCGGTCAAAACAACCGCCCCGGCCATTCCCGCCGAGGACATCCGGGTTGAGGACTGCACGATTTGGAATGACTGGGGATTTGCCCTCGGGGTGACCTACGAAACCCGGTCCCCGGTGCGGAACATCGTGTTTAAAAACAACGACATTGTATTCTCCCGCCACTGGATTTTTGGGATCCACGTGTCCGACGGATCCCTCGTCGAGAATATCACCTTTGCGGATACGTTTGTATCCAATCTGGACGGCATAACCAATGCCGCGGGCACCCCGCAAGCCTGGCTGTGCCCGAGCCCGATGCTCTTCCGCGGCACCATCCAGCAGGACTGCTGGGGACATGATGCAGAACGCGGACGCGTCAGGAACGTCCTGATTGATGGCGTTACGTTGTACGGGAAGACGGTCCCACACAGCGAGCTATTCGGAGCCGATGCCGGACACGATATCCGCGGCGTTGCGTTCCGTAACATCCACCTGGCGGGCCAGAAACCCATCACCGATCTGGCAGAACTTTCATTAAACAAGAACGCCTTTGTAGGCGAGGTATTTTGCAGTCCTGCACCAGCCTTAAAAATCAACGTTCAAGAGTTTGCCCCCGTAAAACCCGTCAGCCGGGCAAAACGCCCAACACCCATCATGGCCGTGCTTCATAACGCAGGCACCTCCACAACGGAAGTCGGGATTCAACTCATACTCCCTCACGAAGTGCAATGCGTGGGTGGCACCTCATCTTCCAGAATCCGTCTCGAAGCCGGTCAGTCGACCCAACAGGAATGGACCGTAGAGACTGGCACAGAACGAACGTGCGAACTGCAGCTTCGCCTGGAGGGAAAAGGAGAGGTTACGCTAACGCCCCTCTCCATCTACTTCCTTCCGGCTGTTGAGATTTCACGACCGGCGTATATCCCGGAACCTAAACCAGCCAAGTCCCGAGCCTTGATTGGCGCTCATCACTGCCCGTTATGGGAAGCCGACAAGCCGGTGATGTGGGAAAACATCGTCAAGCATCCTGAACGCACACCTGCCCTCGGCTTCTATAACCAGGAAAATCCCGAGGTATCGGACTGGGAAACGCTCTGGGCGGCGGAACACGGAATCGACTTCTTCATTTACTGCTGGTATCGCACCAGCCAGGGCGGACCGGTGACCACCATGTTTTCATCCGCCATTCACGACGCTTTCTTTAAATCGCGTTTCGTTGACAAGATGAAGTTCACCATCATGTGGGAGAACCAAAATCGCGGGAAAGCCGGCATTGCGAACGAAATCGATCTCGCGACAAACCTTTTGCCGTTCTGGATCGAAAATTATTTCAAACATCCGAGCTACTTGAAAATCGACAACAAGCCAGTTCTATTCATCTACCGCCCGGAATTCTTGATTGACGACCTGGGCAGCATCGAAAACGCGGCCAAGGCCGTCGAGCTCATGCGAAAGGCCTGCCGGGATGCCGGGTTTTCAGGTTTGTATGTGCTTGGAGAAAATCGCAATGTTGACCCCCATCAGCTCACCAAAATGAAACAAATGGGACTCGATTACTCGTTCGCTTATTGCTGGCATGTCCAAAACAACCCGACCCCGGCACAAGCCATTGAAACGCAAATCAAGACCATGGAGGGAATCCAGGACCTGAACATCATGCCTCAGATCCCCACCGCCTCACAGGCTTGGAGCGGCTGGCGCGACGAGGGCTCTATCTGGAAACTCCCCCCTACTGACTTCGAGACGCTTTTACGCCAGGTAAGCCATTTCATGGCGCAACTGCCGGCTACAGAACTCGGCAGCCGGATGTTGCTCCTGGACAACTGGAACGAGTGGGGCGAGGGCCATTATCTCATGCCCTACCGGGAATACGGCTTCGGCTACCTTGATGCCGTCCGCAAAGTATTTACGGACGCGCCGGAATCACACCGCGACCTCATCCCCGAGGACATCGGACGAGGCCTGTATGACACGGCGATCCGAACACTTTTAAAACGGCAGGAGAATACACATGTGGAAACGCGCTAATACCGACTGGTTGATGCAGAGCAGATGGGGCATGGCCTCTCATTATCTGGCGGATACCGCCGGGTGCCAGCACGCCACATCATTCAGTTCTGACGATTGGAATCGGCAGATTGATGCCTTCAATGTGCAAGGACTGGCCCGGCAACTGGCCGAAGCTCATGTCCCGTATTTCTCCATCAGTTTGGGGCAGAATTCCGGCTTTTACCTCTCCCCCAACCGCACCTTCGATGAGTTTGTCGGGATCGTGCCCAGCAAATGTTCACGCCGCGACCTGGTGGCTGATCTCGCGGACGCTCTGAAACCCTACGGCATTCGCCTGCTGGTCTACCTACCCGGCGGGGCACCCAGCAACGATGCCATCGCCAAAGAGCGTCTGGAATCGCCTCAAGACGAGCGCATGACGGCCTTTCAGAAACGCTGGGAAGCCATTGTCAGGGAATGGTCGTTGCGCTGGGGATCAGCCTTACATGGCTGGTGGATTGATGGCCCGTACAACCTCGCGGCCTACCAGCATCCGGATGCGCCGAATTTCCGCAGTTTCGCGGAGGCGCTTAAGGCCGGAAATCCCGCGTCACTGGTAACGTTCAATAATGGACTGCGCACACCGGTATATTCCATGACGGAATACGAGGACTTTACCCCTGGCGAAATCGAGCGGGATATGACGGTTTCGCCGGGACATATGCCTGACTTCTCCCGCCTCGCGCCTTATTCCCGTTTCATCAACGGCGCACAGTTCCACATCTATACCATCATGGGGGAATGGTGGGGTAAAGGTCCGGTACGTTTTCCTGACGAGTTGACCATCGGCTACACCAAGTTCATCAACAGCAAGGGCGGCGTCGTCACCTGGGATGTACCACTGACCATGGGGGGCTTGATCGAAGAGTCATTCCGCCCACAACTCGCAGCCCTGGGTGCTGCAATAATAGGTTAAAGAAGGGAATCGATTCATGAGCATGATAAAAGAAAAGATCACAGGGGCTTGGGCGGGTAGTGTACTGAGTGCGGCGGCCATCGTTATGTTGCTGGCAGGATGCTCGACGCAACCGAAACCACCCTCCGGCACAATGGTCGTTTCCACCAACATGCCGCAAACCTTGCGTCTGGGACTTACGCCTCCATATGCGGTGCCGTACACCCTGACCGAAGATGGCAACGTGTCCCTCGCACTCTACGATTCCCAGGGAACACTCGTGCGCGAACTGCTTCGTGCGGTTCCGCAAAAGGCGGGAAAGCAGTCTGTGATATGGGATGGCCGTGATCAGACCACCCAGTTGGTCGCGCCCGGAACGTACCACTGGAAACTCCTGCAGACCAAAGGGCTGACGACTGAATATGTCATGATGCTGGGAACCCGCACCACGCCCAGTTATGCGGACTGGCCAGGGGATCATGGCGGGCCTTCCGCCGTAGCGGTGGATGAAACCGGAATGTACGCAGGCGCCCTGGGAGGTGAGACCGTTCCCGTGCTCGTCAAACAGTCCCTGGACGGCACGAAGCGGCTATGGATTCATTTCCACTATAACGGCTGGAATGGTCCGGTGAAACTTGCTGCCGCCAACGGCAAACTCTTCATGCATGACGGCAGCTCACTGCTGACGATCAACCGGGATACCGGCGCGAAACTGGCTGAGTGCAAACTCAAGCCGGGCGCCATGCTGGCGGCGCGCGGAGACACAGTCGTTATCGCGTATCCCACGAACAACCTGGTTGAATGGATCAATCCGCAGGACGGCGCCGTGCTGGATTCCGCCGCGGTGAACTCGCCCCTCGATGCGGCCATAGCCGCCGACGGCTCGGTCCTGATTCTGTCCAGCAATGTCCTCGTCTCCGTCACCCGTGCTAATCACAGTCCCGTTGAACGTATCGGCGGTTTAATGTCCCCTCAGCGTATAGCCATCGACGAAGCCAGTGGCGATATTTTCGTGGTCGAGGCGGGTGACAGTCAACAGATCAAACGATTCAACTCCGCCTTCGCGCTCCAAGCCACCTATGGTGAAAAAGGCGGACGTCCACGCGAAGGGCTTTATAATAAGCCCACCAGTTTTCTGGCCGTCACCGGCATCTGTGGCGATCGACAGGGAGGCTTTGTGATCACAGAAGACGGGGCGCCACGGCGCACAAGCCACTTCAACGCCAAAGGCGAATTGGTAAATGAATGGTATGGGGGACAGCAGTTCTTCGAGTACGCCTCGCCTGATCCGGAAAATCCCTCGTTTGTTTGGATCGACTCCGGATGGGGCTGGCTGGTGCAGGCTGAAGTGGATTACAGCAACAAGACCTGGAAAGTTCGTGCGACCTATTCCTATATGACGGTCGCCCCCGGCTTGTTTGACAGCGAGCCCAAGCTCTACGGCGGCTGGCATGTCGCCCACCGTAGCGGTCAAACTTATCTTTGGGCAGACTATGGCTATCCCCGGATGGTGCGGGTTGACGAGGTCAACCGGCGGCTGGTTCCGGTCGCGGCGATGGGACTGATCCCGGACGCGATCGCCAACTCGGCCACGGGTCCAAAACCCTGGCTCGATGCCATCTCGAAGAAGGGTCTGGATCCGGCGAACGCAGCGGTCCGCAGCCGTTTCCGCGCCTGGTCATGGGCGGACACGAATAACAACGGCACGATGGACCCGGAGGAATTCCAACTGGCCGACAAACCCGGCTTCTCATACGGCTGTTCTGCGTACCCGGCTGGTTATATTCATCTCGACAGCCAGTGGAACGTCTATTACCCGCACAACACACCCGGAAGCGCCGGCGGTGCCAGCGCCTACGATGTGATCCCAAACAGTGGGTGGACGCCTTCGGGTGGCCCGACTTGGGACTGGGCCTCACTGGTACCCGGCCCCGCCGGCTTTGGTGCCGCTCCAACAGGATTATGGAAAGATGAGTCCGGCGCCGTCTTTGCCTGCATGAAAGGTGGAGGGGAAGGCTATGGACACGGCGTCCAGTGGTCGGCCGATATGTACGATGGCACCGCTTTTGTAAAATACGACCGGACCGGAAAACTCGTTTTCCAGGTCGGGCCCCACGCCACCCGCAAGGATGCGTTTGCCGGTCAGTTGCATGACCCGGTGCGCATTCTCGGCAAGACGCACGGCTGCATCGCGGTCGGTCAACGTATTGTCCGTCCGCTCGAGTTTTTCTCCGAGGACGGGCTTTATGTGGGCGGCGCCTTCGACAAGCGGGCCAACGATGGCCTGCCCGAACGGGTCTATCACTGGTGGCGCGCGGATTGGGATCACGGTGGCGACAGCGCCGAGAACAAGACGACCATCCAGTATGATTGTCTGGCGGGCGGCTCGCTGCACACCTTCCCCGATGGTCAAGTTTTCTGGTACGCGCCCGGTTGGAACATGACTCCGGTTTATAGACTGACCGGCTGGGACAACTGGCGGCGCCAGGAAGGGGCCGTCGTCGTGGGCGAAACCCAGGGACTCAAAGCCGAATACTTCAATAACCGCACGTTGGCGGGAAAACCCGCGTTAACCCGGCTTGATCCGAATTTGTGGTTCAACTGGAACGAAAGATCCCCTGATGATCCTGTCAATGGTCCTCTTTCAACCAACAACGTGATTCACCGGGACGAATTTTCGGCCCGATGGACGGGATGGCTCCGCGCCCCCCTTACGGAGGACTTCGTATTCAGCACCTATAACCGCGGAGGCGTACGGGTGTGGCTGGACGGAAAGTTCATCATCGACGACTGGAAGGACTACGCAGGACAGGAAAACTGGCAACGCCCGGAAAAATATGCGAAGAATAACAGCAAACCCATTGCGTTGAAGGCGGGTCGTAAATATCAGATCCGGGTTGAATATTATAACAGTGGCGCTTTCAAGGGAGTCAGCGAGTCGCGGATTCATTTGAATTGGGAAAGCCCAACGTTGCAACGGCAGCACGTCCCAACATCAGCTTTAAGCCCAACGCGATAAATGCGCACTATTAGAAGGAGAAACATTTTACCACCCGCTTCGCTTGAGGCACGGAGACACAGAGAAAGATAGCAGGCAAGAAGAGAATGTTACGGGATTTGTAATTCCGGAGTACCAGAATTAAAAATCCCGCAACGGTTCCTTGGAGCAACACCGGGAGCAAGAGGAGAGATTTTGATAACTCCTCTACCTCCATGAATTCCTTCAAGAAACCGTGGTGTTTATTTTGGTCCCGTGTATTCGCGGGAACGAAATAAACACCACATTTGCATTTCTCTCTGTGTCTCCGTGCCTCAAGCGAAGCGGGTGGTGAAAATTTTTGATTTCAGCTATGTTGGGTGAGGAGAAATATTGAACTATTTATGAAAACATGGACATTGACGGAAAAACTGGGAGTCGCCTGGACTCATGAGCTGATTCACCTCGATTGCACGGCGGCGGAAGCGCCTGTGGCGCTGACCGATGGAAACGCAACGATCCCCTGCCAATACGATCCCGAGCGGAAGGCTCTGGCGTGTTTCGTGAATCTGTTGCCAGGCACAACACTGAACTTGCGGGGGACATCAACTGCGGCAATGGCTTCCGCTGACATTCTTTGTAGTGAGACCCCCGGCGCGTGGATTCTGAAAAACAGCGAGGCGGCGTTCCACCTCGCGCGAAAGCCGGCCATAGCGGATCACGGCGACACTTGGCAGATCGATGGACCGCTCACCGGCTGGGTGGGCCCCGATGGCGTGCGCCGCGGAGGCAGTCGCCTCGTATTATCCAAATCCCGATTCTTCCCGCACGACCGCCGCAGTTTCGTTCGCGTAGATCCGTCCCGCTTAACTGAAGAAGAGACACCCCCAACCATTGAAACGTCTCTGGAAGCCGTAGGCCCGGTGTTTATCCGGTACCGCTATGCCCTCACGCTGGCCGATGGGCGGCATTATACCTGGCACGCCACGCTCTATGCCAAGGAACCGTTACTGCGAGTGAGTGAAGCGATGGATACCGGACGGGATGGCAATCTGGTAATCGATATCACGCAGGGTTTCCCCGCCGATCTATACGTTACCAAGGGGTCCGAACCTGGCAATCCGGAACGGACGATTCCCCTCCCCCAGTCGGCCTATCGACTGGGTTCTCTGGCGCCACATCACTCGCAAATGCAGACCTGCTATCCCTGGCTCGGGTTCATGCAGTCCTTGCATCCACAGGGGACCTATCGTGGTATTGGAGACACCGAGGTCTACTCCACTGCCGATGTGATGGCCATGATGGGGGATCATCCCTGGAACTGGGAATATCCGGCGGAATGCACCTACCAATTTAATGCCGATGCCAAGGGCATCATCACGGCCACTGGCGCGGTCCGGCGGGGCCGGCGCGCGTGGTTTCTCTTCGTGGAGCATCGCCGCAACATCGACTGCCCACCCAAGTTCCAGGTGGATAACGAGGCTTGGACGGTTTCTTGTTTCGCAGTCTGGCATCGCCGGCTCAACGATCTGCCCCTCGACTGGGTACGGCGCTGTGAACTCGACGAAGGCGATGCCCCGGCCACAACCGGGGTAAGCGCCATGCTCACTGCCGAAGAGTGGCAGGAGAAAAAGGCCAAGGTTCTCCCGTTACTGGCCGCAAAACTGAAAAAACAGATGGCCAAATGCGCCTTCACACGCTGGGCGATCACGGGGGATCGCGATGCCGCACGCACGCTTTATCAGGGAGCGAGCGCTCTCTTTGAGCGTAAATTCCAAATTGCCCTCGCCAGCGGTTTCCTCTCGGATCAGCAATGCCCCGTGATGAACCGGGGGCTTGGCCCCGCCGCGATAGGCTATCAGGTAGCCGTCGCCGAAGGCGTGATGAGTCCGGCAGAACACACACGACTCAAACGTCTCATTCTTTTCTTTGCCCACGCCACGGCGGAGGATGCCTTATTCCCATCGCATCATAACTATCGACGACCGGACGACCCACGGGCCACACGGAACTGGACCCTGGCCGAAAACTACAGCACGGTGTTCGGCACACCGAATTTCCAGACCGACGTATACTATAATCTGGCTCTCTTCGGCGCCGTATTCCAGAACCATCCCCGGTCAAAAACCTGGCTGGCGGATGTGACCCAGCAGTTGTCTGACCAGCTTGATGCCCACTTCAACGTCGACGGCGTTTATATCGAATCTATTGGTTATTTTGGACACCTGTTCCATAACATGCTGCACCTGGCGAGCGTGCTGAGGCGGCACGGCGAACGGGACTTTTATGCCGATCCACGTTTTCAAAAGGCCATGAATTGTTTTGTGGATTATCTCTGCGCCCCACGACAGCAGACGCTCGAACAGCAGTCGCGACCCGAGTTTGTTTACAATCCCAAGGCACACCTTCGCCATATGCCTGCCATTGGCGACACCGGTGGCAACTGCTGCGAAGTGCATCTGCCGGTGCTGGTCGCGCATGCGGCCACAGAAGTACGCCGGCATAATCCCGCTTTAAGCGGACGGTTACTCGCCGCGTGGAATGCCTGCGGCAATCCGGTGGCGGGCGATTGGGGCCCCTACTGTGAGTTCCTCTATCTCGACGGACCGGATGCTGTGGCACCTCCGCTGGAACTGGCCTCCCGGCGCTTTCTCAACGTGGGCGTCATGTTGCGTGCCGATGTAGGACAGCCCAGCGAAACAAGCCTCTTCCTGCGCAGCGGACGGGCTACCCATCACTGGGGCTTCGAACAAGGGCATTGGACTCTGACAACACGCGGTTCATTACTGGTGCCCGACTACGGATATTACGGCACGGAAACGCCTGGAGGACGGAAGGTCTCCGGCTATCATACGTGGCTCCATAATATCGTCACCTTTGGTGAGTGGGATCACGGCGGTATGGGTCCGGAACTCCGGCGGCCTGAGAAAGTGGTATCACTAGGCGAAGACTTCGACTACATCGTGATGGACCTTTCACAAGCCTATGGGATCGATTCGTTCTGGCGGAACATTGCGCCGGTACCGACGATTCTGTACGAACGGCACTTTCTGTTTGCACATAACCGATATGTGCTCGTGTGGGACCGGATCGAGCACAGTACCTGCCGCAGCCAACTCCGGGTTGGCGCCCTGGCAAAGGATGTAGCGATTGACGGCTCCGTGTTAAGGTTCACCGGCTTGGATGACGTGAATCTGGTAGTCCACATGCTGGAACCCGGCGCCGTGGAGTTCAACGAGGGAATCGTGGGGCCCCAGCGCTATGTGATGTGCGAGCAGGATTGCCAGCGTGACTACCTGTGGGTGAGCCAGCCGGTCGGGCCGGGGGAAAGCGAATTCACAGTCCGGCGGGATGAGCGCATGGTTACGGTGAGCGGAACAGATCTCCATGGCCGCGCCTTTGCGGATCACATCCTGTATGCCACGGACGATCACGGCGCGGAGGCGATCATCGATGGCGTCCCCTGGCGACTCGACGGGCGCTTCGCGGTTCATCACCGGGAAGAGGGACACACCGGTGTCGCCGTCCTGAATGCCGAGCGATTTGATCACACCAGGTAAGAGGCAACCCAACCTTAAGTCAAAATTGTGCTATCCCGCAAAACTATCCTGTTGTGACGGAGCAAAAGAGAGGATAGAAGGCAAAGGTTTGAACGAGGACGAAAACAATAAAACGTCAGGAGATCATACTATGAAAAAAGTGGTTTTGGGAAAAACGGGTTTAGAAGTGAGTCGACTCGCATTTGGCGGGTTGTTTGTGGCTTCGTTTGTGTCGCAATTGGATGAGGCCAAAAAAGCAGTGCAGCGCGCCGTGGAACGGGGCATCAACTATATCGATACCGCCCCGGGATATGGCAACAGCGAAGAGGTGCTGGGGAAATCTTTGGAAGGGGTCGCCCAGCCACTGGTGCTTTCCACCAAACTCGGTGGACGGCCAACACCATTCCTGCCGCAGGACAAGAACTGCCTGATGGAATCGGTTAAGGAAAGTCTCCGGCTCTTGAAGCGGGATCATGTGGACATTCTGATGATCCATGAACCGGACCGGCCGGGCCAGTATGATTGGTGGACCGATTGGCAGGACCTGAAAGGTCCGGTGCTTGAAGTGCTGGCGGATCTCAAGAAGCAGGGCGTCATTCGCTTTACCGGACTGGGCGGAACGACGGCCTATGAGATGGCGCATCTGGTGAAGACGGGCAAATTCGACGTATTGTTGACGGCCTACAACTACAGTCTCTTGTGGCGCGAAGCGGCGATCGAGGTCATTCCTGCGGCCAAGGCACAGAACATGGGAATCGTTGTGGGTTCACCCTTGCAGCAGGGTGCGCTGTCGCGTAAGTACGAGGAAGCTATTAATGATCCTCGCGTCTACTGGCTTTCCAAACCCCGGCGTGAACAGTTCAAGGCGTTGTACCGGCTCGTGGATGAGTGCGGTCTCTCATTGCCTGAATTGGGAATCCGGTTCGTGTTGTCCAATCCCGACGTGCATTGTGTTCTCA
>Ga0118677_10010740_pt1 | contig 13926 bp, 5 predicted proteins | sample AliMusrvi5mmetaG_FD_86154 | JGI IMG/M metagenome (GOLD analysis project Ga0118677, IMG submission 86154) | reverse complement strand
GTGATATCCTCAAGAAGCACACTGCTGCACCCTTTGAAAACAAATGCGTCATAACCATAAACCTGATGCCGGACGATGACAAAGGAGCCAATTTCGGGAAGTTTGTCATTAAAGCTGTAGGCGCCGCCCGGCCTTCGTTGAAAGACCCGCAGATTACCGTTAGTGAGAAGAATCGACGGCTCGGCATCCCGTTCGCCCTGAGTCTGGTAAACTTCACTATACCCCATTCTATGTAACTCCGGATTGTAGGCGATGATCGCCTGAACGATACGTCCCGAGGGGGGATCAATCGGGATCATCGGCTCAATGTCAAAGGCATGCAGGTCCGTCACTTGCGCCACGACCTTCCCGGAAGTGTGCGGCAGGGGAGCCCAATCCACGTTCAGATTCCGGATGGTTAGGCCTTCGCAGTTAATGAAAACAAAAAGCCCGGCAATGTCATGCCCAACCAGCGTGGCGCCATTGCCTTCGAGGGTGACTTGCTTGAGGTTTTCAATTGCAATACTGGGATCATGAGTACGCCCGTTGCTTTGCAACGCTCCCCCGCGGCAACCATAGCAGCCCGGGGCCAGTACCAGCCGGCCGCCGTCACGCAATTCGTGGAGGGCCGCGCGGATGGCGGATGAGTTGTCACCCGGTAAAGGTTTAATTTCGATAGTACGCATCGACATAACGCTCTCCTTTGCTTGTGGGCTGTTACAGTTTGATTACAGCGACACAAAAGACATCGAGCTTCAAGGATTCGCCTGTCGTTTTACCCGTCAACAACTCGCGCTTGCCTTTCGGCACAGTCACCGTTTGTTCCGTTTCGGTATGATTGAGCAGGAACAACAGCTTACGACCTTTGCCCTGTCGCACTGAAGCCTCGACACCTGCGGGAGGCCGAACCACCGGCTTGATGCGGGCACTCTTCAACACATCCGCCATCAGCGCGTCGTAGAATTCCGGGCCCTTCAATACGGCGCCGACATAGTAACCAAGCCCTTTGCCATAGCGGTTCCGAGTCGCGGCGGCGAATTTCTTCATGTGCCACTGACTGTAGCCGGCGAGCACCTCGGCTTTGCCGGGTTTGACCCAGTCGGCATACTGGATAGCCGTCATAGTCTCCGGGAACCCTTTATTTCCCACCACGGTATAAGGGATATCGTCCGGGATCGCCTCATATTCCTCAATGGTGATTCCTAAAGCATCCGACAACAACCCTGGAAGGGTTCGGGCATGGCATAGATTGGTTTCATCTTTCACCCCTGTGCGGCAATCCGTAATCAGCACACCGCCCTTGGCCACGAAATCGTTCAATTCTTTCGCCACCTTGTCGGGCAGGATGTAGAGATCCGGCGCAATGACAACCCGGTACTTCGAGAAATCGTCCGTAGGCTGAATCATGTCGACATTCACACCGGCTCTGAACAAGGCGTTGTAATAGCGATGCATCGCCTCATGGTAGTTGTTCTGGGAAAAGCCCGGCTGAAGCCGCAAAGCCCAGATACTCTCATAGTCATAAATCATGGCGACATTGGTCTTCACCGTGGTGCCATCCATCACTTTGGCCAATTTGTGCAATTCTTTCGCGGTTTGCGCCGCTTCGCGGTACCGGCGCAGCGGTTTCCCGTCGTGGCCCAACAAGCCGTGCCAGTATTGCTCCCGGCCCGCCGTGCAGGTACGCCAGCGGAACCAGATCATGCCATCGGCTCCGTGCGCCACCTGCTGGTAAGCTATATTACGAATTTCGCCGGGCCAGGCATTACGATTGAAACTCCCCCACCCGCCGGGTCCAGCAGTCTGCTCCATGATCCAGAAATTTTTCTTCTTCAGTCCGCGCATCACATCAGCACCAGAGGAGGCTCCGTAATGGACTTCAGGCTTGCCCCAGATTGGATAATTATCCCAGGTAACATGATCCAGATCAGCAGCCAGGTGGTAATAGTTCAAATCGCTGAACTCTCCCATGAAGTTATGCGTCACAAAATGCTTGGGTGCTCCCTCACGAAGGATACGCACCTGATCCGCCTGGAATCGCACGTTTAGCCACGAGAAAAACCGTTGCCAATCCAAACCCGCACCGGGATTGCAGCCGCCGGCATCCACAGGGATGGGGATTTCCGCCCACTGACCGTAGCGATGCCCCCAGAAATGGGTACCCCATGCGCGGTTAAGTTCATCCAGCGTTCCATACTTCCGTTGAAGCCATTGCTGGAACTCCGCACGACACGACGGGCAATAACAATTCGGGTGACCGAACTCATTATCGGTCTGCCATCCGATAACATTTGGCGTGCCGGCAAAATGTTCAACCATGGCTTGTGTGATGCGTTCGGACAAAAGCCGGTAGGCGCCTGAGGAGAAACAATTATTCTTACGCACACCCCACACGACGCGGGTTTCGTCTTTCTGCATGGCCAGGGTTTCGGGGTACTTACGCGCACACCACGCCGGCATAACAGCCGTAGGGGTTCCCAGAATGGCGGAGATACCATTTTTACGCAGAACCGCGAGGGCATCATCCAACCAACCGAACTCAAATCGCCCCTCTTCCGGTTCCATGTAAGTCCAGGCGAATTCAGCCAGACGCACCACATTAAATCCTGCTTTACGCATTGCCTTGGCATCAAAATCCCAACGCGCCCTCGGCCAATGCTCCGGATAGTAATCGACACCTATATACATCACAGACTCCTTCTATTTATTGTTGCGAGGGTGTGTCCCAGCACACATTTAATGCAGGTTTTCCATATCAAAAAGACAAACCATCTCATGATTGATTTGTTCTGTCAAATGGCAGTAAGGCGACAGGGATATACCTGTAAACATTGTGGTTTGAGGGGAAACAGGGAAGCAGCGGGATCAAAAAATTGAAAGCTACGATTTTGACGGTGCGGATTTCGCCTTTTTCCGTAATGCTTTCAATGCAATTTGATATTCATACAAGGTTGCCCTTAACGGGTCATCGTTGGGGTGTGGCTCCCTGTCGAGAAGGAAAATTTTGATTTCGGTTATGGCATCAACCAACTTTTTTTCATCCATGTCCATAATCATACCACCACCTATATATAAGATTGTTCCCTGACGCTTGCAATCTCAGTAAATTTTCACCAAAAGACATAACATTTTCAAGCTCTATAAACATGCGAATAAAACCCTAAGTCTCTAACTCGTATGCCTCTGCAATCTCCCATAATCATCGAACTTGCGACCCAAAAGCAGATTTTTGGTCTAGGCGGAAAAGCCCGACTCAACAAACCCTCGCAGTAATACAATCCTCCACTCGATATCAGAGAATCACTGATATCGAAAATTGGTTTTATGGAGAATCCTTTCCACATGGAAGAATGTCATCTTTTCACAGACAGAGGAGGACGAATATGACGGCACAATTATGGAATATAGACCTCTAGCGACGAGTTTCCCAGCAGAGGGAGGAAATCCTCCCGCTGGCGGTCAGTCAGGATGGCAAAGGCCGGATTAAGGCTCATCGACAAAGAATTTTCAACGAGCCGTCCACCACTCCTTGGGCGATATCCGAGACCGGACCTTAATCAGTCCAGGATCAAAGATCCTGCCACAGGCGCTTAAGGCGGAAATAGAAACTTCGGGAATTCGTCAGCGACGCAGACTCGATCCCCAGCGTTTCCGTGGTCCACCCGCTTTCAAAGGAATCATCCGTCAAAGAGATGGCATTGATCGTGGGGGTCAGTTGCTGCCACCCGTTTGTCTTTAGCAAATTGGAATTCACCTCGATCTGATCCTTGGGTTGCACCCCCAACTGGACCGATGCCGAAAAGACGATCTGGGACGCGGCCATGTCGGCGATCCGGAGGCAACAGTTGGTGGCACCGGTGTTCAGGAAGCGGGCGGCAATTTCACAGGTTCCATAGGGGACACCGTTGCTGGTGTTGACCAGCACCGGAAGATCCAGATACCCACCAGAGTCAACAACGGATCGCAAGTTGGTAACGCAATCGAAATCATGGAAGGTGACCGTATACGCCCCGGGAATGTGGATGCGGGCGAAATAGAGCCGGTTGGATTGAGGGGACGACAGAAAGTCGAACCGGAGTCGGTTGGTGCAGGCGACTGGAACCGTTTTAGTGGTTACAACCGATAAGTTCCCGGTAAATATGGTCTCGCTGCCTGAAGGGCGCGTATCCATGCGTAAGGCTGTTCCATATGGCTGTGTTCCAATTTTAAGCCAGGAGGCATTGGTATTGGCGGGAGCCTCCGCCCAAGCCTGATCCAGGCGGTCGGAACCGGCTTCCGTCGCCAGGTTTTCATGCCGGGCATAAAACGCACTCGCCCCGATACCGTCGCCAGGCTTTTCCGCAGCACTCGCCACCTCAACGATATCAAGGGGAGTGTTTGTCACGGGAATCGCCAGATGCGCTACAGTCCCGAGGCATGCGCGGACAAAACTGGCGCAATACGGCATATTGAAATTCTGGAGCGTGTCATTGGTCGAGTGGTAGTAAGGGTTGACGTCCCGAGGATAGTCTTCGATCGCCAATACTGCGGAGTAGCCCTTGTTCCAGAAGGAGCTGTGATCGCTATACACCATGCTGCTATCCGGGATGATCTGCGGCACGAGCGGGGTTACCATCGAGTATTTCGCAGCGACATTGGTGAAGGTCGTCGCAATAACGAGATCGCCGGCATAGCCCGGTTTGGTAGTGGAACGTGTATAGAGAGCCAAGTGCCCGTCATGATTGCTGTCCCATGCGATCATATCCATCGAGATAACCGCGACAATATTATTGGAGGCAGCTGACGCCATGGATGCGTAGGCGGCGCTGCCCAGAAGCCCCTGCTCCTCGCCAGTCACCAGCAGAAACCGGATGGTACGTTGAAACTGGAACTGCCGTAAAACTTCGGCGGACAGAAGCACGCTGGCAACCCCGCTGCCATTGTCGTCAGCCCCCGAAGCGATGGGGCCTGATGGCATATTGTCTAGATGGGCGACAATCAGCACGATCTCGTTGGTGCGGGTTACCCCGGGGAGTGTACCCACCACATTCAGTCCGTAACTCCAGGCATGGAACTGAACATTCAGCCCGAGTGCCTGAAAATGCTCATAGGCTAACCGGGTCGCATGATCAATAGGTGCGCCCGAATAGGTGTAGCGGGAGGCGATTGTCAAAAGGTTACCGCCAGCCACCTCAGGCTCACCGCCTGTGATCCGGCGCATCAAGGTTGCTAACCGGTTCGTTCCAATACGACCCAGCATGTCTGCCACCATCGGATCATACGTCAGCCCCTGCGTTCCCACATCCCGATCGCCCAGCACCAGGAGCCCTGTGCCCGGCCGGGTCCACCGCACGGGATCATGAGGCAACCGCGCCAGGGCAAACCCTTGGTCGGCCAGCGCGTCAGCCTCCTGCCCGGGTGCGTGGATGATTAACTGGCAACCATCGTCATGAACTATCCTGAAAGCTGCGGCGTCAGCCCTGCCGGTCCCAACCGCCATCTGCCGGGCCAGGACATAGTTTTCAGGAACCGCCGCCGTATCCAGCACCTGATACTTCAATCCGGTCAATGCCAGCTGCCCAATTTCCGCACAAACCAGCAGATATTCCTGCCCTGCAAGATCCCGGAGCTGTGCATGAACCGGCAGGGTGATTCCTGTCACCGGCCCGCTGATATCGATACGCGCCAAAACGGGCTCTCTGGAGCCGGCCAAGGCCGACAGCAAGCCGGTTAAAATAACCGAAACAAACACCATAGTACGGGTGTAACCCGCCGCACAATGGTTTGACCGTTCGAGCCAGTCCCGATCACGACGATAATGGTTGTAATATTTTCGAGATTTTTGCTTCTGCATTCTTGCCACCTCGATGCCATGAAGCGTGGATGTATGCGCCAGGTTTAGCCATCAGGGAACTACACAGTTCCTGTCTCAAATTACCTTAGATGGCCTTCCCTATTTCAAAAAATGCGGCAAGGGACGGGAAATAGACGAGTGAACGATTAAATTCACTATATCATCTCCCGTCCGGAGCACTTAGTGGATGAGGTAAGGAATTGGTTGTATTGATCTAGGGGATTCCCCGATGTCATTTCCTTGCACACCTTGTCATATTTATAGCCGTTGCACGAAGGAAGGCTGCAGCAGTGGGGGACAAACTTACAACACGACGCAGGAATATTACGCGTACGTGAGTTCGGCACTCGATAGATTTGGCAGATATTTAAGAAACAGGGAGACAGATCATGATCTTACGAAACAACCGTAATGGAAAAAATATCTTTAGAAACTTCATAGTGGCGATTCTCGCCGCCTTTGCATGTCAGAGTCACGCTGCCACGTTCACCTTGCACGTGGTGGACGGTAGTGGCAACGCGATGACCAACGGGTTCCGATGGCTGCTGGAAAAGGATACCACCCAACTCACAGTGGCCAACGCCCAGGTTGCCAATAGTGTGGCGCTCTCCATCAACCAGAGTCATTGCCCGGTCATCAGCACCGGACGTGTGTCGACCGCCTCGGCCGTGATCACCATCCCTTCAACGAACAGATACGTCGTTTCAGTTCTACCTGACGCGGGGTATACGATGTCATCCGCAACCGTGGCCTCAGGCCAGACAAATGTGACCGTAACGGTAAACGCCACACCCGTGCCCACGGCCCAGATCACAGTCGCCGCGTTCAATGACAATAATCCAATCAATAATGCCCAAGACGCGAATGAACCCGGTTTGGCCGGATTCAGGGTGGTTTTCTCTGACAATCTCGGTCAGGTTTCACAGGATGCCTTCGGGAAACCTCTGGGCACCACCTATCAGCAGGCCACCAATGGTGACTTCATCACGGATGAAAACAGGATGCCTGTGGTGGATGCGCTGGGTACTGGTGTGGTCCTGACGGATAGCAATGGGTTCGCAGCAATCAAATACATGATGCCAGCCCACTATGCGGTCCAAGTGATCCCTCCACTCGGTGAGACCTGGTACCAGACCAGTACCATCGACGGAACGCCAGTGATCGATGCCTGGGTCAAACTCAATGAACCCGCCGCCCTTGTCGAGTTCGGCATGCTGTCCAAACATGTAACGTTCGGTTTCGTCAACCCGGCGCAATTGCCATGGGCACTGAATCCCCCCTCGACCGGGGCGACCATCACAGGGCGATTAGTGGATGATCATTTTGCCAAGCCGCCCGCCATCAACTCAACTTTCCCCGGCGCACCCGTTCCGGAAGGAATCATCGGCCTCAATAATTCAGCGCCAGAAACCGGCCTGTATGCAGCCCCCTGCAATGCGGATGGCACCTTCACCATTTCAAATGTTCCGCCGGGAACCTACCAACTGGTAACTTGGGATAAACCTCAGGATCTGACCATCGGCTTCAACACTGTGACCGTGACCTCCAACGGCGAGGTCGTGGCCTTGGGAGATGTAAACTGCGGTCGCTGGCACGGCTGGTTTGAAGGAACCGTGTTTTATGACAGTAATACCAACGGTTTCCAGGACGAAGGCGAACCGGGTATTCCGGAACAACTGATCAACATCCGTAACCGCGATGGAAGTATCCTGCAATCTGCTCGAACGGACGATACCGGTCACTATATGTTCCGCGAGGTTCCGCTTAACTTCAAATGGGTCGTGGCTGAAGTCGATTCCACCCGTTTCAAGCCTACAGGTATGACCGCCGCTATCGACAATGGGGGGGGACCGATCCCTCCGGCAAATGGCTGGATCGTTCCGTCGTTCGGAAAACTGAATCCCCAACCCCAGGTTCAAACTGATCCTGTGACAGGCTTGGTCATAACCAATGGCGTGGGGGCCACGATTCCCGTCATCAATCCGAACACCGGGAACAACCTGTCCCGTACCGAGAAGGGCCCCGTCCTTACTGAAGCCATGATGAATTTCCAGGCATGTGTCATCGATTGGGGCAAAGTGAACTACGCGACCAACGAAAACGGAGGGATTTCAGGCGGTGTTTGGTATGACACCACCCGCGCTGAAGATGACCCGCGGGAATGCGTTGCCGAGGGCTGGGAACCGGGCATTCCGCGGGTGCAGGTGAATTTGTACGCCGATGCCAATCACGACAAGGTAATCGACGACTTGAACGGTGACGGTCACGTGACTTTGGCCGATGTAGACAATTATCCCTATGGTTGGGCAACGAACAGCGCCTTGAAGGGCCCGGAGGATATTGATCGTAATGGTAACGGGGTTTTTGATCCCGGCGACGCCATCCAAATTACTTGGACCACCAGTTGGGATGACAATATGCCCAAGGGTGCCATCCAGCCTAATGCGCCAAAGGCCCATGGCCAGAATGTGAAACCGGGTTACGATGCGTTTGGTACCTGGGATCAGGTGCGTCCTGGCACGTATGACGGAAAATATGCTTTTACCTCCTACTACCCGGGAGGGATGGCAAACAACAAGTCTAACCTGGTCCAAGGTGTGCCTCTGGGCCAATACATTGTGGAAGCTGTGACTCCGCCGGGCTACGAAGTGGTCAAATCGCAGGACCGGAATATTTTCAATGGTGATTCCTACACCCCGAGTCCGCTGATGTTAAAAGCGGAGTGCGTGGGTGATCCCTATGTCGTCCCACCGGTTCTGGCGTTATTTCCAAACACCATGATACCGGCCGACCTGGCAGGAACGACGAATAATCTTGCTGACCGCAAGCTGGTTGTGGTGAATGAAAGCCGGAATGGCGATGCCGACTTCTTTTTCTTTACGGAAGTTCCCAAGGCTTCCCGGGCCGTCGGGTTGGTGACCGATGACCTGCATGCCGTCTTCGATCCAAACCACCCCTTCTACGGCGAAAAGGCCACCCCCTCATGGATTCCGATTTCATTCCAGGATTTCGCCGGCCATGAGGTATCGCGAGCCTATTGCGATGAATACGGGATATACAACGCGATGGTGCCTTCCTCCTATTCGGTAAACGTGCCGATGCCCAGCGGCGTGTCGCCCATGATTCTGATGGTGGTCGTCAACGATCCCACCATGCCGGATCCCGCCCATCCCGGACAAGTCATCCCCGATCCCAACTATGATCCGGATTTCGGCACCGATTCCTCCTCGTTGGATTTCTGGCCGGGTATGACCACCTATCCTGACACACCAATCCTTCCACAGGGCGCCTTCGTAGGCTTTCCTAATGGAAGAATGGACGTTGAGCCCACCAATGGAACACCTGTAATCCGCTCGGCGGAAGGCCCCTTGGGCGGCCCCTACGTGCGGAATGCCTCAGATGTTCTCACGATCCTGTCGATGGGCCCAACCCAGGTTCCAAACCCATTGGCTAATGCTACCAATGGACTCCCCAAACTGATTACCCGCGACTTCGGCTTCGGCAGTGTCAGGGGCTCCGTTACGGCAAACGGGATCCCCTTGAAAATACTTACTTGGACAGATGGCACCATTCAGGCTGTGGCATCCAATAACGTTCCTACGGGGCAATTGATGATTACACGCGGCGACAATGGTTTAACCACCCGGATCGGCCTGACACTAACCGTTGGAACGCCGCTTGGGGCGGTTCATCATGTCTCGGCAGCGGCTTTCCCGGCACATCCGATCCAAGATGCGATTGATGTCGCCCAACCAGGCGACCTGATTCTGGTTGGCCCGGGTGCCTACACTGAAAATCCTATTATATGGAAACCCGTCAAATTGCAGGGTTCCGGAGCGGAGTCCACGTTCATCAAGGCTACATTGTCCCCCCCGGAACGGGTGACCGCCTGGCATGACAAGGTGCAGCAGATTCTCGGCACGCCCGGATCAGACCCATTCACCACGAGTGATGGTCCCGGCATACTGGTAATGGGCGATGCGGGATATGCTTACGACGCCATTAATCAAGCCCGGGTCGACGGCTTCAATATCACCGGCGCAGCGGTAGGCGGTGGCATCATGGTTGATACCAAGGCCCACTATCTCCAGATCAGCAACAACCGCCTCAAGGGGAATAACGGCACGTATGCCGGCGCGATCGCCGTTGGCATACCCGGTACCGGTGTCAGTGCGAGCAATGATCATGTCGTCATCCGCTTTAATGAAATCCTGAAGAATGGTTCTGCTGGCAGGGCGGGAATTGCCGGGGCTGGCGGTATCGGCCTCTACACAGGTTCGGATGATTACGACGTGAGCGATAACATCATCCAGGGAAATCTCTCAACCGCAAACGGCGCAGGACTGGCCCATATTGGATTGAGCGAACGGGGGCACATCGCCCGCAATAAGATTCTTTTCAACGAAGTGATCGATGATTTGCCCGGCCTGGGCTATGGCGGTGGAATCTTCCTGGGTGGCGAAGCCCCTGCTGCAGGCGGCCTCACGCCCGGCGCTGGCACGGTGACTGTTGACGGCAACCTGATCCAAGGCAATCTATCCGGCGCGGGACATGGCGGCGGGATCCGGGTGGACGGATTTAATGGTTTGGATGTGGCAAACTCACCAGGCAACTCAAACAATTGGTACGCCCTGTATCTGTTCAATAACATCATTGTAAACAACGTCGCCGGATATGCCGGCGGCGGTATTTCCCTGCAAGATGTAACACGGGGAGTTCTCATTCATAATACCGTCGCTAATAATGACAGCGCGGCCTCGGCACAGGATGCGTTTGCCGCAGGTGCCGCGAATTCCACACCGCAGGGCGCCGGCCTTGTGGCTCACGCACACTCAGATGCGCTGGCAGCGGCCTCAGGCCAGACTTTTGCAAACCCGGTTCTTTACGACAATATCTTCTGGCACAATCAATCCTTCTATGTGAATGCCAGTCTCAACGGCGGGGCAGGCGGCATCGCGCCCAACCCTGCGCGGCCATACTGGGACTTACAGGTATGGGGAATCGCCGGGCAACTGAACCCGCGTTTCTGTATCCTAACGGATAGAACAGGTTACAATGCATCGAACATTTCGTCTGATCCGCAGTTTGTTGCCGCCTATACCAATAACAACATCATATCCGCCGTGCCTGATGAAGCTGGCAATGCGGTATCGTTACGATTCTCGCCCATATACCCTTCAGGGGATTATCATATCCGATCCAGTTCGCCTGCGGTGGGGACGGCGGAGTCCAGCTTCCTGACCAAGTATCCGACGTTACGTGGTGATTTTGATACCGATTACCGACCCTTCGGCACCAATCCTGATATTGGGGCGGATGAGTTTTCCACCGCCACGGTCTTCGCAACCAACGACTCCTACTTCGTGGTCGAGAATGCCCTGCTTACAGTGGGTGGCTTTGGAGTGTTGACGAATGACGCTCCGACTCCATTCAGACTCAGTGCCGAATTGGTTACCGGCCCCTCGCATGGCACCACAAACCCACTGTCCAGCAACGGACGTATCAGTTATCGCCCAGCCACCAATTATTTTGGAACAGACACCTTTACCTATCGGGCCATCCTTTCAGGCAGCGTCCGCAGTCGGCCCGCAATGGTAACGGTCTCGGTTATTCCCGCCGCGTTGGTTCCGATCAGCAGCAATGACAGTTACGTTGTGAATGGAAACGGCTCACTTACCGTTCCCGCCTCCGGGGTACTCACCAACGATCACGACATTAACAAGCTTACGCTTACAGCGACCGTGGTATCAAATACGACCCATGGAGCCGTTTCACTGAATGCCGACGGCTCGTTTGTCTACACACCGAATATCGGGTTTACCGGGACAGACACATTCTATTATGTGGCCAATAACGGAACGTTGAGCAGTCTCCCGGCAAAAGTCACCCTTGCCGTAACAGCGCCGCAACCTGACTTCGCCGTGGCGGGTATTCTAGTGAGCCCTTCCGTGGTCAGTAACGGCAGCACTTTCGACGCCACGGTCACGGTAACCAACCAAGGCACGAGCGCCGGGAATGCCGGGCGACTCTCGGTCTGGCTTGACCTGCCTGGAGTAGATGTTCCGACGGGTACGGTTGGAGATGCCTTTGCGGACCTGACTACCTTGGCCGCCGGGAATATAACAAACGTCACCTTTGCGGCACTACCGGCTCCCCCGATTTCTCCTCCGGGTGCCCTGCAGTACGCCGCGACCTTCCGGGCGTTTGCCAACTCAACGGGTGTTCAGCCGGAGTTTTTAAAGGTGAACAACCAATCTATCCAGTCATACCTGGTTTCGACTAATCCGGCCTTTGTAGATTACTGCCCTCCTGACACCGATGGCATCGACTCTGATGGCGATGGGAATCCCAGCAATGACAATGTTTGCTTCCACCTGGCGGCGGGCGATGGGTTCATCAAGATGGCCGATGGACGTGACATGTATGTCTTTGGCTTCTCAGATGCCACAGGTAAATCAGACGCAGATACAATGAAACAGAATATGTTGTACGCAGGCGCCCCTGCCCCTCTCCTGGTGTTCCGGGAAGGACAGCATGTTTACCTGAGATTGACTAACGTTGGCATGATGCAGCGTCCTGATCTTTTTGACCCGCACACCATACATTTCCACGGCTTCCCCAACGCGGCGCCAATCTTCGATGGCGAACCCATGGCATCAATTGCGGTGAACATGGGCAGCACATTTACCTACTATTATGAGCCATTGGATCCCGGCACATATATGTATCACTGCCACGTGGAAGCATCGGAGCATATGCAACAGGGGATGCTGGGCATGCTTTGGGTTCTCCCCAAGCAGAACATGTTGCCGGATGGCACCAACCTTAACGGGTTCGTCCATCACACAGGTTTCAAGTACACCTACAATGACGGGGATGGCTCGACTTACTATGATCAGCAGCTCCCGTTGCAGGTTACAGGCATGGACAGCAAGTTCCATGATTACGAGCTGAACATCCAGCCCACCCATCTTGCCGCCATGAAGGATGATTACTTCCTGCTGAGTGGTCGTGGTTATCCGGATACCACCAGCACGAATGTCCTCACCAATAAGAATGGTGATCCCTCCCAGAAGATTAATGTCAAAGCGGTCGCCCATGCAGGAGAAAAGATCCTGCTGCGTATCTCCAGCCTGGCAACCGTTGATTTCACTACACTTACATCCACCCTGCCGATGAGGGTCATCGGTCGTGGAGCGCGACTTCTGCGTGGTCCGGCGCCATCCGGCGGCGGGATCGGCAAAAATCTAAGTTACATGACGACCTCGGTCACCCTGTGCGGGGGAGAGAGTTATGATGCCATCATTGACACAACGGGGGCGGCTCCCGGCACCTACTTCATATATTCCTCCAACCTGAATCAATTGAATAACGGGACAGAGGAATACGGCGGGATCATGACCGAAATCGATATTCAATAAGCGGGCAAACTTTTGACAAAGGAAACACTGATGAACACAACGAACAGAACAAGTCGGACGCGATGTCTCCTGAACCTGACGCTGGCATGGGCCTTCACTGCCAGCCTGGCACATGCCGATATCGACGGCATTACCAATAACGTCGTCAACTTGACAGCCAAGAGCGGGCACATCATTACCCCCGACGGCAACAGCCTCTTAATTTGGGGCTACGCCAATGAAAGTGGGCTGGCCCAGTATCCGGGCCCCACCCTCATTGCAGAGCGTGTTGCGCCCGCCTTTTCTCGTCCCAACTCGCCAGCGCCGCTTCGGCTTCGACCGGGTCGTCCTTGATGCGGTAGATCGTCTGCCGCGTGAGGCCGGTGGTCTTGGCAACGCGTGAGATGCCTGCGCCTTGGCCCAGCATATGTTGTACGGCGGCAAACTGCTCCCGCGTGTAGCTCGGCTTTCGCCCGAGGTAGCGGTGGTCCTTCCCCTTGGCGTTCTCGATGCCGGCCCGCTGCGCCTCCTTAATGGCCTCAGCGTTGGCCTGTGCAGTCGCGGCCATGAAGGCGATAAGCGCGTCCCGGACAGCTTGCTGCATCGGGTCCTTGGTCGCGCCGTCGAAGGTCAGACCATTGATGACGGTGCGGATGACGACGCCGCGCCGCAAGAACTCGCGGATGGTGTCGCAGACATCCTGATAATTCCGCC
>Ga0118677_10000285_pt2 | contig 13926 bp, 10 predicted proteins | sample AliMusrvi5mmetaG_FD_86154 | JGI IMG/M metagenome (GOLD analysis project Ga0118677, IMG submission 86154) | reverse complement strand
GCGTCAAACGAAAACGTCACCGAATTTCGGTGTCGTTTTCATTTGACGCAACGGGCCCTCTGCTCGAGGCAGTTACCTTGAATGTTCAACGCTCGTCCAATTCATCGGCCTCGATGATATGGGAGTGGAGAACGCTGAGGCGGCGTTTGACTTTCACCTTCGCAAAACCTGTAAGACGCGCTCGCGCATCTCGCAGTGCGTGGGCGATGAGCTGACCTACGGCTAGGCGAGTTGATTGTGAATCCCTTGTGTTCCCGTAAACCTAAATCCGGCAGTTAAAATCACTACGAAACACGCGAACATAATTCCTGATCTGAGGTTTGCAAGATGTTCCTTTCGCGCTTTTCGCGTGTTTCGTAGTTCAACTGTTCTTTACGGGTAAAACGAAAACGCCGCCCCCGCTGATGCGGGAACGGCGTTCCATGAAGCGAGAACCGGTCGGTCGCTTACTTCGCGATGACGCGGACCATCTCCAACACCTTGTTGGAATAGCCCCACTCGTTATCGTACCAGCTCACGATCTTGGCGAAGGTCGAGTCCAGCATGATGCCGGCTTCGGCGTCGAAGATCGAGGTCTTGGCTTCGCCGCGGAAATCGGTCGAGACGACCTTCTCTTCGGTGTAGCCGAGGATGCCCTTGAGCGCGCCTTCGGAGGCTTCCTTCATCGCCTTCTTGATCTCTTCGTAGGTGGTCTCTTTCGCGAGCACCACGGTCAGATCGACGACCGACACGTCGGAGGTCGGGACGCGGAACGCCATGCCCGTGAGCTTCTTGTTCAGCTCGGGGATCACCTTGCCGACCGCCTTGGCCGCGCCGGTGCTGGACGGGATGATGTTCTCGAGGATGCCGCGGCCGCCGCGCCAATCCTTGCTCGAAGGACCGTCCACCGTCTTCTGCGTCGCCGTGGCGGCGTGAACGGTGGTCATCAGGCCCTTGACGATGCCGAACTTGTCGTTCAGAACTTTGGCGATCGGCGCCAGGCAGTTCGTCGTGCAGGAAGCGTTCGAGATGATGGTCTGGCCGGCGTAGGTCTTGTCGTTCACGCCGTAGACGAACATCGGGGTGTCGTCCTTCGAAGGAGCCGACAGAATCACCTTCTTCGCGCCAGCGGTGAGATGCTTGGTGGCGGTCTCTTTGTCAAGGAACAGGCCAGTCGACTCGATGACGATGTCGGCGCCGACTTCGCTCCACTTCAGCTCGGCCGGATCCTTCACCTGCGTCAGGCGGATCTTCTTGCCGTTGACGATCAGATTCGTGCCTTCGACTGCGATCTCGCCCTTGAACTGGCCGTGGACCGAGTCATACTTCAGCATATAGGCCAGATAATCGGGGGCCAGCAGATCGTTGATGCCGACGATCTCGATATCCTTCGAGAAGTTCTGGATCGCCGCGCGGAACACCATACGGCCGATGCGGCCGAAACCATTGATACCAACCTTGATTGCCATTTCGTTAACTCCTTCGCTGTTTTAGGACATCCGAGACGGGGTCTTGCGAGCCCAACCTTGCCGGAACCTGCTGCCACTTTCCGGCGGTTCATCCGGAAAAGGTGCTGGAACCCCTTGCACGATTGGCGTAATAGGATACCCATTCGGACGCCCCCCGTCAACCGCGAACAAGCGGCGGATTCGATATTTGTCCATCGATTAACCGCGCAGGTCGACCATCCGGCCGGTCGCCCCATCGCTCTCGAAGGTGCCCGGCAGGCCGACCCACCCTTCTGCAGATAGGTTCAGGTCCGCCTGACAGACGCCCGTCCTTCAAAGTCCGCACCGATTGCCTCTTGATTCTGCTCGCGGATTAGCCTACGCTTTCTCTCCATTCGGCACATCCCAGACGACTCGTCCTTTGGCGCTGTCGAAGATGACTGGGTGTGTATATTGCAGCAAGCTAGCTTGTGACGTGGGGTCGGGCTATTATTCGTCGTGTGTGCGGCGGGTCTAGAAAGATCGTATTTCGGCGGCCGGGTCCGAGAACGTGAGACGGAGCAAGATGAGTGACAAACCGCATGTGGTGATCATAGGGGCCGGATTCGGGGGGCTGCGTGTCGCCAAGCGCCTCGCCGGTAAGCCGGTGCGTGTGACCCTGATTGACAAACGCAATTACCATCTGTTCCAGCCGCTCTTGTATCAGGTGGCGACAGCGGGTATTTCGCCGCACGAGATTGCCTACCCGGTGCGGGCGATTTTCCGCTCGCAGAAGAATTTCGACTTCTTGATGACCCGAGTCACCAGCGTGGACATTGAGAAGCGCGCAGTGCATACCGAACAGGGGACTGTTGCCTACGACTATCTGGTCGTTGCGGTCGGCGCCTCGGTCAATTTCTTTGGCAACGCTTCGCTGGAACGGAACGCACTGCCGCTCAAAGACATCAGTGACGCCGTGCAGGCGCGCAACCACGTGCTGCGCATGTTTGAGCTGGCAGACCATGAGCGGGATGTGCGCAAGCGGCAGGCGCTGCTGACCTTTGTGACGGTCGGCGGAGGCCCCACCGGCGTGGAAAGCGCCGGTGCGTTGTCCGAACTGATTCGCTTGGTGTTGCGACGCGACTACCGCTCAATCAACGTGGACAACGTGCGCGTGATCCTGATGGAAAGCGCGCCGATGATTCTGGCTGGCTTTCCCGAGTCGCTGAGGCTGTCCGCCCGCAAAGCGCTGGAAAGCAAGCGGGTGGAGGTGCGCGTCGAGACGAGGGTGGTCGACTACGATGGCGAAAAAGTCACCTTGGACAACGGTGAGATCATCCCGACCCGCACGGTGCTGTGGTCGGCCGGCGTGCAATCTGCAAGCCTGACCTCCAAGCTCGGCCTTGCTTTAGCGCGCGGCGGGCGGGTGCGCGTTTTGCCCACCCTGCAGGTTCCCGACCACTCCCATATCTTTGTGATCGGCGATGCAGCTTATCTGGAAGAGAAGGGCACTCCCCTGCCGATGGTGGCTCAGGTGGCCATGCAGCAGGCTCAGTTCGTCGCCCACAACATCTTGGCCGATCTCGGCAAGACGCCCTTGCGCGAGTTCCGCTACAAGAATTTGGGCTCCATGGCCACCATTGGCCGCAATGCGGCTGTAGCAAGCGTGTTCGGCGTGAACTTCAGCGGCCATCTGGCCTGGGTCGTCTGGCTGACGATCCACCTGATCGCCCTCATCGGCTTCCGCAACCGCCTGATCGTGCTGATCAACTGGGCGTGGAGCTACTTCTTCTATGACCGTGCGGTGCGGCTCATCACGCGCGAGTAATCTGCGGTCCCGACTAATCCAGCTTCACCCATAAGAAATCGAGCTTTTCGGACACGGTGACCGCGAGCTTGCCGTCCGACATCATCGCTGAGCCTCGTCCACCCAAAACCGTCGCACGTGTCGCGCCTGAAACCAGGCCGTCTAAATCCAGCGCATACTCCGCCCTCGCGTTCAGTTCGCGGAAGAGCAGCGCATACCCGCCCTTGCCGTCCGCCGCCGCTGACACGAACCCGGTCCACGCCACGCCGTCCGGAGCCGCGCCCACCGGCAGAATCGCGCCGCCGTGCATGCGTGCGCGCTCGGCTTTCCATGCCGCCACGAGCGGCCGCACCTGCGCGGCATAATCCGGCGGCAGGTTCGAGACCTCGAACCACCCCAGCGGGCTGGCCATCATCGCGATCGCGAAGAGCGTGTCGGGCTTGTACAGCGCCGGTGCCAGCGGGTCACCGTTGTACTTGTCAGCATTGCGCGCGTTGTTGAGCACCTCGATGCGCAAGCGCAACGGATCAACGACTTGAGACAGCATCCACAGGTTGCGCAGCGTCTGATGCGGCCAGTAGCGGTGGAAGTCGGTGTAGCGGTTCTCGACGAAAAGCGGGCCGATGTCTGCCAGCCCGAAGTAACCGGGCCGGATTTCTGCAGTCACATCGAGGTCGAAGGTGATCGCGCCACCCGAACCCTCCAGCATGCGGTCGAACATCGCCCGCTGGTTTCGCAGCGACTCAGCGTTATGCGTCTTCATGGAGTCGATCTTGAAGTAGTTCATGCCCATCTCGCGGTGGAACTTCAAGAGGCGGTCGGCATCCTTCTGCCAGTTGGCCGCGTCGTTGCTGGAATCCGGCCCGAACCAGAGGCCGAAGCTCATCCCCTTGTCGCGTGCGGCCTTGACCACCTTCTCCAGCCCGTTCGGGAAACGCACAGGGTCTGCATCCCAGAAATTCGGATCAGCCGCCCAGTAGCCGTTCCACACGCCCTTGCCGCGCGCTGCCACGGAGTTCGCAGAACGGCCCTTCTGCCAGCCGTCGTCGATCTGCACCACGTCCACGCCGAGCGCCGCGCCAGCCTCGATCTCCTTGAGCAGGAAGTCCTCGTTGATGCGCGCGTCGCGCGAGCGGTCGCCCCAGGTGTTGCTGAGAAAAAGCCCGTCGCGTCCGGCCCGGTACTCGCGTAGGTCGCGCTGGAACGCGTGCAGCGCAAGCGTGCGGCCCACGCATCCGCCGCGGTAAGCGAGCATGGCCACGGGGTAGCCGTTGAAAAATGAGGCGATCGAGCGAGCGCCGGGGTTCACGTTGAAATCGATCGCGCTCTTGTCCTGCCGTGCGTGCGGTAGCGGCGCGAGCTTGAGAAAGGCCAACCCGCTGCCGTCGATCGCGTTCTCCGCAGTCAGCACGCAACCCTGCACATCGAACTTCGCCTCGTTGAGCATCAGCAGCCACTCGCGCTCCGAGACCAGCTCGTTGTGGTTGTCCGTCTGATCCATCAGCGTCACCTGCGTAACGCGCAGGTGCTGCGGCTCCAGCGCTAGCGTCTCCGCGCCAGCCATGTTGGCGGCGAGAGCCTTCTGCTGGGTGTCCACCTCGATGCCGCTCGCCTGCGCCTCTTTGGCTCCGGTGCCGCCGGCTTCGCGGTCCAGCCGTTCGGCGAGCACGCCCGCCGCGTCAGGATAGAGCCACAGCGACACCTGCTGCGTCCGCTTGCCTTTCGCTGTCACCTCCAGCCGCACGCCCTCCGCGCCCACGACGCTGCGCCGACCGGTCGAGGATTTCACCTCCAGCGTGCCAGTCACTTTCGTCTGATGCGCCGGCGCGGCGAGCCATTCGGTGTCGGGGTTCTTGACCACAAACGAGACCGGCACGAGACCGGCGTCACCTGTAACCCACACGCGCTCGAAGAGCGTATTGCCGACCGTCAGACGGCCGCTCTCCCACTCCGCATAACAGCCTTTGAAATCCACCTTCTCGGCGTGTGCTGCCAGCGCCACTGAAATCACCATCCACATGCTTGCCCACCGCATCGTCGCTTGCCTCCTTGCTCATTAAAATTCAAACGCGTATTTACCTGCCACGGCCCGCACGCGCACGTCGCCGTTTCCTTCGCCCGCCAGCGTCAGCCCTGCGGCCGTTGCAAGCGGCTTGCCGCCTTCCTTCACCAAGCCGGCTGACGCCACAGGCAACCGGAGCAGCGCATGTGTGTTGGGCGGCACCGTGACGTTGAGCAGGCACTTGCCCGCCTCCTTTCGCCACTCGGAAGCGATCTCGCCGTACATGGACGTATAGGAGGCCTTTGCCCACAGGAGACCTTCGCCGATCACTGGCGCAACCGCAAAAGTCTGATATCCGGGCTCAAGCGGAAAGATGCCGCCCACGCACTCGAAGAGGTACTGTCCGCACGAACCGAACGCGTAGTGGTTGAAGGAGTTCATGTTCGGATCCTGAAAGCCTTTGTCGGGCCGCCAGCCGTCCCAGCGCTCCCAGACCGTCGTCGCGCCGAGCGTGACAGGATAGAGCCAGGAGGGATACTCGCGCCGCAGCAGCATGCGGTAGGCCTCGGCGTCGAGCCCCGCCGCGTGGAGTCCGGTCAGCAGCCGCGGCGTGCCGATGAACCCGGTCGCCACGCAGTCCTTGAAGCGCTCGACCTCGCCTTTGAACTTTGCGATTGCCTTCTGTCGCAGCGCGTCCGGCACGAGCCCCATCGTGAAGGCCAGCGCATAGCCGGTCTGGCTGCTTTCCAGAATCGAACCGTCTTCCTTGAAGAACGCCTTCTGGAACGCCTCGCGCGCCTCACGCGCCATCGTTCCGAACAGCGCCGCGTCGTCGCTCTTTCCAGTCGCCTGTGCCATCTCGGCCATGAGGTCGCAAAGGTATACCTGATACGCGGTGCCACACACCTCGCCCTTCGCGCCGCCGCCCACGTTGAGCCAATCGCCGTAAGCGCCCGCGCCGCGGACGCAGTTGGTGCAGGACGCGGTGAGCGTCATGACGTGTTTCTTCATCTGCGCGTAGTGCGTTTCAATCACGCGCGTGTCGCCGTAGGTCCGATAGAGCACGTAGGGACATACCACGCCCGCGTCGCCCCAGCCGGTGTTACCCGCCCCCAGCTTGCCGTAGTACGGAGCCATGTCGGCGAAGCCCTTGCCCGCGACGAACGAGTCCTCGCACATGTCGAACAGCCACTTGCTGAAGAAGGCAGCCACATCGAAATTATACACAGCCGTGGGCATGAAGAACTGCGCGTCCCCCGCCCAGCCCGCGCGCTCGTCGCGCTGCGGGCAGTCGGTCGGGATGCCCATCATGTTGCCGCGCTGCGACCACTGGATGTTCTGCGCCAGCCGCGTGACCAGCGGATCAGAACAGGCGAAGCGCCCGGCCTGCGCGAACGACGTGTGGAACACGCGGCCCGTGAGCAGCGCGGCGTCTGGCTTGGTCTTGAGCCCGCGCACCTCGGCATATCGGAACCCATGGTAGGTGAAGTGCGGCTCATAGGTCTCGGCCCCGCCTCCGCGCAGTGTGTAGCGATCCGTCTGACTCTGCTTGTTACCCAGCTTGCCTGCGTGGAGGTTCTCGCGATAGACCGTGCCGTCGGGGTTCAGCATTTCGTTGAAGAACAGCTCCAGCGTCGTGCAGGCCTCGCCCTGCACCTTGAGGCGCGTCCAGCCCACCATGTTCTGCCCGAAGTCGAAAACATACACGCCGGGCTTGGGTTCGGTGACCGCCACCGGCTTCAGCTCCTGCGTCACGCGGACCGGCTCGCTGCGCTGCCACACGAGCGCACCCGCCTGCACCGTGCGATCGATCAGCGCGGACTGCCACCGCGCGTCCGCTTTGAAGTCCGACGCATCCCAGCCGTCCATTTCCTTGCGCGCGTCGTAGTCCTCGCCCTCGTAAATGCCGGAAGAACGCAGCGGCCCGTCGGTCATGCCCTGCCACGCTTCGTCGGTCGCCACGGTCTGCCGCTTGCCGTCCGCGAACTCGATCTCCAGTTGCGCCTTGAGCCTCGGCTCGTAGCCGTACAGGCAGATATCCGGCGGCCAGCACTGCACCGTGCCGCAGTACCAGCCGTTGCCGAGCAGCGCTCCCAGCGCGTTCGCGCCTTTGCGCACAAGCGATGTCACATCGTAGGCCTGCACCTGCACGCGCTTGTCATAGGCCGTCCATTCGGGAGTCAGCAGGGCGTCGCCCACGCGCTGACCGTTGAGCCGCATTTCATAGAGGCCCAGCGCGGTGGCGTAAAGCGTGGCATGCACAGGCTGTGCCGCCAAAGCGAAGTCACGCCGCAGGTAGCGCGGCGTCTGGATACGCTTGACATGCGACATTGACGACTCGGCCAGCTGCTCTGAAGCGCTGACGAAAGCGCCCTCCGGCGCACTGGCTGTGTAGCGCTTGCCACCGACCTCGTACACGACCTCCAGCCGCTTGCCCCCTCCGACTGCCGGATCACCGAAAAACTCGTTGCTGGCCTGAACCAACAGCACGCCGCCTTTGGCAGTGACCCTCTCGCGCACCTTCTCGGTCACATCCACTTTCTGCTGGTTGTCGTAGGTGCCGTAGACCGCGCTGACCACGGTGAGCTTGGGCGGAACCGGTTTCGCCGCCGCATCCTCGGGCGTCACCTCCTCGACCCGCAGCCATTCCGCCTGCCAATCCGCCACCTGCAGCAGCCCCATCGTCCAGAAGGCTGGCTCGCTCCATGGAGAAACTTTGTCGTCCACGCCCCACGCTTTCACTTTCCAGTAGCATCGCTCACGCGCCTCAAGCGGATGCCCTTTGTAAACGACCTGGATGCTCTTCTCCGAACGGACGCGCCCCGAGTCCCACAAGTCTGCCTCGTCGCGCGCCAGCCTCTCAAACGAGGATGCCACGAGGATCTGATACGACGTCTGGGCTGCGCCCCGCCCCCCCGAATCATCCTTCATCGTCCACGAAAGCCGCGGCGCTCGCTCCCCAATGCCCAGCGGATTCACCTGATACTCGCACCGCAAATGCTCAAGTGTCACAGCCTGTCCCCCCAACGTGAACGCGACAAAGAAAAATCCCCACCCGAACCGACTCATGCCTCTCCCCTTTTTTAGATGCCCTGGGATCGAAAGTTCGCCGCACTTCTCAACACGATGACTCGACGACGCTAAAAGAAGGCATCGACTTCCCCCCTACGCTTCTTTGTGTCTTCGAGTCTTTGGCTGAGCCAAGTTAACTGAAGATCACTTCGTGAAGACCTTGGTCTTGGCCTGTCCGCCCTTCATGGGGAAAATACCGATCATCTCGGGCTCCACGAAGAATAGCGCCAGATCTTCGCCGAACTTTTTGCCGAACGAAGGCTGCGCCTCGAGCAGTTTGGCTTTCACGTCCGCGTCAGCGCAAAGCACGGCCTTTCCTTTGTAGCGAAGATATGCGCTGTTGTCCGTGGCCGTGCGCGACAGTTCGACGCTCGGATTCTTCACCAGCTGCCCATACATCTCTTTCTTAGCCGAGGTTACGAACAACAGTTTATTGTCAGCGATCAGTGTATATTTGATCGGACGGACACGGGCTCCTTGCCCGTCAACCGTCGCGAGATAGAAGTGCTCGTTCTTTTCGAGGAACGCCGCGACCTCCTGCATGAAGAGGTCGTTTTTGTCAGGGCTCTCCTTCACCCACACATAGCTCTTGACCGCCTGCGACTGCGACTCGGCAGGTTTAGGGGCTTCCTGACAAAAACCCGTCAACGCCGATACCACCGCCAACAGCATCATTTTTCGCATGAGTCACCTCCAGTTTGGATTACCGTAGTTTAGTACGAACTCCGTCTGAAGGGAACATGAATCGCGGCATGGAGAAAAAAACAGGTTCGGGACTCAGGGTTCAGGAGCGACGCGCCGACCGGCCTTTTGCCGAGGCCCGCCCCCCGAACGCTCAAACCTCTATTTCAACTTTCTGCGCGATGACGTGCGACACGAGAAAGCGGGCGTCCCCCGCGCCAATCACCAGCGACCGCTCGGACTTGCGGTTGCGGAACATCACTACGCGCGCACCTGGAAAAAGCCCCATCTCGGCCGACTTGCGGTCACCGTTCGCGCGGATGATCCCCGTCTCGCCGTCCTTCAGATCCAGCAGAAAACGCGCCTGCGGCTTCGGCAAATCCAGTTCGCTTGCTTTCATGGAGTCAGCCTCTTTCCTGCCCAATGTAACACGCCATAGCCGCCCACCGCCACCGCCGCCACCGCCAACAGCCATCCGGAGGCACGCACGGGCTCAGCCAGAAAGTTCGCCGCCTGATAGTAGGCCGTCGCCACCATCCAGGCCAGCATCGTCTGATACACGATCGAGAAGCCCATCCAGCGCCAGCCGGCTTCACGTCCCAACACAATCAGCGCCGCCAGGCACGGGGAGTAGATCAGCACGAACAGCAGGTAGGCAAACGCTTCCGCCTGACCGCCGAAGTTCCGCCGCATCGCGTCCAGCAGTCCCTTGCCCCCGGCCTGCTCATGCGTGGCGCCCGCGACAAGGCCATACCCAGCCGCCAGCTCCCTGGCTGCACGGTGCAACTCTGCCGCGAGATCGAAGGCCCCTGCCGCGGTCAACGGCGCGCCCGGCAGATCCGTTTGCGCATACAGAACCTCGAGCGTGCCAACGATCGCCTCTTTCGCCATCAGTCCGGTCATCAGCCCGGCCGCCGCAGGCCAATTGTCCGCACCCACACCCATCGGGCGCAGCACCACCGTCAGCGCCCGCCCCGCCGCCGAGCGCCGTGCGTCCGCCTGCCGATGCCCCGCGCTGACCGACTCGAACACGCCATTGGCCAAGCTCAGCAACACGGCGATAACAAGGATCACTTTGCCAGCCCGAACCAGAAAACTGACCAGATTGTACCACACATGCTCCAGACATCCCCGCAATGCGGGCAGGTGATACGGCGGCAGTTCCATCACAAAGGCCGTGACCTCGCCCTTGAAAAGCGTTTTATGCAGCACCAGCCCTGACAGAATCGCCAACACCGCGCCGATCATGTAGAGCGCGAAGATCACCGCATTTCCGTGTTGCGGGAAGAAGGCCATCGCGAAGATCGCATACACCGGCATGCGCGCCCCGCACGACATGAATGGCGCGATCAGCATGGTCAGCACCCGGTCACGCCGCTGCTCCAGCGTTCGCGTCGCCATCAGCGCGGGAACCGTACAGCCGAAGCCAACCAGCAGCGGGATAAAGGCCTTGCCGGGCAATCCGATGCGGTTGAGGAACCGGTCCATGATGAACGCCGCACGCGCCATGTAACCTGACTCTTCCAGCAGGCTCAGACAAAGGAAAATCATGAAGATCGGCGGCATGAAAGTCGCCACGGTCGTAAGCCCCGACCCCAAGCCGTCAGACACAACCGACACCGCCAGCTCGGGCACCCCCGCCGCTTTCAGCCAAGCGCGCGGCCCGTGCACCAGCAGGGCGCCAAACGTACCGTCGATGAAATCCACCATCGGCTGGGTCAGCCGCACCGTCAGCCAGAAAACCCCATACATCACAGCCAGAAACGCCGGTATGCCCACCGGCCTGCTCAGCAGGAAGCGGTCCGCCACGTCCGAGAAGCGCCGCCGAATCTCCAGACGGCGCTTCACCACGTCGTGTGCCAGCCCGCGGATGAATCCCAGCCGCGCATCCATCACCGCCACTTCGGGTTTCTGCCCCGTGTGCCGTGCGATGCGCACGTTCTCCTCGGCCACAATCTCGTCGAACATCCCCTTGGTTAGCTCGCGCGCAAAAGGGTCTTGTTCCAAGAGCTTGATCGCCAGCCAGCGCGAATCCACGCCCGCATCGTCCGCCGCCACGATCAGACAGACCTGCAGCCGCTGCACATGACGCTCCGCGTCGCCGTACAGCACCCGCGCCGTCGGCAGGCGCCGCGATTCGGCGACCTGCAACACCGCCTCTTTCAGCGCGTCGATCCCCTCGCCGCGCGACGCCACCATCGGAATCACCGGACAGCCGAGGTGCTTGGCCAGATGCACCGGATCAACCTTCATGCCGTGGCGCTCCGCCGTGTCCATCTGGTTGAGAGCCACCACCAAAGGCAAGCGCATATCGAGCAGTTGCGCGGTGAGGTAGAGGCTGCGCTCGAGATTCGACGCATCCAAAATATTGATGACCGCCGCAGGCTTGTTGCGGATCAGATAGTTGCGCGCAACGCGTTCGTCTTCTGTGTTCGGCGAAAACGAGTAGATGCCGGGCAGGTCGGCCACGCGGAGCGTGCGCCCCTCGACCACGAACTTGGCATGGGCGCTATCGACCGTCACACCCGTCCAGTTGCCGGTGCGCTCGCGCGCGCCGGTCAGCAGATTGAACAGGGTGGTCTTGCCGGTGTTGGGATTTCCCACCAGCGCCACTGTCAGCCCATCGCTCATTCCACCTCTCCCCGCGACTCATTGTTAGCCAAGGTAAACATGAGGCGGGAAGTATAGGGCACCCCCTCCCCGTAAACAAGCGAAAACCATTGCCCAAGGGAACCCTCCGTTTCCAACCATTTCCACAGTCTTAACACTTGACGCAATGGGACCAAAGTCGTATATTGCTGTTAAATTCAAGTGATCATGGTGTGTATCAAACAGAAAATGATTACATGTTTTTAAATGTTTTTACGGGCTGTCTATGCAACCGATCTTTTCTTAACCATTTGACAGCAAGACATTTATGATCATATTATCGGATCTGACCCAACAACGAAAGCGACTTGATCACACGCCTTCGCCTACACAAAGAGATGTTTCATGAAAAGACAAGCGACTGACTGTTTTGGGGCATTTGTGGCGGGAATCGCCCTTTCTTTATTTGCATTCTCGGTTCAGGCGACAACCGACATGTGGTATCCGAGCACCGCCGCAACCTTTTCGGGGTGGCCAACCAACTGGGTGGCGATCCCAAGCCTAAACGACCCGAAAGACCAGACTGACGCAAATGCGCGGATTGATTTTGTGGGGGACAGCCAAAATCCGGGCGCCTATTGGTCGTCGGATTCCAATTATTTCTTCATCCGTATGCGGGTGGCGGTGTCCAACGTCACCAGCACGACGTTCCACGATGCCCATTGGATTTACATCGACCGGGTCGATTACACAAACGGCTCGGTTGCGGCAGGCATGCCGGACTATGCCATCGTTTGGGATTCTAAGAGCAACGATCCGACAAAACACGGCCTGGAACTGCAGACCGGAACGAATATAAGTGCTACGACTTACTGGAGTCAGCTGTCATTAGGCGATATCGACGGCAATCCCAGTCAAAAAGTATCGCCTCCCGACTTCAACCTGTCTGGCGACGGCTACATCCGGACCATCGACATGCAACCGACCACCAATTTCGGCTACACGACATATATCGATTTCGCCGTCAAATGGTCGTTTATTTCGGCAAACACGGCGCTCGGCACGAATCAGACCTGGCGGTTTCAGTTCGGCTCCCGCAATGACGCAAACGACCACAATTTTCCTCAAGACGATATCGCCGGCGGCTTCTTGCCGAGCAGCGCAATCGCAAGCTCATGGGCAAACGGGGTGAGTCTTCATCCGCTGTCGGCATCCATTACCGTGAAAGCCTACGCAACTGCGGGAGGCGTGAAGATGGATCTTTGGACCATCAGTGAAGCGGGGCATGACGACATTGTGGTCTATGCGTGGACAGGAAACCAGTGGGTCGAAGTCGGGCGTGTGCCAGGAAGCGAAGTGGTAGGCGAAGGCAGCAACCACTATTCCTTGCAGGCCCAAGGCCTAGCAGAGGGGACCTCCTATCTACTCAAAGTTCGGGACGAGGCTGGCATTGAACACACGCTGTTCGAACCGACCACGGTCAAATCGATCCGGATGAATGGCGTACAATTTGATTCTACGGCGATGACCCTCTCGTTCAACACCGAGTACGGACGACGCTATGTGGTGAAGGTAAGCGAGAGCCCTTTTGCGGCCGCGGATAAGTGGACCGTCGAGAATGTGATCCACCCGACAGCCAACGGCTGGTCAGCTTTGACAGATCAACCTTTCATGGCAGGCCAAGGCTCAAAGACTTCGATTCGCCTGCCGGTCACCAAATATAAAACGGCGTTCTTCAAGATCGTGCTGATCGAGGAATAAACGCTGTCGCACCTGGGGTCTCGCTCACTCGACGACGAGCGTATCGAGATTCAAGCGCACCTCGCTGGAGCGCACCATGCCCGTCGGCCAGTCCGGCGCCACGTAGAGACCGCCGAAACAGACCTTGCGCAACAGCGGCCTGTCGACGTGTTGCGCGGGCGCGCCATTGACCGAAACCGAGAAGCCCGTCTGAGTCAACTCGGCCTCGACGTGGTTCCATATTTTCATTTTAATGGCAGCGAGGTCGGCCCAGCGGCCGCCGCCCGTGGCCACCTGCAACATGTCCGACTGCTTCTCTGCGCTGTAGATCGCGCGGATCGTCGTGCCCTGCCGCGTCTTGCCGCCCAGAGTCAGGATCGGCCAGTCGCCACCCTGATAGCGGACGATATTGACGTCGAACGCGAGGCGCATCTTCGGCTGCTTCACAAGCTTCTCGGTGTAGCGGCGGATGCCGGGGTTCGAGGACGAGGCCGCCTTATGCACGAATTCCACGTAGGCCGGCTCGCGGCAGAGCCAAAATCCGAAACCTCCGCTGCTGTGAATCTCGAGCACTGCCGGCCAAGGCTGGATCGAGCGAAGATAGCTGAAATCGTCGAGGATCTGCGACC
>Ga0118677_10010738_pt1 | contig 13928 bp, 10 predicted proteins | sample AliMusrvi5mmetaG_FD_86154 | JGI IMG/M metagenome (GOLD analysis project Ga0118677, IMG submission 86154) | reverse complement strand
ATCCAAGATGGGGCGCGAGGCGGGCGGGTCAAGGGCGACGGGGCCTGATCACCGCCCCTCGTCGGCGGCCACCGTGATGCACAAGACCAGCAGGAACAGCACGATGGCGGGCGCCGCGACCAGCCAGGGGGACTCGGCCAGGCGGCCGGCGCCGTCCGCGATCAGGGTTCCCAGCGACGCGCGGGGCGCCTGCACGCCCAGGCCCAGGAACGACAGGAAGGCCTCCTCCTTGATCGCGGCCGGGACCAGAAGCGCGGCCCACCCCAGGATCGGGCGGCTGGCGTTCGGGACCAGGTGCCGGGTGACCAGCGCCACGGGGCCGCAGCCCATCACCTCGGCCGCCTCGATGTAGGGGGCGGACCGCAGCGACCGGACTAGCGAACGCACGGTGCGGGCCATGGTCAGCCACTGGACGCCCGCGATGGCCAGCAGCACGTTCAGGGTGGAAGGCCCGACCAGCGAGATCAGCAGGATCACGATGAACAGGAATGGCAGCCCGTAGACGACGTCCACCAGGCGCATCATCACGGACTCGATCGCGCCGCCCGCCAGCGCGGCTGTGGCGCCCCAGGCGATGCCGATCAGCGAGGCGGCCAGCGCGGCGACCAGCCCGACGGCCAGCGACATCCGGACGCCGTCCAGCAGGCGTACCAACGTGTCCCGGCCCAGGTCGTCGGTGCCCAGAAGGTGAGGGAACGTGCGCGGGGCGCCCTGGAACTCGTCCAGGTCCACGACGCCGTCGCCGTTCACGTCCAGCGTGGCCAGGTGCGCCGGGGACAGGCGCAGGAAGCGCGAGGTTTCCACCAGCGGCCCGATGGGGCACGAGTCGTTTTCGCACACCGTCAGCACCGCGGCCGTCCAGGCGTAGCGGCCGTGCAGCGCGTCCTTCACCAGGCTGCTGGGGATCCGACCGCGATCACCCTCGGCGCCCCAGGCGTCGGACAGCGCCAGGGACAGGCTGCGCCACGCAGCGGCGGCCGGCTCCAGGTCGGGCGAGCGGGGCGTGCCGTCGGGATCCGCGACCCAGGCCAGGCGGCCGCTGCCGTGCGGGTCCAGCAGCGCAAATGCCGCCTTGTCGCCGTCGAAGGCGGGGTCCGCGGTCGGGACGTCCCGGAACCCGGGCGGTGCGAAGGGGAACGTCGTGTGCTGCTCGTCGATGCCGTAGCCGGTCACCCACGTGCCCGCCTGGGGTCCGGCGATGGCCAGCGTGAACAGCAGCGCCAGCCCGACGCAAGCGGCGAGGCGGGTCGGCGGAAGGCGCTTCATCGCGCACCTCCGTCGGGGGGCGATTTCGACCGGTCGCCCTCGGGGATGCGGTTGGTACGCATCGTCTCGGGACTCGCCGGGTCCGCGTCCGCCGACCCCGTGCCGCCTCCCCGTCCCGTCCTTCCCGCCGCCCGCAGCCGCGGGTCCAGCCACGGGTGCACCATATCCGCCAGCGCGGTGCAGGCCACCAGCAGCACACTGTAGGTCAGCACGACGCCCATCACCATCGGGTGGTCGCGGTTCAGCGCGGCGCCCACCAGGTACCGCGCGACGCCCGGCAGGTGGAACACCGTTTCGACCACCACCGACCCGGTCAGCAGCGACGCTACGGCCGGCGGCAGGTAGCCCAGCATCGGGATCGCCGCGTGCCGCAGCGCGTGCACGCCCACCACGCGGCGCTCGGGGATGCCCCGGGCCCGCAGGGCGAACGCGACGGGCCCCTCCAGGAAGGACGACGCCCCGGCCCGGGTCATCCGCTGGAACACTCCCGCCAGGATCAGGCCCAGCGTCAACGCCGGGAGCACCAGGTCCATCGGTCCTTCCAGGCCGCCTGGCCGGAACACCCGGAACCGGATCGCCAGCAGGTACATCAGGAACGGGCCCAGCACGATCGCCGGCACGCTGACCGCCGCGGTGGACAGCGCCGCCAGCAGCCGGTCGCCCGGGCTGCCCCGATGCGCCGCGGCCCACAGCCCGAGGGGGATCCCGAACAGCATCGCGAACGCCAGCGCCAGGCCGCCGATCGCCATGGACACGGGCAGGCCGTCCGCCAGGTTTTCACGAACCGTGCGTTCGCCCCGGCTGGTGTAGGTGACGCCCAGGTCCAGCCGCGCCAGGGCGGCCATCGCGCGGACGTAGCGGGTCCATAGGGGAGGTCGCACCGCCAGCAGCGGCTGGTCGCGGCGCACCGGATCACCCGGGATCGCCAGGGCCAGCAGCACGGTCCCGCCGCGAACTGCCGGCACCTCGCATCCGTCCCCGGATCCGTCCGAGCGGCCCGCGACGTGCCCCGCGATGGCGCCCGGCTCGACCTCAGCGTCCTCTGCGATCAACTGCCGCAACAACCCGTCGCAGGGCGCCCGCACCAGGTCGGCCAGGCCCAGGCGTGCCAGGTTCGCCGCCTCGACGGCCGGCTCCAGGCGGCGTTCGCCCGACAGAGGGCCGCCCGGAGCGTGCTCCATCAGCAGGAAGGTCCCGGTGGCGATGGCCCACAGGGTCAGCAAGGCGGACGCGAGGGCGATGGCGGTGCGGCGAATCATCGGGGGGATCGTATCACCAGCCTCAGTTCACCGCTCCACCGTCCTGCGGCATCGTCGCGACGTGGACCGTGTGGGTCGGGAACGCGTACTCGACGCCCACCTCGGTCGCCAGGCGCAGCAGGGCCAGGTTCAGGACGGTGCGGATGTGCATCTCGGCCGCCCAGTCCGGCGCTTCGATGAAGGCGTTCAGCAGGATGGACAGCGAGGACTCGGACAGGTCCTGGAACTCCACCAGGCAGCGGTCCTGGACGACCCCGTCGGTGTGGATGAAGATCTGCCGGATGCCTTCGCAGAACGCCTCGATGCGTTCCGGTGGTGTGCCGTACGCCAGTCCCAGGACGGCCCGGTAGCGACGCAGCTTGCGGACCCCGAGGTTGTCCACGATGGACTCGGCCATCTTCGCGTTGGGCACCGTCATCAGCGAGTCCTGGGGCGTCCGGACGCGCGTCGACCGGAACCCGACCTCCTCGACGGTCCCTTCCACCTCGGTCCCGACCTTGATGTAGTCCCCGATCTGGAAGGGCTTGTCCAGGAAGATCATCAGCGAACCGAAGAAGTGCGCCAGGCTGTCCTTGGCGGCGAAGGCCAGGGCCGCGCCTCCCAGTCCCAGGCCGGCCAGCAGCGACCCGACGTTGACGTCCAGGTTGTGCAGGATGAACACGCCGCCCAGCACGCCCACGACGAACTTCAGTACCTTCCGGACGATCGGTACCAGCTGGTCGTCCAGCTTGGTTTCGGTCTTCGCCGCCTTCCGGGCCATCGCGTCCGACAGGACGTCCGCCATCCGGTAGCCCAGCCAGACCAGCGAGGCCGCGGCCAGCACGCGCGCCGCGAACAGCCCGACCCGGTTCACGGAAACGGCGAACTGCAGCAGCGGCATCCCCGCCGCGAACATGCCCGCCATCGCCAGCCCGCCCAGCGGCGCGGCCGAGCGATGCGCCACCTCCTTCGCCCCGTCGTGCCCCATCTGCCCGGCCAGACGGTGCAGGGTGGTCGCCACCAGGAGGATGACCATGCGTTGCAGCAGGATGCTGGCGCCGAACAGGAGCAGCATGCCCAGCACCTGCCAGACCGCCACGCCGACCAGCTGGAGCCGCAGCCACAGCGGCGCCGCGCCCATCATGGCGGCCAGGTCCAGCGGGTAGGTCTGCCGGTACAGGTCGTCGATGCGGTCGAGGGTCGAGGGAGGGAACATCCAGTGGTGACCCTGCCTGACCATCGGGATGTTGCCAAGCCGATCGGGGAACAGGTCGAACGCGTTCTGGCCCAGGTCGTCCTTGAATTCCGGGTCGTCGGGCACGTTTTCGAGGTCCACGAACAGGCCTCGCCCATCCAGGACCTTCTTCAGCTTCACCGCCATTTCCGGCGCGGTCGTCGCGGGCGTCTCCATTTCGGTACGGTCGATGCACGCGGAGGCACGGACCGGGTCGTCGAGCGGGGGAGTCTGCCAGTGCAGCAGCGTCCGCAGCACCTGCCGAGGGGAGGCGCAGGGACGATCGATGGGCGCGGTCTCCACGCCGGTTTCGGCCGCATCGGCCGTCGCCCCGATTGGCAGCGCCGTCAGTGCGACGGCCAGCCCGCAGGCCAGCGCACAGGGTCGCAGGGTCATCGATCCGCCCTCCAGGGACGGGTCGAAGCATATCCCGGAACCCCGGGGGAGGGTACAATGCGGCCCTGCAGGACGCGGCCGGCCGCGTCCCGAGGGAGGTGTCCCGTGCCGTTTCCACGGCGACTCCCGGGTTCGGGGCGAACGGCGCCGACGTTCGCGATCCTGCCGGCCTTCCTGGCGATCCTGCTGACCCCGGTCCTGGCGTGGGCGGAGGAATCCTGCGGGTGCGGCGACGCGGCCGAGGCCGTGGCGGTGGTGATCCCGCCCGTATACGCCGTGCTGCCCTTCGTGCTGCTGCTGCTGGCCATCGCCGTCCTGCCCCTGGCCGCGCCGCACTTCTGGGAACGCAACCGCAACAAGGCGCTGGTGGCGGCAGTCGTGTCGCTGCCGATCCTCGCGTACTACCTGGCCAGCGACGTGCCGCGCCTTCTGGAGACGCTGGAGGACTACGTCGGCTTCATCGCGCTGCTGTGGTCGCTGTACACCATTTCCGGCGGCATCGTGCTGCGCGGGAACCTGACGGCCAGGCCGGGAACCAACACGGCCTTCCTGGCCGTCGGGGCGGTCCTCGCCAACGTGTTCGGCACCACCGGCGCGTCCATGCTGCTGATCCGCCCCATGCTGCGGACCAACCAGGACCGCGCCCACAAGACCCACACCTTCGTGTTCTTCATCTTCATCGTGTCGAACATCGCCGGCAGCCTGACGCCGCTGGGGGATCCGCCCCTGTACATGGGCTTCCTGAAGGGCATCCCGTTCACCTGGACGCTGGGCCTGTGGCCCGAGTGGCTGCTGATGAACGCGCTGCTGCTGGGCCTGTACTACGTGTGGGACCGGCGCGCGTTCGCCCGCGAGGCCCCCGAGGACGTGGCCCGCGACATCGCCGACAACCAGCCGGTGGGCATCGACGGCTGGGTGAACGTGGGCCTGATCGTGGGCGTGCTGGCGACCATCGTCGTGTCCGGGCAGGTGGGCCTGAACGGGTTCGTTCGGGACGGAATCATGGTCGGCCTGGGGCTGGCGTCGCTGGCCCTGACGCCGAAGGCCAACCACGTCGCCAACGGCTTCACGTTCAACGCCATTGTCGAGGTCGGCGTGCTGTTCCTGGGCATCTTCATCACGATGGTGCCGGCGCTGGTGCTGCTGCAGTACCGGGGCGGCGAGCTGGGCGTCACGCGGCCGTGGCAGTACTTCTGGGCGGCGGGCGGCCTGTCGTCCTTCCTGGACAACACGCCGACGTACCTGACCTTCCTGGCCCTGGCCCAGGGGTCGACGGGCGTGACGCGCGCGGTGGACCTGCTGGCCAGCGCCGACGGCGGGGCCATCCTTCGGGCGATCTCGCTGGGCGCGGTGTTCATGGGCGCCAACACCTACATCGGCAACGGCCCGAACTTCATGGTGAAGGCCATCGCCGAGGAAAAGGGACCGACCCGCGTCGCGATGCCGTCCTTCGGCGGGTACATGCTGTACTCCGCCGCCATCCTGATCCCGCTGTTCGTGCTGGTGTCGGTGGTGTTCTTCGTGCTGGGCGCGTAGCCCGTCAGCCCTGGTCCTCGTCCGCCACCCGGGTCCTGCGGCGCGAGCCCGGCGGCGGGCCGTCCTTCACGGGGTGCAGTCGCAGGCCGTCGCGCCCGACGATCGCCACGACACGGCGGGGCAGGTGGAGCTCGCCGGTGGCGCCTGCGGTCGTCAGCAGGCGCGTCACGGCCACCAGGTGGGTGCGGGACAGCCCCAGCGGAGCGCCGGTGGCCTGCTCGTAGGCGGCCCGGACGCGATACGGCAGCAGCGGGTCGGGCCCCGCGGGCCGCGGCAGCCGGACCTCGCCCGTCCCCGGGTCGACGCGCACCGCCTCGCCGATCGCCAGCGATAGCGCCGCGGCGTCCTCGGCCAGGTCGGCCAGCAGGAAGTCGATGCGCGGGTTTTCGACCCGCAGCAACGGCAGCAGCGTCGACCGCACGCGGTTGCGGAAGTGTCGCGGGTCCCGGTTCGTCGCGTCGTCGCGGGTCGGGATGCCCTGGTCCGCGGCGTACTGCCGAACCTCCTCCGCGGTGGTGCACAGCAGCGGCCGGACGATGCCGCCGGACGTGTTCGCCTTGATGCCCGCCAGTCCCAGGGGACCCGTGCCGCGCAGCAGCCGCATCAGCAACGTTTCGGCCTGGTCGGACGCGGTGTGCCCCGTGGCGATGCGGCTGGCGACGGCCTCGATCGCCAGGTCCCTCAGCGCCTCGTAGCGGGCCTCCCGCGCCGCGGCCTCGATGGATGCGCCGGTCTGTCGGACCCGCTCGCGGACGTCCACGCGTCGCGACAGGAACGGCAGTCCCACCGCCGCGGCCTGCCGTTCGACGAAGGCGGCGTCCCGCTTCGATGCGGCGCGCAGCCCGTGGTCCACGTGGCCGACCGCCAAGTCGATGCCCAGCACCTTCTGCGCCTGGACCAGCAGGCGCAGCAGCACCATGCTGTCGGGGCCTCCCGATACCGCGACCAGCACGCGGCTGCCCTTCGGGAGCAGGTTGCGGGACCGCGCGAACTCGACCAGCCGCGCGGGAAGGCGGGCCTGGCGGGTCATCGCGGGCTCCCGGCGCGTGGGGCCAAATCCGGCGGCTCGACGGGGATCGGGTAGTACATGGGTTCGGGCGTCGCTGCCGTCGCCGCGGGCTTCCGGGTGGGGACCGCCGGTTTCGCGGGATCGGGCAACGGAGCCGGCGCGGGAGTCGGGGCTGGCATGGCCGGGGGTGCCTTTTCCCGCGGCAGGTCCGGCCGAAGCCGCCCGTCGTCCGCCGGCGTTTCCGGGCTCGTACCCGTGGCTGGCGGCTCGGCCTGCGAAGCCGGATCCGGTTTTGGCAGCACCATCACGGCGGCCAGCGTCCGGTTCTGCAGCGTTGGCGAACTGCGGACCGTCAGCGCCACCGGCCGCCCCTTCACGTCGAACAGCACGGTTCCCGGTGGCACGGTCCCGGGGATCGCGATCATCGCCTCGAAGGGCGTCTGCTGGCGTCCCAGCGATTCCACGTGGGACAGCACCGGCTGATCGGGCAGGCCCGGCAGCACGAAGAACAGCAGTCGCCGGTACTCCCAGGCCTCGGGCGGGGCCGCTTCCAGGGGTGCCGCCAGCGCGCAGGGCCCCTCGCATTCCAGGCGGGCCATCAGGGACGCCTCGTCCGTGGGGCCGACCTTCGCGATGCCCTCGCCGGGCCGACCGCCGGACCGCGTCACCCGGACGGTCGCGGCATCCTCGACCAGCATGGCCGCGGTCAGGATCTCCACCTTGCCGTCCCGCGTGACCCGGGTGGCCTGCCCGAACCGCTCCGGGATCAACGCCGGGTCCTCCATCGGTTCGCCGACGGGCTTCGCGGTAACCAGCAACACGCGTTCCCACAGCCGATCCCGCAGCGCGGCCTCCCCGTCCAGGGTCAGCAGCGCGACGCTTTCCTCTTCCTCTGCAGTGATGTCGCGCGGGGCGGCCGACGCCGCGATCGACGACAGGAGGACGGCGGCCAGCAGTGGCAAACGGGAGCGGTTCATGCGGGGATCGTACACGATCGGGCCCCAAACCTGCGCGTGCGGGTTCGGCCGTCCTGGAGGACGGTCGGCGCACCCGGTCACGCACCTTCCCAGAAGTACTCTTCGTAGGGATCGGACAGCACCTCTTCCACCGTTTCGTACGAGTGGGTCAGGCGCACGGCCGCGGCCTCGTCCACGATCACGAAGGCGTGCGGGTGCATCTGGAGGATGCTGGCCGGGCACTGGGCCGTCAGGGGCCCCTCGATCATCTGCTCGACCGCCCGCGCCTTCGAGGTCCCGGACGCCAGCAGCAGCAGGAAGCGCGCCTCCATCACCGTGCCGATGCCCATCGTGATGACGTAACGCGGCACGCTCTCCGGGTCGCCGAACTCGGGCGTATTGGCGAGGATCGTTTCGGCCGACAGGCGCTTCACGCGCGTCCGTGACACCAGGCTGGAACCCGGCTCGTTGAACGCGATGTGGCCGTTCCGGCCGATGCCCAGCACCTGAAGGTCCACGCCCCCGGCCGCCTTGATGTCGGCCTCGTAGACGCCCGAGGCCTCCAGCAGCCGGTCGCTGTTCCCGTCGGGGATGTGCACGTTTTCGGGGGGGATGTCGACCTGCTCGACGAAGTTCCACCGCATGAACGAGTGGTACGACGCCGGGTGGTTGGGGTCCAGGTTCACGTATTCGTCCAGGTTGAACGTCCGGACACCCGCGAAGGACACCTCGCCCGCCCGGTGGCGCTCGACCACCTCGCGGTACAGGCCCTGCATCGTCCGTCCGGTCGCCAGGCCCAGCACCATGTCCGGCTTGTGGCTGACCTGCCTCGCGATGAAGTGCGCCGCGAACGAGCACATCTGGTCGTAGTCCCGGGCGCGGATCACCTTCATGCCACTCCTCCGTTGCCGGCCGGCCTGCAGCCCCGCACCTTCCACCGGGCCTCGCCCGATCGGTCGTCGATTTCCACCGCGTACGCCACGTCCACCCGGTCGCCCGTCGAGGGCGCGCCCTCGGACACGGCACCTCCGAACCAGATCGCGCCCACCGGCCCGCGGTCCGTCGCGAACGTCATCTTCAGGTGCGTCCGGTCGCGCCCCACCGCCCGGGCGTCCGCCACCAGCACCCCTGCGGACGCGAACACCGGCTCGGGGTTCCCCATCCCGAAGGGCGCCAGCCGCGCCAGCTCCTGGGCCAGGGCGCGATCCGTTTCGCCCGCCTCGATCATTGCATCAATGGCCAGCCGTGGCGCAAGCGCATCGTCCGGAATCAATGCATCTGCACGCCCCAGGAAGGCGGCGGTGAACTCCGCCAGCCGGGCCGTGGGCAGTGCCAGCCCGGCGGCCATCGGGTGGCCTCCGAACCGGTCCAGCATTGTCGCGAATTCCGCCAGCGCCGCGCCAATGTCGAATCCCCGGATGCTGCGGCAGGACCCCTTGGCCGTGCCGTCCTCGATCGACAGCACGATCGCGGGCCGGTGGTACGCCTCGACCAGCTTCGACGCGACGATTCCCACCACGCCCGGGTGCCAGCCCTCGCCGGCGACCACCACGGCCTTTCGCGTGGCGCCACCCGCCGCCTCGACCTTCGCCCGCGCCTCGTCCAGCACCCGCCGCAGCACCTCGCGCCGCGCTTCGTTTTCGCGGTCCAGCAGGTCCGCGCAGCGCTTGGCCTGCTCGGGGTCCCGCGCCAGCAGCAGGTCCAGGCTGACCCGCGAGTCACTCAGTCGCCCGACCGAGTTCAGCCGCGGCGCCAGGTGGAATCCCACGGTGCCGGCCGTCACGGTCTTGCCGTCCACCTCGGCCACGGCCTTCAACGCCACCAGCCCCAGGCGCGGCGCGTCGTTCATGCGCTTCAAGCCCGCCGTGGCGAACACCCGGTTGTCCCGCAGCAGGGGCACCACGTCGGCGATGGTCCCGACGGCCACCAGGTCCAGCAGGGGTCGCACGTCGATGGCGCCCTCGGCCAGCAGCCCGGCGTCGATCAGCGCGCGACGCAGCGCCCCGACGAAGTAGAACGACACGCCCACGGCGGCCAGCCCCTTGAAGGCCGAAGTGCAATCGCGGCGGTGGGGATTCACTATGGCCGACGCGTCGGGCAGTTCGTCGTCCGGTTCGTGGTGGTCCAGCACGATCACGTCGGCGCCCAGCGACTTCGCGACCGCCACCTCGTCGCGGCTGCGGATGCCGCAGTCGGCCGTCAGGATCAGCTTGGCGCCCCCTTCGATGATCTCGCGCAAGCGCTGGGCATGGACGCCGTACCCGTCACGCATCCGGTCCGGCACGAAGGTCGTCACGGCGTACCCGGCAGCCTCCAGGAACTCGGCCAGCAGCGCCGTGGACGTCATGCCGTCCGCGTCGAAGTCGCCGTACACGCAGATCGGGTCGCTGCGCCGGCGCGCCTCCACGGTTCGCGCCACGGCCCGGTCCATGTCCTTAAGGGTCGCGGGGTCGGCCAGGTGCGCCAGTCGCGGGTCCAGGAAGGCCGCGGCATCCGCCGTTCCGATCATCCCCCGGTTCACCAGCACCGTCGCGGTGGGCGTGCGCAGTCCCAGCGACGAAACGAGGCTGGCCACGGAGGCGGGATCGGGCAGGGCGATGTCCCAGCGGGGCGCGGGCGCGGATGCGGTCATGTGCGGAACCTCGGTGCCCGGCCGAAGGGGCCGTCGGATCAGGCCCGGGCGACAGAGCCGCGCTTGCTGCGACGGGTGATCTTGTCCAGCCAGATCGTCAGCGGGGCGGCCACGAAGATCGACGAGTAGGTGCCGAGGATGATGCCGATGAACATCAGGAACGCGAAGTCCTTGATGGTGCCGCCGCCCAGCAGCCAGATCGACCCGACCGTCAGTTCCGTGCACAACGAGGTGATGATCGTGCGGGACAGGGTTTCGTTGATCGACTGGTTGACGACCTTCGCCAGGTCCCCGCCCTTGCCCTTCTTGATGTTCTCGCGGATGCGGTCATAGACGATGATGGTGTCGTTGACGTCGTATCCGATGATGGTCAGCAACGCCGCGACCACCGGCAGCGTGAACTTGATGTCGAACAGCACCATCACGCCGAACACCACGGCGACGTCGTGGATCAGGCAGATGATCGCGCCCGGGGCGAACTTCAGGTCGAACCGCAGGGCGACGTAGATCAGGATGCCGATGATGGCGTAGAACAGCGCCAGCATGGCCGTCTGGAACAGCTCCTTTCCGACCGACGGGCTGACCGACGCCGTGGACAGGACGTCCACGAACGAGTCGCCGAACTTGGTCTTCAGCGTGTCCTGCAGTTGGTCCTTGATCGCCTCGACCTCGATGGTGAAGCGGCTGTCACGGAGGCCGGCAATCTTCTTGGTCGCCTCGTCCTCGACGCGGGCCGCCTCGGACTTGACCTCGTCGTCCTTGGCCGACAGCAGGAGGTCCTTTTCGCGAAGCATGTCGGTCCGGATTTGCTGCTCCTTGTCGGAGCGGATCGACAGGTGCTCGAAGCCGGTCGGCGCGAACACCTTGTGGATCTCGGTGGCGATGACGTCCAGCGGCCACTCGGCCGGGACCAGCAGGTAGAACTTGTCGCCGGCCTCGAAGGGGATGTCGACGCTGGTTCCCACGCCGAAGTGCTTTTCCAGCGACTTGGCCATGTCCAGCTTCTTCAGGGGGGTCAGGAGGCTGGGCAGTTCGCTGAAGACCTGGAACTTCGCCGTGTCCGCCTGGCTGTTGGCGCCCACGTCGTAGTCCTGGACTTCGACCTGCGTGCCCTTCAGGCCGGTCTGCCGTTCGACCAGGTCGTCAACCGCGATCTTGATGTCCTTGCGGTCGATCTTCGCGTCCTTCTTGAACTCGACGATGACCTTGGTGCCGCCCTTGAAGTCGATGCCGCTGTCGAACCCGATGAAGACGGCCGCGATCGCGGAAATGATCGCCAGGGAGACCGTGAACGGGATCCAGAACCGGGCGGCCTTCATGAAATCGTAGTTCGTGCCGGGCTTGATCCATTCCATCGTCCGTCTCCTCGGTCAGATGCCGACGTTGAGCCGCTCGGGCCGCGCCTTTTCAATCCACCAGTCGAGCATCATGCGCGTGACGTAGATCTGCGTCAGGAACGTGACCACGATGCCGATGAGCAGCGTCACCGCGAAGCCGTAGACGGGCCCGCTGGAGTAGTTCAGGAGGATGACGCCGGTGATCGCACTGGCCACGTTGGAGTCGAAGATTGCCGCGAACGCCCGTTCGTAGCCGGCTTCGACCGCCGCCCTCGGGCCCTTGCCCGACCGCATCTCCTCTCGGATGCGTTCATTGATGAGGACGTTGGCGTCGACGGCCATGCCGACGGTCAGCACGATACCGGCCATGCCGGGCATCGTGAGGGCCGCGTTGAAGCCGACCAGGATGGCCAGCGTGAACAGCACGTGCAGGATCAGGCCGATGTCGGCCAGGATGCCCGTCCCGTGGTAGTAGAGCAGCGCGAAGGCGAACACCAGCGCGATGCCGATGATCAGGGAGGCCACGCCGGCGTTGATGGTGTCCTGGCCCAGCGACGGGCCGACTTCGAAGTCGTGGACCTTGTGGACCGGGGCCTTGTAGGCGCCGTGGGTCAGCACCGTGGTCAGCGACTGCGCCTCGGTCAGGATTTCCCGCGGGTTCCGGTTGCCGCCCATGCTGATCTTGGCCCGCCCGCCGCCGATGCGCTCCTTGATGACCGGCGCGCTGTTGACCTCGTCGTCGAGCATGATGGCCATGTACTCGCCGGTGTTCTTTTCGGTGACGGACTCGAACTGCTTGGCGCCGAGGGCGTCGAATTCGAGGCTGACGTAGGGCTCGCCCTGCGTTTCGAACAGGACCATCGCCTTGGTCAGGTGCTCGCCCGTGACATCGGCCCGCGACCACAGGTAGAAGGTCCTGTAGAAGCGCTCCTTGATCAGGTTTTCTTCACGGTGCTCGACCATTTCGTAGCCGATCGTGTGGTCGTCGCCGATCTTGACGGTCTTGAGGAAGCTGAACAGCGCGTTCTTGGCCAGCGCGTCGCCGGTGCCGCGGGTGAGGCCCGCGTCGGCCCGCAGGTACCACTGGCCGGTGGACGAATCGCGGTCCATCTTCAACAAGGCGCCCTTTTCGGGGAACTTCGCCTTGAATTCGGCCAGTTCGGTTTCGTGATCCTTGAAGAAGGACAGGGCGGCCGGCGCGCGATCGACGATCCGGAAGGCGAGGCGGGCCGTCTGGCCGATGCGCTCGCGAACCTGGTCCACCTGGGCGCCGTGGACGCCGGGCATCTGGATGTCGATGTCCGTGTCGCCGTTCTTGCGGACGTCGGGCTCGACCAGGCCGAATGCCTCGACGCGCTTGCGGATGACGTCGAGGGTCTGGTTGACGACCTCGTCGCGGATCTGGCCGACGCGCTTCTCGTCCAGCTTGAGGGCGACACGACCGCCGGTGGGCACCTGGCGCCGCAGGTCGCTGCGCAGCTCGTCCACCATGTCCGGGGTCACGACGTCGATGTCGGCCTCGTTCACGAAGGACAGCAGCAGGGTGTCGAAGTCGATGCGTTCCGCCGTGAAACGGGCCGCGAGGACCTTCTTCTCGTCGTCCGTCAGCGCGTCGGGCTCCTTCCCATCCTTGCGGGCCAGCGCCTCGGTCACCTTGTCGATGACCGTTTCACGGGTGCGCAGCAGGTTGTCGCTGATCGCCTTCTTGTAGTCGACCGTGTAGCGCAGCTCCAGGCCGCCCTGCAGGTCGAGGCCGAACGCCAACCGCTTATGGAAGGGGTACCAGGAAGGCGTCTTGCCTTCGGCCATGAACGTCGGAGCGACGTACGCGACCGAAAGCAGCACCAGGAGCAGTACCAGGATCGGCTTCCACAGTTTCCTTCGGTTCATTCCGGTCTCCCTCGCGCCGGTGGATCCTTGAAGATGTCCAGGGGTTACCCCGGGCGGCGTCAGGCCTTGGCCTCGCCTTCGTCCTTGAAGTGGCTACCGATCTGGGACTTCACGACGCGCACGCGCACGTCCTTGTCCAGTTCGACCGTCACCACGTCGCCCGACATGCTCACGATGCGCCCGATGAACCCCGAGGCCAGCACGACCTTGTCGCCGGACTTCAGGGCCGAAAGGAATTCTTCCTGCTTCTTCCGCTGCTTCTGCTGGGGCCGGATGATCAGCAGCCAGAACACCAGGATCATGACGCCGAAGAAGATCAGGGTCTGCCACATCTGGCCCTGGGGAGCCGAGGCGGCTTCCGCGGGGGCAGGGGCGGCTGCGGCGGCCGAAGGGGCGGTGGCAGCTGCAGCGGCGGCGGCGGGGGCCGCCTGGAC
>Ga0118677_10010737_pt1 | contig 13930 bp, 12 predicted proteins | sample AliMusrvi5mmetaG_FD_86154 | JGI IMG/M metagenome (GOLD analysis project Ga0118677, IMG submission 86154) | reverse complement strand
AGATATAAAAGATGAGCTTTAGAATGGCTCATCTTTTTTTGTGCAATTATTTTTCTATTTTTGAGCAAAATAAATAAGTTAATCAACATATATTCTGATGAATTATTTTAGTAACACGAAAAAGGCTTTTTGTCTCTTTATTATTTTTGTGGTGGCCTCTGTTTCGACCTTAAATGCCCAGGATGTTCAATCTCAGGCAATTAAATTTGGCCGCGTTTTGAATCTTGTTGAGGGATTTTACGTCGATACGACAAATATCAGTAAACTGACAGAAAAGGCTATTAATGAAGTCCTTTCTTCACTCGATCCTCACTCTATCTATATATCAAAAGATGAAGTTGAGGAGATGAATCAGCCGCTTGAAGGAAACTTTGAGGGAATCGGGATCTCATTCAATATTTACCAGGATACCCTTATGGTGATGACAACGATCCCCGGAGGCCCTTCTGAACGGGTTGGACTCAGACCGGGCGACCGGATTGTAAAGGTGGATAATAAGAGTACTGTGGCCGTGGGTCTTAAAAATCAGGATGTTTTTAAACTTCTGAGAGGACCAAAAGGAACTCAGGTTAATCTTACGATCCTTAGAAGAGGAGAGAAGGCTCCACTCGAGTTCACGATTGTGCGTGATAAAATCCCGATTCTTAGTATTGATGCTTCGTTTATGCTGAACAAAGAGACGGCATACATTAAGCTAAATAAATTTGCAGCAACTACTATTTCTGAATATAAGGACGCAATGAAATCGCTGAATGCCAAGGCGAATATAAAAAACCTGGTTTTGGATTTGCGTGGTAACGGAGGGGGATTTTTAGGTGCTGCACATGAGCTGGCCAATCAGTTTCTTGAGGAGAAAAAACTAATTGTTTATACAGAGGGAACGCATAGCCCACGCCGCGATTACTATTCCACAACACGTGGCGATTTTATTCATGGTAATCTGATAATTCTTATTGATGAAGGCTCAGCATCTGCATCAGAAATCGTCTCCGGCGCGATTCAGGACTGGGACAGAGGAGTTTTGATCGGAAGACGTTCGTTTGGTAAGGGGCTCGTACAGCAACCTTTTCCACTTAACGATGGTTCAATGATCCGTTTAACGACGGCACATTATTATTCTCCGGCCGGAAGAAATATTCAGAAACCTTACAAAGAGGATATTAAAGATTACAGGAATGAAAGTTTAAAACGTTACGAAAAAGGTGAAATGTTTAGTAAGGACAGTATCTCCTTTCCTGATTCTCTGATGATGAAAACCCTCGTTACCAAACGTAAAGTATATGCTGGTGGTGGTATTATGCCCGATATTTTTATCCCCATGGATACTTCAATGTATTACAGGTATTTCAATAATCTGATCCGTAAAAATGTGTTGTTCCCGTTTGTTGTGGGTTTCATCGATAAAAACAGAGATATTCTTAAAGCGAAATATAAATCATTCGGAGATTTTAAGAATAATTTTCACGTCACCAGTGACATGATGGAAGAATTGATTAAAGCGGGTGAAAAGGAGAAAATAAAAAGAGATGACGAGAGTTTAAAAGTGTCAGGAGTTATTATTGCCAGGCAGATTAAGGCACTTGTTGCGAGGGATATCTTTGAAACTGGTTCTTTTTATGAGATAATGATTGAAGATGATAAGGAGGTGGCCAAAGCCATTGAAATTCTTTCAGATCAGAATGGGTTTAACCGGTATTTAAATAAATAAAGCCTTGAGTTCTCTTATCCTCGTACTTTAGCCTAATTAATTAATTATGAATTCATTTCTTGATTGGGCTGTTTCAAATAAAATTGAATTGGGGGGGACTCTCTTCGGATTGATCTATGTTTGGCTCTCTATTCGTCAGAGTATCCTCACCTGGCCTGCAGGTATAATCACCTCACTACTTTATTGCGGGGTGTTTTTTGAATCAAAATTCTATGCAGGGATGGGGCTTCAGGTCTATTACCTGGTAATAAGTGCTTATGGATGGTGGAGCTGGAATCACGGCGGGGAAACTGATTCGGGTGAAGAACCACTTAAGGTGAGTCTTACCTCACTGAATACCTGGTTTACCCTTTTCTTTGTCAACTTTTTCCTGACTTTTTTAATGTATTTTTTGTTGCGAAGATATACCGATTCCCCTATTCCATTTGGAGATGCTTTCACCACATCGCTAAGTATTATCGCCACTTGGATGCTTGCACGGAAGAAATTGGAACAATGGCTGATATGGATTTTTGTTGACCTGGTTTCTGTGGGGTTGTACCTTTACAGGGGCCTTTACCCAACGGTTTTCCTGTTTCTGGTATATGCAGCTATGGCTGGAATCGGCTATTATGAATGGCAAAAGAAACCCGAAGAAGCAGTATGTTAAGTGAAAAAGATATTTTTCGTGTGGTAATTACCGGCCCTGAATCTACAGGGAAGACAGAACTGGCACAAGCGTTGGCACAACGGTTTGAAACCAGCTGGATACCTGAATATGCCCGCACTTATGTTGAAAATCTTGGCCGGCCTTATGATTACGATGATGTTATTCGGATTGCACAATACCAGATAATCCAGGAGCAGGAGTTTGCCCAGGGGAATGAAAAGAAAATTGTATTCTTCGATACCTGGTTGATCATTACTAAAGTATGGCTTGATTTGGTTTATGGCAAATGTCCGGAATGGATTAAAGAACATATCGGGTCGACAAAAATCGATCTTTTTCTCGTTTGCAACACCGATCTGCCCTGGATCTTCGATCCTGTAAGGGAAAACGGGGGTGATAAAAGGGAACAACTTTTTCAAATTTATATTGATGAAATCTCCTCGTTTGGATTTAATTATGAGATCGTTGAAGGTTTTGGCCAGCAAAGAACCGAAAACGCTTTAATAGCCCTTTCCCGACATGGGTTTGAACCTGGAGGTAGTTTAGTTTGTTAATTGTATTGGAATGGCAAAATTGCTTTGATTACTTTCAAAATAAATAGATAATAAACATGAAAATTTCAGATAGTATAGTTGACCTTGTGGGTCGCACGCCAATGGTACGGTTAAATCGTCTGACGGAGGGGTTGGGGTGTGAAATTATAGTGAAACTGGAATCGCAGAATCCTGGCGGATCGGTTAAGGACCGATTGGGATTTGCCATGATTGATGCAGCTGAAAAGAGTGGTTTAATTAACAAGGATACTGTAATTATTGAACCAACAAGCGGTAACACAGGAGTTGCTCTTGCATTTGTATGTGCTGCGAAAGGATACAAACTGAAAATTGTCATGCCCGATTCGGTAAGTATCGAGCGGAGAATGATTGTCCAGGCTTATGGTGGAGAAGTAATTCTTACCCCTGGAAAGGAAGGGATGAAAGGTGCCATTACCAGGGCCGAGGAGCTTCAGTCGGTTATTCCTGGTAGTTTCATCCCGATGCAGTTTGTAAATCCGGCCAATTCGGAGATACATCGAAAGACAACTGCAGTGGAGATATGGGACGATACCGATGGTAACGTCGATATTTTTGTAGCGGGAGCCGGAACAGGAGGTACAATTACTGGTGTTTCTGAAGTTATCAAAGCGAAGAAACCTTCATTTTACTCGGTAGTCGTCGAACCGGAAGATTCACCTGTTTTATCCGGTGGTGCTCCCGGTCCTCATAAGATTCAGGGAATCGGCGCGGGTTTTGTGCCAAAGGTGCTCAATACCTCTTGCTACGATGAGGTGTTTACGGTCTCGGCTGAGGATGCATTTGAGACAGCCAGAAAATTAGCCGGTCTGGAAGGTATTTTCTGTGGAATCTCAGCAGGAGCAAATGTTTATGCTGCACTACAAATTGCAAAACGTCCCGTAAATAAAGGGAAAATGATTGTTACAATAATCTGTGATACAGGTGAAAGATATTTAAGTACACCATTATTTGCATTCGACAATGAAAGATAAGGAGATTGTACCATCAGGAGCATTAACTAATCGCGCTGTAAAATCGTTAGTCGATGCCAGTTCATTTGATATTTTGTGCCATCGCCACAGAACAGGTGAGTCAATGCCATCGACGAAAAAACTGAAAGCATTGGTAGAACGGGTTCGGCAGATCATTTTTCCCGGTTTCTTTGGAGAGATTAATCTTCGGTCCGATACGCTGCCCTATTACATGGGGGTCCTGGTCGACGAGGTTTATGAATTATTAGCCGAACAGATATTTTCAGGGTTGTGTTTTATTTGTGTGAACGAAGACGACCGGGGTCTGACAGATAAAAGGGATAAGGCAGAAATGATCGCTTTTGAATTTGTTAACGGATTGGCCGAATTAAGGCGTATCCTGATTACCGATGTTAATGCGGCTTACCTGGGCGATCCGGCGGCCAACAGCATTGGGGAGGTCATTTTTTGTTATCCGGCCATCCGGGCAATTTCAAGTTACCGGATTGCACATAGCCTTTTTGCTCTGGGTGTTCCGCTTATTCCACGGATAATTACCGAGATGGCCCATTCTGAAACTGGTATTGATATCAATCCGGAAGCAGAAATCGGTGAATACTTCACTATTGATCACGGAACTGGTGTTGTAATCGGTTCTACAAGTATCATTGGAAATAATGTGAAACTCTTTCAGGGGGTTACCCTTGGTGCGAAGAGTTTTCCGCTTGACGAGAACGGAAATCCTGTTAAGGGTATTCCGAGACACCCCATTGTTGAAGATAACGTGATCATCTATTCCAATGCGACAATTCTTGGACGGATAACAGTTGGTCACGATTCGGTAATTGGTGGAAATATCTGGGTAACCAGCGATCTGCCTCCCTATTCGAGGGTAGTCCAGACAAAGACCCGAAATGCCGATTTTTTTAATGGTGGAGGGATATAATCGATCATTTAAGTCCGCAGAAAGAACTACTTTTGTCACCAAAGCTTTTTTAAGTTTCAAAAGTGATAATTGCCAAATCATTCCATGCAGAATCATTGGTAATCAATAAAGTAAAATAGTATTTGTGAGTAAGTTTAAAATAGTTGCCAAGACTTTCGCCGGACTCGAGAATGTTTTGGCTGGTGAGATCAGATCCTTAGGTGGAGAATCAGTTATTGTCGAAAGACGTGCGGTATCATTTAGGGGTGACCAGGAGTTAATGTACAAGGCGAATTTCCACCTTCGCACTGCCTTGAAAATTCTTAAACCAATTGCTGAATTTGAGGTTACTAAACGTGACGAGCTTTATGCGTACGCCAAAAAAGTTCGGTGGACAGATTATCTTGCTCTCGGAAAATCGTTTGCGATTGACAGCACGGTTCAGTCCGAAATGTTTGTAAATACAATGTATGCCTCTTTGAAGGTGAAGGATGCCATTGTTGATCAATTCAGGGAAGAGACAGGCAAACGCCCTTCAGTAAATGCGGAAGATCCCGATATCCGCATCAATGTATATCTGATGGGTAATCACTGTATCCTTTCTCTTGATAGCTCCGGAGAATCGCTGCACAAACGGGGTTATCGGGTAGGGCAGGGGGATGCCCCAATCAATGAAGTTCTTGCTGCAGGGATGATTCTATTGACCGGTTGGCATGGAGAGAAGGACTTTCTTGATCCAATGTGCGGATCAGGAACATTACTGATCGAAGCTGCGATGATCGCAAAGGGGATTCCTCCGGGAATCTACCGGAAGTCGTTTGGATTTGAACAATGGCCTGATTTTAACGAAGAGTTGTTTGCGGAAATCTATAATGGTGAATACGATAAAGCGTTCAAAGGCAAAATAGTTGGCTCAGATATTTCGGTGAAAGACATTACGCTTGCAAAGGCAAATATTAAAAATGCAAGCTTATCCAAGGTGATAGAACTTAAAGTTCAGGATGTTGCGACACTTGAACCTCCATTTAATAAGGGGATAATTGTCACGAATCCTCCCTACGGCGAAAGAATGAAACCTCAGTCGATCGCGGAATTATACACAGTTATTGGTAATTCGCTGAAAAACAGGTTTGCCGGATATGAAGCCTGGATTATCTCCAGCTCGTTGGATGGATTAAAAAGTGTAGGATTAAAACCTGCGAAAAAAATAGACCTCTTCAATGGAGCGCTTGCCTGCAGTTACCGGTGTTATGAGCTATTTCAGGGAACTCACAAACAGGCCGTAATCATTAAGAAACGAATTGAGTAGGCTATTCTATTTCGTGAAAGGACGGGTTAAAGTTGGAACAGCGGTTTACTGATAAGGAATCTGCTGTGGTTTACCTCCCAGAAAATCATCAAATCTTGCTTTTGGTTGTCCGAAGGCATTTGCGATAAATGGAGTATAGCCTCTGGGCGCAATTGGAATCCAGCTTAGTCTCACTTCAAGGACATTAAATACCAAAGCTTCATTGTAAACGCGGATTCCAACTCCGACTCCCGCATATACCTTATCATTGAGAATTTTTCCAAGATTGTCTGAAAGAAATGCGGCGTCACCAAAGAAATAGTGGGCAAACTTGAATCCGGATTTGTTCCACCCCCAGAATCGAACCGATTCAATGTTGATCTTTAATCGGTTAATTCCCTTGGTATCTGTAGAGAAGAAATCCCGGATTCCAAACCTCCGGTTAATCACAAGGTATTCTTCCGTAAAACGGTTAATTCCGCTTAAGAGTTCCATGTTGACAAAGTACCGATAGGGGTGGTGATTAAAGTAAACGAAATTTGAAAAGAAGTTGCTGCTGAGGAGTATAGCTCCCTGCTGCAATTGTGAATTGTTGATAAATCCGCCAATACCAGCCTGCCACTTGAAATATGCGCCACCTTTTAGGATGTTGGCCTTCATGTAGTTGAAGTGAAAATAGGGGCGCGAAGTGTTTGTTTCGACATCAAGGCCTGCGGCAAATTCAGCAAACCTGCCATATGGAATATCTTCGGTAATTCCATAACCATAGACCTGGTTGTTTTTAAATAGGTAACGTTTGCTGATTCCTATTGCTCCAAGGAAAAAATCGTGATTCCTGAAAAGGCTGTTAATGAATTGTTTGCTTTCATTGTGATAATAATTTTGATGAAGATACCTCCCCGAGATGATCACATTCCCCAAAGTAGCAGCTGTAGTGTAGTTTTTAAGTCGCTGGCCGAACCAAAGATCAGCGTTAAAGTACGAGGCTGCTGTGTCTAACCTCGTATAAGAATAGGGTGTCAGATAATGATCGGCAAAGACTCTTTCAAGAGAGAGTCCCCCGGCCCAGTCCTCTTGTGACTCAATAAATTTCTTTTCCAGAAAGACATTAAATGCTGTTCTTCGATAATCATTGTCATAACCTATTCCGGTTCTTATAAATTTTCCATCAAGGTCGCTGATTTCATATTTAAAATCACCGCCCATTTGGGGGGATTCAGCAAGATGATATCCCATTCTTACTGAAAATTGATGGCCAATCCCAAACATATTTTGATTGGTAATCTCCCACTCTGTTGAATTGGAACTCAGATTTCCATTTACTCCGTATTCAATTTTTTCTTTAATTATCACTAAAATATCAACAACATTCACTTCCTGAAGCGAATTCTTAAGAATTATAGAAACGTCTTGTATATAGGGTAAATCCCGTATAAACTTTTCGTTTTCTGCCATTAATTGAGGATTTACAGTTTCGCCGGGATTGAAAAGCAATTGTCCCCTGAGTTTTTTCTCAGTTGTTCTCATGTGAATGGCATTTCCTGCCTTTTCGATCCATCCCGAGGCCTTTTTCAGGGTATCCTGCAAAGTGGGACCAAAGACATCGAGTTGCAGGATCCTTATATTCCCTATTGTTTTACCAGCAAACGGGGCAAAATACAGGGTACTGTTCACCCCCATTTGTTCTTTGAATGGTTGGTTATCCCTGATCATCAGAGAGAACAGATTTCTTGTAAAGAAATTATTTTCACCCCTGGTTTTCAAAGTGGTCAAAGTATTGATTTTTAATAAATCGATACTTCTGTCAGACGACTTTCTGATTGTGTCACCGTTGCCTGGCGAAGTTTCCAGTTTAGTATACCGGGGTTTGATTATTTCGTTATCCGCACTCAGGTTTGCAAGTAAACTATCTGTCTTACTTAAATTAGCTGTTCTGCGGGATGGCCTGTCATTGTTTACATCATCACAATAGAAGTGATAAACAGAATCCGCTGCTTTCATCAATGACGCGAAAGCAGATTGTCCTGAAACCCACACGATCAATGCGGCAAACAATCCATATCTTAAGAATACGAATCTCAACCAGAAGTATAGTTTGAATATTGAAATGCGATTTTACAAAATTTCCTGACCAAAGTTCTAATTAATTGAAAAAAAATTAGAACTAAAATACTAAATTGCCCGTTTATATAGAGATAACGAATAGATTGATTTGGTATGAGAGAGCCGCAGGCTATAATTTTCGATATGGATGGTGTATTAATTGATAGTGAACCCATTCATTATGAAATAGAAAAAAAGCTTTTTGAAAAACTGGGAATTGTAGTTCCTGAAGAGGTACATCGGTGTTATTTAGGCGCTTCGGGTGACTTTATGTATGGAGATCTTAAATCGAGGTACAGATTAGCCGATACAGTTGAAATACTTCTGGAGCAGGATGATTTATTCAGGTGCGATTATTTCAAAGGACTGGAGGAAATAAAACTCAATGAAGGAGTGCTTAGTCTGCTTAAAGAGATTAAAACATCGGGATTGAGAATGGCGGTCGCGACCTCCTCTTCACCCGAAATGGCCGCTATTCTGCTGGCCAGATGTGGAATAAATTCATTATTCGATTCCATTGTTACCACTGTTGAGGCCGGGAAAAGTAAACCTGCTCCTGATGTTTATCTAATGGCAGCTCAGAAAATTGGCGTAATTCCAGCCAATTGTATTGTTTTTGAGGATTCACCAAACGGAATCTCTTCGGCTAAAGAGGCAGGAATGTTTTGTGTTGCTGTTCAGACAGATGGTGTGACGGCACAGGAACTTTCGAAGGCTGATGTTCTGGTTAATTCATTCGTGGGACTTAATCTTCAGAGGTTATTTGAACTAATTGCTGATAAATGCGTTTTGCAACCGCCCAATTAAAATATTTATGAAAAAACTTCTATCGGGTGAAGCATTTGATGTAATTCGCTATAAAGACTTCCGACTCTTTTTAATTTATCGGTTTTTGATGACTGTCGCAACGTTAATGCAATCCGTAATCGTGGGATGGCAGTTGTATAATATCACGAAGGATGTTCTTTCGCTTGGAATGATCGGACTTACCGAAGTTATTCCGCAAGTGAGCATTGCGCTTTTTGCCGGCCATTTCGTGGATATTTGGGACAGGAAGAGGATCATCTTTTATACCACCTTTTTGCTATTAATCGGTTCCTCTATTTTAACGGTTTATAGCATTCCGGTGTTGAATGTCCAGCAATTGTATGGCGTTACCCCCATTTTTGTTACAATCTTCATTTCGGGGTTGGTCCGCGGAATTTTAATGCCGGCGAATACCGCATTATTAGGGCAGCTGGTTCCCAGAGATTTATTAACTGCTGCTGCAACCTGGAGCAGTACAGTATGGCACATTGCTGCAGTCACGGGCCCGGCTTTGGGTGGATTGATCTACGGATTCTTTGGCGTTGTTCCCGCTTATAGTGTAGTATTTGCATTCTATTTACTTTGTGCAGCCTTTCTTTTGTTTATTAAAAGTCCGGGTAAAGTTGCACTTGTTGCAGGTGCAGCCGAAGGAATCTTTGTCCGGATAAAAGAGGGTATCAACTATGTTTTTAATAACAAAGTTTTATTGAATGCTTTTGCGCTCGATATGTTTGCCGTGTTTTTTGGTGGTGCAGTAGCGATGCTTCCTGTTTTTGCTTCTGACATTTTGAAGGTTGGTCCCGAAGGACTTGGTTTTTTAAGAGCATGTCCGGCCATAGGGGCAATATTAATGTCGATAATCCTTACATTTAAGCCCCCGGTTTCCAGTTCCGGATCACAATTGCTTTACAGTGTTTTTGGCTTTGGGGTTTGTATGATCGTTTTTGCCTTCTCAAAAAGTTTTTTGCTTTCTTCTGTTTGTCTTTTTATGAGCGGGGTTTTCGACAATGTGAGTGTTATCATTCGTGCAAGTATTCTTCAGTTGTTCACTTCTGATGAGATGAAAGGGAGGGTTGCTGCAGTAAACAGTATATTCATTGGATCATCGAACGAACTGGGTGCCTTTGAATCAGGTTTTGCTGCAAAATTCATGGGACTCATCCCATCGGTAGTATTCGGTGGTGTGATGACCTTAATCATTGTCTCATTGACCGCATGGAAGTCACCAACTTTGCGAAATCTCGCATTGAAAGAACACGCATTTATGCTCGATGATGAACCTTGAAAAGTACTTTACCGCATAATATTTGTTGCAATTAACAGATTCCTCACTGCGTTCGGAATGACACGCTTCCCCCCCTTTAGTTGGTGTTGGAGACGGGGCGGCGTGGCCGCCCCGTCTCCAACACCATAAACACATTAAATTGTCATTCCGAATGCAGTGCAACGGAATGAGGAATCTCATCTTCATCAAAGAGCTATTTGAATGGAAGAGGTGTGCCATCAGGCATTTGAAATGTTGATGCTTTTCCAGTTACTTATACCTTTTCTCAAAATTTCACCAATCTTCTTCCATGATAATCAGTGGAGGGTATCAGCTTTTGAACCTCATCAAAATTCTCCCAGGTTACCTTTCCTGCCACGATGATTTTCAGTTGATCACCTGCAAGCACCATCATTTTATGAAGTATTTTTTGACCTTTAAGGGCCGTCGCTTTTCCCCCGGAGGTGAGTATCCGGTTAATGCCAATATATTTTAACTGAGATACAGCGACAAGGAGATTTTTGGACTCATCAATTGCCTTGTGAAATGTAACCTGCATTGGTTGAGCAAGCTTAACCAGGCTGGCAGTACGCTCAAGATCAATCGTGTTATCCTGATTTAACAATCCGAAGACCACCCCGGTGGCACCAAGTTGCTTGCATATCTCAATGTCATGACACATAATCTCATATTCGTCCTGGGAGTAGCAAAAATTCCCTCCCCTTGGTCTGATCATCACCATCACCGGAATATCAAATTTTTTAATCACCTGCCTGATGGTTCCATACGACGGAGTAGTTCCACCGCATGAAAGATGTTCACAAAGCTCAATTCTCGTCGCCCCTGCTTTAACTGCGGCGATAGTCTCCTCGAATGATTCAACACATACTTCTTTTACCGGTTCCATTTTTATTCGTTTTAGTACAAAACTACGAAAATGCTACCCGATACAGAAAAGTATGGGTAAAGAAATTTTTCTTACTTTTGAAGTGTCGGGTGAAATACAGGGAAAACCTGGCTGGTATTGAAAATTAAAGTTATATGATGGAAAAAAGAGGTTTCAAAATTCCTGGAAATAGATTTTAATTTACATTAGAAACGGGTTTTATGGGAATGGAGATCGAACGCAAATTTCTGGTTAAAAACGACGATTGGCGCCTGCTGGGTACAAAGGTTCATTATGCCCAGGGGTATCTGATAGCCGATGGTGATCGGACTGTCAGAGTCAGGATCGCCGGAGAGAGTTGTTATATCACCATCAAAGGACGGGTGGAGGGGATTAGCCGTAAGGAGTTCGAATATCAGATTCCTGCAGATGAAGCGTTAGAGCTACTCCAATTGTGCCCTTTGCCCGCAATCGAAAAATACCGGACTAAGATATTGTTTGATGGTAAGATCTGGGAAATCGATGAATTTGAAGGAGATAACCAGGGTTTGATCCTTGCCGAAATTGAACTGGAGTCTGAAGATGAATCCTTTTCTGTTCCCCCATGGATTGGTGAGGAAGTGACAGGCGATCTCCGTTATTATAATTCAGTCCTTTCAAGGAATCCATTTAAGAATTGGGGGAAGAGCACCAGACCGTATTAATTGATATTTTGTAATAAAACGAAGTGAATCACTTTTTTAAGAATAATTTTTCGGATAATGTTTAGAAATTTACTGATCCTCCTTTTTGGACTTTCGTTCCCGTTCATGCTTAGGTCTCAGGGGCATACTACAATATCGGCAAATACCCCCCGCATGGTGGTCGGAATCGTCATCGAAGATTTTAATCCAGATTATATCGAACGTTATTGGGAGAAGTTTGGTGATGGTGGCTTTCAGCGGATCTTTTCGAAGGGATTCATTTGTGCAAATCATCACTATGATAATCTGGTGCAGCGACCATCAGTCAACATGGCGACACTTTCAACAGGAACAACCCCATCACATCATGGCATTATCAATGACTCCTGGATCGACCGTTTGACAAACAAGGAGGTAAAAGCCATCAATGATGATTTTTATACTACAGTCGGATCGGATTCAAAAGAGGGTGAACGTTCTGCAATGAAACTGATGACTCCCACGCTGGGAGACCAACTGAAGATTGTAACGAACGGGAAATCCCGGATATTCAGCATCGCACTGAATGATATATCTGCAGTTATGGCTGCCGGTCATGCGGCTAATGGTGCCTATTGGTTTGATCAGACCTGCGGCAAAATGATTTCGAGCTCCTATTATGTCGAAACTTTCCCCAAATGGGCTTTCGATTACAATGGATTTAAAATGGCTGATTCCTATTTTGCAAAGAGTTGGACAACCCTAAAAGAGAATATCTCCTATACCGAAAGTATTTCGGATTCCTACTTAAAAGAGACCGGTTACTTTGGAAAATACAACACCTTTCCCTATGATTTGAACAGGCTGAAAAGAGAATCTGGGGGAAGTTATAAAATTCTGAAAACTACCCCCTACGGGAACACCATTGTTAAGGATTTTACGCTGCAGATGATTCCAAAAGAGCAACTGGGTTATGACCTTATTCCGGATCTGTTGACAGTTGTTTTTTCCTCAATGGATTATGAACGTTATTCCTTCGGATCGTTCTCCGTTGAAATGCAGGATACCTATCTTCGATTAGACAAGGATATTGCCGAGTTATTGAAATACCTTGAGAGCGGGTACGGAACTGAAAACATCCTGATTTATCTTACCGGATTAACCAGCATTTCGTATCCTGCTGAATTTCTGAAAGAAAAATTCAGGATGACTGCCGGGATCTTTAATCCTGAGAGTGCTGTGGCATTGCTGAAGTCGTACCTGAATATCAAATATGGGGCAGGAGACTGGATTGAATTGTTTGCCAATCAGCAGATTTATCTTGATCACGAGCTTATCGAAAAGAAAAAGATCAATCTCAGGGAGATGCAGGTGAATGTAGCTTCTTTCCTGAATCAGTTTGAAGGGATTGCATTTGCGAAAGCCACCTGTGAAATAGAAGCTGATAACTTTCCGGGAGGTCCACGTGAACCATTGCAAAATAATTACCACATTAAACGATCGGGAGATGTATTTATCAGGTATGAAGACGGGTGGCAACCCAAAGACAAGTTCAATCCGGTTGATTACACCGACAATAACCAGGTCCCGTTAGTCTGGTATGGGGCAGGAATCACGAAAGGGACGACATTGAGAAAAACCAGTGCAACGGATGTCGCTCCCACCATTGCTGCTTTTCTGGGAATCGCCCCCCCATCTTCAATGACAGGAAAGGTGATTGAAGAGTTATTCAAACATTGATTAATTTTAGTTTCTAACAAAAAGACCGATTCCGATCGATTTTTTTCAAAATTATTACCATAATATAGCAGTGACCCTGGTTATTGATATCTGGCCCTTTCAGGGCACTGATGATATTATTAAAGTGTTTATCTTAAAATAGCTTTTCAGCAGATTTTATTTATTATGCCTATTCCCTGATAAATTGTATCCGACGATCAATGATATTTTTTTGTAATCGGATGTCCAGCCGTAGCTGTCTTCCATTATTTTTTGATTTGAATAATACCTTAATTCAGCACTTAATCGTTTGTAATTTAAACCCCCGCCATATGCCGGATTAAATTTTTCTTTAATTGTTAAAGGCATGAGTGTACTATCCAAATCATTAGGG
>Ga0118677_10006832_pt1 | contig 13930 bp, 13 predicted proteins | sample AliMusrvi5mmetaG_FD_86154 | JGI IMG/M metagenome (GOLD analysis project Ga0118677, IMG submission 86154) | reverse complement strand
ATCACAAACGGCCCCCGAACTGGCGGGGCTGCCGTTTGCCGGCGACTTCGTGGTAATCGAGAAAAACTCCATCTCGTCATCCGAGCACACCGCGCTCGACGCATGGCTCGATGCACACAAAGACATACGGACATTCATTGTCACAGGCGACTGTAGCGATCTGTGCGCCTATCAACTCGCCATGCACTTGCGCCTGCGCGCCAATGCGAGCCAGACAAATGATGTGCGCGTGATATTGCCGGCCAACTGCGTCCAGACGTATGACACGCCAATAGTTGTGGCACAGCAATTCAACATTCCTCCACATGACGGCGATTTGCTGCATGCAATATTCCTTTACAACATGGCGACCAACGGCGTGGAAGTAGTGAGCAGTCTGGAGTGAATTAGTCGTAAGGAGCCGAAACTATGGGATGGGTCGTCATCGCAACGTACAATTAGGCCGCAAATGAAAAGGCTCTTACTCGTTGCTGCAACGTTGCTGTCACTGCTCGCTGCTTGTTCTCCTTTGGGGTCTACACCTGCCAGGACACCGCTGCCGATCACACCGATGTTCTTTCCGACGGATACGCCGACACCCGTGCCGACGCCGATTTATCTGAACATCATCTGGAGTTTTCACCAGCCGCTCTATTCAACAGATACGCAAACAAACTTGGTGACCTTACCGTGGGTGCGCATCAGCGCAACACGTTACTACAACAGCGCCGCCGCGTTGCTGCAAAAATATCCCAAGGTGCATGCCGCGGTAAACATCAGCCCCCTGCTCCACCAGCAATTGGACGATATCACTACCGGAACACGAGACATCTACTGGGAACTGTCGACACGCCCGGCGAACAGCCTGAGCGATGAGGATCGGCAATTTATACTGGCGCACTTCCTGGATGACGCCAACCCTGACAGCATCAAATCGTCTCAACGATACCAGGAGTTGCTCACAAAACGCGGTGGAAGCGGCGACGCAATAGTGCGCGCGGCAGGAGCCTCATTCACTGAACAGGAGATACGCGACCTGCAGGTGTGGTTCAATCTCTCCACATTTAACCCCAGTCTATTAGCGACACCGCAGTTAACGGCACTCGTTGCCAAAGATCGCGACTACACCGAGGATGACAAGCAAGTGGTGCTTGAGGCGATGCTCGCCACGATCCGCGCCATCGACCCGCTCTACGCCCAACTTCAAGAGAGTGGGCAGGTTGAACTGACCACATCACCCTATGCTGAGCCGATTGTCCCGTTGCTGCTCGACACCAACAGCGCATCTGCCGGCGACAGCAAAATACAACTGCCCGATCCGCCATTCAGCGTTGCTCAGGATGTCGCCGAGCAACTCAAACGCGCCACGGACATGTATCAAAGCCGTTATGGGCGTCCAGCCCGAGGCATGCTCCTGCCTGGCGGCGCGATCGCACAGAACAGTGTGCAACCACTCAGCAGCGCCGGCATTCAATGGACCGTGACAGGGCAGGATGTTCTTGTTGAAACGCTTAAGCGCGCCAATAACAGCAGCAGTGGGCCACTGAATGCGGACTCACTCAATCGACCCTATGCGCTCACCTCTGAGGATGGCAAGCGGCTGAATGTGCTTTTCAGTCACACCGATCTCTCGGATCACCTGCTAACCTACGCAACCACCGACGCACAGTCGGCCGCTGAGGACTTCATCAACCGCATCCATGAAATCAAGGCACAGTTGGCAACCGAGAAAGCGACCGGGCCACACCTCATTACCGTTGTCATTGACGGCGACCGCACACTGCCGGTCTTTTCCGACGATGGGCAGGGTTTTGTGGACGCGCTGTATCAGCGCCTCAGCGCGGCAGCAGACAGTTACGACATCCAGACCATCACGCCCACTGAATTCATCAACCGGTTTCCCGGACCACGCGACCTCAAGACGATCACCGCAGGCGCTTGGGGGGATCGAGATCGAACAGATCTTGGCGCCTGGATCGGAACAGCTGAAACCAACGCGATCTGGTCAAATCTCGTTCGAGCGCGCGCGTTTCTGAATGACTATCTGACCGGCTTGAAAACCACGGACAAAGCCGCACTGGCGCGCGCCTACGACGCCATGCTGCTGGCTGAAGGCTCCGACTGGCTGCAATCGCGCTCAGAGTCCGCCAGGCCTGATGCGGCATATTTCGACCAGGCCTTCCGCAACCTGCTCGGTCAGGTATACGCTGATGTGGGCGTCCCGTTGCCCGACTATCTGCAGGTGCCAATCCAGCCGGCAACGGTCATCACCGGGGATTTGGCGACGCCGAAAGCGATTACGCCAACCATTGACGGTGTTGTAACCGACGGTGAGTGGAACGGCGCCGGCGTCATCAGTGCGCCTGACGCCTCATCCTCACCCGGCAGCGGGGTAATCAGCGCGTTGTACTACGGCGCAAATGGAGACAATCTGTTCTTCCGTGTGGATGCGCGTGACGACTGGAGCGCAATCGCCGCCAGCGTGGACTCGCTGCAACCGATGCGCGTCGGTATCTACATCAGTAAACCCGACTCATCCGCGTTCTCAGAATTCACTCGGCTTGGGGGCGATGGCGAGATTCGCGTCGCGTTAGGAATGAGCGCCACCCATTTGCTGGAATGGACTCTCGACCCTGATGGAACATCGGCAACCGCCCTGTATTCAGCAAACTCCGGACATGGGTGGGCCGGAACGGCAACTCTTTTCACACCGGGCGCCCTGGTTGGCAAGGTGCTGGAACTGGCCACGCCCCGGAAGGCGCTCGGCAGCCTGACGGATCTATCCAAGCTTAACCTGGTCGTGATCGTCACACGCGGGGGGCAACTCATCAGTGCATATCCCGTCAAGGGGTTGGCGCAGATGACGATTCCTCCAGGCAGCACGGTCAATACAAGCACTGGCAAGATCATTGCCGAATTCAATGACCCGACGGGCGATGACTTCGGTCCAGGCGCCTACACTTACCCTGAGAATGCCGTTTTTGCGCCAGGCTCATTCGACTTGAAACACGTAACGATTTCCATAAATGACAAAAACCTGGTGTTTAAGATTGATTTGAACGGGCCGATCAATAATGTGTGGAATTCGCCTATCGGTCTATCGATCCAGACATTCGATATCTACATTGACAAGGATCCGGGTAAAGGCACTGGCGCGCGCAAGCTGCTCGATGGGCGCAATGCGGCGCTGGCTAAAAACAACGGTTGGGACTACGCTATTTGGGTTGAGGGATGGGAGCAGCAACTGTATGCCGCCGACGCCAGAGGTAATGTGAGTAGCAGGAACAATCCGCAGATCACGGTCTTGATCGATCCAGCGGGTACAGCGACGATTGCGGCGCCATTGGCAGCCTTTGGCGAGGGCAACCCCGAATCCTGGGGATATGCGATCGCCATCCTCGGCCAGGAAGCCTTCCCATCGCCCGGCGTGCTCAGAGTGCGTGATGTTGACCCAACCGCCACGGAATGGCATTTCGGCGGCGCGCCAAATGACGTCAACCATACCCGCATCATCGATTTCCTTGAGCCTGCTGATAGCACGGCGAACCGCGACAATAGCCTGGGCCACTACCGCGCATCGCAGGAAACGGATATCACCAGGCTGACCGCGGATGATTATGGAACTATTCCTGTGGTTACAATAAGAAAGTAAATATAAGTGAAGGAATAAACAAGATGAGCGCGTTTAAGGTGATATGGAAGAGCATCAAGGACATCTGGGAAGACATGTTGCTTCTGGTGTTGATGAACTTGCTGACGGTAGTGTGCGGTTTGCCGCTTTTCGCTGCGATTGGTGTGCCAGCTTATGTCGCCGTGGGCAGCACTGACCCGGTGCCGTCGTTAATCTCATCGTTGATCGTGGGGATGGTGTTGTCGATCCCCTTGTCGATTCCATACGCAGGCGCCTATTTTGCGCTGAACGCTGTGTGCAATCGTGTGGCTAACGGATTCGCCATATCCTGGGACTACTACTTTGCGCACTTCAAACAGAACATCTGGAAGACCTGGCGCTATATGATTTTCTCGAATGTGGTTGGAATCCTGATCGCGATCAACTTCCTGTGGTACCCGCAAGCATTTCCCGGACAACCATGGGTGGCGTGGGTCATGGGCGCATGGCTGGCAGCCGGGATATTCTGGACAGCCATCCAGTTCTATGTGATTCCGTTTTATGTGGAGCAGGAGGCCAAGAGTTGGCGCGTTGCGTTTAAAAATGCCGCTCTCGTCGCCGGCGCTAACCCCCTTTTCACATTCCTGTTGCTGGTCGTGACATCGGCTGTATTAATCCTCAGCATTGGGGTGCTGCCGCCGCTTTTTGTTCTGCTCGGATTGCTGATCTGGGTGATGGCAGGCACGCAGGGAGTAGTGAACCGGGTTGCCATGTATCGCAGTCGCATGGAAGGCCAGGGAGATGCTAAAAAAGTCAAACGCGATACTCCGAACAGATAGGAAAGCCTTGACTGCATGATGAATTGCACAAACTGCGATTCGCCTACACTTATGTTTATATTATGTTTATATAGTGACGCCCTACTGGTTATGGTAAAATGCGTGCGTTGTGAGATATGTTGTAAGAGAGAGTGACATTGTGATAAATATCACAACCAAAAATGTAATAAATATGTTTTGTGTTATCCTACTCTTCTCAGCTATCTCTTAATTCCGCGTTGTAAAATCGTTTATTCTAACTACGAGTTGTTTTCAGAGAGGTAACGATGAACAGAGATCAAGCACAGGCGAATGAAACTAACCAGACAACCCCAGCGCGGACACGCACAACTGCTGTTGACCTTATTAAGGTGTCGGCGAATTCCAGATCGACTGCAGTGGCTGGCGCCATTGCGGGTGTAGTCCGCGAGCATGGGCGCGCTGACGTACAGGCGATTGGCGCTGGCGCGGTCAATCAGGCGATCAAGGCGGCTGCGATTGCGCGTGGGTATCTTCTGCTCGACGGGATTAATGTCGTCGTTATTCCTTCCTTTTCAGAAGTGGATATTGAAGGGACTGAACGCACGGCGGTTCGGTTTGGCGTCGAACCACGCTGATTACCGAACTTCATTGCCACACACGAGCCTCTGACGGCACATTAACGCCGTCAGAGCTTGTTGCTTTGGCGTCAAAGCGCGACATCAAAGTACTGGCGATCACCGACCACGATACCGTGGCCGCGCATGCTGAAGCAGCACAGGTTTGTGCGCAACAGCATGTGCATTTCATCCGCGGTATCGAGGTTAGTTCACTTGCCGACCAGGGCGAAGTGCATGTCCTTGGTTACGGGGTCGAGCCCACCGATCCAGAAACCATCGACCGCATCCTGGCATTGCGCGACGCGCGTGATGGCCGGGCCAAAGCAATGGTTGCCCAACTGCACGGGCTGGGAATTAATGTGTCCTACGACCGTATCAAGGAACTTGCGGGAGACGCAATGGTTGGCCGTCCGCACGTCGCCAAGGCGCTTCTTGAGGGAGGCTGGGTGACTACGCGCCAGGAGGCTTTTGATGTCTATCTGGCGGAAGGGAAACCGGCATTCGTCCCACACCAGGGATTGACGCCAGCCGAAGCCGTCCAGTTGATTCATCGCGCGCACGGGATCGCAGTCGTCGCCCACCCCAGTTTATATGCCGGCGACGCGGATCGCCTTCTTGCAGAACTGCTCCCCTGTGGTCTCGACGGCATCGAAGTCTACTATCCGCTCCACACGCCAGAGCAGATAAAACATTACGCGGCCTTCGCTGCGGCCAATGGTCTCATTGCTACTGGCGGCAGCGATTTCCACGGGTTTGTTGGCGACACCGAGACAACACTGGGGTCTATCCATCTCCCCGCCGGAACCATTGAGGCAATCGAAGCCCGCATCAGCCAGATTAGAGCGGCCATTGTGCAATCGTGATCAAAAATTGGAAATTCTGGCTCGGTCTTGCCATCAGTGCCATCGCACTGTATTTCACCCTTCGCGGTATCCATTTTGATGAGTTTGCAGCCACATTGGCAAGCGCTCAAATTCTCTGGCTGATCCCCGCTTTTTTTACATTACTTCTCACGCTCTCGTTGCGCGCAATTCGCTGGTCGAGTTTAATGGGAGGCACGCCATTCCGGATCACCTTTCATGCGTTGAATGTGGGCTATATGCTGAACAGCATTCTGCCCTTTCGCCTGGGTGAGATTGGCCGCGCGTATGTGATTGGTGAACGCACAGCTGTTCGCATGACCCGGGCGCTTTCGACAGTTGTAGTCGAACGCATCATTGACCTGGCATCCATCGTAATCATGTTTGTCATCTTTGCCCAGTTCATCCCGATGCCGCCCCAGTTTTCTGCCGCCGCATTGACAGGCGGCGGGGTAGTGATCGTGGTGCTGCTTGCATCCATCCTGGCGATCTGGCAGTCCGACGCCGTCGAAACGCTTCTGTTGCGCATCACGCGCCGCATTCCACGCTTGAATGGCGACGCCATGGCGCGCCGGTTTCGCGACATCGTCGGCGGGTTTCAGGTGATCCGCTCGCCCGTCAAACTCGCCTATAACCTTGTGCTCACTGTTGGCATCTGGGGAACTTCATTGTTCGTCGCATTTTTCACCATGATGGCGTTTATGCAGGCGCGTATTGACCAGATGGGTTTGACGATCGTGCTCGCCAACCTCGGAGGAGCGATACCATCGGCGCCCGGCGGGCTGGGAGTCGTGCAATTCTTCGCAAAACAAGCGCTCGTCATTCCCTTCCAAGTCCCGGAGGACATCGCAGTCGCGTTTGCGTTTGTATGGTCGCTGGGGCAGCAACTAGCCTTAATCGCGCTTGGCATTGTTGGTCTGCTCCAGGTGGGGATGACCTTCTCAAACGTTGCGACTAATACGCGCGCGCGCACAGACGGCGCTGAACGCCAAACACCACACATCGAGATCGGCAAATAATCCTCAATGCGGATACTACAAGTTCTTAGCTACTACCGGCCAAATATCAGTGGTCTTACGATTTACGTCGAGCGCCTGTCGCGCGGGTTGGTGCGCGCAGGTCATCAGGTTACCGTGTTAACCTCACAGTACGATAAATCAATGCCCCTGCGCGACGTTCAAGACGGCGTTCAGATCGTCCGTGTCCCAGTGGCGTTGCGCTTAAGCAAAGGGGTCATCATGCCCGCCTTCGGGATGGTCGCGCGCCAGTTGATGCCGACACACGATATCGTCCACGCACACCTGCCTCAGTTTGACGGGGCCGGATTGTCGGTGAACGCTCGTTTGTACCGCAAACCATCGCTACTGACCTATCACTGCGACATTCAACTGCCGCCGGCGCTTCTCAACCATATCGTTCATCCGGTAATCAATGGGGCGAACCATCTGGCTGCGCTGATCGCGAACCGGCTGGTGGCCTATACCGACGATTACGCACAAAACTCACCCTATTTGTCTCGGTATCTGCGCAAAGTGACGATCATCCCGCCGCCGGTAGAGATCGATACGCCCAGTGCTGAGAGTATTGCCCGGTTTGCCCAGAAATGGAACCTGACCAGTCGTCCGATTATTGGCATGGTTGCGCGTCTGGCCACCGAAAAAGGCGTCGAGGTTCTCCTCGATGCGGTCGATATCGCGCGCAAGACCCTGCCCGAAGCGCGCGTGCTATTCGCCGGTCAATATCAGAAAGTGCTGGGCGAAGAGGCTTATGCCCGGCACCTGCAGCCGCGTTTTGCCGAAGCAGGTTCTCACTGGGCATTTACAGGGCCATTGCATGGTCAGGAGCTTGCATCACTCTACGCAAATTGTGATGTCACTGTTTTGCCCAGCCTGAACTCAACCGAGTCCTTCGGGTTGGTGCAGGTAGAGTCGATGATGTGCGGCACTCCGTCGATCTGCAGCAACCTGCCGGGCGTGCGCGTGCCGGTGCAGAAAACGGGCATGGGCAGGGTCGTAGCGATCGGCGACGCGCCCGCGCTTGCAGCGGCAATCATCGAAGTCATCCAGAATCGCGCCAGGTATGTAAAAAGCCGTGACTTCATCAACCAGATGTATAGTACAGACATAGCAGTAGCACAGTACGAGTCCTTGTACAAAGAGCTCGCGGAGATAAAGGCATGACTGAAATTGAGCAGACTGAACAAAACAGTCCATCCCGGCGTGATCGCAGTTCATTGGGTTGGTTTGGTCTGGGGATACTGGTTGGCGCAGTCGCGGCGATCGGGCTTGTGTCGTTGACAAACCCACCGCGTGGCGGCGCCCAGACACAAAGCGGCGCCGACACTACTGCGATCCGCGAGGCGGCGCGACTGGGCGCGAAAGACGCCTTGCTGGAGTACAACACGGGAGTCACGCTCCCCCTCAGCCTGGCCGATATTCGCGACGCAGCCAAACTGGGCGCACAGGACGCGTTACAGGCTGGCACTAACAATGCAGCCAATCCAAATACCGACTCGGTGGCCGCTGCCCCGATTAATACGGACGACATCGCCGTGCGCCCGCACAACGTCCGCGGCGACGATAAGGCGACCGTGACGCTGATCGAATATAGCGATTTTCAGTGTCCATTCTGCAAACGCTTCCACGACACGGTGCTCCCCCGCATCGTCACCGATTACGTGACTACTGGCAAGATAAAGCTAGCCTACAAGAATTTCGCCTTCCTGGGTGACGAGTCGCGTTGGGCCGCTCAGGCCGCCGAATGCGCCGCTGACCAGAATCGCTTCTGGGATTTCCACGAGCTTCTGTTCACCCGCCAGGGGGGTGAGAACGCCGGAACCTTCACAAAAGCAAACCTGTTGAAATTAGGGCAGGAACTAAAGTTAGACGTGCCGTCATTTACTTCCTGTCTGAATCAGGACAAAACACTCGAACGCGTGCAGACTGACACTGCTGAAGGCAACAAGCTTGGCGTGCGCGGCACGCCTTCGTTCGTGATCAACGGCAAACTCATCGTCGGCGCACAGCCGTATGAAGCCTTTAAGTCCGCGATCGATGAAGCGCTCAAGCCGAAATAACGGCAACCGCTGCCTGAGGATATACACTCGCGAGACTGCTGTAAATAACACGCACTTTACCTATGGCCAACGAGCTGGTGTTGATTGTCGACGACGAACGCAACATCGTTGAGTTAATTGAACTCTACGCGAAACAGGCCGGGTACCGCACGCTGCGCGCCTACGACGGACAGACTGCGCTCGATGTCATTCAAACAAATCCGCCGGCATTGATCATTCTTGACCTCATGCTGCCCAGGGTCGATGGATGGGAGGTGTGTAAACGGGTGCGCGCAAAGTCCGACACCCCGATCATCATGCTCACCGCGCGCGACGACGCAGTGGATAAGATTGTTGGCCTGGAGATCGGGGCCGATGACTACCTGACCAAACCCTTCAACCCGCGCGAATTGATGGCGCGCGTCAAGGCTATCCTGCGGCGCGCGAGGAGCGAGGGCGACCAAGGCGGCAATAGCGCCTTACTGCAAATCGGCAACCTCACCATCGATCGCGCCCGACGCGAGACACTCGTCTCGGGCAAGGGGCTTAAATTGCGCGCCAAAGAATTTGACCTGCTCGTCCTGTTCGTCGAAAATAAAGGGATTGTGTTCACGCGCGAAAAGCTGCTCGAAACCGTATGGGGCTTTGATTTTTCAGGCGAAACGCGCACGGTCGATGTGCACATTGCCCAGTTGCGCAAACATATTGCAGGCAGCGGCGTGGAGATTGAAACGGTGTTCGGAGTTGGGTACAAGTTAGTCTCCGCCCCCTGAGCCAGGAACAATGCCAGAAACAGGAGCGCCGTCAGGAAAATGAGCCTCAGACTCCGCTTATTCTTCACGCACACGATCGTCATCGTCATCACCTTGCTGATATTGAGCGTGACGCTGGTGGTACTGCTGATCGATTATCAGCAACGGCTGACGCTGCGCGAACTGAGTTTCGTCGCAACAACCGTGGTGCGATCCCTGCGGCTTGCCGACGCAACAGATAATGCCGCCAAAGTCCTTGATCGGCTGGCGGTGGTCGGTCAGAATCAACGCTTCCAGATCGCCCTGCTCGACTATGAGGGTGTCGTGTTGCAGGATAACGGTTTCGCTGCCGAAGCCTCGCTGGTCGGTCGCAAACTGGACCTGAGTCGCAAACTCACCGCTACAGGCGACGTGACCACCCCGAATACCCGTGACCAGGTTGCCGCCGGCAACTTCATTGATGGGCAGAAACGACGCTGGACTTACGTCGCCGTCGCCATTCGCCCTGCATTGACGAATACAAACTGGATGGTCATCGCTCGCCCGTTCCTAAGCGGCCCCGTCGTCAGCTTAGAGGGCGAAAGTCTGGCCCTTCCCTTCATCGAGGCTGGCGGCGCCGCCTTAATCCTTGCGGCAGTGATCGCTGCGCTCGTGGCGCGCTCCATCGCCAGACCGATTCAGAAAGTGGCTGCCGGGGCAAACGCAATCGCGCAGGGAAAATACGATCAACGGGTCGCCTTATCAGGCACTGAGGAATTCAAGCAACTTGCTGAAGACTTTAACAAGATGGCCGCGCGGGTTCAGACTGCGCAGATGACGGAACGCGACTTTGTCGCCAATGTTTCACACGAACTAAAGACGCCGCTGACATCGATCAAGGGATTTGCGCAGGCCATCCAGGACGGCGCGGTCAACGATGCCGAGTCCGTTCAGAGCGCAGCGCGGATCATCAATGACGAGGCCGACCGGTTGACACGGCTCGTGACCAGATTGCTTGACTCTGCGCGCCTTGAAACTGGCGACATCAAGATGGCGATGCAACGCGTATCGATCAACGATGTCGCGCGCTCATGCCTGACCCGGTTTGTCCCGCGCGCCGAAAGCTCGGGCGTCCTCCTGCAGGACAACCTCGCCGAGTTGCCCTTTATCCAGGCGGACGGCGACCGTCTGGCGCAAGTAGTGACAAACCTGCTTGATAACGCCATCAAACATACCGACCGCGGAGGCAAAGTCAGCATTGAAACCAGAGGAACGCCTGCGAGCAAGTCGCGCCCGGCAGGAATTGAGTTGAGCGTCAGCGATACCGGTCAAGGCATACCGGCCGATGATTTGGCACGCATCTTCGAGCGCTTTTACCAGGTGGACAAGGCGCGCGCGCAGACGGATGGGCGCTCTCCTTCAGGCGCAGGACTTGGGCTGGCTATCTGCAAACAAATCGTCGAGGCGCACCACGGCGTGATCGGCGCTCAGAGCGTGCTGGGGATCGGGACGCGTATCAGCGTGTGGCTGCCCGTAGCTCAGGCTGCCTGAACCAGGCGATCGTGTCTCGCGCAGTTTCTTCAAACGAGCGCGCCGTATGCCCAAGTTCGCCCTGTGCTTTATTGGATGACACCGGTTGCCAGAGATGGAACGTCCTGAAGTTTTCAGGCAAATGCGCGAACGGTATTGCGTCGGTCAAACCAATGAAACCGCTGACGAGTGAACGAGGCAATTTGATGCGTGGGGGTTGCACTCCAGCCTCGTGGCACGCCGTCCGCAGCAGCTCATAGATCGTCAGATTATGCCCGCCAAGGATGTAGCGCTCGGCGCGGCGTCCCTGCGTCACAGCCGCAATATGGGAACGAGCCACGTCGCGCACGTCAACTGCATTGATGACAGCATCAAAATAGATGGGGAAACGCCCGAGCGCGGCATCGCGGATCACGACGCCAGTGGTGGGTTTTATGTCGCCAGGGCCAAACACTGCGGTAGGCAACAGAACGACCAGATCAGGCGTGCGAGACTCGCGCAGTCCCAGGCGTTCCATCGAAAATTTGGCTTCGGCATAGGCGCTGCGCGCGGAACCCGCGCGATAGACATCGCGCTCGTCAGCCAGGCGCCCTTCTGGAGGAGTGCCGATTGTCGTAATGCTGCTGGTGTAGATGAGGCGCGAGACGCGCGCCGCCCGCGCTGCTTGCAGGACGTTGTCCATCTCGGCTCGCGCGCGCGCAATCTCCTGATCAATGTGTCTGAAATCCTGTGGGTATGCCGCAGCAGCATGGAAGACTATCTCGCATCCTGCCATCGCGCGCCGAAGCGAATCGACATCGATCAGATTGCCGGTCATCCACTCAACCGGGACATCTGAAATCGCGCCGGTATTCCGGGGATTCCGGCGCACGGCTCTAACACGCCAGCCTGCCGCAACCGCAGCGCGAGCGATGTGACCACCGATGAAACCGGTAGCGCCTAATACACAAACATTCATGAAGACTGTGCCATTCGCGCGACTACTGTTAATGCAACCAGCCCCAGACCAAATAAACCCACGGCGAATCCCTGCTTAGCCAGTGTATTCGTGTCCTTTAGTTGACCCTCGGGCAGATCTATCTGATTCTCAACCGGTTGGCTCATTTCCATCTCAACCGGGTTTGCCAATGCATACGTGGGACACAAAAACCAGGCCAGAATCGCGCCGCCAATCACCCCGCCCACATGCCCCCAGTTGTCGATGCTGCTACCGGGGCTGAGACCAATGATCACATTGATCACCAGCGTCATGCCCAGATTGATCAATCTTTGTCGACCGATAGCCCCCAGCAACTGACGTTGCTTGAAGAAAAACACGGCTAATGCGCCGAAAAGACCAAACAAGGAAGTTGAAGCCCCGGCAGATAACCCTTGCGTCAGCATGTAGCTGAAAATCGCCCCGCTGATACCCGATAGCAGGTAGATCACCGTAAAGCGTGTTGAGCCGTAGATCGTCTCCACTTCGCGACCCAACACATAGAGTGCGTAACTATTCACCAGTAGATGGAGCGCCCCTATGTGCAGAAAATTAGCCGTAAAAAGACGCCAGTAGTCGCCATCCGTGACTAAGGGCGCATAATTAGCGCCAAATCGCACCAGGTTACGCGCGTTTTCGCTGCCGCCCATCAGCTCCATGATCACGAAGATAACGATGATGATGCCAAGAAACACATACGTCAGGAATGGGCGGGATAACGGAAGTCGAACCCGCCATGATGGGCGCGCTGGCTGAGGGGGCGCTTGTTGTGGGATCATTTAGATGCAGGTAGGATAGCGATTGACGCGGCAGTGTTCGGCAGACATGATCGAGATTATCTGATCCACCGCCTTATCGATCTGGTTTGCCGGATTCACAACGACGTAATCAAACTCACACAGGCAAGTCATCTCCTGTTGTGCGGTTTGCAGGCGACGCTGCAACGCCTGCGGTGTTTCTGTGTGGCGTTCGATCAGCCGGCGCACCAGCTCTTCCTCCGATTCTGGCGCCAGGAAAATAGTGACCGCATCCGGGACGATAGCGCGCACCTTGGCTGCGCCCTGCACATCAATGCGCATCAACACATCTTTTCCACTGTCCCAGGCGCGGCGCACCTGCGCTTTTGGAATGCCCTTGTAATCCCCGTACACATTGCTGTACTCCAGGAATTCACCTGCCTCGATCATCTGAGTGAACTGCGCCATTGAGACGAAGTAGTAATCCTTACCCTCAACCTCGGCCTCGCGTCTCAGGCGTGTGGTCATAGTGACAACAAACGCGAAGTCATATCCATGATCCTTAAGCCGCTGTAGCAGCGTATCTTTACCCACACCGGATGGGCCGGAGATCACCACCAGAAGCGGAGACCATACCCGATCGTATAAACCGGGCTCTGAAGCAACAAGATTTGGCGGCGCGTTTTCGCTTTGCATTTTATGATAAATGATTCTACCCCACTGATGGCCTATGCGCGGCAAACGGCGCGCGCGCGATTACCGAGAGATCAGCTTGATCCGCTTTGCCGCAATCCGTTAAAATACGCCACATGCCAATATTTGAGTATCGTTGTGCCAAGTGCCGTCACAAATCATCCGTTTTCTGGCGCAGCATCAGCGCTGTTGACCACAGCAAGGCCCGTTGCAGCAAATGCGGGAGCGCCGAGTTAACCCGCCTGGTCTCAAAAGTGCGTGTCATTCGCGGCGCCAGCAAGAGCGCTCCGGAGAGCGACGCGCCAGGCGGCGGCGATCTCGATGCGAATATGATGAATGAAC
>Ga0118677_10010735_pt1 | contig 13931 bp, 12 predicted proteins | sample AliMusrvi5mmetaG_FD_86154 | JGI IMG/M metagenome (GOLD analysis project Ga0118677, IMG submission 86154) | reverse complement strand
GGTGTAGCCGGTGATGGGGGCCGAGAGGGCGTGGGGCGGCTGCGCACCGCAAAGAAGATAGACGTTTTTGAGGTGCTGACGGAACAACGCATCGAAGAGCGCGTCGTTGTCCGTGGAAAAATCCGGCCCGTACCACCAAAACCAGTCGCTTCCCTCCGCAGCGTAAATCTCAAGCAGTGCCGCTTGTTGGCTGGCAGGGTCGAGATGCCCGGCATCCATGCGTTGTTGCAAAAACTCCCGCGTCGTCCCGAGCAGATCCCAGGCGCGGTTCTCTTCGGCCTCACCGATCCAGATGTCAAAGTTACTGCCGATCCAGGAACCGGTATGCAGGGTGGAGAGGCTGCGCACCGGGGGGTGATCGCGCAGATGGCTTTCGATGGTGCGGCTCTGAAGCCGGAGAGGTTCGGCGGCGATGTCCGCATAGAGCGCGCGCAGGAACGCCTCGCCGCCATCGCGAAACTGTTCCCAGGCGTTTTCCCCGTCGAGGATGAGGGGGATGAGCCCGTGAACCGGCGGGATGCGCTCGGCGATGTGCCGGAGGTGCCCGCACAGATGCCGCGCGGCATCTTCGGGCGCGTTGCGGGCCGCGCTGAAGCCGATGAAATCCGAGAGCGGCCTGTCCCGGAAGATGCCGTTGACGGCCGCTCCATCATATTGGATGCGCCACGCCTGAAAGAGTTCCAGGTGATCGACCCGGGTGTGCATGTAGGCGGGATCGCGGTGGATGGACTTGAATAGATTTTCCTCGTCGCTGCAAAAATATTCGATGCCCGCGCGCTCCATGAGCGGGATCATCTCCGGCGCGATGGAACCTTCCGAGGGCCAGAGCCCGCGCGGTCGGCGTCCAAAGAGGCGCTCGTGATTTTCGATCGCCAGCGTCAACTGCGCTTCGGCGTCCTGCGGCCAGTGGAAGCGCTGCGGGAACTCCCGGTCAGGCAGACAGCGCTCGGCAAAAGCGCTGTCATAAACGAGCGGCAGGATGGGATGAAAATAGGGGGTGGTGGTCAGCTCCACCTGGCCGCGCTCCTCCGCAGCCCGGTAGGCGGGGATGATGGAGCGCATGATCTCCAGGTGGATTTCGAGCACGCGCGCTTTTTCGGCCTCGGTGAAATCGCGTCCCTTTTTTCGCAGGACTTCGAGTTCCGGGTAGCGTCGGCGGGCCGTGTAGCCGCACCAGGCGAGGTTGAACCAGACTTGGAGATCGCGCAACTCCTGCACGGAGAAATGCCGCGCGAGTTGCAGGAGGCTGTCGCAGGGGAGCGTCTCGCCGCGTTTGGCGAGGAGTTCGCAGTAGCGCGGCTCCGGCTTGACCATATTGTCCCAGTGGGCCTTGAAAAAATCCGTCAGGAGCGTGGCCCGCTCGGCCGTGTCAAGCTCGGCAGCCGGTTTGCGTGCGCGTTCCAACCAGAGGTCGGAGACTTGGCCGCTCACGATTTCCTCGATCTGCTGCAGGAGCACCGGCGTGAGATTGAAGTTCAGCCGGATGGCCGGGAAATCCTCGATGACCGAGATCATGTCAAGGTAGCCCTTTACGCAATGGAGCCGCACCCAGGGCATCATCGCCACGCGCGTGAGCGGGTTGACGTAGTAAGGCTGGTGCATGTGCCAGAGGAAAACCACATTCGCCATGGGGTCTTGAATAGGGCCGTGCGGCTCGGTTGGCAACGGCGGAAAACCCTGAAACAAGGGCCGGGGTGATGATGCAAGCCCGCCTCACTTCGCGCGCTTCTCCCACATTTTCACAAGCTCTTGACCCTCTCGCGTGCGATATTTTATGGATGGCTTCTCCGATGGAAATCGTGGTGGTGGATGACGAGCCGGAGATGCGCCGCCTGTTGGAACGCGCGCTTTCCCGGTTCGGGTATTCCGTGAGGCAATGCTCCGGCGGAGAGGAAGCCCTTCGCATTGCCGAAGAGCGTAACGGGGAGGCGTTGCTGGTCCTGGATTACGCCATGCCGGGCTGGAATGGAGCGCAGGTTTGCGAAAAAATCCGCGCCCATCCCAGCCCGCTCGTCGCCCAGACCCCCATCATTCTTCTCACGGCCCATGCGGAGGAAGGGCACGAACTCGAGTGTTTCCTTGCCGGGGCGGACGATTTTGTGGGCAAACCGGTGAATCTCCCCGTGCTCAAGGCCCGGATCGAGACGCACCTGCGGCTGGCCTCGCTGCGTACCCGGCTAAGGGAGCAAAACTGGCTGTTGGAAGAGGCCCAGGCGACGCGCGAATTTGACATGGAAGCGGCCGCCTTGGTCCAGCAGGCGATGATCCCGCGGCAGATGCCGGAGATCAAAGGCTGGTCGTTTGCATTGCGCTGCGAGTCCTTGATCGAGGTCGGCGGGGACAGCTATGACGGGCTGGCGCTGCCCGGAGGCGGGCTGCTGGTTTGGATCGCCGATGCCACGGGGCACGGCGTCTCCGCCGCGTTGGTGACGGTGTTGATCAAGCTCCTCTTCCGGCATGCCGTGGAAGAGACGAGCGAACCGGCCCGGGTGATGGAACGGGTGAACCGGGAGTTCATGGCGATCTTCAAGGGCCACTCCTTCCTGACGGCGGCCTGCGTGGCGCTCCAGCCGGGCACGGGATTCATTCGCGCTGCCGGAGCCGGACACCCTCCGCTGCTCATTGTCCGGCAAAACGGGCGGATCGAGACGCTTCCTTCCTCGGCCCCGCCGGTGGGGTTGCTCGTGCCGGAAAGCCTTCGGGAGCGCGAGGCAATGCTGGAGCCGGGCGACACGCTGCTGATGATCACGGACGGCGTTTACGCCGTGAGCGATCCCCACGGAGGCAGGCTTTCCTTTGCGCGCTTCGCCCAAGGGCTGCAAGGGGCGGAATATGCGGAACCGGAAGCGTTGATTGATGCCGCCTTGGTGCAAGCGCGTTCCTTTGGCAACGGTGAGCCGTTCGATGACGACGTGGCGCTGGTGGCGATCCGGCGGGAATAACCGAATGGGGGTTTCCAGCCCGCTTGTCGGGGGGCGAAGTTTTGCTTTAAAAGCAGAACGAGAGCTGATCCCCGTGGGGCGCAGCTCTCGTTCGTTAAGTTACCTGCCACCCATTGGGCGGCAAGAAGACTATTGGGCCTTTTTGTCGGCTTTCACTTCAGCTTTCTTGGCGGCAGCCTTAGCCTTCGGGCAAACCTTGGCAGGGGCCTTCACTTCCTTCGTGACGACGGGAGGAGGGCAGGTTTTAGTGCTCGAGCAGGCGGTGAGGGTGGCCACGGCAAAAGCCAGGGCGAGGAGTGTGTGTTTCATAGAGGCGCACAGTATTTCTTCATTTTACAAAAGAATTCAAGATCAGATTAAAGAAGAATGCAGGATATTGAGTGTTTTTTGCCTCCAAACCGCTGTTTTCCTGCGAAACGGCTTGTGCCGGGGGGCAAAAACACTGAAATTTGACGCCATGATGAATGCTTTGCTTCGCGGGATGTTGACGTTTGCGTTGGTTTGCGCGGGATTAAGCTTCGGATCCGGCTCCACTTCGGCAGCCGATGTCGTCGTGGTGCCGCTCAAAGGGCAGGTCTCCCAAGCCCAGTTCTTTTTCCTGCGCCGGGCGCTCAAGGAGGCCGAGCGGGAAAACGCCAAAGCGGTGGTGCTTGATATGGACACGTTCGGCGGCGAAGTCAACGCCACCCAGGAAATGCAGAAGGCCCTCGCCAGGGTCAAGATGCGCACCCTCACTTTCATCAACCCGAACGCCGGTTCCGCCGGGGCGCTGATCGCCGTTTCGACGAAGGAAATTTACATGGCTCCCATCAGCGCCATCGGCGCGGCGGCCCCCATCATGGCTGGGGGGCAGGACCTCTCGGAGACGCTCAAAGACAAGCAAATCTCCTTCCTCTCCGGCTATTTCTCCAGCGTGGCCGAGAAAAACGGGCACAACCCGGAGATTGCCGAAGCCTTCATCAACAAGAACAAGGCCGTGGTCATCGGCGGGCAGACGATCCATGAAAAAGGCTCGGTGCTCACCCTGAGCGCGCAGGAGGCCAGCCGGATCATTGACGGCAAGCCGGTGCTCGCGGCGGGCATCGCGACATCCATCCCCGATCTGCTTAAAAAAGCCAGGCTTGAAGGGGTGGTGCGCGAGGTGAACCCGACCGGCTTCGAGGTGCTCGCGTTTTGGGTGACGACGCTCTCGCCCCTCTTTCTGCTGGGCGGCATTCTCGGCGCCTATCTGGAGATGAAGATGCCGGGGTTCGGGCTGCCGGGCATCGCCTCCGTCATTTGCTTCGCCATCTTCTTCATGGGGCACTATGTGGCAGGCCTGGCCGGTTGGGAAGCACCGGTGCTCTTTCTCATCGGTCTCGCGCTGGTGCTAAGCGAGCTCCTTATCCACCCGGGGACGATCATCCCCGGGCTTTTTGGGGCGTTGATCATGGCTGCCTCGCTGGTCTGGGCGATGGTGGACCGCTACCCCGGGCAACCCCTTGTGCCGGATGCCGAAATGCTGCTGATTCCGCTGCTCAAGCTGGCCCTGGCGGGCGGCGCCGCCACCGTCGCCATCTATTTCCTGGCGAAATACCTGCCCCAAACCTCCCTTTTCCACCGGATCGTCCTGGCGACGCACAATCCCGCAGGCCCCGCCCTTTCCCTCACGCAAAGCGAATACACCCGCCTCTCCGTGGGGGCGATGGGCGTGGCCCGCTCCATCCTGCGTCCCAGCGGCAAGGCGGAGTTTGACGGCGAATTGCATGACGTCATCACTGCCGGTCAGTTTGTGGATCCCGGCACTCCGGTGCGAGTGATGGCAATGGAGGGTGCGCGGATCGTGGTGGAACCGGTGCCCGGCAAAAGCCGGTAAGAAAACGCCAGGGCGCGCAATGAGCAGAGCGTCGCAAGCCTTCACACTTTTTTCCCGCGCAGAGCCGCATGTGAGGGCTCCTCAACAAGATGATAGAAGGCGCTTGCCACCATAAGAATGACGACGAAGACTCCAACCAGCGCAAAAATACGCTCAATTTCAGACATGAGTGGCAGCTTGGAAAATATCTTGTGGTATGCAAGCTGAACAAGGGCGTGCGTCATGTAGAGCGAGAACGAAATTTTTCCACCATACACCATAACGCGTGATCCCAGAAAACGGTTCAATGGCCCGCCATCGAAGGAAAGGCCCAATATAATGGTGGCGCAGGCGAGGTAGATGAGCGGCGAGGATTGCAATGCCGCGAACGCTAACGAGACCCAAAGCAGCACGATGCCAACAGGGGCTATCATCCACCCGCGCTTCCAATCAAGCAAACTGCGTATTTTATAGACCGCGCTACCGGCGCTGAAAAGCGGCACGATAGTCCATGCTTTACTGTCGATGTGGAGCCAGGCGCCAGCGCTCTCCATGCAGAGCGCGAGGACAGTGATGGCGCTCAGCGCAACAATGTTCGTAAGCGGGCGAATATAAACCGCGCACAGCGGAAAGACAAAAAGGTAGGCAAACCACTCGGAATGAATGGACCATGACGGGTAGTTCCAGAGCTGTTGATTCGAGAACCACATGCGCACCATGGCGAGTTCCGTTGGCAGTGCGCTCATCGGCAAATCATCGAGGCGTGCGCGCGTATGTATTGCATGGATGGCTATTGAATAGAGCACCAGACAGGCGATGGTCGATGCGTGCACAGGCCACAGCTTTGCAAATCTCAGGAAGACGAAACGCCCATGATCTCGCAGTCGGTAGTCCGGAAAATAAGTATGCGCCAATATAAACCCGGAGAGCAGAAAGAAAAAAGGGACGGCAAAATGTCCATGCCGACCGATAACGTTTGTCACCGCAAGCGAGGGACACAGTTCGACGATGATTTTACGGAAATGGTAAAGGACGACCCACGCCGCCGCAAAAAAGCGAATACCTGTCAGGGCGGGAATGTGTCCGGGACGCATCTTCCAAGCAATCCTCATGAACCATTCGAGAGTCAATGAAATTGTGAACAGCCATCGATTAACGTGGGGCATCTGGCGAGAGAGTGGAGAGATAACGGGGGCAAACTGACTCGCCCTTCCTTTTGCAGCGCGCCCCCGCGCGCTGGAGGTTTTCAATACACGGCCTTGCAGAGGAGCCCATCTTGACGCATACAATGGGGAGGAGGCTGTAGCGCGCCATTTTACCGTATTGGCGGCGTTCCCCAAATATTTTCATGAGTACAATCAATCTCGATGGCGGCGAAATCACCATCATCCGCGCCCTTGGCTTTGCCGGGGCGCAGATGCTGGGGCGCGACTTGAAGGGGCGCGTGGGCAGGATGAGCGACAACGATCTGGCGGAGTGCCTCCAGACGCTCGTCGCGCTCGGCTATATCAGCAGCACCCCTGATCTGGACCGCGTGGAAAACATCGACAAAGCCCTCTTCTCCGTCAACAGCGGCTACGCCAAAGCACTGAGGGAAGCGATCGATCCCGACAAGGAACCGCCCAAGCGCCAGAGACGCCAGTAACCCCGTGAGAACCGTGCGTTTTTGGCCTTGGTTGGCCGCCATTTTCAGCGGGGTCTTGCTCACCCTCTGCTTTTCCCCCTTTGATCAAGACTGGCTTTGCTGGGTGGCCCTCACCCCTCTCAGCGCCGCCGTCTGGTTTGGAGGCGGCGCCAGTATCAAACGGGCCGCCCTTTTGGGATACGTCACCGGTCTGGTTTTTTTCTGGGGCGTCTTTTCCTGGCTGACCACCGTGACCGCCGTGGGCTGGTTTTTTCTGGCGTTCTACCTTGCGCTCTTCCCCGCCGCGTGGGCGGCGTTTTTGGGCGCGGTGCGCCCGGGTGCAGGGGATTTCACCCGCTCGCTCCCCAATCTGCTCCTGGCCACGCTTGGCGCTTCCGCGTGGGTGGCGCTGGAATGGCTGCGGGGGCTGGGCGCGATCAGCTTCGGCTGGGACGGCCTGGGCGTCGCCCTGCACCGGAGCCTCTCGCTTATCCAGATCGCCGAGTTCACCGGCGTGGGCGGCGTCTCCTTCCTGGTGGCGTTTACCAATCTCATCGCCCTCCTCACGGTGCTCCGCCTTTACCGCGAGGTGCAGCTTGGCCGCTTCCGCGCGCACTTGGATTTTAGCTTCAACATGCTGCTCATCGCCGGGGTTTTCGGGTTCGGCGCGAGCAAATTCCTCGCCCCGGCAGACCAGACCGCCTTCCCGTTGCGCGTGGCGGCTGTGCAGGCGGACATCCCCCAAACCGAGAAGTTTGATCCCGAGTTCAATAAAATGATCTGCGAGCGCTACGCCGCATTGACCGAGTGCGCCCTGGCGAGCCGCCCGCAGCTTCTTCTCTGGCCGGAATCCGCCACGCCCGGCTCGATGTTCGGGAGCCAGGAATTGTTCGACTTTGTGCGCGGATTTGCCCAGCGGGGGGATATCAACTTCCTGCTCGGAACGCTCGATTTCGACAAAGCCAACAACGACTACAACATCGCCGCGCTTTTCACCAACCACGGCGAGACCCTGCAAACCTACCGCAAGATGCATCTCGTGCCCTTCGGCGAATACATTCCGTGGAGGCACGCGTTCCCGCCGTTTGAATGGATCATCGGCAAGCTGGTGCCCAGCGATTTCACCCCCGGCACGCAACATACCATTCTGCAAATGAAAGACCCGCAGATAAAGGTGGGCGCGCTCGTCTGCTTTGAAGACACGCTGGGCGATCTCACCCGCCGCTTCGTCAAAGGCGAGGGGGACCAGGGCGGGGCGCAACTGCTCGTCAACGTCACCAACGATGGCTGGTTCCTGCGCAGCCAGGGCTCGGCGCAACACCTGGCCAACGCCGTCTTCCGCGCCGTGGAAAACCGCCGCCCCCTCTTGCGTGCGGCCAACACGGGGGTGACGGCGTTCATTGATCCGCTGGGCCGCATCACCCATTCCTTCAAAATCAATGGCGGCCCGTTCGGGAAGGGCTTCCTCGCAGGCACGGTCACAATCCCCGCCCAGAACGCCCCGCAAACCTTCTACACCCGGCAGGGCGAACGGTTTTCTCAAGCCTGTGCCGTGCTCACCCTTGGCGCGCTTGGTTCGCTTGCCCTGCGCCGCCGCAACCCTTTCCAGAGCGTTTCGTAAACGACAAAGATGGACGCAGATTTACAAACCCTCGTTGCTGATACCCCGCCCGCGACCTTCCGTTCGCCTTCCGCAAACCGCCACCTCGTGGTCTCCATCCACGATGTCTCCCCCCTTACCCAAAAGGAGACCGAGCAAATCCTGTCCGAACTCGAAGCGCTCGGCGTGCGGGGCGTCTCGCTCTTGGTGATCCCCGACCACCATTGCAAGGGGCACATCCTGGATCACCCCGAGTTTTGCGCGTGGCTGCGGCAACGGGAGGCCGCCGGGGACGAGGTGGTCATCCACGGCTACTTTCACCGGCGCGACCGCAAGGCGCGGGAGCCCCTCAAGGACAAGCTGACTACCCGGTATTACACGGCGGGCGAGGGGGAGTTCTTCGACATCGCCGGAGCCGACGCCCTGCGCATCATCAGCCAGGCGCGGCAGGAGTTTCGTAAGGTGGGCATCGACCCGCAAGGGTTCGTCGCCCCGGCGTGGCTGTTGAGCGAGGGGGCGGACCGCGCCTTGCAGCGCCTGGGCATCGCCTACACGACCCGCATCGGCAGCGTCTTCGACTACCGCACCGGCGTCAACCACGCCTCGCAATCCCTGGTCTGGAGCACCCGCACCGCGCTGCGCCGCCTCCTGAGCCGCCTGTGGAACGGCTCGCTCTTTCGCCGGTCGCGCACGCGCCCTCTGTTGCGCATCGGCATCCACCCGCCGGACCTCCAGCACCGCGCCGTCTGGGAGCAGATCAAGAAGCTCGTTACAAAGGCGCTGGAAGACCGCACGCCGGTCACCTATGCGGGGTATTTGAAGAAAAGGTGAGCGCTTTTGCGAGGCTCCACTTCTTCACAGCTTCTTACAACTTCCGTTCCGCCGCCTGATTCTCGAAGTTGTTGAGGATCATGTCCCGGATGCGCGAGGCGGGGACGACTTTGGCGGTGGTCAGGTCGAGGTTGCCGTCCTTGCCGATGATGGCGATGTGGAATTTGCCGTCAAAGCCATAGTCCGCGGCCACTTGCGGGCCGTTGTTGGCGATGACGAAGGGGACGTTGCTATGGAGTCGACTCTCGAAGGGGATGCTTGTGGTGTCCGCTTCCGTGAAGGCGACGACGAAGATGGTGTTGCGGGCGGCGAACTCCTGATAGGCGGCCTCGATGCGGCGTGCTTGTTTGCGGAAAGCGCTGGAAGCCGGCGAGGGGGCGATAAGGAGGACGACCGGCTGGCCCTTCCAGCTTTTGAGCGTTTTCCCGGCGGCCCAGGTGAAACCGGGCGCGGGGCGGACGACTTCGGCGCGGGCCGACACGGGCGCGAGGGAGAGCGCGGCGAGGGCGGCAAGCGCAAGGAGAGAAGGGGTTTTCATCACAGGAGGATCAGACTTTGAGGATTTCCGCCTCCTTGTGGGTCACTGCGTCGTCGATGGATTTGACGGCTTTGTCGGTGAGGGTTTGCACCTCTTTTTCCATCGTGCGCAGATCATCTTCGGTGATGCCGCCCGCTTTTTCGAGCTTCTTGAGGCCGTCGATGCCGTCCCGGCGGGCGCTGCGGATGCGCACGCGGGCTTCCTCGGCCATCACTTTGATGGTCTTGCAGAGCGTCACGCGGCGTTCTTCGCTGAGCTCCGGGATGCGCAGGCGGATGAGCTTGCCGTCAATGGTGGGGTTGATGCCGAGCTTGGATTCCTTGATGCCCCGCTCGACGTCGCGCATGGTGCTCATGTCAAAGGGCTGGATGACGATGAGGCGCGCCTCGGGGGTGGTGATGAGAGCCACTTGCTTCATGCGCATGGAGCTGCCGTAGGCTTCCACCTCGATGTTTTCCACGAGGGCAGGGGAGGCTTTGCCTGTGCGGACACTGGCAAATTCGTGGTGCATGTAGTCCACGGCCTTTTCCATGGCTTCCTCGGTTTCCAAAAGAATGTCGTCTGAGTTCATAAAAGGTGCTCCTTAAGGGCGGTTTATTGAGGCGGTCTTAAAGCGAATCTCCCGAGGTGACAAGGGTGCCGACGGTTTCCCCCAGCACAACGCGCTTGATGTTGTCGTCGCGCATCATGTCAAAGATGATGATGGGAACCCGGTTGTCCATGCAGAGGGAAAAGGCTGTGGAATCCATCACGGCAAGGCGCCGGGTGAGGGCTTCGGTGTAGGTGAGTTTGTCGTATTTGACGGCGGTGGGGTCTTTGGCCGGGTCGGCGGTGTAAACGCCATCCACCTTGGTGGCCTTGAGGATGACTTCCGCCCCGATTTCGCTCGCGCGCAGGGCGGCGGTTGTGTCCGTGGAGAAGAAAGGGTTGCCTGTGCCGGCGACGAAGATGACGACGCGCCCGAGTTCCATGTGGCGCATGGCGCGCCGACGGATGAACGGTTCGGCGACGTTTTTCATTTCAATGGCCGTCTGGACGCGCGTGGCGACGCCCTGGGCTTCCAGCGCGCTTTGCAGGGCCATGCCGTTGATCACGGTGGCGAGCATGCCCATGTAGTCTGCGGCGGTGCGTTCCATGCCTTGGTGGCTTGCGGAGAGGCCGCGCCAGATGTTGCCGCCTCCGACAACGACGGCGATCTCGACGCCCAGATCGTGGACTTCGCGGATCTGGCGCGCGATGTTACCGGCGATCTTGGGCGAGATGGTGTCGCGGCTCTCGGGCTCTCTTAATGCTTCACCGCTGATTTTGAGGACGATCCGCTTGTACTTCGGGGTCGGGGTGTGGTTTGACATTAAGTACACAGTGAACACGAAGAGGCTCCCGCGCATCAAGCCTCAACTTTGGGGATGTTGTGGGGGGGTGATGAAATGTAGTGGAAACGGAGCAGCTGCGCATTCAGCGCCAAAGTCGCGACCCCATACCAGCATGGGGCGCAGCCCCATGTATTTGGAAAAACGGGGAGCAGGGCTGAAGGCCTGCTCCACTATCTATCCACGCGCTACTCAGAAACATTTGGAGCTGGTTTTCCCTTGGAATCTCCCCATCTCGGAGGTTGGAGAGTCTTCATCCATTCCCCAAGCTTTGCCTCCAAAGCCTTCCGCGTTTCGGGTTGCTCTGCACTACAATCCTTATCTTCATGGATGTCGGATTCGATATTGAAAAGGGCGGTTTTCGCGCAGAGAAGCTTCCCCGCGTCTCTCTGAGAGCTATCCGGGCCGCGCCAGAACTTCCAGGGGCCTTGGCGGATGCCCCATGAATGTCTGGCCTCCGGATGTCTTAAACGAAACAGCCAGTAAAGGGCACGATCACCTTGCGGCTCTTTTCCTGTCGTCAGGGTGCCGAGCAGGCTCTGCCCGTCAAGTTTGGCGTCTTCCGCGGCCGGTTTTCCCGCTATTTCCAAGAAGGTGGGCATCAAGTCCAGCGCGCTCACCGGGGTATTTATCTGGGTTCCAGCGGGCACGTGGCCGGGCCATTCGACGATCAAAGGAACGCGGATGCCTCCCTCTAGGACATCGCCCTTTTCTCCACGCAACGGGCCGTTGCTTGCCGACGGAATCCTGTGGAGCGGAGCCCCATTATCGCTGAGAAAGACGATGATGGTGCGTTCCTTTAATTGCAGTTTTTCCAATGTCTGGAGGACTCCGCCGACGGCATCGTCCAGCGCGGAAACCATGGCGGCATAGGTGCGAGCCTGCTGGCTTGCAACGCTCGGAAATCGGTCCAAATACTTTTGCGGAGCTTCCCAAGGTTCATGGGGGGCGTTGAATGCGAGGTAGAGAAACCAAGGTTTCTCCTTGTTTCGTTCGATGTAGCTATTGGCCTCATCCCCGAAAACCTCTGTCAGATAGGAAGTGACTTGCACGGGGGTTTTATTGCGCATGATGCCGGGAATGCACTTCGCCTTGCCTGGCGGCAGATAGAAGCTTCCTCCATTGAGGAAACCGAAGAATTCGTCAAAGCCGCGTTGCAGGGGATGGAACTGCGGTTCAAGACCGAGATGCCATTTTCCAATAATTCCAGTGTGATAGCCGGACGCATGGAGATAATCGGCCATTGTGCGTTCCCCCAAAGGAAGGCAACCGGCATGTTCCGTGAAGGGTTCCGGGGTATCGAGATTATACTCAAACCCGAACTTTTCCTGATAGCGCCCGGTCAACAACCCTGCCCGTGAAGGGGCACATTGGGGAGCGGTAACATAGCCTTCTTTGAAAGACATTCCGCCCCTTGCCAGAGAGTCGATGTTCGGCGTGGGAATTTTTCCGCCATGGCAGCCGATATCGCCATATCCCAGATCATCGGCAAGGATGACGAGGATATTGGGAGGCTGGGTCTCCGCTGCGTAGGTCGTTCCAGAGTACGGGAAAATGCAAATGCCGACGGCAACAATCGCGCGGCCGATGAGGGTTGGAGTGCGTTTCATTGAAGGGGATATTAAAGTTAAATATGTCCTTAGAATCTATCTAAAAATTTTAAGCGGAGTGCATTGGGGTAGATTTTTTTGGCCACTTTTCCCAACGCGGCGCTTGTCTCGGCGGGTTTTCTCGGGCAGCCTTGGAACTCTTATGAGCAATAAAAGGTCGGGTTGTCTATGGGTGGCTCTGGTGCTGGTGCTGGGCATCAGTTTGCTGGTGAATATGGCGCTGGTGCGAGACAGGAGCAAGACCGTGGGTCAGGATTTGCAGGTGAAGTTGCGCAGCCCCATCCGGCTCGAAGAACGCGTGCTGAGCAGCGGCTCGGGCAAGGAGCGCATCGCGGTGATTCCTGTGCGCGGGCTGATCAGTTCCAGCGTTTCAGGCCGCATCAGTTCCTCCATGGTGGAGGACATCAAGCTGCAATTGCGCCAGGCGGCGGAGGACTCCAGGGTGAAGGCCGTGGTGCTTGCCATCGATTCGCCGGGGGGCGAGGTGACAGCTTCGGACATTCTTTACAACGCGGTGCGCCGGGTGCGCGACGTGAGCAAAAAGCCGGTGGTGGTGTCCATGGGCTCGATGGCGACGAGCGGCGGCTATTACACGGCGTGCGGAGGGAGCTATTTGATGGCCCACCCGACGACGTTCACGGGCTCCATTGGCGTGATCATCCAGTCGTTGCGCTACAACGATCTTCTCAACAAAATCGGGGTTGAGCCGGTGACGTTTAAGAGCGGGGCGTTCAAGGATATGCTGAGTGGCATGCGCGAGATGACGCCGGAGGAGAAGGCTTACATCCAGGCGCTTGTGATGCAGACCTACGGCGTTTTTGTCGGGGTGGTGGCCCGCGAACGGCATCTGCCGGAGGACGGGCTGCGCTCGGGGATCGCCGACGGGCGCGTGGTATCGGGCAAAGACGCGCTGGACGCGAAGCTGGTCGACGGGCTGGGGGAGATCGAGGATGCCTGGCAGAAGGCGAAGGCGTTGGCCAAAGCGCCAAACGCAACGGTCATCGCCTATGAGGCGCAGTTTAGTTTCAGCCGGTTTTTCCAATACCTCAACAGCGAGGAAAGCTCGGGAAAAGTGGAAATCAACGTGACGCAAAAGCTGCTCCCCACCCTGGAACCGGGCCGCGCCTATTGGCTGCCGGGATTTTACGGGCTGTAACCCATGAGTTTGCCGGATTGGATTTGGCTGGCGGCTGGGGCGCTCGTGTTGCTGCTTGTGACGGCGACCCTTTCGTCTTGCGTTCGGATTTACACACGCTTGCTTGCATCCGTTCGAGCAGGGCAGGGGAACGTCTGGGTAGACCCGCTGGGGCTGCCCGATTTGATGGTCGCCGGGGTGCTCATCTCCTGGCTGGGGGCGTCGGCGGTGCAGGGATTTCTGCGCAACGCCTCTGCGCCTGTGATGGGGGATAAGACGCTGCTCGAAAGCGCCCTGTTGTATGGGCTGATCGTCTGCGCCCTCGCGCTCTTTTTGCGGGCGCGGCGAATTCTGCTCACGCGGCTGTTCGGCTTGCGCCTCATGAAGCCGAGCTCGCTGCCGTCGCCGGCCAGGAATCTCGCCGTAACAGTTCCAGCAGTATTATCT
>Ga0118677_10010734_pt1 | contig 13931 bp, 8 predicted proteins | sample AliMusrvi5mmetaG_FD_86154 | JGI IMG/M metagenome (GOLD analysis project Ga0118677, IMG submission 86154) | reverse complement strand
ATACAGGGTTACTTCCAGAACCATTTCTATAACGGCAAAGACTGGATCGGATCGGTACTGTCGCCGACGCTGACGCTGGAGATGGACAAGGGGATCACCCGTCCACTCTGGTTGCGGGTGGCCGTGCCGGTTGACGCCAAGCCTGGAAATTACAAGGCCACCTTCACCTTCAAGCCGGCCAACGGCAAGCCCACGGATGTTCCCGTGGAGTTTGAAGTCTACCCGTTCAAGCTGTACGACAACCTTCCGGTGGCATGGGGGTTCTACGGCCGAATCGGCCCTTTGCCCGACTGGTGTTCGCCGGAGACGCGCAAGCAGGTTTGTGCCGACCGGCTGGCCTGGATGCGCGACCTGGGGCTGAACAGCCTCACGATCGAGAGCCCGGTCATCGCCAAGATCAACGACAACGGCACCGTTGTGATGAAATTTGACCCCACGCTTCCTGAGGCGGCCAAGGCGGCGGGTATGGCATGCAATACCAATCAGGTGCTCTTTGACGAGGGATTCTGCGTGAAAAGCTGCCGAGGGATTGCGCGGTATTTGCACACCTGTCATCCCGGTAGCGAATTTAAGGACCCGAAATACCGCGGCTACTGCCTGGATGCGGCCAAGCAGTACAAGCAGTTCATCGACAAGCTCGGTTTGCCCATCGTGGTGGGCGCGCCGGATGAACCGCGTGAGACCGAGATTCATGCCTGGAACCGCAACTTTGATGATTGCGTCGAATATCTCAAGATCCTGACAGAGGCCGGGCTGCGGACCCATGCGAATCCCATGTCGGACACGAGCGAAAATAATAAGGACTACACACCGTTTGTGGACTACGCGGATGTGATCAGCACACACGGCTGGAAACCCTCGACCCAGTTGATACGCCTAACCTTGGCGAAGAAGAAGACGCTGTGGCTCAACAATACCGGCAAGGATCGCTACACCTGGGGGTTCTACAATTGGCGGATCGGCTCCAGCGGCCGCTTCGAATGGCACATTCACTGGGCGGAGGAGAGTGAGGACGTGCCAGGCCGCCATCCCGGTGGATATCCGAACAGCGAGTGGTTCAACCCGCTTTGCGCAAGGGCCTGCATGACACAGGAGGCGCCGCTCGACCTGTGCAAGGGTGGCTATGCGTTTGATAACCGGCTTTTCGCCGTTTCGGAGGGGATCACCGATTATGCGTACGTCTACACGCTCGAGCAGGCGCTGAAGGCGCGCGCGGGTGGCCAGCAGGACAAAGTCGCTGCTGAGGCAGGCGCCTTTCTGGAGGGCCTGCGAAAGGCCATGGCGGAATTCCCGAGAATCAAGGGGATGGGGGGTGCTGCTGATGGCGCGAAAGTCGGCATGGGCACTTCGGACGAGGTGTGCCTGCATGCGGATGAGTGGCGCATGAAGATCGGCGACTATCTTAAGCAGCTTGGCTACAAGGGCCCCCGGTGATTTGCAGGGTCCAGGCCTGCTCGTTACGGAGACCCAATCATGCAACGCTGGATCATGTTGGCTGTGGCGGCAGTCGGATTGTGCGGCGCAAACGCAACCCGAACGGTGGCGGATTCCGGGCCGGAGACGCCTGCAGAGGCGCAAGCCGTATTCCGATGCACGACCAACCGCGACAACACGATCACGATCGCCGGATACAATGGTCCGGTCGGCAATGTGACTATTCAGGGCGCAATCAATGGGCGGCCGGTCACCCGGATTGGCGATCATGCCTTTGAGAAGAACACCAATGTGACCAGCGTGACGCTTCCCGCCAGTATCACCACCATTGGAAGAAGTGCTTTCATCAATTGCTCCGGCTTGACCAATGCGCCCCTTCCCGGGGGTGTGACACGCATTGGGGCAGCGGCTTTTCGGAATTGCGTCCGTCTGGCACCGGTTACGATTCCACCAGGTGTTACGTGCATCGAGAGCGAGGTCTTTGATGGCTGCGCCAGCTTGATCCGAATGACGGTCGGCAGTGCGGTTACCAACATTGGACCGTTTGCGTTTTACAAATGTCCGATCCTGACTGGCCTCTACTTCAAGGGCAATGCGCCCAACATTGAACGCGGCGCGTTTGTCCTCGATCCCAAGTTGACGGTGTTCTACGTGCACGGAGCTTCGGGTTGGGGCAAGACCTTTGGCGATCGCCCCACGGCCGAGTGGGTGCGGTGATCAGGGGTAGCGCACCTTTGAGATGTATGGCACGACGCTCATCCGGTGAATGAAAGGGAACGACATGCGTGGAATCATTCTTGCAGTAATCGCAGGCAGCCTTCTTCTTCATTGTGCTGCTTTGTGGGGTGACGACCGGGTGATTTGCAATTTCGACGACATGGGCAAGGCCAGCGCAGGCGAGAACACCAAGGTCGCTGTTGTTACCGAGCACACTACGGTGGGCAAGAAAGCGCTGCGGGCGGATTTTACCGACATCGGCTGGCCGGGTATCTATGTGGACGGTTTTCCGGCGGATTGGTCGGGTGTCAATTACCTGGCCGTGGACGTATACAACCCCGGCACGAAAACCATCGAATTGTGCGGCTGGGTCAAGGACGACCCCAAGGCCAATGTCGGCAATCGATTCAACTTTGTCGGGCTCCTGGCTGAACCTGGCCAGCATACAATCCGGCTTGGCCTGGCGTGCGAATACAAAGGCAATGGCGCTCCGCTGAACAACAAGAACATTCTGGGGCTGGCGCTGGGGCCCAGGCAAAATCAAGGGGCGGTCACGCTGTTCTTCTCCAACCTTCGACTGGAAACAATGGAGGCGTATTGGCGTTGCGCGGTGCCGCCGGGAGGCATGGGCTTCAAATTCAGCCCGATGCCCTTTCCCGGAATGGTCACCATCACGAGCCAGTCGGTGTTCAATGCGCAAACGGGTGTTGGTTTTACTTCGACCGACGGACTTTCTTCCCAGGCCAGTCAATGGCCAGATTCGCTCACAGGCGGATTTACGATGCAAAGCATGGGGAAGGAGTGTGAGTTCAAGGTCAATCTGCCCAACGGCGAATATCTGGTGTGGCTGTCGGCTGGCAAGCTTGTGCGACCGGTATGGCTTTCCAATGGCAGGACCTACAGGCAGCAGAATCCGCACCATTTCCTGCTGGCCGTCGGGGGTACGACGGTAGTTGACCAGACCCTTGACGACCTGCAAATGGCTGGCACCAATTACATGGGCCGGTTTCTGCTTGCGCCCAGCCCCGTTCGTCCGGAGCGGATCTGGGAGACGTATATCAACGTCATGTACCCCGGCACAACCCATTCGGTGACGGTGACGAATGGCGCATTGTCGTTTAAATTCGCCAACTACTTTCTCAGCGCGATCGTGATCGTCCCCGTGGCAAAGAAAGTCGAGTTCGAAAAGGCGGTTCAGGCCATTCGTGAGAAACGGATTGAGTCCTTTGTCAGTACGGTCAAGACCCCGCACGCGCACGCCGAGGTTCCGGGCGCGGGCGACTATGCCATCTGGGTTCCCGGCGAGGCAAAGCTGTCTGTCGAGCTGAACACAACCGCTTTCAGGCCCGAAGCGTTGGGCCCCACCAGCGTGCCAATCGAAGAAAGCGAGCGAAAACCGGCGCAACTCCAGGCGGCAGGCGCGCTTGGTCAGCATGTGATTATGAACCTGGCCGTGACGCCGAATACGGATTTGGGCCGATGCACACTTGTGTTGGCCGACCTCGTTGGCCCCGGCAGGATTCCGGCTGCGGTTATCCAGGGTTTCTTCCAAAACCATTTTTACAACGGTCGCGACTGGGGTGGATCGGTGTTGTCGCCAACATTGACGTTGGAGATGGACAAGGGGATCACCCGTCCACTCTGGTTGCGGGTGGCCGTGCCGGTCGACGCCAAGCCTGGACATTACAAGGCCACCTTTACCTTCAAGCCGGGCAACGGCAAACCCACGGACGTGCCCGTGGACTTCGAGGTCTATCCGTTTAGACTCTGCGACAACCTCCCGGTGGCATGGGGTTTTTATGGCCGTCTTGGCCCGTTGCCGGAATGGTGCTCGCCTGAGACCCGCAAGCGGATTCTGACTGACCGGTTGGCGTGGCTGCGCGATTTGGGGCTGACCAGCATCACGGTCGAAAGTCCAGGCGTTGGAAAACTCAACGCGGACGGCACGGTGGCGATGAAGTTCGATCCCACGCTCCTGGAAGCGGCCAAGGCGGCCGGCCTGGCCTGCAATCCAACGCAGGCTCTGTTTGACGATGCCTTCTGCGTGAATATCTGCAAGGGTATTGCCCGATATTTACCAGGTTGTCATCCCGGCAGCGAATTCAAGGATCCGAAATACCGCGGCTACTGCCTGGATGCGGCCAAACAATACAGACAGTTCATCGACAAACTAGGCATACCGGTGGTGGTGGGCGCCCCTGACGAACCGCGCGAAACCAGCATCAATGCCTGGAACCGCAATTTTGACTACTCGGTGGAGTATCTCAATATCCTGGCAGAGGCCGGGTTGCGCAACCATACGAACCCCATGGCGGACTCGAGCGGCAAGAAGGACTATTCCCAGTTGGTGGACTACACGGATGTGCTCAGCACGCACGGCTGGATTCACTCGGCCAAATTGGTACATCAAACGCAAGCCAGAAAGAAGACGCTGTGGTTGAACAATACCGGAAAGGATCGCTACACATGGGGCTTCTACAACTGGCGGGTTGGCTCCAGCGGCCGGTGGGAATGGCACATTCACTGGACGGATGAGGGAGACGATGTGGTCGGCCGTCATCCGGGAGGTTATCCCAACAGCGAATGGTTCAACCCCATGACCCGCAGAGAGTGTTTGACACAGGAGGCGCCGTTCGATCTGTGCCAGGGCGGTTTTGCATTTGATAACCGGATGATTCGCGTTTCACAGGGGATTACCGATTACGCGTACGTCTACACGCTGGAACAGGCGCTCAAGGCCAACTATGGGGGTCCGCAGGCGAAAATCGCCGCCGAGGCGCGCGCCTTCCTTGAGGAAATTAAGAATGCTATGCCCGAGTTCCCGAAAATCAAGGGAATGGATTCTGCGAGTCATGGCGCGGAGGTTGGCGAAGGGAGCGAGGACGAGGCGCGTCTGCATGTGGGTGAGTGGCGCATGAAGATCGGCGCGTATCTCAAGCAACTCGGCTACAAGGCACCAGGCGATCCGCCAGCCGTTGTCGTCAAGGACATTGCGGGCGAGCGGCGCGGCCAACTTGTGGAGGCTATCATCCGTGGCACACATCTATGCCAGGCGGATCTGGTCCGCCAGAACGGGAAGGGTGACCCGGCTGCGTATGGCGAGCAGGGGCTCTCCGCTGCCGACCAGACGCAATTAATCAAGGCCTATGGCACCATTATCGCCACGCCCCCCGAAGACGTTGCCAAATGGATTGCAGGCGATGACAACGCTTGCGGGGGCGGCAAGGCGATTGCGGAGCTTACGACCGCAAAAATCGACCTCGCTAATTCACTGCCGGTGTCGGTCATGACGAGGTTCATCACCCGGCGAATGGGCAATGTCCCATCATCCAGTATCCGCGCGGTCGCCAGTCTCTTTCAGATCGTACTGGAGACGACCCGTGATGCCGCCACGCTCCACAACGTCTTCAGCGTTTATCACGCGGCCGGCCTGCCGGTCTACATGGGCGAACTGGCCATCAACTATGACACGCCGCAGTTCGTGATGTTGGGGAACGAGTTGGCGCCGCAGTGCTGCGCCTCGCCGTTCGGAACTTCTGCCGATGCGTGGCAAATGGCTTGCCGTAAGCTCCAGAATTGGGGAGAGCAATGTACCGGCAAGGTAACGGCAGACACCTACGCCAGGGAGGTTTTGGAGAAGTCATTGGCAAAGGAATGTGTTTCGGTGATTCAAGCCATGCCTGCGCAAAAGATTTGCGTGATCGGCCATGAGTTTACCATGAGCACGTACTGGTCAAGCCCGGCCAGCTTCACTGACATCGCAGCCGAGCTCATCCATGGGCTTAATCCGAAGGTGGAGTTTTGCGCCTTTCAGAAAGAGGGACTCGATGCGCAGGCGGCGCTGCAGCTCTTTGCCGACAAGGCGGTCGCGACCAAGCCGGACAAAGTCCTGCTGGTGCTGAGTGCCGCGCAGGAGATCGAGCCGCTCGATGCGTTGATCAAAAAAGTGACCGCCAGCGGCGCCAAGGTTTACGTGTTCGACAGTCTGCGCGCCGACGATGTGGACGCCATCGGCAACTGCAGTGATGACGTGGCGCAGGCGGCAGCCGCGTCCGGCGCGACCATTATTGAAGTGCGTAAACTCCTGAAAGCACACCTGCTCCGAAACGACTTTGTCAGCCTGGATGGCGTGCACATGACACCAGTTTATCACAAGGTGATGGCGACAGAATGGGTCAAGTTTCTCTGTGGCCAGCGTGGCGCGAAGCTGGGAGAAGTGCGCGATCCTGCGGCCGAGGAGACGGTGAAGTCCATCCCCGGAACGGAAATCCGGAAGCTGGATAAGGTGCCGGTCATGAAAGATGCGGATTGGGTGTCTGCGGCCTCCGGTTTGACCGAAATTGACGTGGGGAGCATTGAGATTGGCAGTGGACTCCGGCGAATTGGCGCGCGTGTATTCATGGGATATACCGCCAAGGAGTTGTACGCGCTGGTTGTCAATTGCGAACCCGACACCGACAAGATCGTAACAACGCTCAAGGATCCTGCGGCGGATCACAACAAAGACGTGTGGGGCGACGACAACGACGAGCTGTTTCTCTGTGCCAACCCGGGTGCGGCACCGCACAGTTACTACCACATCATCGTCAATACCGCAGGTGTGGTCTGTAGCGGGAAGAACAAGGTAGAGAACGGGAAGAGGGAAGACAAAGATTGGGAATCTGGATTGACGGTTAAGACGAAGGTCATCCCCTCGTCGTTTGACGCACCCGGCGCGTGGGTCGCCGAAGTTGTCCTGCCGTTCGACAAAGTGGGCGGCACGCCCGCAAGCGGAGCCCAATGGAACATCAACATCGCCAGAACACGTGTCGAGATCACGGCAAAGGAGCGCCTGCTAAACTGGGCCGACATTCCGGCCGGCGACTCGTATCATCAGCCGGAACGGTTCAAGCCGATTACGTTCAAGTAAACAGGGTGTTTTCATTCACCGGGCGTTATTTCATGATGCGAAGTCAGCGTGTAGTTCTTGGCATCGTCGTAAGTGCTTTTGCGGCAACGGGTGAGCCGGCCAAGGTGCTTGAAGATGTCGTGCAACTGTCTGGGATCACCGGCGGCCTTTGTGCCTGGTTGGAGCCCGGCAACGGGCTCGACATGCTTGCGTTGGCGCGAGGCGGCAGGTTCCTGGTGCACGGAATCGCTTCTGATGCCAAAGAAACAATGACCCTATGCCAGCGCCTGGCCGGGGCTGGCTTGTCGGGATTTGCAAGTGTTGAGGCGCTGCCGCTGAAAACGCTTCCGTACGCGGACAACCTCGTCAACCTGATCGTGGCGGAAGACTTGCCTGCGCTCATGGAATCCCCGTGAGCCGACCCGATCGGTAGCGCGGGCTCGCCCCGAGCCCGGCGCAGCCGGCTTAGTTCACCCATTGGGTGTGCGCGTTTCCATCTAATCACCTTTCTAGGCATATGGCCTATGGCCCAGATTGCGAATTTGTCTCTTTCACCGAGCACCTCCTGCTGAGCCTTCCGCATGAGACCAGTCCGTTCCTTTCAGCAACGAAAAAAGCAGCGCAAGATGCAGCCGATTAATCCAGAATGTTGACCGCTTTGTGCGGGACGGATTTGCAGCCTCTCTATATACTATATCCTAATTGGTGTGACTGATTAGCCACGGGCTGAGGCGCGATCAGCCGGGTGCGGCGGTGTCCGGTCAGAACTGTCCCCCTTGTCTGTGTCAAAGCCTATGGGATGCCAGTGAACAGTGTTCAACTGACAGAGGGGGGTAGTGGTAATGAAGACGTTGGGAATCGTGTTGGCACTTGTTGCAGTGGCCGGGTTCGTGAACGCGGAACCGTTCATGATCAGGTCGTTTCAGCCCGCGGGATCGCTGACATTCAATGCGATGTCGAACGCGACGAGTTATCGCGTGGAGTGGGCTTCCTCGCCCGCGGGGCCGTGGACTAACTTTTCGGGTGGCGCGGCCGGGCTGAATGCGATTACGGCCACCGGTGAGGGGGTGGTGACCGCCGCGGTGCCGTTGACCGCAGCGGCGTTGATTTGCTACCGAGCGGTGGCAGACATCGCGAACTATTTGGTGGTTGACCTTTCCGGCGGCCCCACGGCTTCGAGCTATCCGGTGAGTTACCTCACGAACGTTCCGGCCGGCGGTTGGACGGACGAGTACAAGACGACCAAGATGGTATTTCGACAAATCCCGGCCGGGACCTTCGTGATGGGTTCGCCTGCGGATGAACTCGGGCGCGACAGCGACGAGATCCAACACCAAGTCACCCTGACACAGCCTTTCTGCATGGGCGTGTTCAAGGTGACGCAGAGACAGTGGGAACAGGTCATGGGGACGTGGCCGAGTTACTTCACCAACGCCAGTTATCGGGACGCTCGTCCGGTGGAGCTGGTTCGTTACAACGATATCCGCGGAGCGACTGCCGGGGCAGGATGGCCGGCTAGCAACAATGTGGACGCAACCTCGTTCATGGGCACACTGCGGGCACGGACCGGGCGGGGTTTCGACCTGCCGACAGAATCGCAGTGGGAGTACGCTGGGCGGGCCGGGACGGCCACGGCGCTGAACTCGGGTTACAATCTCACCAACACGAGCAGTGACGCGCACATGGCGCAGGTTGGTCGGTACTGGTACAACGGCGGGTCGTCAGGACTCAACCACCAGAATGACAACACCTCCGTGGGCACGGCGAAGGTTGGCAGTTATCTGCCGAATCAATGGGGATTGTATGACATGCACGGCAACGTATGGGAAGAGTGCTTGGACTGGTACGGAACCTACCCCGGCACGGCGAGCGATCCGAATGGTGCGACTACGGGCCTGTACCGCGTCTTGCGTGGCGGCAGTTGGGGCGCCAAAGCCTACGATTGCCGGGTTGCCCATCGCGCCAGTGGCGACCCGCGCGACACCGGCATCATCAGTGGTTTCCGGGTTGCCTTGCCCCCAGGTTGATAAGGCTTAGGTCTACGTTTGACGGCGCGGGGTTCGCGCCGGCCTGGGCGGAGCGGGACAAGATCGTGGGCGATGATGTGTCCCCCGGAATTTCCGTGCGGCGCACCGGCAGGGGCTTGTGGGTCCCTTCCCTCAGTGCCACCTTGATCTTCTCCCAGTGCCGCCTGACATAACCGCGCAGTTGCGTGGTCTTCATGCCGTCCACACCGGGCGCGCCTTTGATGCTCTCGACCCGTCGCGATCCCAGTAGAGCGCCTTCACGAAATCGTGTCGGCGGTTCACAAAGACGAAGAGATCTCCAGCCAGGGGATTCTGGCCCAACTCGCCACGCACAAGCCCCAAGAGTCCGTCGAAACTCTTGCGCATATCTGTCGGCTGCCGGCGTAGAAGGATGCGGCTGGTCGGCGCCAGCCCGATCATGTTGCCAGCTCGGAAATCTGATTTGGGGGCTGGATGTGTGCCGTGTCCTCGGCGCGCCGTTGGACGCCGCAGTCGTGCCGGAGGCCCGCCCCGGCCTGGAACTCCAGCAGCGGCTGGACGCGATGGTTGTCTTGAGCCCTGCCGCGGAAACAGCCGCACGCGTTTGAAGAATACGGCCCTCGGCCCGGGGCGGGTCGGGGCTACGGTAGCTCGGGCTCGCCCCGAGCCCGGCGCAGCCGGCTTAGTTCCCCATTGGGTGTGCGCGTTTCCATCTAATCACCTTTTTAGGCATATGGCCTATGGCTCAGATTGCGAATTTGGCTCTTTCACCGAGCACCTCCTGCTGGGCCTGATGCATGAGACCAGTCCGTTTCCTACAACAACGAGAAAACAGCGCAAGATTCAGCCGATTAATCCAGAGTGTTGACCGTTTTGTGCGGGACGGATTTGCAGCCTCCTTATATACTATATCCTAATTGGTGTGACTGATTAGCCACGGGCTGAGGCGCGATCAGCCGGGTGCGGCGGTGTCCGGTCAGAGCCGTCCCTCTTGTCTGTGTCAAAACCTATGGGATGCCAGTGAATTACAGAAGGATGTTCAATGGCCAGCATCAAGTTTTTTGATTCGCACATTCACATCTGGCCCGGATGCGAGGGGCGTTGCACGGCGCTGCTGGATTCCGGCCATGTGGACGGCATGAACCTGATTTTGCAGCCATTCGGCCGCAAAGAAGCCGCAACGCTCAATCGCGAGGCGTTTGATCTGAAAAAGAAATTCGGGCAACAGGTCCAGTTGGCCTGCTGGGTGGACCTGAACGACAAGGATCACGTCATGGCCGCGGAAGAGGCCTTCCGTGCGCATCCGGAAATGACTGGCATCAAGATTCATCCCGCTGGCGATCATGTGGAAATCAACGAGGCAACCTGCGGCCGGATCTTCGATTTTGCCCGTGAGCGGGGACTTTACATCATCTCCCATACGCAACCAACACCGGGCGCGAATGCAATTGCGTTTGAACCGGTGATGCAAAAGCGCAAGGACCTGCGACTCATTCTGGGCCATGCGTCTCCCATCGAGGAGGCGGTCTTCATGGCGGTGTCGTTCGAGCACTGCTATGTCGAGCCCTCTTGGCTGTCCCACTTCTCGCTGATGTTCGAGATGATGGGGCGGCTGTTCCAGCACCGTAAGATGCTTGTCGGGACCGACGGACCGATGCGGTTTCATCGGTGGGCCGTGGATCAAGTGGCGATGGATGTCATTGAGGAAGAAATCGGCTACGCCCGAAAGATGTTGCCGACCATGAAAGAAGTCCAGGCCTACTGCTACGGCAATGCGGCGGAGTTTTTCGAGCTCACGATCAGCATGAGTGGAAGCGCATCATGACGCATGCAAGCTAGAGGGAGGGACAGACGCGATGAAGGTAGCAAAGCAGACCGATGACTTGTTGTGTCCCACCCGGTATGGCGGGTTTGCGCCGGATGGCACGAGCTATGTGATCACGGACCCCAACACGCCACGGCCGTGGATCAACTATCTGACCAACGGTGACTACTGTGCGCTCTGCTCACATGTGGCCGGCGGGTATTCTTTCTACAAGGACCACCGGTTTCACTCGGTGTTGCGGCGCGGGCAGAATCAATCGCTGGATGATTTGCCTGGCCGGTTCATCTACCTCAAGGATGAGACTACGGGCGAGACCTGGAATGCGAACGTGCACCCGATCGGGAAGTTTGACCGGTTTGAGGCTCGGCATGGGGTTGGTTACACAACCTTGAGCACGTCGTATGCCGGCGTGGATGCGGAGATGAAGTTCTTTGTCCCAATGGGGATGGATGTGGAGATGTGGGAGATCGGCCTGACCAACCGGAGCCGGAAGACCCGCCGGTTGTCGGTTTACTCGTTTGCAGAGTTTCTTCTCGGAAATGTGTCGTTGATCCAGCATGAACCCTTTTATCAGGGGATCTTCCACGATTTTGGATGGAAGGGATCGGACCTGGTCGCTTCGCACAAGTTCTGGTTTACGGAGGCCTGGTCCGAGGTCTGCGAACCCTGGCCGCTACGGGCCTTCATGACCACTACGCAGCGCCCCACGGCGGTGCTGGCGGACCGGGCGATGTTCCTGGGCGGGTTGGGATCGTACGCCAAGCCTAAGGCCTTGGAGTCGGAGTTGCTGCCCAAGGGAGCGCCCACGCCGCGCGATATTGCGGGCGTCAACCAGTGGCGGATTACGCTGAAGCCGGGGGAGACGTGGAGTACGAAGGTGGCGATCGGGGTTCAGCCAAATCGGGAGTCCCGCGCAAATGATCGTCAACTGGCGGCCCTGAAGAAGCCGGCGACCTACGCGGCCGCCTGGAAGAAGACGGAGAAGCATTGGGCGGATCTGTTCGGTGCGGTGGAGGTGACGACACCGGAATCGGAAATCAACGTCATGATGAACGTCTGGAACAAACTTCAGATGATGGTGAATTTCTATTACGGCCGGGCGCCGAGCTATTATCACAAGAGCCAGCACCCGGCGATGCGCGACTGCTGCCAGGATGCGTTTGGTGTGCTGCCGCTGCGCCCGGCCTTGGCGCGCGAAAACCTGCGGCGAATTGCGCGTTTCTTCTATGCTGACGGACAGGCTTGCTCCGGTTGCAATCGGATCGGGTTAAAGGACAAGCCGTCGGTGAAGGTGGACCTGCCACTCTGGTTTGTGTTGGCCGTTGCAGACTACATCCGGGAAACCGGAGAGCTGGATTTTCTGGACGAGATCTTTCCGTACATGGACGAGGGGGAATCCTCGGTCTACGAGAAGATGTGCATAGGGATCGAGCGCATGATTAATCTGCGCGGTCCGCACGGATTGCCGCTGATCGGACGTGGCGACTGGAACGATCCGGCCAATGCGATCGGTGCCAAGGGCAGGGGTGAGAGCGTCTGGCTGGCGCAGTTTGTTTGCCTGGTGATCAGCGAGATCGCTCCCTTCATGGAACACAAGAAGGATGTGAAGCGTCTGGCCGGATATCAGAAACGTGCCGTGGAGCTGAAGAAGATCATCAACGATTCTTGTTGGGACGGTCAGTGGTTCGTTCGGTCGTTTCGGGATGACGGGCGTCCGGTGGGTGTGAAGGGGCAGAAGGAAGGTTTCATCTGGATCAACTCGCAGACGTGGGCGGTCATCGGGCAATGCGCCGATGCGGACCGGTTGAATTCCTGCATGGATGCCGTGGAGCAGCACCTGGGGACACCGTACGGGCTGATGAACTTGGCTCCAGCCTATGGGAAGTTCGATCCGAGCATTGGCCGGATCACGGCGTTTCGCGCCGGATGGAAGGAGAATGGCGCGATCTTCTCGCATGCCAGTTCCTTTAACATCGTGGCTCGCGCCATGCTGGGACGCGGCAAGGATGCGCTGGATTTATACAGGCGGATCCTGCCCATGGGCAAGGCACCCGACCAATACCTGATGGAGCCGTACGTCTACTCCCAGTTCTGCGCCGGCCCGGCCGCGGGGCACGAGATGGGGCAGGGCGCCTATCACTGGCTCACCGGGACCGCGGCATGGATGTTTCGCGCCATGACGGACTACATCATTGGCGTGCGGGCCGAGTTGCACGGGTTGCGTATCCGGCCGGTCGTGGATCCGGCATGGAAGCACTTCACGCTGCGGCGGCGTTTCCGCGGCTGTGACTACCGCTTTGAGTTCCACAACCCCGATGGTATTGAGACTGGTGTGAAGCAGATTCTGCTGGATGGAAAGCCAATCGCCGGGGATTTCCTGCCCCTGCCAACCCGCCGCGTGCATCGTGTGGTCGTTCGAATGGGTTGATGCAGCGTCGGCGGCCAGAATCCGGTCAGGGAAGCGGACGGAGTGCCTTGCGGTGTGTGTGGGAGAATTGGCTCTTCTGTAGCCGATAAGTGTAGATAATCAGCCGCTCTGTGCGGGACACCGGTTGCTGCTATCTGATATAGTGTGTTGTCACAAGGCCTATAGTATGTAGGCGCTAGATAAATCTGAAGGAGGTACGGTTATGCGATCGATCATGACATCGATGTTGTTGTGGGGATGTGCTGGGGCGTTGCCGCTGGTCGGCCCTGTTGCGATGGGAGCCGGGAATGGCGGAACGGCGGGGGGTACAGGTAAAGAACATGCTGCGCTTCCGCCGATTACGGCGCCGATTATGTTCAACACGCCTGAAGCGGACAAGATTCTGGACGCTCTGCAAATTTTCCCGCCCACCTCCGTATACAATGAAGATATCTCGGCCCGGCCGGTGGCCGCCAACTCGCAGGAAATGATTGCGACCACATCGCCCCGGCGGATGGCCTGCAACCGGGACATGAATTACATCATTATTCCTCCCAACCAGCCTCGCATTCCGATTCATGTGGTTTATCCGGAGAATTCGGAGCCAGGCCCCTATCCGATTCCGGAGAATGTGCCGGTAGAGAATTGGAAGCC
>Ga0118677_10010733_pt1 | contig 13932 bp, 12 predicted proteins | sample AliMusrvi5mmetaG_FD_86154 | JGI IMG/M metagenome (GOLD analysis project Ga0118677, IMG submission 86154) | reverse complement strand
GTTCTGCGGTACACCGCTGCGATCAGGCCCCGCGCCCGTTGGGTCAGGGGTCTCCCGGAGATGCCCCCCTCGCCCAGCTCCCTCGCCATCTGGCTTGTCCTTGTCAGTCCCCCGCGCGCGGTCGTTGTGTTCGCCACGATGATGCCGTCAAGGCGAAGGTCAAGGCAGAGGCGCACCAGTTCGTCTAACTGCTCTTCGCTCAGGTCCGGGGCAATCTTCACTAGGATGGGTTTCGGCCGCTCCCCGATTCTCCAGGGTCATCCGGCACCGCTTGCGAAACGGCATCTCCCACCAGCAATTCATTCCAGACCCGGGATTGAGACACACCGGCAAACTCGATAACTGGCCATACACCCCCCACCCGTTGCAGAAGAAATCCCCATAGGGCACTTCCACGCTGGGCCGCTTCTGGTCATCCCAATACATCCGCAAGATCGCGAAACGCGGATGCGCCGCCGTCATCCAGAGATGTTGGATCGCGCCCGGCCCGCGAATATCGGCAATCTCCACGGTTTCGCCCGGCTTGATCGAAATGTAAGGTTGCACCTTCCATCCCTGACCCAACTCCCGCGCCGCTCCCCCCTGGGGAACCGCCATCCCACCTCGTCCTTTTTCCCCTTTGGGATTCTCCGCCGAAATCGAGCGGGTTTTGGCTTTTGATAATCGAGCGAGATTCCCCAGATTCATTCCCAGTCCATTGAATGTTTTCATGCGGTTATCTTTCCTTACATTACTCTAAATCAAGCGGTATCGTGCGGCGCTGCCGGTCTGAAGCCACTATGGCTTCGGCAATCCGAATGTCATCAAGGGTGTCCGCGGGCGTGTTTCGACACTGGTTGCTCCCGTCGAGTGAAGCGAGAAACGCAGCCGCCTGGACCTTGAAGGGATTTTCCGCGGACTCGAACTTGCGGCACTCACACTGGTCCCCGCGATAGAAAAGCATATGGCCTACCCCGTTCTCAAGCGGAAAAAGTTCCACGGCGGCACGAGTTCCGATGAACATGGCTGTCCACGCGGGCAGGTTGCCGGGCTTGACGAATCCCGCGGTGAGGCTGCCCAGTACATTCCCCTTAAAAAGCAGGTTGGCGACGCAAGTCTCCTCGGTCAGCAGGTCGGGTGCCGTATGGAGCTTGCGATTGGAAAAAGCCGACACCGCGTGCGGGTTACCCGCAAGCCATCGGATGGGATTAATAAAGCAGTAGGTCATGTGGGTTAACGGCATGCCCCCACTGTCTTCTTGCCGGTAGTACCAGCTATTCGGATCCCCACCCCACAAGGCCAATGAGCGAATCGCGACCAGATCGCCCAATTCTCCGCTATCGAGCAAGGTCTTGGCCGCAATCCACACGGCGTCGTATCGCGCTTCGAAACCCGCCTCGACAACCAGCCGGCGGCTCCGGGCCAGATCCAGGATCCGTTGCGCATTTTCGGTGCTCGCGGCCAGAACCCCCCCGATCAACAGGTGTAAATTTTGCTCCAGCGCCCAGCCGGTGATTTCGTCCTGTACTCGGTGCGGGACTTCCACCAGCACCGCATCGGGTTGCACGGTGATCAACTGATGATAATCATCAAAACAGGTGGGGCACCCAATTTCGGAAGCAAACGCCTGCGCAGTGGAGAGGTGGCGCGAGGCAACCCCACAGATTTCGACCTGTCCTGAAGCCAGCAAGGCACGCGCCCGCGTTCGGGCCATTCCGCCCGCACCCACAATGGCAATCCGTTTCATTTTGTCATCCCTTCGCTAAAACCGAGATCGGCTGCATTTTGAGACCCTCACGAAATCAAACCTTATCAACCCGGGGATGATTGGCCGAGATAAATTCCAGGATTTCCGGCTGGAATTGATAATTGCCAATTCCGGTCGGGCGGCTTATAGTGAAACCGAATTTTTCAAAGCTCAAGGTTTCAGCTTCGGTGGATGGAAAGATGATTATGCAAAGAATAATCCGTGGTTTCATCGGCGTGGCCATTCTCGTCCTCCTCATTTCGGGAACCGCCTGCCGAGTTCGACCCTCCCGGGTCGCGCTGGAAGAAGGCATTGAAGCGCTTGAAAAAGGAAATCCCACCAAGGCCGTCAGCATTCTCGAAAAACTCGTCGCCGCGGAACCGGCCAACGCCTCAGCCTGCGCCAATCTGGGCGTCGCGTATCTCAAAATCGGAAAAACAACCGAAGCCATCGATCAGTTTCAACGGGCCGCCGGATTGAACGCTGAAGATTCCCGTCCGCTTGAATATTTGGCCGCCTTGCAGAAATCCGCCGGTCACCTTGAAGAGGCGCGGGACTTGCTCACCCAAGCCTATTACCGCCAACCGCTCTCGCCCCGGATCCTCACCGCCATGGCCAGCCTGGAACTCTACTTAAAAGGCGCCGACGATGCCCGGCTCTGGTTGCGGCAAGCCCTCGCGGTTTCGCCGCATTATGCGCCCGCCCTTTATAACATGGGGCTTCTCCATCAAAACTGGCTCAACGATCCGGCCCAAGCCAAAATTTATTTTCAACAATTCGCCAAATTCGCCGGCAGCGATCCACGCGCACAAGGCATCCGGAACGGCGCATTGCCCGCCCGACCCTCCGGTAAATCCGCCGGCGCCGATCCAGAAATCGAATCTCTTCTGAATCCCATCCGAATGGCGATTGCCAGCGAAAACTACGACGAGGCTCTCGTCCTCCTCCAGCAGGGACGAAAACGTCATCCGGATCAACCCGATTTTTACTGGGAACTCGCAGTCCTCCAGGACCGTCACCTCGACAACGGCCCTGCCGCGGTTGAAGCCTATCGCGACTTCATCCGGCGTTTCGCCCGTGATTCGCGGATGGCTGAAGCCCGCACTCGAATCCTCGCGCGCGAAAACGGGTCCTCGGCGGCTGGCGGATCTCACCAGGCGTTCCATTTCACCCCCGCCGCGGTCCGCGATCCCAAAGCCGCCGCTGAAGCCCACTCTCGGGGCCTCACTTATTTTCAACAGCACGACTGGAACCGGGCGATTTATTTCTTTACCCGCGCCATCGAACAGGACCCCAAACTTGTCAATGCTTTCTACAATCTGGGCCTCGCCTATAAGGCCAATAATGAACCCGAAAACGCCCGGGATGCTTATCTCTATGCCCTGGATCTTCAACCCCAACTTTACAGCGCCCGCTACATGCTCGGACTCGCTTTGCGTGATTTGCGCCGCTACGAAGAATCCATCTTCCAACTCTCCCAGGTCCAGGCCGCACAACCCACCAACCCAGAAGTCCACCTGGCGCTCGGACTCGTTTATCAACAGGTCGGGAATAAATCCTTAAGCCGGAAAAATTTTGAACGCTATCTCGAACTGGCTCCTCAGGGGGCAGAATCCGCAAAAATTCGCCAGATGCTTGGACATAAATGACTCTGATCGTCCACTCCGAGGAGCGCCATGGGACCTATTAGCATTATCGATATCCTCGCCGTTATCCTCGTAATCATGGGTATGGTTCATGGCTTCCGTCAGGGAGTCTCCCCCGGCTTTGTTTGGTTCTGTGGTTCCCTGATCGGCCTCTTCTGCGCGGTCATCTCCTATTCCGCCATCGGCTGCCTGATTAATCGATCCGGAGAAGTGAATGAAACCCTTCTCGACTTCTGCTCTCTCATGGGCAGTGCCTTTGTGTTTTTCCTGACCCTTGCGCTCGTTCGGTATATAATGGACCGATTTGCCCAGCTCGCCACCACCTTGATTCTGGACCGCATCGCCGGCGCCTTCGCCGGCATCCTTCAGACCTCCGCCATCATCATTCTGTTTTTCATCGCCCTGACATCGATTGATCATCCTGCCTTTCAAAAAGCGTTCGGCCAGGATTCCGCTATCGGCCGTCCCATTGTCGCCATCAAAAACCGCGTGAGTGACACCTTGGAATCCAATTACGACAAGGCCCATAATCGCATGCTTATCCAACGCGAGCAGCGCTCTGATCAGCGCACTCAACCCCGTTAAGGTGCGCGCCCATGGCCGGTCTTATCGCCAAGGAAGTCCTCGAAGAAATCCGCCTCCGTAACGACATCGCCGATGTCATCGGTCGTTATTTCCAAATTCAAAAGGCCGGGGCCACGTTCAAGGCCCTCTGTCCCTTCCATAAGGAAAAAACACCCTCCTTTACCGTCAATCCTCAACGCCAGATCTTTCATTGCTTCGGCTGCGGCGCCGGCGGGGATGTCTTCAAGTTCATCATGCAGATCGAAAATGTCGATTTCATGACCGCCGTCCGAATGCTCGCCGAAAAAACCGGGGTGGTTCTCGAACTCGAGTCGGGGCCCGATGCCCTCAAGAGCGGCGAAAAAAACCAGCTCTTCAAAATCCATGCCGAGGTCACCGAATTCTTTCACCATAACCTGCTTCAATCCCCCGACGCCGGCGACGCCCGCGAATACCTGGCCCGCCGGGGAATCGATCAGACGATCATCCATGAATTCCAATTCGGCTTTGCCTCTCAAAGCTGGGACCGGATCCTCATCTGGTCACGCGCCCAAAAATATCCCCCCGAACTCCTTGAAAAAGCCGGCTTGCTCATCAAAAGTGACCGTCCGTCCTCCGCCTCGCCCTGGTATGACCGCTTCCGTAACCGGGTCATGATTCCCATCCGCGATGAACAAGGCCGCGTGATCGCTTTCACCGGCCGCACCCTTTCAAAGGATGACCAGACCGCCAAATACGTCAACAGTCCCGAGACCCCTCTTTTCCGAAAAAGCCACATTCTCTTTGCCCTGGATCGAGCCCGCGCCGCCCTCGTCGAATCTCGGGAAGCGATTATCTGCGAAGGCCAGATCGATGTCATTCGCTGTCATTCCGCTGGATTCAAGACGGCCGTTGCCTCTCAGGGGACGGCGTTCACCGAGGATCACGCCCGCATCCTCCGACGCTACGTCGATTCCATTGTCCTCGTCTTCGATCCCGACCACGCCGGCCAGGAAGCCGCTGTCCGAACCGCGGGTATCTTTGTTCAAGCAGGCCTTTCAGTCCGAATCGCCCGGCTGCCTCCGAAATCTGATCCCGACAGCTTTATCCTCACTAAAGGCGCCGCGCCTTTTGCCGAGATTCTCAAAGCCGCCAGTTCTGCCATCGATTTCCTGGTCGACCTGAATATTGAACGTGAGGATCCCCACTCCGAAATCGGGCTGCGCCGCATCGAAAAAAATCTCATCGAATTTCTCAAGCTCGCACCGTCCGCTGTCCAGCGCGACCGCATGATCGAATCGGCCGGACGGCGGTTGCAAATTCATCCCGATGACCTTCGCCGTGATCTGAAAGCCGCTGAGCGGTCATTCCAGCGCAAATCGGAACCCTCGCCGGATCCCAACCTCAGTCCCGCCCTTCCATCCCTTCCTGAGGAAATTGAGCTGGCCTTTTACCTGGCGGCTCATCCCGAACTTGCCGAAATGCTCGATGCCCACCTGCCCCTGCACCTGATTCAGGATTCTCAAGTCCGCCGTTTTCTCGAAGCCGTCCGGATCTCCCGGCAGGAGCAGAGGCCCTTGATGTCGGTGATTCTGGACCGCGATGATGTCGACCGCTCGCTGGGTCGGTTCGCCGCCGATATTCTCAGCCGTCCGGTTAAATCAACCGGCGACGAAACCTCGCCACGGGAAATTGTCGAAGGTCTGCTCATGGCCATCTGGCGCCGCGAACTCAAGCGACGGCGCACCAAACTCGAACAAACCCTGTTGAAAGCCGATCTGGACCCGGATGGACGGCACGAGGTGGAAACGGAAATTCATCGTCTCACCCCCGAAATCAAGCAACTCACCCGATGGGAAACCGCCGTAAAAACCATCGCGGCGCATCGGGCGGAAGAATAGGCTTCACAAAAAATCCAGGATCGCCCGGCTGACTTGCCGACCCAGGTTAAGATTGCCCAGCTCATTGAAATGACACCGGTCTTCCGCTTGCCACTCCTGGGCGTGAAGGAATGAATCCGAGTAAAGGTCATCGATCGGAATCCCGCGTTCTTTCATCACATCGGCAGCCACCGCGTTGTATCGGATGATATCTTCGAATCGCGCCCCGGTCCGAAACATGATCGGCGTGCTGCTAGCCCAAATCAAATGGGCGCCGGTCCTCTTTAGAATATCCACCACCGCATTGAGATTCTGGCGATATTCCGCCAACGGATGACGGATCCGCAACTGATCCGGCGATCTTTCCTTCTCGTTTTGAACCAATTCACCGGTCTTCACATCCAGATAATGCGTATCCCAGATGCCCCAGTTGAAATGGATTACGGACCAGGAGTGGGGCCCCAGCCATGCCTTGAGATTTTTCAGACCATACGCCGTATGTTGGCAATTCTCCGGGGGGCGATAAACTGCGGCTTTCCCCTGCAATATTTGGCGCACCGGAAGGGTATACCCGATCGAAATTGAATCGCCGATCAATAAGACTTTTGGCAATTTAGAATCCTCGGTCGGATTCTTCATCGCATCGCGCAAATCCTCCCGAAGCTGGGCTTCCACGGGAACTTCTGACGCTATCGATTTTGTACCGCCTTGGGATCGCATTTCACAACTCTCCTTATCTTCACTCATCTTTGAAAACCGTCCCATCGTAGACATTTTCCCCCATACTTACACGTATTATTGATCGAAAAAAGATGCGCCTACGGCGTTAATCGTGATATGGTTCCTCTCCGTTTACGTTTGAGAGATCGGGAACCAACCCATGAGGACGCCTATGAATTCTACGTTTCAAATTGGAGTAGCCGAAACGACGATCAACCCGCGGCTGGGAATGCAAATCGACGGCAATATCGGAGCATATCGGCCGGCCGAATGTATTCTCAACGACCTGTATGGCCGCGCCCTTGTTTTCCAAAAAGGCAACAAACGTTTCCTTCTGCTGTCGCTCGATCTGCTCGCGATTACCCGGGAGTGGTCCGAAGCGATCCGGGATTTTGCGGCCACCGAACTGGGATTTGACCGGGACGCCGTGGCCGTTCATGTGGTCCAAAATCATTCCTCACCTTCACTGGGCCATATCATGCTGTCCGACCGATTCGAGGCGGCAAAAAAATACCCATGGATCCGGGGTTCCGATCCGGGGTATGGTCCCCTGGTACTGGACAAACTCAAGCTTATGATCCGCGAAGCAGCCGCCCGGGTTCAACCCGTAAGGTTGCTCTTCGGAAGTGCTCTGGAAGCACGCGTATCGTTCAATCGCCGGGTCGTGATGCGCGACGGAACCGCGGAAATGGGCTTATGGTCGAGGCCCTATGACGCGCTTTACCGGGAAGGCCCCAGCGATCCTGAGGTGGGCGTGGCGCTTTTTACCACGCCGGAGTTAAAGACTTTGGCGCTGTTGTTGCATCACACGTCGCATCCCGTCCATTGGGATCCCCACACCGCGATTCACAGCGATTGGCCGGGAGCTTGGGCCCGCGAAGTCCGCAAGACGATGTTTCCGGGAGGCATTCCCCTGGTTCTAAATGGCTGTTGCGGCAATGTGATCCATCATGATTACTTGAATCCTCACCGGGAAGATACTCCCGAAAGCATGGCCAAGCTGCTCACCCAGGCGGTTCAGACGGCGCTGACCAATCCTTGCATCAGCCAGGACGATCCCGTGCTCGCCTATAAGACCCTACGGTTCGACATTCCTTTCCGTGCATTTCCCAAAAAGATTTTCGAAGATGCACACCTGTTTCTGAAAGCCAATCCCGATCCGAAATGGACCGATGCAAACCACACGCGATATGAATGGGACTGGCATTTCGCCGCCTCGTTGGTGGATTTGGAGCAGGTTTTGGCGACCCAAAAGACCTTCGAATATGAGATTCAGGCGGTGCGACTGGGCGATTTGGCTCTGTTGGTGCTTCCGGGGGAACCGTTTGTCGAGGCCCAACTCGAAATCAAGCAGCGAAGTCCTGCCAAGCGCACCTTCATGGCGCACATGTCCAACCGCTATGTCGGCTATATCCCCACTCCCGAAGCGATTCGACGCGGCGGATACGAGACCCGGCCGTCCAACGCCTCCAAACTGGTCCCGGAAGCCCTCCAAATGATCACCGACCAGTCAGTCGCCCTGCTCCAGGAGTTGTATGCCGTATGACCTCAGCCCCTGACGTCAAAATACTGCGGGATTTGGCAAAACACTATGCCGAGTTGGCGGCCAAACCGATCCAGGACCAACGCCGTCGCTTATGGTCCGCCCATCAGAGCCTGAAGCCTACCCCGGTGCCGGTGTTGGCGACCTACGGGATGTGGAATGTCTGGTGCCGTGAGTTTTTCGGCGATGCGGCGATGAAATGCCAGGACCCGTTTTACCGGGATCATGAACGCGCCTTGCGGATGCTGATTTTTCAGGATAGCGTCGGAGATGATTCCATCTTGGAGCCCTGGATCACTCAACGGGCGGCGGTCAAAGGGGTCTGGGGCCAACTCTGGGGACTTAAAGAGGATTTCATCCATTCGGAAGAAACGGGCGGTGCCTGGAAATTCAACCCGCCGATCCGGGATTGGTCGGATTTGGACAAGATCAAACCGACCCCTCATGAAATCGACGAAATCCAGACCCGGGAGTGGGTGGACAAAATCCAGGAAGCGGTGGGTGATATTTTGCCTGTCGATGTGAGCCGGGCGCCTGTATATCTCGGTTTTTCAGCGGACATCTCCACCAGCATCGCCCGTTTGCGCGGGCTGGAAACCCTGATGACGGACATGTATGAATATCCCGCGGAATTGCATCGGCTTCTGGCCCTGATGCGAGACGGTATCCTGGCCAACAACGAAGCGGCGGAGAAAGCCGGCCATTTCTCCTTAACCTGTCACGCCAACCAGTCGACCCCTTATTGTGATGACTTGGAATGGCCCCACCCGAATTCAGGACCGCGCCGGCGCGCCCAACTGTGGGGCTTTTGCGCCGCCCAGGAATACACGCTGATCTCGCCTGAATTCCATGATGAATTTCTTCTGAAATATCAACTGCCGATCATTTCAAAATTCGGGGCGGTGCACTACGGCTGTTGCGAAGATTTGACAGCCAAAATTGATATGCTCAGGCAAATCCCTAATTTACGAAGCATTGCTGTGACCCCGACGGCCGACATCCATCGATGCGCCCGGCAAATCGGCAAGGACTATGTCATTTCCTGGCGGCCCAACCCGACGGATATGGTCTGTGCCGGCTGGGATGAATCCCGGATCCGACGGATTATCCGGGAGGGCGTGAAGGCGTGCAACGGCTTGCCCTTGCACATTCACTTAAAGGACGTTGAGACCGTGCAGGGGGATGTGTCCCGCCTGGCACGCTGGGTCCGAATCGTGCGGGAAGAAACCGATATCACTTGAGTGGCGAACACCTGATCAAAGGAGACTGACAATGGCTGATCGATTCAATATCCCCAATCCCACACCGGGTCCTTACGTTTTAGGTCCGGATTCGAACTATCAAGTCGGGGTCCCGCGGGGAACCGTCACAAAAGCGGAATGGCGCAGTTCGATTTTTCCCGGAACGACGAGGGACTATTTTGTTTACGTTCCAGCCCAATACCGGGCCGACACGCCGGCGTGTGTCATGGTTTATCAGGATGGCGGATCTTATACGGATGAGACGGGGGATATGCGCGCCCCCATTGTGATGGACAATCTGATTCACCGGGGCCGGATGCCGGTAACCATCGGCCTATTCATCAATCCGGGAACATTCCCGCGCGTGGCACCGGACAAGGATCCGATCAGCAATCGCAGTTTTGAATATGACACGCTGAGCGATCAATATGTCCGATTCCTAATGGAGGAAATGTTGCCGATGCTCGGCGAAACGTATCGGTTGACTTCAGTGGCAGCGGAACGGGCAATTTGCGGGGCGAGTTCAGGGGGGATCTGCGCCTTCAATGCCGCCTGGGAACGCCCGGATGTCTTCAGCAAAGTATTGAGTCATGTCGGGAGTTTTGCTGACATCCGGGGAGGTCATGTTTACCCCACCCGGGTCCGCAAGACGCCGCCCAAACCGATCCGTGTTTTCCTCCAGGCCGCTTCGGCCGATCTGGATTGCAGTTGGGGTCATTGGGGATTGGCAAATTTGGAGATGGCTGCGGCCCTGCAGTTTGCTGGCTATGATTACCGATTGGTATATGGCGAAGGCGGCCATGATTACAAACATGGCGGAGTCATCTTGCCCGAGTCCCTGGAATGGCTGTGGCGGAAATAGGGAATAAAGCCCAAGGGGGGCTTCACCTAAAATTCAAGAACGTTAGGACGATCCCGATTCCGATGCCGACTCCGATGCGAAGAAAAACTTCGGATGCCGGGCATACGAACAGGGCGTTAGTTCGGGTGTTGGGGCGAACTATGTCCACCCTCCCACTCGGGGTCGGGGTCGCTATCGGTATCAGTATCGACCCCCGGGTGATCGGCTTTCCCCTTTAAACCCCCTCGAAAGCCACCATCATGTGCGCTTTCACCTCGGGCACCACCAATTGGCAATATTCGCCAACCATCGTGAACGGGATCGACTCGCCGGAAGGGGCCAGGGTGACGGCCGTGGGCCGCTTCCCGGTCCGAACCGACAGGGGAATATCGCGTACCGGGTATAGTTCTTCGATCCATTCCACCTGGATGTGTCGCCGCTGAGGCTGAAAGTTCACCAAGTGAGCCACCAAACGTTTGGGCTTTGTCTGGCGATTGACCGAGATTTCCATGGCCGAGGGAGCGTGCGCTTTCACGAGGGGTTGCGGGAGCACCTGTTCCAGTACGCGCGCAACGATGCTCTTGTATAACGAGTAAGCATGTAATCGGTACGCCTTGAAGACCTCCGCCGAAATATACGCCGCGCGACCCTTGACCACAACCACCGGATAAGGCGTTTTCTTGTCGAAGGGAGTCTGGTTATGCGAACAGAAATGTTCATAGGTGCGGTTAAAGTAGGAGCTGACAAGCCGCCCCAGGGGCTTCGCGCCGGCGACCGGCTTAACGAAACTACTCGCCTCATAAAAGACGAAATTGCTTTGCGGCCAGCCCTGACCGAGTTCCTTGCCCAGGTCCAGATAACACGGCAGGCTCGGATTTTCGCCTACATAACGGACCGGCAGACCCGGACACTGGAATTTGCCGTTCTGCAGAGAGGCCTGATAAGAGGCAATCACCGCTCCGCCCTTGGCCATGAAGTCCTTTAACGCCTTTCGCAGTGGGGCCCCAACCACACCGCGATCCGGCAAAATCACAACTTTGTAATCCTTAAGGAGGGTGTCGGGGTAGATCAGGTTAAACTGCTGTTTCAATTCCAGGAGCATCCGTCCGGCGCCATCCACGGATTCCGATAGACCGCCCATATGACCGGCTCCCACGGATTTCCCGGCTTCCTCCGGCGTTCCCGGCAACATCATAACCCCAATCTCGGCCGCCGCCTTCGCCCCCTGGCACCACGGCTCGCATTGTTCGACATGCTTGAAGGCGGTCCCGATCACCTCGTAAGCCCCTTTGTCCAGCACGCCGCGCGGATGACATTGGTCCCCCACGTTCATGACCGCGCCGGCGGATAGGATCGTACCGGACTCGAACAGCAACTGGTCGGCGGTCTTTACGCCGCCGAAGTCTGCCCAACTTTTGTGGAAGCGGGCGGTCATTCCCTGGAGCGGACGCGGCAGTACGCGTCCATAGCGGGCATGAATCGGGAAGAACGCGTAACCCCAGCCGCCGGTGGGTAGCGCCTCGATCTCGATATGCGTAAAGACGTCCAGTTCCTCGGCAATACCGGGGCGCATGCGCCCATTGAAAAAGATCGTGGCGTTCTTCTTAATTTTCCGGATCGTTCGGGTCAGGCGTTGTGTGTAATCGCGGGTGACCCGGTACTCGTGCTTCCGGTGATCCTCGTCGCTGGTGAAATCCAGGCCCAAGCGCTTCATGCTGTCGTAACAGCGGGGACAATAACAACCGGGCTCCGGACAGTAGCACATGTCGAAGAACAAACCTTCCACATCATACCACTTCAGCACCTCAACCGCCTGGGCTTCCAATTGGTCGACATAGTCCGGATTGTTCATGCAGTGGTTATACCAGGCGGGCTTCAGGAGCTCGTCCCACTTCCAGAACTTGTTATCCTTGAGATGGCCGATCCAATCGGCATGGATTTTGGCATTATGCTCATCCACCCGCACACTGATATAAGCCGGGGTCACGATCCCTCGCTTCCGGCAGGCTTCAATCTGTTCCCCCAATAGATCGATTTTCAGGCTCGGGTGACGAGCCCCGGCTTCGGTCGGATAGTAGCTCATGCCATGATGGCACTTGGCAAACAAGGTGATCCAGTTGACCCGTGCCTCGTCGAGCACATCGCCAAAAGTGTCCGCATCGAATTCCGCCCCCACATCCGGAATGAGCTCCGAGGTGTGGAAATCCAGATGAATCTGGCGGAATCGGGAGGCCGCCAGTTCCGGCCCCGAACACTTAATCGGACTTTTAGAAACTTTCTTGATTTTCATGGGACTCCTTTATTATTGGCACGAGCTCGCACGGGTGGTTTCGCAGGGGAAAAGGTGACAGAACCGGGACCGCTTCGCAAGCGGGAAACAACAGGAAACAGACTACCACCGACGAGCGCCCGGATCTGGATCAGCGGCAATACCCGCCGAATTCTTTCACGCTTTCAAAAAGGGCCTCCCGATGGACCAGCGGGGTGCCTTTGAGCATATCCCCCACCACCAGTGAAAATCGGCCGCGACCCTTGGCGCCCGATTCCATCAGCGCTTTCACCAATTGTCGGATCTGTTCCGGAGGGCCGAACCGGACGACCGTATCGTCGAGGAGGCCCGCGATCCAAACATCCTCACCGACGTCCCTTCGTACGCGGGCAATATCGATGAGCGGGTAGGTCAACGCATGGAGATGCGTCAATCCGTAACAGCGTTTGATAACGGGAAAGAGGTGACTGCCGCGACCGCAATGATGCAGAAAGGTCGGCGGCAGCGTGTTTCGCTGCCGGTTGATCGCCCGCACAACCGGCACGATGAATTCCTCATAATGTTCAGGGGACAGCATATCGATGCCATGATCTGTGATTGCGAAAGGACCCGCCGTCGCGTTATTTTTTTCGCAAGCGGCTCTTTCCAGCTTGTCGATATAATCGCCCAGTTTGAAAAGAAAGGTCCTGGCAAACTCAGGATCGTCATACATATCCGCCATGAGGTCCGCCCCGTAAAGATCTAATGCGAGGGAAAAGAGGCCGTTGGTTCCGATGCCATTCCCGAAAGGCCCAACGGGTTTTCCCAGAAATTCCAGGCGGCCCTCATAGCGTTCTTTCATTTGCCGCAGGAAAGTATCGGCAATTGCCAGTATTCCGCCTGTCCGAGTATCCGGCAGACTCAGATGCCGGCACTGTTCCTTGCTTAACGCGAGCGAACGGTGGGCAATGACCGCATCTTTTCTGTAAACCAGCTCACAACCAAACCATCCGGGTGCGACCACAGGCCAGAGATCGACGGAAACGGTCCACGATGGCGGAGGTTGCCCCAATACCATATCGTAGATGGGGAGTTCCCGCCTTCGCCGCGCGGCTTCGAGTTGAACCCGGAGCATTTCGTCCGGATCGGTATAATAGGTGCGGTAATCCACGTCGGCCTCGTCCGCATAGAATCCATGCTGGCCAGGCCACTCGCCACAAAAGACGGGAACCCGCAACGGTCGGTCCGCTTCGTAAGCCTCCAATACAGCCAAGGCTTCCCGATTGTGTTTTTGAACCCAACCGGCATGAATATCGATCGAAAAAGCTTTTGAAAGATCCATATGATATAGCCGCACTAACGCCCAGACTCCGATTCTCTCAGATTGTCACTATAGGACGATCGCTTCAACCTGAGAAGCGAATCCCAAAACTGCGGGAGATTTTCTAAAACGACAAGCGGCGAGCGAGTGTTTTTGTAATGATTGCCGTGACCGGCGAGGAATGACGAACCCTCTGGCGTCAGCCGGTTGCCTGAGTACGGCA